>Ga0183097_10105_pt1 | contig 310609 bp, 270 predicted proteins | sample BioMet8_FD_128883 | JGI IMG/M metagenome (GOLD analysis project Ga0183097, IMG submission 128883) | Microbial communities from bioreactor (seeded with sewage sludge) at Lawrence Berkeley National Lab, California, USA - Biofuel... | ecosystem: Engineered > Bioreactor > Anaerobic > Unclassified ... | reverse complement strand
CGGCTGGCTTCATTTTACCAACTCCTCGGAGGTTGTGCAGTCTTGGCGAAAAACTGTGCACTTTATGTGTCGAAAAACTGTGCAGTTCTATTGGCTGAAAAGTGTGTACTTTATCTTACCATTTACACCGTATTCTCAGACTGCAATTTTCCCCTATCAAGCCGCCCACGAATGGAGCGATATTGGTCTAGCTGTTTTGTAAGCGAGGTTATTGTTCTCGTAAGTTCCAATACTCTTTCCTTCAATCCGGCGATGGCTTTTTCAGCCGCTGCCAATGCTTTTTCCAGTTTGCTTTCACGCTTGACCTGAACCACATATTTTTGTGCAGCTGTAACAAGGGTTTTATAGGCCTCCTTCTCCAGCATCACCTTTGAGGACAGAGGAACATTTTTTGCATCAATCTGCTCAACCGCCTTTACATCTAATTGCTGATTCTGAATTTTGGCAATGGATTTTTCCAAAGCCTTAACCTCTTTCGTACGCTGCTCCTTTTTGTAATTCACAACGCTTAAATGCTCATCATGGGTGCCAAGCTGCTCCCACTGAATATCGTGGCGCTCCATCACCTGCGAAAGCTGCTCCTTCTCCGAACGTACCCACTGGCTCCACTCAGTATCGCCACGAGCGCCGCCAGCAAATCCCTGTTCAGCAAGCGCCTGTTTGAGAGAAACACGAGTGTCCAGCCCGCGCTTGCTTCCTGTTGCAAACGGTACAAAGTCAATATGCAGATGCGGCGTAGCCTCATCCATGTGCAGGTGCGCCGAGAACACCCGCATATTGGGATTACGCTGCTGAAAATCCTGCATGTACTCATCCAACACCGTTGCAGCAAGTTGACCATCCTCCGAAATTGCCGACATATTATCCTTATTACCAATTTGCAAAATGACTTCGTGGAAAGGTTTCTCCTGCCTGCCAGTGCGGATCTTTTCATAATAATTATCAATCCGGCGGTCAGCACGATTCTGCTTTGCATTGTATCTTTCCAGCGCATCATCAAAAAGATTGTGGTATACTTGTTTTATCGGCTTGTTGCAGTAAGTAATGTTCTGCGAAGTGCGCTCAGTATCTATATTCTCAGCCTTGAATTTGCGGCTATTATGATTAACGGAACCTTTGCCCAGCATGACACTGATTGTACGTTTCAAAGGCATTCCCATCCTTTCCTATCCCATCCAATCCATCCGGCGCGAGCCGGGGTTTTGTTACTTTTGTCAAAAGTAACGCAAAAGCACTTTTGACAGCCTGCGGCCATCAAAAGATGCTCTTTGCGCTCTCCGAGGGGGTGGGTCAGCTTGCGCTGACAGGGGCTTTGCCCCGCCATCTGCGGATGGCTCCCCAGTGCTCATCACCCTTTGAAAAGGGTGACCGCACGGCTAACCTAAACTTTATTCACTCGCCGTTAGGCAGGAGGAATGGCGCTGCCATCCCTCCGCTGTCGAGTGTTCTCCGTGAGCAAAAGCCAATGGGTCCGGGTTGTATTTGCTGGCGCAAATCTCCACCCGCAAGTATGCCCCATTGACTTTTCCTCCGCTCCCCGTGTCGGTCGTGACGATGGTGACGATGTTTTTGACACCATCACCGCTATCGAAAAGACCGTCACGACCGTCACCATCGTCACGCTTCTGAAACCAATGTGAGCGTGATACACCGCCCGGCGTGATTACGATTGTTCTCATAGCGGATGCTGTGCTCATGGAGAAGCCGCCCTGCATTGACATTGAGTTGTTTGGAAAGCGTATTGGGCTGAATATCCATATCAAGCCGCTCTACTAACTCCGTGGGTGTTCCACGCCATGCCGACTGCTCGTCTGTCACCAGAGCCGCCACAGCCTCCAGCAGCGGGTCGGGCGGCGCTTTCCAAAGCTCGGTTTCCGCTTTCTCAAACTGCCATATCAAACGGTCAGCATCTCGCCGGAGATGCAACCGCTGGTCTTGCTGGTCGCGCCCGGATATATCCAGCGTAGCGGCATCACTGGTGCGCTTTTCCTTCTGGAGAAGGAACGCTCCATCAGCAGCGCCGAGCAAGCCATTTGTGCCGGAAATCATATCGAACTTATCCTCTGCCTGTTGCTTGCGCGTATGATGCACCAGCAGCAGGCAGATGTGGTTTTTATCTGCAAACTGTTTCAGCTTGCCGACGATTTCATAATCATTGGCATAGCTGAATTTATCACCGCCAGCCTCGCGGATTTTTTGTAAAGTGTCAATGATAATGAGCTTGGTGTCAGGATGCTCGTTCACAAATCTTTGAAGCTGCTCATCCAATCCGCTGCCGAGCTGCTTTGCCCAAATGGTGAAGTGAAGATTGTCGGCGCTTTCTGTGCCATACATACGGAACAAACGCTCTTGTAATCGCTTTTGCGTATCCTCCAACGCAAGGTAAAGCACCGTGCCCTTTTTCACAGGGTAATTCCAGAGCGTGTGCCCCATGCTGACATGATAGGCAAGCTGCGCCATGAAAAAGGATTTGCCGACTTTGGGTGCGCCCACGAACAGATAAGTGCCTGCATACAGCAGACCGTCCACGATGGGGGGTCTGCTGTCATACACGTTTTCGTAAAGCTCGTTCATAGAAAAGGTTCGCATATATCCCGGCGAGTTATATTGCCGCATCTGCCGAGCGATTTCCTCAAAACCGAAATTTTCATTGATTTCGGCAGAATCATCTGCTATACTTTGGTTAGTATTTTGCGAAATCGGCTGTCCTCCATCTGCGCCAACAGATGGGTTTTGGACAGTCGTTTTTTCTTCAAATGGCATCCGGCTCCTCCTTCATCCCATCCATAATGGCGGCAACCATGTGGATTGTGTCAAGTAAATCCTCATCCACCGAACCGCCAGAGCCAATGCGTTGCAACTCTGCCAGCACAGTGGCCAGTTCATTGCGGAGAGCCTTATGCACCCTCGGATTGCCCTGCACTACCACGGAGCGGTCTTGTAGCCGCCGGATGATATAATCCTGTTTGGTGAGACCTGAGAGCCGCACGGCGGTTTCAAGCTGCCCATCCTCTTCGGGCGAAATGCGGAATGCCACAGTCTTATTGCGCCAGCGGCCTTGTCCATCGTATACTTTTAATGACATATTATTCACTCCTTCGTTGTAGCTTGAAAATCAAGCTGAGTTGCCATTTCCTTTTGCTTCGAGGGAAAAAGATGAGCGTAGCGGTAAGTAATATCAATGCTCTCATGCCCCACACGGTCAGCAATCGCCAGAGCTGAGAATCCCATATCAATCAGCAAGCTAACGTGGCTGTGACGAATATCGTGGATTCTGATGCGCTTTACCCCGGTCGCCTTGCTGCCCCTATCCATCTCATGGTGCAGATAATGCTTGCTGATGGGGAAAATGCGGTCATTGGATTTTGCGCCATAGAACATTTTGATGTAGTCCTGCATCTCCTGAGAGAGAAAATCCGGCATCAGGATTTTGCGGTTGCTTTTCTTGGTCTTGGGTGTGGTGATGATGTCCTTTCCTTTGAGCCGCTGATAAGATTTTGAGATGGAGAGTATACCTCTTTCAAAATCGAAGTCGGAGGGCTCGAGGGCTAATAGCTCGCCTACCCGAATGCCACACCAGTAAAGCACCTGGAATGCATAATACGACATGGGTTTGTCCATCATGGCATCGGAGAATTGCTGATATTCAGCCTTTGTCCAGAACAGCATCTCCTTGCGTTCCTCCATCCCCATATTGCCAGCCTTTGCCGCTGGATTTAGCCGCAGGTCATAGTAGCGGACTGCGTGATTGAAAATGGCGCTGAGCTGGTTATGAATGGTCTTGAGGTAGGTTGCTGAATGGAGATTGCCTTTGGCATCCTTTGTAGAGCGAATCTCATTTTGCCAATCAATAACATCCTTCGCCGTAATCTCGCATAGCTTGCGTTTGCCGAAATAAGGCAGGATTTTCTTCTGAATGATGCTCTCTTTGGTGAGCCAAGTGTTCTCTTTCAGGCGAGGCTTGATGTCCTTCGTGTAAAGCTCCACAAAGCTATCAAAGGGCATCTCTACATCGGCCTGTTTTTGCTGTAAAAACTCGCGCTCCCATTCAAGTGCTTCTTTCCGAGTGGCAAAGCCTCGTTTGCACTTCTGCTTGCGTTCCCCCTTCCAGTCGGTATATCGCGCCATGACATACCATGTTTTTGTGTCCTCGTTTTTGAATATTGGCATAGTCAATCTCTCCTCTCTTTGATCGAATTGTAGAATTTCTCATAAAAGAACCTGCGGTCAATGCGTCCGGCAATGACGATGCAGCCCTTTTGCTTGAGTTCTTCGTTGAGCTTGCGAATGAGCTTGTAGGCGTAAGGCTCCGACACATCCAACGCTTCTGCAACCTCATTTACCCGCATGAACATTTTTTCGGCCATTGATTATCCCCCTGTTTTTTATTTTCTCAGACATACCGTAGGTTCTGCCCCCTGCGTCCTGCGGCAGCCCACGCCACAGGTTTCGTGTCGGGGTACTTTCTGAATCGCCTCCCGATTTGCCCGGGCGATACATGCCATTACCGTGACATGCGACGGTTGGCTTAACTATATTTATTTAAGTCGTCTTCATTATACTTAACTTATTCCGTTAAGTCAAGTGGTTTTCATATAAAACTGAAACTTTTTTATTTAAGTTGTTCTTGCTATTCTTAAACTTATATGCTATACTCGTGCCAGGGGCAATTTTCTACGAACAGGGGATATGGTTATGGCTATTGGTGAAAGAATCAGGTTTATCCGCAATCTGCGCGGCATGACGCAGAAATATCTTGGAATGGCCATCGGCTTCTCTGAAAAGACGGCTGATGTTCGCATGGCGCAATACGAATCCGGCGCTCGCTCGCCGAAGGAAAATATGACTGCTGACCTTGCGAAAGTCTTGGATGTACGTCCAGAGGCTTTGGCTGTCCCTGATATTGACAGCGATATTGGCCTGATGCACACCTTGTTTACGCTTGAAGACTTGCGCGGTCTGACCGTCGGAGAAATTGACGGCGAAGTCTGCTTGCGGCTAGATAAGTCCAGAGGTATGAACTATATTAGGATGCGGGATATGCTCAACGCTTGGCAGCAGCAGACCGCGAAACTCAGCGCTGGGGAAATCTCCAAAGAGGAATACGACCAATGGCGGTACAACTACCCCAAATTTGACACCTCACAGATATGGGCTAAGGTTCCATCACAAGAGCTTAGCGATTCCATCATAGAAGCCCTAAAAGACGAGAAATAAACACCCTTTTCGGAACAGAAAAAACGGTCTTGCTGACAGCGAATCAGCAAGACCGTTTTCAATGGATAGAGCAGTGGCAACAGAATGGCAACAGGTAAAACACCTGCAAACCACCTGCGGCACAGAATAAGTGCCCAAATGCTCCTGTTATCAAACTGTTATCAAAAGGCAAAAAGAAATCCCGGAAAGCCGCTTAAATAGCGAGTTTCCGGGATGGTTTTACTTATTCCCACTCCACCGTGGCGGGGGGCTTGGAGGTGATATCGTAGACGATGCGGTTGATGTGGGGCACCTCGTTGACGATGCGGGTGGAGACCCGGTCCAGCACCTCGTAGGGGATACGGGCCCAATCGGCGGTCATGAAATCGCTGGTGGTGACGCCCCGCAGCGCCAGCGTATAGTCGTAGGTCCGCCCGTCGCCCATGACGCCCACGGAGCGGATATTGGTGAGCACGGCGAAATACTGGCTGATCTCGCGGTCAAGGCCGGCCCTGGCGAGCTCGTCGCGGAGAATATAGTCCGCCTCCCGCAGGATGGCCAGCCTCTCGCCGGTGATCTCGCCGATGCAGCGGATGGCCAGGCCAGGCCCGGGGAAGGGCTGGCGCAGCACCAGATATTCCGGCAGCTTCAGCTCCCGGCCCAGCTGGCGGACCTCATCCTTGAACAGCAGCCGCAGCGGCTCGATGATCTCCTTGAAATCCACAAAGTCCGGCAGACCGCCCACGTTGTGGTGGCTCTTGATGACGGCGGCGCTGCCCAGGCCGGATTCGATGACGTCGGGATAAATGGTGCCCTGGGCCAAATAATCCACCTTGCCGATCTTCCTGCCTTCCTCCTCGAACACGCGGATGAATTCCTCGCCGATGATCTTGCGTTTGCGCTCCGGCTCGGTGACGCCGGCCAGCTTCGCAAGGAACCGCTCCGCCGCGTTGACGCGGACGAAATTGATATCCCACTTGGAAAACGCGGCTTCCACCTCGTCCCCCTCGTTTTTGCGCAGGAGCCCATGATCCACAAACACGCAGGTCAGCTGGGGGCCCACGGCCTCGGCGATCAGCGCCGCCGCCACGGAGGAATCCACGCCCCCGGAGAGTGCCAGCAGCACCTTGCCGTCTCCCACCTTGGCGCGGATGGCTTCGATGGAGGTGCGCATATAGTCGCCCATGGTCCAGTCGCCCTGGGCGCGGCAGACCTCGTAGAGGAAGTTATGGATCATGTCGAAGCCGTGCTCGGTGTGGTTAACCTCCGGGTGGTACTGCACGCCGTAAAAGCCGCGGGCCTCGTCGCAGATGCCCACGTTGGGGCAGGCGTCGGAATGAGCCACCAGCGAAAAGCCCTCCGGCACCCTTTCCATGTAATCGCCATGGCTCATCCAGGTGACGCCCTGCGCCGGAAGGCCCTTGTAGAGGCGGCAGGCAGTGTCGAAATAGGTCCGGGTCTTGCCGTACTCCCGGGCGGAATCGTCCTGCGCTTCGGTGACGCGGCCGCCCAGATGATGGGCCAGCAGCTGGCAGCCGTAGCAGATGCCCAGGATGGGCACGCCCAGCTGGAAAACGGCGGGATCCACCTGAGGGGAGCCCTCGGTATAGACGCTGTTGGGGCCGCCGGTGAAGATGATGCCGATGGGGGCGTAGGCCCGGATGGCTTCCAGGATCATCGTGTAGGGATGGACCTCGCAATAGACGCTGCATTCACGCACCCGGCGGGCGATGAGCTGATTGTACTGGCCGCCGAAGTCCAGTACCAGCACCTTCTGATTTGGCATGGCGTATTTCTCTCCTTATCGTCGGAACAGGCGGGATACCTTCGGCATCCCGCCCGATAATCAGAACATTTCGATGATATCTTCCCGCTGTGCGCCCACGGAGACATATTTCACGGGGCAGCCCACCTGCTTTTCAAGATAGCGGATATATTCCAGTGCCGCGCGGGGCAGCTCCTCCGGTCTGCGGCACTTTGAAATGTCGCAGCGGAAGCCTGGGAGGTATTCGTACACGGGCTTGGCCCGATCCAGCGCGCCGCCCACGGGGAAACAGTCCACCACTTTGCCGTCCACCTCGTAGTGGGCGCATACGGGGATCTGTTCCAGATAAGACAGCACGTCCAGCTTGGTCAGGGCCACATAGGTGCAGCCCTGCATCTTCGCGCCGTAGCGGGAGGCCACCACATCGAAGCCGCCCACGCGGCGGGGCCGGCCCGTGGCCGCGCCGTATTCGCCGCCGGCTTCGCGCAGCGCGTCGCCCTCCGGCCCGAACAGCTCGCAGGTGAAGGGGCCCTCGCCCACGCAGCTGGAGTAGGCCTTCATGATGCCGATGCTCTCGTCCAGCCGGTACTGGGGCACGCCCGCGCCGATGGGGGCGTAGGCCGCCAGCGTGGTGGAGGCGGAGGTGTAGGGATAGATGCCGAAGTCGATGTCCCGCAGCGCGCCCAGCTGGGCTTCGAACAGGACGGACTTGCCGCCGTCGATGGCGCCGCTCAGATATTCGGTGGTGTCGCACACATAATCCACGAAGGGCAGGCCGAATTTTTTCAGCCAGGCCATCATATCCGCGGTGCGGATGGGCTCGTGGCCGTAGCCGCGCTCCACGGTGAGATTCTTCCACTCCACGATGCCGTCCAGCCGCGGGTACAGCTCGTCCAGATGGCGCAGGTCGCCCATGCGCAGGGTCTTTTTCATATACTTGTCCGCGTACACCGGGGAGATGCCCCGGCGGGTGGAGCCGAACTTCTTGTCGCCGAGACGGTCCTCCTCCAGCCCGTCCAGCAGCTTGTGGTAGGGCATGCAGATGGTGGCCCGGTCGCTGATCTTCAGGTGGTCGGGGGTGATGGCGATGCCGCTGTCGCGCAGGCGCGCGGCCTCGTTGAAAAGGTGCTCCAGATCGATGACGATGCCGGGGCCCAGCACGTTGACGGTATCGTCCCGCAAAATGCCGGAGGGCAGCAGGTTCATGATGAACTTGCCCCGCTCGTTGACCACGGTATGGCCCGCGTTGTTGCCGCCCTGATAGCGGACGACCACGGCGTATTTCTCACTGAGGAGATCGACCATGCGGCCCTTGCCCTCGTCGCCCCAGTTGGTGCCGACTATTGCTGTAAGCATTGAATACTCTCTCCCTTAGACGTTTATTCCGATCTTTGCGCCCAGCTCGTCTCTGTGCTGATCCAGCACGGGACGGACATTTTCCGCGAGGAAGCGCTCCGTCTGCCGTCCCGCGAGACCGGTGAAGCCGGCGGGGTCCATGAGCTTTTCAAGCTCCTCCGCCGTCAGGCCGAAAGCGGGATCTCCAAGGATGCGCGCCATCAGATCGTTGGGTCTGCCGTAGAGCTTGACCTGCTCCGCGGCTTTGACGGAGTGCTGCCGGATGGCCTCGTGCAGGGTCTGGCGGTCGCCGCCCTTTTCCCGGACGCAATACATTAGTATATTCTCCGTCGCCATAAAAGGCAACTCCTCGTCCAGATGTTTTTTGATGACGGCGGGATACACCCGCAGTCCGCTGATGATGTTGATATAGAGCCCCAGGATACCGTCCGTCGCCAAGAAGGCCTCCGGCACGGACAGGCGCCGATTGGCGGAATCGTCCAGCGTGCGCTCGAACCACTGGGCGGAGGCGGTGACGGCGGCGTTGTTGAGGTCGCATATCACGTAGCGGGCCAGGGACGCCATGCGCTCGGCGCGCATGGGATTGCGCTTATAGGCCATCGCGGAGGAGCCGATCTGCTTATCCTCAAAGGGCTCGTCCACTTCTTTTTCGTGGGACAGCAGCCGGATGTCGTTGGAAAACTTGGCGGCGGACTGGGCGATGCCGCACAGCACCTGCAGCACGGCGAAATCTGTTTTGCGGGAATAGGTCTGGCTGCTGACGGGCACGCAATGATCGAAGCCCATTTTGGCCGCGATCTTTTTTTCCAGCGTTAGGCACTTTGCCTCGTCCCCGTCAAAAAGCTCCAGAAAGCTGGCGCAGGTGCCGGTGGTGCCCTTGCAGCCCAGCAGCTTCAGATTCCCCAGCTGGAATTCCAGTTCGTTCAGGTCCATCAGCAGGTCGTTTGCCCACAGGCAGGCCCGCTTGCCCACGGTGGTGGGCTGGGCGGCCTGAAAATGGGTATAGGCCAGCGTGGGCAGATCCTTGTACTTTTCCGCGAAATCGGCCAGCGCCGCCAGCGCGCTGACCAGCAGCCTGCGGACGATCAGCAGCCCGTCCCGCATGCGGATGATATCCGTGTTGTCGCCCACATAGCAGGAGGTGGCGCCCAGATGAATGATGGGCCGGGCGTCCGGGCAGGCCTCGCCATAGGTGAGGACATGGGCCATGACGTCGTGGCGGACCTCGCTCTCATGGGCCTTGGCGGAGGCGTAGTCGATGTCGTCGATATGGGCCTTCATCTGGGCGATCTGGGCGTCCGTGATGGCAAGGCCCAGCTCCTGTTCGCTCTCCGCCAGCGCGACCCACAGTCTGCGCCAGGTGGAGAACTTCACATCGTCGGAAAAAAGGCGCTTCATCTCTTCGCCGGCGTACCGGCCGCAGAGCGGATTTTCATAATATTCGTGCATGGCTCTCTCCTGCCGCCTGTCGTTCTCAGTCGTGATAATTGACGATGCCGGCACGCTTGTGCTCACTGCGCTTGTGGTAGCGCTCGATGATCTTTTGATCGTGCTCGCTGGCCTCGCCCTTCAGCAGATAATCGTCGATGGCGGCGTAGGTGATGCCCATCTCGCCCTCGTCGGTCTGGCCCTCGAACAGGCCCGCGGAGGGGGCCTTCTCGATGACGCAGCGGGGGGCGGCCAGCCATTTGAGGAATTCATAGATCTCGGTGACCGTGAGATCGGCGATGGGATTGAAGTCGTGGGCGCCGTCCCCCCACTTGGTAAAGTAGCCCATATAGGCCTCGCTGCGGTTGCCGGTGCCCGCCACCAGGCGGTTCTCGCTGAGGGCGACGGCGTAAAGCGTCAGCATGCGCAGCCGGGGCGCGATGTTGGCGACGGCCATGTCCGTGAGGCCGGTGACGGCCTTGAGCCCCTCGATCTCGGCGGCGCGCACGGGGGTGAGGTCGATGAGCCGGGTCTTGATGCCGAAGTGGTCGGCCACCTCCATGCCGTCGTTTTTGTCCATCTCAAAATTGCGCTTGGAGGCGCAGGGCATGAGGATGCCCACGGTGTTTTCGCAGGCGAATTTGCACAGGATGCCCACCAGCGCGGAATCCTTGCCGCCGGAGTTGCCGTAAACGATGCCGTCGCAGCCGCTCTTTTCCAGAAGGTCGCGGATAAACGCCACGCGCTTGTCGAATTCTGCCTTGTAGTCTCTCATATCAGGTTTCCTTTCTGCCGTCGGCTTTTTCCTTCCGTTCCAGCGAGGCTTTCACCAGCCCCTTGAACAGAGGATGCGCCTTGTTCGGCCTGCTCTTGAATTCAGGATGGAACTGTACGCCTACGAAATAGTCGTTTCCGGGCAGCTCCATAGTCTCGATGATATGCCCGTCCGGCGAGACGCCGGAGAGCGCCATGCCGTTTTCCTCCATGATTTCCCGATAGTCGTTGTTAAATTCATAGCGGTGGCGGTGCCGCTCGCTGATATTCTCCGTACCGTAACAGGCTCGGATGACGGTGCCCTCCTTCAGCCGGCAGGGGTACGCGCCCAGGCGCAGCGTGCCGCCCTTGTTGATATTGTCGTTCTGATCGGGCAAAAAGTCAATGACCTTATCGGGGGAATCGGGGTCGAATTCGCCGGAATCGGCGTATTGCAGCCCGCACACGCTGCGGGCGAACTCGATGACGGCCACCTGCATCCCCAGGCAGATGCCCAGATAGGGCACATTCCGCTCCCGGCAGTATTTCGCCGTGGCGATCTTGCCGTCGATGCCCCGGTTGCCAAAGCCGCCCGGTACGATGACGCCGTCGCAGCGGGCCAGCACCGCGCCCACGTTCTGGTCGTTCACGGTCTCGCTGTCGATCCATTCGATGTCGATGTTCGCGCCGTAGACATAGCCCGCGTGGCGCAGCGCCTCCGCCACGGAGAGGTAGGCGTCGTGCAGCTGGACGTACTTTCCCACAAGGCCGATGGTGACGGTTTTGTTGAGGTTCCGGATGGTCTCCACCATGGTCTTCCACTCGGACAGCTCCGGGGCCTTGGTCCACAGGCCCAGCTCCCGGCACACGATCAGGGAAAAGTCCCGCTTTTCCAGCATCAGCGGCGCTTCGTACAGGATGGGGATGGTGCGGTTTTCGATGACGCAGTCGGGCTTGACGTTGCAGAACATGGCGATCTTCTTGAAAATGGAATCCTCCAGCGGCTCGTCGCAGCGCAGCACGATGATGTCCGGGGAGATGCCCATGCCCTGCAGCTCCTTCACGGAATGCTGGGTGGGCTTGGTCTTGTGCTCGTCGCTGCCGCGCAGGAAGGGCACCAGCGTGACATGGATGTAGATGGCGTTTTCCCGTCCCACCTCCAGTCCCACCTGCCGGGCCGCCTCCAGAAACGGCTGGGATTCGATATCGCCGGTGGTGCCGCCGATCTCGGTGATGACCACGTCCGCCCCAGTCTTGCGGCCCACGGAGTAAATAAAGTCCTTGATCTCGTTGGTAATATGGGGGATGACCTGCACCGTCTCCCCCAGATACTCGCCCCGGCGCTCCTTGTTGAGCACGTTCCAGTAGACCTTGCCGGTGGTGAGATTGGAGTATTTGTTCAGATCCTCGTCGATGAACCGCTCATAGTGGCCCAGGTCGAGATCGGTCTCCGCGCCGTCCTCGGTCACATAGACCTCGCCGTGCTGATAGGGGCTCATGGTGCCGGGGTCCACATTGATATAGGGGTCCAGCTTCTGGGCGGCGACCTTCAGTCCCCGCGCCTTGAGCAATCTTCCCAGCGACGCCGCCGTAATGCCTTTTCCAAGCCCGGATACAACGCCGCCGGTCACGAAAATATATTTTGTCATGGCTTACCTCCCGCCGCGCACAAACGGCCGACACAAAAAATTAAAACGCTTTCCGATGCCTTTATGGGGGCACTTGCCCCCTCGCATCGTTCAGCGTTTTCAAAACCTTGACAAAATATTGTCTCAAATTAATTTACTGTTGTATTTTATACCTTCTTCGCGGCTCTGTCAAGTCCTGTATACAAAAAAATATTGACTTTCCCCGGGGCATGGGGTAGAGTTTTAGGATACTAAACTGGTATGCAAGGGGGCATTCGGAATGAGCAACACCGCCGAAATTTTCGGCTGCATGGCCTTTAACGACGACGTGCAGCGCCAGCGGCTGCCGGCCAAGACCTATCGGCAGCTGCGGGAGACCATCAAGGACTCCAAACGTCTCGACCCGGAGGTGGCCAACATCGTGGCCAACGCCATGAAGGATTGGGCCGTTGAGAACGGCGCCACCCACTTTACCCACTGGTTCCAGCCGCTGAACGGCGTCACCGCCGAAAAGCACGACAGCTTCATCTCCAACGCGGGCGGCGGCAGGGTCATTCTGGAATTTTCCGGCTCCAACCTCGTCCGGGGCGAGCCCGACGCCTCCTCCTTCCCCTCCGGCGGCCTGCGCGCCACCTTCGAGGCCCGGGGCTATACCGCCTGGGATCCCACTTCCTACGCTTTCATCAAGGACAACACCCTGTACATCCCCACGGCGTTCTGCTCCTACACCGGCGAGGCGCTGGACCGCAAGACCCCGCTGCTGCGCTCCATGCAGGCCCTGAACACCCAGTGCATGCGCATCCTCAGGCTGTTCGGCAACACGGACGTGCGCCATGTCAAGCCCACCTGCGGCCCCGAGCAGGAATATTTTCTGGTGGACGAGGCCATGTTTGAGCGGCGGCCCGATCTGATGTTCACCGGGCGTACCCTGTTCGGCGCCATGCCCCCCAAGGGTCAGGAGCTGGACGACCACTATTTCGGCGTGATCAAGCCCAAGGTGGCCGAGTTCATGAAGGATCTGGACGAGGAGCTGTGGAAGCTGGGCGTGCTGGCCAAGACCGAGCACAACGAGGTGGCCCCCTCCCAGCACGAGCTGGCTCCCGTCTTCATCACCTCCAACGTGGCCGTGGATCACAACCAGCTGACCATGGAGATGATGAAAAAGGTTGCCCGCCGCCACGGACTGGTGTGCCTGCTGCACGAGAAGCCCTTCGAGGGCGTCAACGGCAGCGGCAAGCACAACAACTGGTCGCTGAAGACCGACACCGGCGCGAATCTTCTGGAGCCCGGCGACACGCCCTATGAAAACGCGCAGTTCCTGCTGTTTCTGTGCGCGGTCATCAAGGCTGTGGACGATTATCAGGACCTTTTGCGCATCGCCGTGTCCTCCGCCGGAAACGACCACCGGCTGGGCGCCAGCGAGGCGCCTCCGGCCATCGTGTCCATCTTCCTGGGCGACGAGCTGACCGAGATTTTGGAGGCCATCGACAACGGCACCGCCTATTCCGGCAAGGAAAAGACCATCCTCAAAATCGGGGTGAACTCCATCCCCCACTTCGCCCGGGACACCACCGACCGCAACCGCACCTCACCCTTCGCCTTCACCGGCAACAAGTTCGAGTTCCGTATGCCCGGCTCCTCCGCCTCCATGTCCACGCCCAACGTGGCGCTGAACACCGCCGTGGCGGAAGCGCTGCGCCAGTTTGCCGACGAGCTGGAGGCCGCCGGGGACTTTACCCCCGCGCTGCACGCCCTGATCCGGAGCACCATCCACGAACACAGGCGCATCATCTTCAACGGCAACGGTTATGAAGACGCCTGGGTGGCGGAGGCCCAAAAGCGCGGGCTGCACAACTACCCCTCCACGCCGGAGGCGCTGCCCCACATGATGGATGAAAAAAATGTGGCGCTGTACACCGGCCACGGCGTGCTCAGCCGGGCGGAGATTCAGGCCCGCTACGAGGTGGGCCTGGAGAATTATTCCAAGCTTGTCAAGATAGAAGCCCGCACCATGCAGGACATGGCCAAGCGGCAGATCCTGCCCGCCGTGTCCGCCTTCGGCGGCGCGCTGGCCCGGACCCTTCAGGCCAAGAAGGCCTTCGGCACGGATGTGCGGTATGAGAGCGAGACGCTGGATAAGGTCTCGGCCCTCACCGGCGAGCTCTATCACCGGGTGGAGGGGATGAACGGCATCCTGGCCCGGGCCGCCGGCATCGGCGACAGCCTGAAGCTGGCCTGCTTCTGCCGGGACAGCATCCTGCCCGCCATGACGGAGCTGCGGGAGATCGCCGACGCGCTGGAGACCGTCACCGGCCCGGAAAACTGGCCCTTCCCCACCTACGGCGAGCTGCTGTTCGGCGTAAAATAAGTATAATATAAGTAAATAAATGAAACATCACCGGCCCGCGAAGGTTTCTTCGCGGGCCGGTGATGCTTCCGGCGTCCGGATTACAGACAGGTATCGGTCAGCAGGGCGATAAGCACGCGGATACCCTGGGCATAGGCGCGGATGGACAGCTTTTCGTCCGTGCCGTGGACGCCCCGGGCCACCTCCTCCCTGCTGCCCACGAAGGGACTGCAGCGCAGGCAGGCGTCACAGATCTGCTCGTAGCGGCGCGCGTCCGTGGCGCCCACGGAGAGGGTGGGGACATAGACCACCGGCCCGAAATAGCGGCCCAGCGCGGCCGTGAGGCGCTCATAGCCCAGCCCGTCGGTCCTGGCCACGGCGGAGGGGTCGTTGGCCTGCAAAAACCGCAGGGCGATGCCCCTGTCGCCGACCGCGGCCCGGCAGCGGGCAAACACCTCGTCGGCGGTGTGGCCGCAGGCGATGCGGAAATTGACGGCGGCTTCCATATTCTGGGGCAGGACGTTGCAGGCGTCCGATCCGCCGCGGATCATGGTGGGGGCGACGGTGGTGGTGACCAGCGGGAACAGCGCGGGGACGGTCACGCAGTACCGGGCGATGGCGGCGGCATTTTTGTCCGGGTCCCGGATCAGCGTGCGCAGCGGCTCCTCCGTGATATAGGGCGCCAGCGCCGCGAAGGTCTGACGGACCGGGGGGGACAGCTCCGCCGGATAGGAAGCGTCCGTGACGGCGGTGATGGCGGCGGCCAGCCGTCCCAGCGAGGTACCGCCCCAGGGGCGGCTGGAATGCCCCCCCTCGCTTTTGACGGAGAGCTCCAGATCGGCATAGCCCTTTTCCATCAGGTTGATCTCGCCCATAAACGTCCCCGGCGCGCCGTAGGCCGCGGCCGGGCCGATGGCCGTCTCGCCCTCGTCCAGCACGAATTCCAGCGTGACGCCCCGGCTTTTCAGCAGGTCGGACATCGCCTGCGCGCCCCGGTTGTAGGTCTCCTCATCCTCGCCGAAGGCGAGATAGACCGTGCGGGCCGGGCGGCCGCCGCGGGAGAGGAGATATTCCGCGGCCTCCAGCACGCCGAACACCTGCTGTTTGATGTCCAGCGCGCCCCGGCCCCAGATATAGCCGTCGGCGATGTCGCCTGCGTAGGGGGGGTGGGTCCAGTCGCCCTCCGTCCCCGGCACCACGGGCGCCACGTCCTGATGGCTCATGAACAGCGCCGGGCGCAGGGTCCCGTCGGTACCGGGCAGGGTGATGAGCACGCTGCGGCCCACCAGTTCAAAGATGCCCGCCGCCATTACGGCGGGATAGCTCCGGCGCATCAGCTCCCGCAGCGCGGCGAAGGCGGCGTCCGAGACGCCGTCGTTGACGGTCCGGCAGCGGATGGCGGCGGACAGGCGCGCCAGCGCGCCGGCCAGATCCAGATCAGGATAATCGGTCTCATGGGTAAAGTATTCGGTGATCTCTTTCATATATCCTCCAGATAGCGGCTGAGAAATTCCCGGGTGCGGGCCTCCCGCGGATGGCCGAACACCTCCTGCGGCGCTCCCTGCTCCAGAATGACGCCGCCGTCCATAAACACCACCCGGTCGCTGACCTCGCGGGCGAAAGCCATTTCGTGGGTGACCACCACCATGGTCATGCCCTCCCCGGCCAGCCGTTTCATCACGTCCAGCACCTCGCCCACGATCTCGGGGTCCAGCGCGCTGGTCGGCTCGTCGAAGAGCAGGATGTCCGGGGCCATGCACAGCGCCCGGGCGATGGCCACCCGCTGCTTTTGCCCGCCGGAGAGCCTGCGGCTGTCGGCGCGGATGAAATCCTTCAGCCCCACGTCCGTGAGCTGCTTTTCGGCCAGCGCCTCGGCTTCGGCGCGGGGCAGACGCTTCACCGTTATGGGCGCCACGGTGCAGTTGTCCAGCACATTCCTGTTGGCAAACAGGTTGAAGCTCTGAAACACCATGCCGATGCGCTGGCGGAGCTGGTTAAGGTCGGTGCCCAGGTCCATCAGGTCCTTGCCCTCGAACCAGATATGGCCGCTCTCGGCCTCCTCCAGCAGGTTGATGCACCGCAGCAGCGTGGATTTGCCGGAGCCGGAAGCCCCGATGATGCACACCACCTCTCCGGCGTTCACCTCCAGATCGATGCCCTTGAGCACCTTGAGGCTGCCGAAGGACTTCTCCAGTTTTTCGATTCTCAATACCGATTCCATGGTTGCACCTCAATTCGAGCTGGGCAGGTCCCTGGCCTGCGTATCCAGCTTATGGGACACGCCCTTCATAATCAGCGAGGAAAGATAGGTCAGGATCAGATAGAGGAGGGCCGCCACGCAGTAGATGGGCAGCGTGCTGTAATAGATGCCGCTGACGGAGGAGGTGGCGTACATCAGATCCATCACGCCGATGACGGACAGCACGGAGGAGTCCTTGATGTTGATAATGAATTCGTTGCCGATGGCGGGGACACTGTTTTTCACCGCCTGGGGAAACACCACCCTGCGCATGGCCTGCCAGCCCGTCATCCCCAGCGAGCGGGCCGCCTCGGTCTGGCCGGCATCGATGGATTCGATGCCGCCGCGCAGCACCTCCGCCAGATAGGCGGTGGAGTTGAGGGACACGGTGAACAGGCCCGAGATGAAAAAGCTCCAAACCCGGTTGATCTCCGTCACCGTCATGCCGGAGCCCTTGAACAGCCCGAAGCCCGCGTAGTAAATAATCAGCGCCTGCACCATCATGGGCGTGCCGCGGATGACGGTGATGTAGATATGGGCAAAGCCGCGGCCCAGCTTTTTCAGGAACCGCACCGGATCGCCGTCCTGCCGGGCGGGCTTCTGGATGCGCAGGAAGGCCACCAACACGGCCAGAAGGAAGGCGATGGCCGTACCCAGCAAGGCGATCTTTACCGTGACGCCGATGCCATACCAGAAGAAGGAGCGGCTGTTCCAGAACATATAGACCATGGAGGCGATGAATCCGTCCGGGTTTTTCTCCGCCGCCAGCGCGCCCCGCACCGTGTCGATCAGCGACAGCGCCAGCCGGTCGGTCACCGTGAGGGCGAAGGCCAGGACCACCATCCAGTAGAAAATCCGCGCCAGCTTCACCATGCCGGGGCGTTTCAGAAACGTCCCGGCATAGCCGCGCCAATGGGTCGCTTTCACGGCGAGCGCCAGCAGCGCCAGCGCGGCGAACAGGGCGCACACCGCCTGAAGGACCCGCAGCAGAACGCCGTCCGCGCCCAGAAAGCTCAGGGCGCAGGGCGTCCCGGCCCACAGCGGCACGCACAGCGCCGCCAGGATCGTGCCCGTCAGGAATTCGTACCGGCGGTCCTTTTCAAAATAATTTCGCAGCTTGCTCATCGTCGTCCGACCTCCCAGCCGTGAAGCGGTATTGTAAGATTGCGGCCGGCCCGCACGCTCAGGCGGGCTGATTGTCGATGGCGGTACTCCACAGGGTACCGCGGGCGGTGTCGTCGAGGGTGTCCAGCGCGTCGTTCACGGCGGCCAGCAGCCGGGTATCCGACTTGCGCAGGCCGATGCGGGCGGAGGAATCCTCCATCACGAAGCCGCTGCCTGCGGCGAAGGAGATGACCACGAAGTTCGGGTTGACTTTCAGGTACGCCTGGGTGCTGATGACGTCCACCACCACGGCGTCGCAGGTGCCTTCCTCCAGCCGGGAGAGCATATCGGGCACGCTGCTCACCGGGGGCAGGTGGTTCACCCCATCCATCTGGCCGATGACCTCGTCGTACATGGTGTCCTTCTGGCCCAGCACGCTGGCGCCGGAAAAGTCGTGGATGGACTTGGCGTTTTCATAGGGGGAGCCGCTCATGACCATGATGCCGTACTCGCCGTTCTGATAGGGGTCGGAGAAATTGATGGCCTGGCGGCGCTCCGCGGTGGACATCATGCCCGCGATAATGGCGTCGATCCGGCCTTGATTGAGGGCCTCGATCAATCCTTCCCAGGACAGCTTCACAACAATCAGCTCATAGCCAAGATAATCCGCCACGGCCCGGGCGATTTGCACGTCGTAGCCCTGGGCGTAAGCGCCGGGCACGTTTTCGATGGGGACGTTGGTGTCGGTGGCGGCGGCCTCCTGCCAGTTGTTGGGGGCGTAGGCGCATTCCATGCCCACGCGGAACTGGCCGGAGATTTCCGTCTGGATGGCGGCGGCCCCGGGCGTGGCGGTCGCGGGGACCGCGGTGGCGGCGCCGCAGGCGGCGAGGCCCAGCATCACGGCCAGGGCCAGCAGAAGGGAAACGATTCTCCTCATTTTTTCATACCTCTCTTTTTGAAATAAAAAAGCCATGAACGCGAACATCGCATTCATGGCTCGATTACGGGTATACCGGCTCCCGGGTTTACGGAAACCGTCGGCCAATGATAGCGCTCCACATCGCTGTGACAGTCTGCCGGATATTCTCCGTCAGCCCAGCGCAAAAAACGAAAGTCAGGTCCGTTTTTTCGCTTCGGCGGCCGCCCCTTTCATCCGCACGGGAACCTGCATTCCCCTGCCGGCGGATTACTTTTGACTTGCCGCGCCTCTACCATTGTTCCGGCACTGGTGCGCCGGATCAATTAAATTGGCCTGATATTAGCTTATGTTCACAAACTTGTCAACCTACCTTCGTGCATTTCTACCGAAATTCCAAATTCCTTTTCGATTTAGCGCAGTGTTTTGTTAAAAACATGCAGACTTCTCCCTGCCGACGCGGCCGCTGCGCTTTTCAGGCGTCTCCTTCAGGCCGGGGCGTCGGCCTCCCCGTCCAGCGCCTCGATGAGAAAGCTCACCGGGCGGAAGCCGTCGTTGCAGGAGATCATGGCCGACTTTTCATTTTGCATCCAGCCGTCATAAAAATTGCCGCCGCCGTGGGCCAGCGTCATCACAAAGGGGCTGAGGCTGCCCCACGCGCTCTCGCACATCCCCTCCGGCCGCCGCCAGCCGTCGGTAATGAACACCTGCCCCTCTCTCAGCTCGCAGGCGTGGTCGATGGGGTTTTCATACCGCGCCGCAAGCTCGGGATAGAAGGCCTTTTTCATAACGGTGATCCGGCATTTTTTCATATTTTATTCCTCCCGCTGACGGATGCTTCGATTATACGGCGGAAAGAGAGGAAATTCAACTTTTGCCGCCCTCCGCAGACGGACAACAAGCGCCCGGGTGAAAACACCCGGGCGCCGATTCACGTTCGTCACTGGACGGTGGCTTCGATGCGGCGTTTCAGGCGGCGCACCAGATCCTCCTCGTCGTCCCAGATGACCATGGACTTCTGGGAAATATCAAAATGCGGTCTGACCGACTGCCCGTCCCTGTTGTCGAACACCGCCCGCCTGCAGCAGACGATGACCTCCTTCCCCAGTCCCTGCGCATAGCCCGCCTCATAATAGGCGCCGAAATTGGGGTAGGTGATATCCGCCACCACAAATTTGCTGCGGCGGATCTCATGAAAGATCTCGGGGACGATCTGGTTGTTGTGCTCCTTTTCGTCGATGATGCAGGCCACATAGCCCGCCGCCTGCATTCCCCGGCGAAAAGCCTCGCGGATGCCTTCGGTCTCCGGAAGATAGTACATGGCGATAAAGCCCTGCCGGGATTCGGCGCTCTTCTTTTGCAGCTCCTCCACCTTTTTCCAGCCCGCAGCGGTGATGAAAAACGAGTTGGAACGGCCGCTGCGGTGGACATAGCCGAAGTCGGCGAGCATCAGCAGGATACCGTCGGCCTCCGTGGAATCCTCCGCCGGCAGCGAAGGAAAATACAGCCGCAGCACGGTGGTATCCACCGCAAAGCGCACGCCGTAGGCCGGATAGCGCGCCGCAAGATTCAGGAGCACCCTGTTGACCTTCTCCGTGATCTCCGAAGGATAGCCGGGCATGAGATACGCCAGATTGACCTGGGCCGGGTCCTCCGGCCGGGCCTCCTCCAGCGGGTCGTAATAAAAGGTCCAGTCCGCGCCGGAGCGCTCCGCAGGCTCCCGCAGCAGCTTTTCCGCCATGAGGTTGAGCAGCCTTGGATACAGCGCCTCCCCCGCGTAGCGCTCGGTCATGTCCCGGCGAATCCGGAAGTCCGCCTGATAGGTCTTGCATTTGACGGTCCGGCCCGCGGCGTCGTCATGGAGCTCGCATTTCAGCGAGCCGCACAGAGGGCATCTGTCTGCCATAAGAATTGCCTCCCGGAAAAAATATTCTGCCAGGCCTCGCTGTCGTCAAAATCCGACAGCTCGGGGGCCAACGGCGTTTCGCCACCACGGCGGTCATGGAATCGTTCTCCAGCCGCCGCTTGCGCGGGTCGGGTTTATTTCATCAGCAGCGCCGCGGTAAGGCCGATGAGCGCGCCGAAAAACACCTGCAGCGGCGTGTGGCCGAGAAGCTCCTGCAGCTTGTCCTCCGGGGCCATATCGCTGTTCAGGGCCTCCATCAGCTCGTTGATCGCCTTGGCGTGCTCGCCCGCCTGGCGTCTCACCCCCGTGGCGTCGTGCATCACAATGACGGCAAGTATGGTGGAAATCGCGAACGCCGGCGAATCCAGCCCGCATTCCAGCGCCGCCGTGGCGGCCAGCGCCGTCACCGTGGCGGAATGGCCGCTGGGCATGCCCCCGTCGCCGAACAGACGTTTCCAGTCCAGCCTGCGGTTGACCAGCGCGTACAGCAGCACCTTGACCAGCTGCGCGATCAGCCAGGACGCCAGGGCGTTAATCAGCAAATGATTTTGCACAAGCGCGGTAAATGTCATCGTTTTTCTTCTTTCCTGCGGGTGGTCGGATTTTCGAACGGCTTTATTATACCAGCCTCCGGGGCGGGAAGCAAGCGGCCCGCGCTTTCCCTTGACAGTCCGGTGCCGCGGGTATACAATCTTAAGACCACATAATGAATAAATATTTATAATTTTGGAGGTGCTGTGAATGATCTATTCAAATCTTGGGATCAGCGCGGCGGGGCATCTGACCTTTGGCGGTCAGGACACCGCGGCGCTGGCCGAAAAATACGGCACCCCGCTTTATCTGATGGACGAGGCGCGCATCCGGCGCAACTGCCGGATCTATACCCAGGCCTTCCGCGCCCACTTCGGGGATAACGCGCTGCCCCTGTACGCGGGCAAGGCCGCCTCCTTCAAGCATATTTACACCCTCGTGCGGGAGGAGGGCCTGGGCATCGACGTGGTGTCCCCCGGCGAGATCCAGACCGCCTTTCTGGCGGGCTTTCCGCTGGAAAACGCCTATTTTCACGGCAACAACAAGACCGACGCCGACATCGCTTTCGCCATGGAGCGGGGTGTGGGCTATTTCGTGGTGGACGGGCCGGACGAGCTGGCCGCCGTGGACCGCATCGCCGGGCGGCGGGGAGCGCGCCAGAAGATCCTGCTGCGGCTGACCCCGGGCATCGACCCCCACACCTATGACGCGGTGAACACCGGCATGGTGGATTCCAAATTCGGCACCGCCATCGAGACCGGGCAGGCCCTGCCGCTGGCGGAGGCGGCGCTGGCCCTGCCCAGCGTCAGTCTGGAGGGCTTCCACTGCCACGTGGGCTCGCAGGTGTTTGAGGAGGATGTTTTCCAGCGCGCCAGCCTCATCATGCTGCGCTTTTTTGCCCGGCTCCGGGACAAGACCGGCTATGTCACCCGCCAGTTCGATATCGGCGGCGGCTACGGCGTGCCCTATGTGGAAGCGGACGGCGCCGTGGACGTGGCGGCGCGCATCGGCGAGGTGGCCCGGGCCATGAAAGCCGAAGCGGCCGCCCTGGACATCCCTTTGCCGAAAATTTTGATGGAGCCCGGGCGCAGCATCGTGGCCGACGCGGGGCTGACACTGTACACCGCCGGGGCGGTAAAGGAAATCCCCGGCTACAAAAACTACGTCTCCGTGGACGGCGGCATGACGGACAATCCCCGCTATGCCCTCTACGGCTCGAAATACACCGTGTACGCGGCAGGACGGATGAACGAGCGGGCCGATTTCCTGTGCGATCTGGTGGGCCGCTGCTGTGAGAGCGGCGATATCATCCAGCCCCGGGTGACGCTGCCGAAGCCCAGGCGCGGCGACCTTATCGCCGTCTGCGGCACAGGCGCCTACAACTATTCTATGGCCTCCAACTATAACCGGGTGCCCCGGCCGCCCATCGTGATGGTCAGCGGCGGCACCGACTATGTGGCCGTCCGGCGGGAAACGCCGGACGATCTGGTGCGAAACGATCTATAATCGGATAAACGGCGGCCGCCGCAGTCCCGGAGAGCGGGACTGCGGCGGTCCTTTGTTCGTTTTAACCCCTCTATTTCCGCTGCCGGGCGGCAGTGGAAAGGGAAAACGAATATTCTTTCAAAAAAGTCCCGAAATCCTGCCGTCGGCGTCCACGTCGATCTTCTCGGCCGCCGGTGTCCTGGGCAGGCCGGGCATGGTGAGGATGTTCCCCGTGAGCGCCACCACGAAGCCCGCCCCGGCCGAGACGGTGACAGACCGCACCGACACGGTGAAGCCCTCCGGCGCGCCGAGCTTCGCGGGGTCGTCGGAAAAGCTGTACTGGGTCTTGGCAATGCACACCGGGAGCCTACCGAAGCCCAGCGCCTCCAGCTGCTCGATCTGCGCCCTGGCCTCCGCCGACAGGCGGATGCCCGCGCCGCCGTAGACCCGGCGCACCACGGTCTCCAGCTCCCGGGCGATGCCGCCCTCCAGCGCGTAGCCGAAGCGGAAGTCCGACGGGGTTTCGCACAGGCGTACCACCTCCGCCGCCAGCGCCCTGCCGCCAGCGCCGCCTTTGGCCCACACGTCGGACAGCACAACCTTCACCCCCAGCGCGGCACAGCGCTCCACCACCAGGGAAAGCTCCGCGTCGGTATCTGTGGTGAACCGGTTCACGGCCACCACCGTGGGCAGGCCGTAGACATTTTTCATGTTGGAAACATGGCGTAGCAGATTGGGCAGGCCCCGCTCCAGCGCGGCCAGGTCCTCGCCGCCCAGCTGATTTTTGGCCAGGCCCCCGTGCATCTTCAGCGCCCGGACGGTGGCCACCACCACGCAGGCCGCCGGAGTCAGTCCCGCCATACGGCACTTGATGTCCAAAAATTTTTCCGCGCCCAGATCGGCGCCGAAGCCCGCCTCCGTCACGGCGTAGTCGCCGAGCTTCAGGGCCATGCGGGTGGCGGTGACGCTGTTGCAGCCGTGGGCGATGTTGGCGAACGGCCCGCCGTGGACGATGGCGGGGGTCCCCTCCAGCGTCTGCACCAGATTGGGCCTGAGCGCGTCCTTCAGCAGCGCGGCCATGGCCCCCACCGCATGGAGCTGGGCCGCGGTCACCGGCGCGCCGCGGTCGGTGTAGGCCACGATCATGCGGCCCAGCCGCGCCTTGAGGTCGTCGATGGAATCGGCCAGGCAGAAAATGGCCATCATCTCCGTGGCCACGGTGATATCGAAGGCGTCCCGCCGGGGCACGCCGTTTTTCCCGCCGCCCAGACCGTCCTCCACCGCGCGCAGCTGCCGGTCGTTCATGTCCACGCAGCGGTGCAGCACCACCCGGGCGGGGTCGATGCCCAGCGTGTTGCCCTGATAGATGTGGTTGTCCAGCATGGCGCACAGCAGGTTATTTGCCGCGCCGATGGCATGAAAATCGCCGGTGAAATGCAGGTTGATGTCCTCCATGGGCACCACCTGGGCGTACCCGCCGCCGGCGGCGCCGCCCTTCAGCCCGAACACCGGGCCCAGCGAGGGCTCCCGCAGGGCCACCACCGCGTTTTTGCCCAGCAGGCGCAGCCCGTCCGCCAGACCGATGGTGGTGGTGGTCTTGCCCTCTCCCGCGGGGGTGGGGGTGATGGCCGTCACCAGGATCAGCTTGCCGTCCGGCCGGGGATTTTCCGCCAGCAGCCGCAGGCTGATCTTGGCCTTATACCGGCCGTAGGGCTCCAGATATTCTTCGGCGATGCCGGTCGCCGCCGCCACCTCGCCGATCCGTCTCATTTCGCACGCCTGCGCAATCTCGATATCCGTCATGCCAAAGGCTCCTTACTTGAAGTATTTTACCGCCGAGGTAAACATACCCATTTTGTACTCGCCGGGGACGTTTTTGTAAAGGCCCGCGCCCACGCGCTCCGAATGGCCCATCTTGCCGAAGACCCGGCCGTCCGGGGAGGTGACGCCCTCCACCGCCAGCACGGAGCCGTTGGGGTTCACCGCGATGTCCATGGACGGCACGCCGTCCTCATCCGCGTACTGGGTGGCGATCTGGCCGTTTGCCGCCAGCTTTTTTACAAGCGCCGGCGAGGCGAGGAAGCGGCCCTCGCCGTGGGAGATGGGGACCGTGTAAATCTCGCCCGGCTTTGTCGCGGCCAGCCAGGGGGACTTGTCGGAGGCGATACGGATGCGCGCCAGCCGCGACTGGTGCCGCCCGATGATATTGCAGGTCAGCGTGGGGCTGTCCTCCGTCTGCTCCCGGATTTCGCCCCACGGCACGAGGCCGAGCTTGACGAGCGCTTGAAAGCCGTTGCACACGCCCGCCATCAGGCCGTCGCGACTGCCCAAGAATTCGTTCACGGCGTCCCGCACGGCGGGAGAGCGGAAAAAGGCGGTAATGAATTTGGCGGAGCCGTCCGGCTCGTCGCCGCCGGAAAAGCCGCCGGGGATGAAAATAATCTGGGCGTCCGCCACCCGGCGGGCAAAGTAGTCCACGGATTCGGCGATGGCCGCCGCCGTGAGGTTTTTCACGACCACGATCTCCGGCTCCGCCCCGGCCTCCGCGAAAGCTCTGGCGGAATCGACCTCGCAGTTGGTGCCGGGGAACACCGGGATGAGCGCCCGGGGCCGGAGGTGCTTTACCGCCGGGGCGGCTCTGTTTTCAGCGGCATACGAAAACGCGGGGACATTTTCCGCCGGCATTTCGATGCTGCAGGGATAGACCGGCTCGAGCTTGCCCTCGTAGATTTTGAGGAGCCCGTCGAGCTCCACGCGCTCACCCCGTCTGCAAAGAACGCCGCTTGCGTCCGTATAGCCCAGCGCGAGGCCGATGGGCAGGTCCTCCGCCAGCTCCAGCACGAACGCGCCGTAATGATAACCGAAAAGGTCCTCGTCGGAGACGCCGTCGTCGAAGGTAAAGCCGAGGCCGTTGCCCAGGCACATCTTGAGCACCGCCTCCGCCACGCCGCCGTAGCCGGGGGTGTAGGCGGCGACGGCCTTTCCGGCGGCAATGAGGCTGTGGACAGCTTCAAAGACCTTGCTGAGATTGTCCGCGTCGGGCAGGCCGTCCGCATTGATTTTCGGTTGGATCAGCGCCACCCGGTGCCCGGCGGCCTTGAATTCCGGGGACGCGATGTCGCCGGTCTTCGCGGTGGTCACGGCGAAGGACACCAGCGTTGGCGGGACGGAGAGCGCCTCAAAGCTGCCGGACATGGAATCCTTGCCGCCGATGGCGGCGATTCCCAGGCCCTTCTGCGCCTCCAGCGCGCCCAGCAGCGCCGCCGCGGGCCTGCCCCACTTTTCCGGGTCGCGGCCCAGATGCTCGAAATACTCCTGAAAGCTCAGGTATACGTCCGAAAATTCCGCGCCCGCGGCGATGAGCTTTGACACGGATTCCACCACTGCCAGATAGCCGCCGTGGTAAGGGCTCTTTTCCGTGATAAAGGGATTATAGCCCCAGGCCATCACGGAGCAGTCGTCCGTTTCGCCGCGTTCACAGGGAATTTTATTGGCCATGGCCTGAATGGGCGTGCGCTGGGCCCTGCCACCGAAGGGCATCAGCACGGTACCCGCGCCGATGGTGGAATCGAAGCGCTCCGAAAGGCCCCGCTGGGAGCACACGTTCAGATCGCCGGCCAGCGACGCCATGCCGGAGACGATATCTGCGGGCAGCGATTTTTCAAAGGGCCGGGGCGCGGGCACCGAGGCGGTTACGTGCCTGGGCGCGCCGTTGGTGTCCAGAAAGGCGCGGGACACATCCACGATGACCGCGCCGTTCCAGCGCATGGTGAGGCGCGGTTCGGTCTTGACCACGGCGATGACGGAGGTCTCCAGATTCTCGCCGTCGGCCAGCGCGCGGAATTTCTCCGCGTCCGCCGCCGCGACCACCACGGCCATGCGCTCCTGCGATTCGGAGATAGCCAGCTCCGTGCCGTCCAGCCCCTCGTATTTCTTGGGCACGGCACCGAGATCGATGTCCAGCCCGTCGGCGAGTTCGCCCACGGCCACGGACACGCCGCCCGCGCCGAAATCGTTGCAGCGCTTGATGAGCCGCGCGGCGTCGGGGTTGCGGAACAGGCGCTGGAGCTTGCGCTCCTCCGGAGCGTTGCCCTTCTGCACCTCCGCGCCGCACGTTTCCAGGCTCTCCTCGGTATGGGCCTTGGAGGAGCCGGTGGCCCCGCCGCAGCCGTCCCGGCCGGTGCGGCCGCCCAGCAGGATCACCAAATCGCCGGCGGCGGGCGTCTCCCGCCGGACGTTGGCGGCTGGGACCGCGCCGACGACCGCGCCGATCTCCATGCGTTTGGCGGCGTAGCCGGGGTGGTACAGCTCGCTGACGAGGTCCGTGGCAAGGCCGATCTGGTTGCCGTAGGAGCTGTAACCCGCGGCGGCGGCGGTGACCAGCTTGCGCTGGGGCAGCTTGCCGGGCAGGGTCTCGGCCACCGGGGTCAGCGGGTCCGCCGCGCCGGTGACGCGCATGGCGGCGTAGACATAGCTCCGCCCGGAGAGGGGGTCGCGGATGGCGCCGCCGATGCAGGTGGCGGCCCCGCCGAAGGGCTCAATCTCCGTGGGATGGTTGTGGGTCTCGTTCTTGAACAGCAGCAGCCAAGGCTGCGCCTCGCCGTCGATGGTGACGGTGATCTTCACCGTGCAGGCGTTGATTTCCTCCGACTCGTCCAGCTTGTCCAGCTTCCCCGACGCTTTGAGATACTTTGCCGCAAGAGTGCCCATGTCCATCAGCGTCACGGGTTTGGTGCGGCCGAGATTCTCCCGTATGGCCAGATAGTCGCCGTAGGCCTTTTGCGCCGCGGGGTCGGCAAAATCCATGCGGTCGATAACGGTGTTGAAGGTGGTGTGGCGGCAGTGATCCGACCAGTAGGTGTCGATGACGCGGATCTCCGCGGCGGTAGGGTCCCTGCCCTCGCCTTTGAAATAATCCCGGCAGCAGGCCAGATCGGCGGTATCCATGGCCAGCGACCAGTGCTCCGCAAAAGCCGCAAGCCCGCCGCCGTCCAGCTCGCTGAAGCCCTCCAGCACCGCCACGGGCGGCGGCGCGGGGTAGTCGGTCTTCAGCGTCCGGGCCGGCGCAAGGGACGCCTCCCGGCTGTCCACCGGGTTGATGACGTACTTTTTCACGGCGGCAAGTTCCTCCGCCGTGAGGTCCCCTTCGATCAGATAGACCTTCGCCGCGCGCACCGCGGGCCGCTCCCCCCGGGAGAGAATCTGAATGCACTGGGCGGCGGAGTCGGCGCGCTGGTCGTACTGGCCGGGCAGATACTCCACGGCAAAGACGGCGTCGCCGGCGGGAAGCGCGCGAAAAACGCTGTCCACCGGCGGCTCGGAGAATACCGTTTTCACGGCGCTCTCAAAAAGCTCCGGCGCGATATTTTCAACGTCGTAGCGGTTCAGGATGCGCACCCGCCGCAGTCCCTTCACGCCCAGAAAGGCGCGCAGTTCGGCGCAGAGCTTGCCGGCCTCGGCGGCCAGCCCCTCTCTTTTTTCGGTATAGACCCGATAAACCATGTCAAAGCCTCCCGCGATTTTATGCTCTCAGCGCCCGCGCGCCGATGTCTTTTCTGTAAGCGGCGTTTCCAAAACGGATTTTCGGCACCTGGGCATAGGCCCTGTCCACGGCCTCCCGGAGGGTCGCCCCGGTGGCGGTGACGCCGAGGACCCGGCCCCCGTCGCTGAGGAGCTTTCCGTTTTCCGCCCTGGCTCCGGCAAAATACACCTCGCCGTCGACGGGGCCGTCCACGGTGATCTCAAAGCCCTTTTCGTAGCTCTCGGGATAGCCCTGGCTCGCCAAAATGACACAGCAGGCGTGACCATCGGCAAAACGCACCTCCGTCTCCGCAAGCTTCCCGTCCCGGCAGGCGCGCATGACGGTATAGAGGTCGGACCTGAGCAGCGGCAGCACCACCTGGGTCTCCGGGTCGCCGAAGCGGCAGTTGTATTCGATGACCTTCGGCCCGTCCTTCGTGAGCATCAGGCCAAAATACAGGCAGCCCCGGAAAGAGCGGCCCTCGGCATTCATGGCGGCGACGGTGGGCAGGAAAATCTTTTCCATGCATTCCTTGGCGATGTCCGGGGTGTAATACGGGTTCGGCGCGACGGCGCCCATGCCGCCGGTATTCAGGCCCTTGTCCCCGTCGAGGGCGCGTTTATGGTCCATGGAGGAGACCATGGGCTTCACGGTTTTTCCGTCCGTGAAGGACAGCACCGACACCTCCGGGCCTTCGAGGAATTCCTCGATGACGATCTGATTGCCGCTGTCGCCGAACTTTCGCTCGGCCATGATGGTTCTGACCGCCTTGCGCGCCTCGTCCCGTGTCTGGGCGATGATGACGCCCTTGCCCAGCGCGAGGCCGTCCGCCTTGATCACCGTCGGCACCGGGGCAGAGTCAAGATAGGAAAGCGCCGCGTCCATCTCGCTGAAAACGGCGTAGGCGGCGGTGGGAATGCCGTACTTCTTCATGAGGTTTTTGGAAAACACCTTGCTGCCCTCGATAACGGCGGCCCTGGCCTCCGGGCCGAAGCAGGGTATGCCCGCCTGTTCCAGCGCGTCCACCGCGCCCAGTACCAGCGGGTCGTCCGGCGCGACCACGGCGAAATCGATGCCGGTCTCCCGGGCAAAGCGCACCTGCGCGGCCACGTCCTTTGCGCCGATGGGCACGCACACGGCGTCCCTCGCGATGCCGCCGTTCCCGGGCAGGGCATAGATTTCGGTGATGTCCGGATTTTTTTTCAGCGCCTTGATGAGGGCGTGCTCGCGGCCGCCGCCGCCGATGACCATGATTTTCATTCTGGGCCTCCTTACAATCCAAGGGGGAACATTCCCCCTTGGAAGATTCCTCTCGCCCCGCACAGCGTGGCGGCTGCGGACACGTGTCCGCAGGCAGCGGTGTTGCCGCCGGGCAAAGCTCGCCGGCAACGAATACAGATTTTTGTCAGTGGTGGAATAATCTCATTCCCGTGAACGCCATGACGATGCCGTACCTGTCGGCGGTCTCGATGACGTTGTCGTCTCGGATGCTGCCGCCGGGCTCCACGATGTAGGACACGCCGGACTTCCGCGCCCGCTCCACATTGTCGCCGAAGGGGAAAAACGCGTCGGAACCCACGGTGACGCCGGTCTGGGTGCTAATCCATGCCTGCCGCTCCTCCCGGGTGAACGGCTCCGGCCGGGTTTTGAACACCCGCTGCCAAGCGCCGTCCCGCAGGACGTCGCCGCACTCGTCGGAGGTATAGAGATCAATGGCGTTGTCCCGGTCCGGGCGGCGGATGCCGTCCGCGAACGGCAGGGACAACACCTTTTCGCTCTGCCGCAGATACCAGTTGTCGGCCTTGCTCCCCGCGAGGCGGGTGCAGTGGATGCGGCTCTGCTGGCCCGCGCCCACGCCGATGGCCTGGCCGTTTTTCACGTAGCACACGGAATTGGACTGGGTGTATTTGAGGGTGATGAGCGCCACCGCCATATCCAGCTTCGCGCTCTCCGGCAGGGCCTTGTTCGCGGTGACGATATTGCCGAACAGCGCGGTCGTGATCCTGTAATCGTTTCGCCCCTGCTCAAAGGTGATGCCGAACACGTCCTTGTGCTCCAGGGGGGCGGGGACGTAGGCGGGGTCGATCTTCACGACGTTGTAGGCGCCCTTTTTCTTGGTTTTGAGGATTTCGAGCGCCGCCGGGGTGTAGCCCGGCGCGATGACGCCGTCCGAGACCTCGTCCTTGAGATAGAGGGCGGTGGCCTCGTCGCACGCGTCGGAGAGGGCCGCCCAGTCGCCGTAGGAGCACAGGCGGTCGGTGCCCCGGGCCCGGATATAGGCGCAGGCGACGGGGGAGAGCGGCGCGTTTTTGTCCACGAAGTACAGGGCCTTTTCCAGCTCCGAAAGCGGCGTCCCCACGGCGGTGCCCGCCGGGGAGACGTGCTTGAAGGACGCGGCGGCGGGCAGGCCCGCGGCCTCTTTGAGCTCCCGCACCAGCTGCCAGGAATTGAGGGCGTCCATGAAATTGATATAGCCGGGCCGCCCGTTCAGAACCTCCACGGGCAGCTCGCGCCCGTCGTTGACAAAAATGCAGGCCGGTTTCTGATTGGGGTTGCAGCCGTATTTGAGTTCAAGCCTATCCATGCTCCGTCCTCCTTCAGTGATTTTTGTTGAGGATCGCGGTCCCGCCTTTTGCCGAAACCCACAGCGACACGCGGTTGTCCGCCGAAAGCGCCGCCCAGAGCTTTTCCGCAAGCTTCTGCGCGGACAGGTCCGGGATTTCGCAGGCAACCGGCGCGCCGGAAAAGGACGGCAGCGGGGAGCCGAAGCCCTCGTAGGTGCTGATAAAATGTCCCTCGCCGGGGATGGGGGCGTAATCAAAAAACGCGCGGTCGCAGCCGACGCCGTCCCGGGTGCGGAGGATGGAGAGCTGATACCGCCCGCCCGCAAAGCGGACGGCGGAGACCCGGGGGGTAAAATTCGGCTCGTCCGGCTCGAAAGCCCGGGTGCACAGCGCGTCGTAAGCGCCGCCCCCGCGCAGAAGAAAATCGCGGACGGTGTCGGTCTGGTCGCCGTTGGTGACGATGAGCGCGCCGCCGGCCTCCCGCACGGGATGATAGAGGACGAGACTGGGGTCGGTCATTTTGCTCTCGTCGAAGGCGCGGGTGCGGATGCCGTCCTCCGTCCTTTCAAAAATCCGGTTGCGGCTGTTTTCACTGCGGCCCATGATGAAATAGGCGGATACCGCGTCCCCATCCGGGGCCGTACCGACGAGGATGCCCCGCCCGGGGTAGGGCCTTTCGCGCAGATAGTCAAATAAATCCGCCATTTTCCTTCTCCTCCGCAAGTTTTTTGCTCACAAGCTCCGCCGCCCGGGGCAGGAGCACCCATTCGGCCTCCCGCATGACCCGCTTTTGCAGCGTCTCGGGCGTGTCGTCGTCCTCAATCTCCACGGCTTTTTGCAGGATAATTCTGCCGCCGTCGGGGATTTCGTTGACGTAGTGCACCGTGGCCCCCGTGACCTTGACGCCGTATCGGAGCGCCGCTTCGTGGACACGCAGGCCGTACATCCCCCTGCCGCAGAAGGACGGGATCAGCGCCGGATGGATGTTGATGATGCGCTCCGGGAAGCGGGCTGTAAACGCCGGGCTGAGAATGCTCATATAGCCCGCCAGAATGATGAGGTCGATGTTTCTCGCCGCCAGCAGCGGCAGCATCTCGCTCTCGCTGCCGCATACGGCGGTCTCGACACCGGCGCTTTTCGCCCGGGTCAGGGCATAGGCGCCGGGCCTGGAGGAGATCACCAGCTCGATCCTCCCCGCGGTCAAAGCGCCGCTATTCTCCGCGTCCAGCAGGGCCTGGAGATTGGTCCCCCCGCCGGACACCAGCACCGCGATGCGCGTCAGCATAGCGCCACGCCCTCGTCCCCGGCCGCGATCTCTCCCAGCAGATAGGCGTCCTCGCCGTTTTCGCGCAGAACGGCCAGCGCCAGGGCGGCGTCGGCCGCGGCCACCACGGCGGTCATGCCCACGCCCATGTTGAAGGTGTTGTACATATCCCGCTCCGGCACGCCGCCACAGCGCGCGATGAGCTCAAAGATAGCGGGCGTCCGCACCGCCGCCTTTTCGATTCGCGCCGTGAAGCCCTGGGGCAGGCTCCGGGGAATGTTTTCAAAAAAGCCGCCGCCGGTGATGTGGGAGACGGCCTTCACCGTCACCGCGTCCATCAGGGCCAGCATGGGCTTGACATAAATTTTTGTGGGGGTCAGCAGGGTATCGCCCAGCGCCGCGCCGGCAAGCTCCGGGCAGGGGGCGTGGTAATCCATGCCCGCGCCGTCAAAGATCTTCCGCACCAGGGAAAAGCCGTTGGAATGCACGCCGGAGGAGGGCAGCGCCAGAAGGGCGTCCCCGGCCTTCACGGCGGCCTTGTCCAGAATTTTCGGCTTGTCCACAACGCCCACCACAAAGCCCGCGAGGTCGTATTCGTTTTCGGGGTAGAAGCCCGGCATCTCGGCGGTCTCGCCGCCGATAAGGGCGGCCCCGGCCTGCACGCAGCCCTCGGCCACGCCGGAAACGACGGCGGCGATACGCTCCGGCACGTTTTTGCCGCAGGCGATGTAATCGAGGAAGAACAGCGGCCTGGCCCCGCAGCAGAGCACGTCGTTGGCGCACATGGCCACGCAGTCGATGCCCACGGTGTCGTGCCTGTTCATTTCAAAGGCCAGCTTCAGCTTGGTGCCCACGCCGTCCGTGCCGGACACCAGCACCGGCTGCGCCATGCCCGAGAGGTCGGGGCAATAAAGGCCGCCGAAGCCGCCCACGTCCCCGATGACGCCCGCCGTCAGCGTGCGGGCGATGTGGGTCTTCATCAGCTCCACGGCCCTGTAGCCCGCGGTAATATCCACGCCCGCGGCGGCATAGGAATCACTCTGACTTCTCATCTTCCCAGTCCTTTCTCTCACTGATTCTGTATTCGAACCGGCTTTTCAGGGGCGCGGTGGGGGCGGCGGTGGGATAGTCCCCATCGAAGCAGGCGCTGCAATAGCCGCTGCGGGCGCAGTCGGCGTGCAGCAGGCAGCCCAGATCCTCCACCGGCAGGTAGCCCAGGCTGTCGGCCCCGATCTGCCGGGCAATCTCCTCCGGCGAGTACTTGCAGGCGATGAGGTTTTCCCGGGAGTCGATATCCGTGCCGTAATAGCAGGGGTTCAGAAACGGCGGCGCGGAGACGCGGACATGCACTTCCGTGGCCCCGGCGGAGCGCAGGAGATTGACGATGCCGGCGCTGGTGGTGCCCCGGACGATGGAATCGTCGATCATGACGACCCGCTTGCCCCGCACCACCTCGGCGATGGCGTTCAATTTGAGCCTCACCAGCGTCTCCCGGGATTTCTGCCCCGGGGAAATAAAGGTGCGCCCGATGTACTTGTTTTTGATGAAGCCGATGCCGTAAGGGATGCCGGAGGCCCGGGCATAGCCCACGGCGGCGTCCAGCCCGGAATCCGGCACGCCGATGACCACGTCCGCGGCCACGGGATGCCGCTTCGCCAGGCACGCCCCCGCCCGGACCCGGGCGGCGTGGACGTTCACCCCGTCGATGACGGAGTCCGGCCGGGCAAAATAGATATACTCAAAGACACAGGTACGCTTTTCGGCCTTTCCGCAGTGGTCGCGGATGCTGCGCACGCCGTGTCTGTCGAACACCAGGATCTCGCCGGGCAGCAGGTCGCGCACGAATTTTGCCTGCAGGGCGTCCAGCGCGCAGCTCTCGGAGGCGACGACGTAGCCCCCGTCGGCGGTCTCGCCGTAACAGAGCGGGCGGAACCCGTGCTCGTCCCGCACGGCGATGAGCTTGGACGGGGACATGATGACGAGGGAGTACGCGCCCTTGATCCTGTCCATGGCGCGGTTCACCGCCGCCTCGATGGACGGGGCGCCGATGCGCTCCTTGGTGATGACGTAGGAAATGACCTCGGTATCGCTGGTGGTGTGGAAAATGGAGCCCTCCATCTCCAGCGCCCGGCGCAGCTCCATGGAGTTCACCAGATTGCCGTTGTGGGCCAGCGCCATGCGGCCCTTGATGTGGTTGACCACGATGGGCTGGCAGTTTTCCCGCCCGTTTCCGCCGGTGGTGCCGTAGCGCACATGGCCCACGGCCATGGTGCCGCGGGGAAAGGAATCCAGCACCGGCTTTGTGAACACCTGATTGAGCAGGCCCGCGTCCTTATAGTCCGTAAACAGTCCGTCGTCGTTCACCACGATGCCGCAGCTCTCCTGCCCCCGGTGCTGGAGGGCGTAGAGCCCGTAATAGGCGCGCATGGCGAGATCGGCGCTCTCCGGGCTGCGGATGCCCAGCACGCCGCATTCCTCGTGCAGCTCGTCGGAACCGTTGAAAAAAAACTCGTCCATCTCAGCCGATGATGCGCTTCATCATTTCCGAATAGGCGTCCTCGACGCCGCCCATATCCCTGCGGAAGCGGTCCTTGTCCAGCTTTTCGTGCGTGGCGGAATCCCAGAAGCGGCAGGTGTCGGGGCTGATCTCGTCGGCGAGGACGAGGGTGCCGTCGGCGGTCTTGCCGAACTCCAGCTTGAAGTCCACCAGATCGACGCTGACATTTTTAAAGAAGGCCTTCAGCACGTCGTTGATCTTGAAGGACAGGGCCTTGATGGTCTCGATCTCCTCTTTGGTGGCCAGCTTCAGAGCCAGCGCGTGGTATTCGTTCAGCAGCGGGTCGTCCAGCGCGTCGCACTTGTAGGAAAACTCGATGGTGGGGGACTCGAACACAATGCCCTCCTCCACGCCGTAGCGGGAGGCGAAGTGCCCGGCGGAGATGTTGCGCACGATGACCTCCAGGGGCACGATGGAAACCTTCTTCACCAGCGTCTCCCGGTCGTTCAGCTCCTCCACATAGTGGGTGGGCACGCCTTTTTCCTCCAGCATACGCATGAGATAGTTCGTGACCTTGTTGTTGATGACGCCCTTGCCCGCGATGGTGCCTTTTTTCTTGCCGTTGAGGGCGGTGGCGTCGTCCTTGTAGGAGACGATGACGAGATTGGGGTCGTCGGTGGCGTAAACCTTTTTGGCCTTGCCCTCGTAAAGCAGCTGTCCTTTTTCCATGGTGGTTCCCTCCCTGTTCTTTTCAGTATTATCTGCGGTTAAACTGCGCCTCGATACGGGCGTTTTTTTCCAGCGTCTTTTTCGTGTCCTCGGCCCGGGCCTCCGCCAGCTTCGCGGCAAGTGCGCTGTCGGATACGGCCAGAATTTCAACGGAAAGCAAAGCGGCGTTGGTGGCTCCGTCGATACCGACAGCGGCCACGGGGATTCCCGAGGGCATCTGTACGGTGGACAGGAGGGCATCAACGCCGTCGAGCGCGCCTGATTTGATGGGTATGCCGATCACCGGCAGGGTGGTGTTGGCCGCGATGGCTCCGGCCAGATGCGCCGCCATGCCGGCGGCGGCAATGATGGCGCCGAAGCCGTTTTCGCGCGCGGCGCGGGCGAAGGCGCGGGCCTCCTCCGGGGTCCGGTGGGCGGAAAAGACGTGCGCTTCACATGCCACCCCGAATTTTGCAAGGGTATTGATGGCTTTTTCCACGGTGGGCAGGTCGGAATCGCTGCCCATGATGACCGCAACTTTTTTCATGGGGCCTCCTTTCACAAAGCAAAAAACAAAAAGGACAGTCCTGTGCCATATAGAAACGCAGGACTGCCCAGACGGTCGGCATTGATACGGTGAAACCGGTTCCCCCGCGGTATTCCGCGCTTCCGTCAGTTGCCGGTTCGACCTTGAATTACATGATTATCTTATCGTTTCGGCCGGGGAATGTCAATTATCCATTCATCCCAAAAGCGGCGGGGTTTTTCGGCCGCTTTTGTGGCAAATATCAAGACGTTCCGCCGCCGCGGCGGAGTTTTACCCCTGTCCCTGCACGGCCTTCAGGCTCAGCAGACTCATGGCGTTGACCATGGCGTGCAGAAAGATGGGCGACCAGATGCTGCCCGTGCGCTCATAGGCCCAGCACAGCGCCACGCCCGCCGGCAGATACTCCACGGCCATCAGCAGATACAGCGGGTCGCCGTAGGCCGCGGCATACTGCCACACATGGTACAGCGCGAACAGGCCCGCCGACAGGATGTAGGCCCAGGCCCGGCTTTTCCGGCGCACCGTGCCGAACACGCCGCCCCGGAACAAAGGTTCCTCCACCAGGGGGGCCAGGAACACCGCCATGGCGGCGGTGACGTCGTAGTCCTGATCGGCCAGGCCTGCAACGGTGTCGTTGTTGAGGTTGTCCACATTTTTCAGCGCGTCGGGCAGCAGCGACACCACCAGCGACGCGAGATACATCAGCGCCATGAGCAGCATATAGCCCAGCAGCACGGCGTACACACAGGCCAGCGGCCGGTCGCACAGCGCGTCGAAGCCCACGCGGAAAGCCCGCCAGGTCACAGCGAAGATCACCGCCGCGCCAAAGGCGTAATAGATGAAATTCACGTAGGCGTCGGAGATCGTCCCCGCGGGCAGCCGCCTGGCCAGCGCGCCCAGCGCCAGCGGCAACACCACCGAATGGATCATGAGGTAGACCCACAGGAAAATGCGCCCGCCCCTGGCCAATCCGTCGTCGAAATCCTTTTTGGGGAGCAGTTCGTCCATCAGCCTCTCGCTTTCCTTTGCAGCTCAAACAGCAAATTCATCGCCTCAATGGGCGTCAGCGTGTTCAGATCGGTATCCCGCAGGATGCTTTTGACCTCGTCCGCGCCCATGTCGGCCAGCGACACCTGGTCGCCGCCGGCGGAGATCCGGGGGGCGGCGCCCACCACGCCGTCGCGCTCCAGCTCCTTCAGATATTCCCGGGCCTTGGCGATGACGGCGTCCGGCACGCCGGCCAGCCTGGCCACCTCGATGCCGTAGCTGTCGTCCGCCGCGCCGCGCACGATCTTGCGCAGAAACACCAGCGACCCGCCCTGTTTTTTGGCAGTGATATTGTAATTCTTGACCCCCGGGATCTGCCCCTCCAGCGCGGACAGCTCGTGGTAGTGGGTGGCGAACATGGTCTTGGCGCCGAGACGGCGCTTGTCGGCGCAGTATTCCAGCACCGCCCTGGCGATGGCCATGCCGTCGTAGGTGGAGGTGCCCCGGCCGATCTCGTCGAGGATCAGCAGAGACGTGCCGGTGGCGTCCCTGAGGATGTTGGCCATCTCGGTCATCTCCACCATGAAGGTGGACTGGCCGCCGGCCAGATCGTCCGACGCGCCGATGCGGGTGAACACCCGGTCCACGATGCCGATGGTGGCGTCCCTGGCGGGGACAAAGGACCCCATCTGGGCCATGAGCACGATCAGCGCCGTCTGGCGCATATAGGTGGATTTGCCGGCCATGTTGGGGCCTGTGACGATGGCGGCCCGGTCGTCCGCGCAGTTGAGGGTCACGTCGTTGGGCACGAACAGCACGTCCTTCAGCGTCTGCTCCACCACGGGATGCCGCCCCTCCCGGATGCGGATTTCTCTCGAGGCGTCCACCTCGGGCATGACGTAGCCGTTTTTCACGGCCACCTCGGCCAGGGAGCACAGGGCGTCCAGCCGGGCCACGGCGTCGGCGCCGGCTTTCACCCGGTCCACCCGCTGCGCCACGCTCTCCCGCAGCTGGGTGAAGAACTGATATTCCAGATCGGCGATGCGGTCCTTGGCGGTGAGCAGGGAGTTTTCCAGCTCCTTGAGCTCCTGGGTAAAATACCGCTCGTTGGACACCAGCGTCTGCTTGCGGATGTAATCGTCGGGCACCTGGGCGAGACCCGCGGAATTGGGCACGTCGATGTAGTAGCCGAAGACCTTGTTGTAGCCCACCTTCAGCTTTTTGCAGCCGGTGCGCTCCCGCTCGCGCCCCTCCAGCTCCGCCACCATCCGGGCGCCGTTGTCGCGCACGTCCCGCAGGCGGTCCACCTCCTCGGAATAGCCGGGGCGCAGCATCCCGCCCTCGCGCACGGAAAACGGGGGATCGTCGCACAGGGCGCGGTCAATGTCGCCCCTCACGTCGGCCAGAACGTCCATTCCCGCGATGTCCCGGAGCTCGGCGGAGACGGAGCCGGCCAGCAGTTCGGTCAGCGCGGGCAGTACCCGGGCGCAGTCGGCCAGAGCCACCAGATCCCGGCCGTTGGCCGTGCCGTACACGGCCTTGCCCACCAGCCGCTGCATATCGCCGATGTCCCTGAGCTTCAAAATCAGCTCTGGCCGCTTCACGTTGTCGTGAAAAAGCTCGTTGACGGCGGTGCTCCGCCGCTTGATGGCCACGGGGGACAGCAGGGGCCGCTCCACCCAGGCGCGCAGCAGCCGCCCGCCCATGGGGGTTTTGGTCTTGTCCAGCACCCACAGCAGGCTGCCCCGCTTCTCGCCGGAGCGCAGGGATTCGGTCAGCTCCAGATTGCGCCGGGTGGTCCAGTCCAACTCCATATACCGGCCGCCGCCGGTGAAATCCAGCCGGTTGATGTGGCTCAGATCGAATTTTTGGGTGTCCTTGATATATTTCAGCAGCGCGCCCGCGGCGCACACGGCGGCGGGGGCGTCGCCCATGCCCAGCTCGTCCACATCGGCGGCGGAAAACTGCTCGCACACCCGGGCCGCGGCGGCCAGATACTCAAAGCCCTCGGTGTCGTACTCCGGCATGGCATCCAGCTTTTTGGCCAGGAAATCGGTCACGCCGCCGTTTCCCGCGGCGCCCGGGGACAACACGGCCTCCCGGGGCGAAAAGCGGCCCAGCTCGTTGACCAGATGGTTTTCCGCGTCCCCGCCGGGGAAGGCGGTGACGCAGAATTCGCCGGTGGACACGTCGCAGAAGGCGGCGCCCCCGGCCTGCGTGTCCAGATACAGCGCGCAGATATAATTGGACTTGCCCTCCTCCAGCATGGAGCTCTCCGTGACGGTGCCGGGGGTGATGATGCGGATAATGTCCCGGTCCACCAGGCCCACGGCCTGCGCGGGGTCCTCCATCTGCTCGCAGATGGCCACCTTGTAGCCCTTGGCGATGAGGCGGGCGATATAGGCCTCGGCCGAATGGTAGGGCACGCCGCACATGGGGGTCTGATCCTCCTCGGCCTTGCCCCGGTCGCGGGTGGTCAGGGCCAGCTCCAGCTCCCGGGAGGCGGTTTTGGCGTCCTCGTCGAACATCTCGTAAAAATCACCCAGCCGGAAGAACAGCAGGCAGTCCGTGTGCTGCTGCTTGATTTCGTAATATTGTCGTTTCATCGGCGTCAGCTCAGCCATGGTTTTCTCTCCGTATCGTTAGATTTATCTCTTTTTGACCCCCGCCGTCCCTTACACAGTCTCCCCGAACAGGGCCCAGGTGTTGGAGGCGGTGATCTTCGCTTCCGTGAACTGCCCGACCAGCCCCCTGTCGCCCTTCAGGTGCACCAGACGGCCGCCGTTGGTGCGGGAGGAGAGGTTATAATCGGACTTTCCCGTCTCCCCGTCCACAAGGACGCGGACGGTTTTCCCCTCGTATTCCCGGTGCTTCTCGGCGGAGATGCGGTTGGACACCTCCAGCAGCTTGTCGAAGCGCGCCTGCTTCTGCTCCCGGGTGAAGGGGTCCGGCATGGAATACGCCGGTGTGCCCACCCGGGGCGAGAAGATAAAGGTGAACATGGCGTCGAAGCGGACGGCCTCCACCAGCGCCAGCGTCTCGTCGAATTCCGCGTCCGTCTCGCCGGGAAAACCCACGATGATATCCGTGGTCAGCACCAGATCGGGCATATACGACCGGGCCAGCGCCGCCTGCTTCAAATATTTCTCCGCGCCGTAATTGCGGTTCATGGCCTTCAGCACCCGGTCGGAGCCGGACTGCACCGGCAGGTGGATGTGATGCGCGCACTTTTCACATTCCGCCATGGTCTGAAACAGCTTCTCCGTGGCGTCCTTGGGATGGCTGGTCATGAAGCGGATGAGAAAATCCCCCGGAATGCCGTTGATCTGGCGGATGAGGTCGGGAAAATCCGCGCCGTCCGCAAGGTCCTTTCCATAGGAATTCACGTTCTGCCCCAGCAGGGTGATATCCTTATATCCGGCCTCCGCCAGAGAGCGGGCCTCGGCGGTGATATCCTCCGCCCGGCGGGAGCGCTCCCGCCCCCGGACGTAGGGCACCACGCAGTAGGTGCAGAAATTGTTGCAGCCGTACATGACGGAGAGCCAGGCCTTCACGCCCCCGTCCCGGCTGAGGGGCAGGCCCTCGGCCACCACGCCGTCGCAGGCCCCGGCGGCAAATACGCGGCCGTGCTCCGTCATCACCCTGCGCAGCAGCTCCGGGAAGCGCCACAGCTCATGGGGGCCGAACACCAGATCCACGATGGGATAGGATTTCCGGATCTTCCGGGCCATGTGCTCCTGCTGCACCATGCACCCGCACACCGCGATGATCTGGCCGGGCTTTTTGGCCTTGGTGTGGGTCAGCGCGCCCACGTTGCCCAGTACGCGCATCTCGGCGTGTTCCCGCACGGCGCAGGTGTTCACCACCACCACGTCGGCCTGAAATTCGTCCTGCGTAAAGCCGTAGCCCATCAGGGCGAGATAGCCGCGCAGCTTCTCGCTGTCGGCCTCGTTCTGCTGACAGCCGTAGGTGTCCACCAGCGCCAGCGGGCGCCGGCCGCCGGCGGTGACAGTATCAAAAATCTCCCGGCAGATATCCTCCTGCCGCGAAATGTCGGACGACGGGATCTCTTTTCTCTCGTATGCCATGAAAACCTTCCTTAAAGCAGATAATTTTTCAGTTTATCTTATCATCAACGGCTGGAAGTTTCAATTAAAATCATGTATACTGAGGGCGTTAGAGAAAAAACGGAGGGACCTCCATGACAAAGATCAACATTCTCTCCCCCCATGTGGCGGACATGATCGCCGCCGGCGAGGTGGTGGAGCGGCCCGCCTCGGTCATCAAGGAGCTGGTGGAAAACGCCTTTGATGCCGGGGCGAAAAACGTGACGGTGGAGCTGCATAATGGCGGCGCCACCTTTATCCGCGTGACCGACGACGGCGGGGGGATGTCCCCGGAGGACGCCGGGGTGGCCTTTTTGCGCCACGCCACCTCCAAGCTCCGCGACGAGCGCGGACTGGAGGCCATCGGGACCATGGGCTTCCGGGGCGAGGCGCTGGCGGCCATCAGCGCCGTGAGCCATATCGAGCTTCTCACCCGGGAGCGGGGCGCCAAAACCGGCACCCGGGTCGTCCTCACCGCCGGGGACATTCAGGAGATGGACGAGTTCGGCTGCCCGGAAGGGACCAGCATGACCGTCCGCGACCTCTTTTACAACACCCCCGCGCGGCTGAAATTCCTCAAATCCGACCGGTCGGAGGCTTCGGCCTGCCTGCTGGCCGCCCTGCGCTGCGCGCTGGCGAGGCCCGCCGTGTCGGTCCGCTGCATCCGGGACGGAAAAGAGGAATTTTTCTCCCCCGGCGACGGCCGGGAGGAATCCTGCGTCTACTCCCTGCTGGGCCGGGATACGGCCTCCACCCTGCTGTCCCTCGCGGGTGAAAGCACCGGCGTGGCGGTGGGCGGCTTCACCTCGTCCCCGGCGGCGGGCCGCGGCAGCCGGGCACAGCAGTATTTCTTCTGCAACGGGCGGTTCATCAAGTCCGCGCTGCTGCAGGCCGCCGTGGAACAGGCCTATAAAAACACCCTGCTCACCGGGCGCTATCCCGCCTGCGTGATCTATCTCACCCTCTCCTTCGGCAGCGTGGACGTGAACGTCCACCCCGCCAAGACCGAGGTGAAGTTTTCCGACGAGAAGAAGGTCTACGACGCCGTATACTGCGCCGTGCGCTCGGCGCTGGAGGGCGAGGGCCGCGCCGCCGAAGGGGCGCTGTCCCCCGGCACGAAAAAGGTGTCCGAGCCCAGGGCCGATTTTTACCGGGCCATGACGGCGGAACAATTCCGCCGGGACGGCCGCGCCGCGGCGCCGTCTACCGCGGCGCCCCGTCCCTCGTCTCAAAGTCTCCCCTGTCAAAGGGAGGGGACCCGCCCGCAGGCGGCGGAGGGATTCCCTGCCTCCCGCCCCGCGTCCTCCCTCCGCCAGCCCGAGGTCTTCTACCAGACCAGTCCCGCGTCTCACCCCGTCCCTCCCGTCTCCGCCGCGGCGATTCCCGAATCGCCCGCCGCCCCCGAAGCGCCGTCGTTCCGGCTCATCGGCGAGGCGCTGGACACCTACATCATCGTCCAGTCCGGGGAGGACATCCTTCTCATCGACAAGCACGCCTGCCACGAGCGCATGATCTTCGACCGCCTGAAGACCCAGTCCCGGGAGATCATGGCCCAGACGCTGCTGGTGCCCGTGACACTCACGCCCTCGGCGGAGGACGCGGAGATTCTGGAAAAAAACGGCGCCCTGCTCACCGAGCTGGGCTTTGAGATCGAGCCCTTCGGCGACACGGCCTACGCCGTGCGCGCCGTGCCCGCCGACATGGACGCGGGGGACGTGCCCGCCGCCGTGGAGGAGATCTGCGAGAAGTTCCGCAGGAATCCCTCCCTCACCGCCGACGGCGCCCGGGACGAGATTTTGCACACCGTGGCCTGCAAGGCCGCCATCAAGGCCGGCTGGAAGACCGACCCGCGGGAGCTTTCCCGTCTGGCGGAGGCCGTGGTGTCCGGGCGGGTAAAATATTGCCCCCACGGCCGCCCCGTGGCCGTGACCCTGACCAAAAACGAGCTGGAAAAGAAATTCAAGCGCATCGTCTAGGAGGTCCCTCATGCCCCCCAAGATCATCGTCGTCACCGGCCCCACGGCCACCGGCAAGACCGCCCTGGGCGTGGCGCTGGCAAAAGAATATAACGGCGAGGTGGTTTCCGCCGACTCCATGCAGCTTTACCGCGGCATGGATATCGGCACGGCCAAGGTCACGCCGGAGGAGACCCGCGGCGTTCCCCACCACATGATCGACGTGGCCGATCCCGGCGAGAGCTGGTCCGCCGCCCGCTATGTGGCGGCGGCCGCCGCCGCGTGCGACGATATCCTGGCCCGGGGCAGGGTGCCGGTGGTCGTGGGCGGCACGGGGCTCTACATCGACTCGCTGGTGTCCGGGCGGGACTTCGCCGAAAATCAGGACGGCGCGCTGCGCGCCCGTCTCACCGCGCTGTACGACACCCGGGGCGGCGAGGCCATGCTGGAGACGCTGCGGACCTTCGACCCGGAGCGCGCGGCAAAGCTGGCCCCCGGCGACCGGCGGCGCATCGTCCGCGCCGTGGAGGTCTACACCCTCACCGGCGTCACCATCACCGCCCACGACGAGGCCACCCGCCGTCTGCCGCCCCGGTACGACGCGGCGACCATCGCGCTGGATTTTCAGGTCCGGGCCGATCTTTATGCCCGCATCGACCGCCGGGTGGACGCCATGGCGGCGGCGGGCCTTTTCGACGAGGTGCGCGGCCTGCTGGACGCGGGTCTTGCGCCGGATTCCACCGCCTTTCAGGCCATCGGCTACAAGGAAGCCGCGGCGGCGATCCGGGGCGAGCTGACGGAGGCTGAGGCCGTGGCCCAAATCAAGCGGGAGAGCCGCCGCTACGCCAAACGCCAGCTGACCTGGCTGCGCCGCGACCCCGCCGTCTTCTGGATTCGCTGGGAAAAATCGCCCGATCTTGAACTGGGCCGACAGCTTTCGACCGCGTTTTTACGCTCCCGCGGCTTATGATGGTGTACGGCAGAAAACCCGATTTTTTTCCGGTTTTGTGCAAATACACTATATAAAGGAGCGACACATTGTGATAAAATGTGAGCCAAACCGCTCCGTAAGGGAGTTGGCTGAAATGCAGAAAACACAGAATCTCCAGGACGCATTCCTCAATCAGGTCCGAAAGGACCGGGCCGTCATCACCGTGTTTTTGATGAACGGGTTTCAGTTCCGCGGCGTCGTGAAAGGCTTTGACGCCTTCACCGTGGTGCTGGATACGGAGGGCAAGCAGCAACTGATCTACAAGCACGCGATCTCCACGCTGGTGCCGCCCCGGCCCGTGGCCCTGGTCAGCGAGGGACCCGACTGATTTTCCCCGAAAGGATGTGACCGCCCCGTGAAAAAGACCGACACTTTCACCAAGCTCATTGCCGGTGTGCTGTTCGCGGCGGTGGCCTGCTATCTTTTCGGTTGGCTGTGGCACTCGACCCACACCAACGTCGTCACCGCCCCGGTGGAAGCCGTGTCCATCACGGATTCCGCCGAGGCCGACGGCATCGCCGTCCGGGAGGAGACGCTGCTCTCCTCCCCCCGGCAGTACGTCAGCGTTCAGGCTGAGGACGGCAAGTCCGCGGCCAGCGGCGCGGTGCTGGCCGTGGCCATGGATTCCGAGACCGCGCTGGAGCGCATGAACCATATCGCCGAGCTGAAGCTGGAGATTCAGAGCCTGCAGACCGTGCTGACCGGCGTATCCACCGCCGATTCCGACGTCACCGCCCGGGATGCCGACATCCGCGCCGCGGTGCTGTCCCTGTCGGGCTCCGTGGCCCGGGGCGACCTCACCGGCGCGGCCTCCGCCTCCATGGATCTCACCTCGCTGGTGTTTCAGGTGGATTCATCCGCCGCCAGCCAATCCCAGCTGGACACGCTGACCAAGGAGCTGGCCGGACTGCAGAGCACCGGCTCCGCTGATTCCACCAACGTCACCGCCCCCGCCGCAGGCATTTTTTCCCGCAGCACCGACGGCTATGAGGCGCTGAACGCCGAGGCGGTGCAGAATCTCACCGTCGCCCGGCTGGAGACGCTGTTTTCCGCCAGAGAGGACACCGCGGCGGACGTGTTCGGCAAGCTGGTGACCTCGCCCAAATGGTATTTCGCCTCCGAGGTGGACGCCGGGCATGCCGCCCTGCTCACCGCGGGCAAAAAGGTGTATCTTCAGTTCCCCCGGTATTATAACGACGACATTCCCGCCAAGGTGGAGAGCATCTCCGCCGCGGAAAACGGCAAATGCGTGGTGCTGTTCTCGTCGGAGCGCGCGCTGGCGGACACGCTGGCCATGCGCCGGGCCACGGCCCAGATCGTCTTTTCCGAGACCCAGGGTCTCAAGGTGCCGCTGAAGGCCATGCACGTGGACGATTCGGGCACCTACGTCTATTGTCTTACCGCCCAGCAGGTGGAAAAGAAACAGGTAAAAATCCTCTCCACCGAGGATGACTTCTATATCGTCGCCGTGGGCACCGATTCCGACGCGCTGCGGGAGGGCAACACCCTGATCGTCTCCGGCAAGGATATTTATAAGGACAAGGTGATTGAACCATGAGCATTGAGGAAAATATTAAAGCTGTGAGGAAGAACATTTCCGATGCCGCGGCGGTCTCCGGCCGCAGGCCGGAGGATATCGTTCTGGTGGCCGCCACCAAGATGAACGACGCCGACCGCGTGCGCCGGGCCGTTGCCGCCGGGATCCGCTACTGCGGCGAAAACCGGGTACAGGAGCTCACCGAGAAAAACGCCCAGGGCGCCTATGCGGGCGCCCATCTGCATTTCATCGGCCATCTGCAGCAGAACAAGGTCAAATATCTGGTGGGCACGGTGGAGCTGATCCAGTCGGTGGACAGCGCGGAGCTGATGGCGGCCATCGACAGGCGCGCGGCGGCGCTGGGTCTGACCCAGGACATTTTGCTGGAGGTCAACATCGGCGGCGAGGAAGCCAAATCCGGTTTCCCGCCGGAAAAACTGACGGAAGCCGCAAAGGCCGCGGCCGGATTCCCCCATCTCCGGGTGCTGGGCCTGATGGCAATTCCCCCGATCTGCGAAAATCCCGCCGACAACCGGCCATATTTTGCCCGGATGAGGCAGCTTTTTGTTGACATTGGCGCCAAAAAATACGATAATGTCACTATGCAAATTTTGTCCATGGGTATGACGGACGATTATACGGCGGCGATCGAGGAAGGCGCGACCATGGTGCGCGTGGGCACCGGTATCTTCGGCGCGAGAAATTACGTCGCCGTGAAATAAACAGGAGGCACAGGATATGGGTTTTTTTGACGGGATCAAAAAACTGACACAGCCGTTTGAGGATGACGACGATTTTTACGATGACGACGAGATGGAGACCCCTCTTACTGTGAACGCTCAGGCCGACGCGCCTGTGCAGGAAAAGAAGAGTTCCTTCTTCTCCGCCGGCAGCGAGACGGCCGGCACGTCCCAGCCCGCTTTTACCAAAGCCCGCCGGGAACCCCGGGAAAACAAGGTCGTTGATCTGGGTCCCACCGGCACGCAGATGAAGGTCGTTCTGGTCACGCCCGACAGCTTTGAGGCCGCCGCGGAGATCGCCGACCAGCTGCGCGAGAAGCGCCCCGTGCTGATGAATCTGGAAAAGACCCAGAAGGACGTGGCCCGCCGCCTGATCGATTTTCTTTCCGGCGTGGCCTATGCGCTGGAGGGTAAGATCAAGCGCGTAGCCACCAACACCTATATCATTACCCCGTACAACGTGGACATTATGGGCGCCGAGGACGGCGAACCAGACAGCAGCGAGCTTTATTTCTAACGCGCCGCGCGACAGGAAAGGTGGAACTTGAGATATGATCACTCCGCAGGATATTCGGGACAAGACGTTTGAAAAGGCCATCTTCGGCGGCTATGATATGGGCTCCGTGGATGATTTTCTGGACAAAGTCGCCGGCGATCTCGCCGCTTCGCAGAAAGAAATTCTGGTCCTCAAGGCTAAGATGAAGGTCCTTGTGGATAAAATCGAAGAATACCGCTCCAACGAGGACGCGCTGAATATGGCTCTCCTCAGCGCGCAGAAGCTCTCCGTCCAGATCGAGGCCGAGGCCCGTCACAAGGCCGACGTGGTGGTGGCGGAAGCCAACACCAAGGCCCAGTCCGTTCTTGGCGGTATCGCCGCCCGCCGGGAGGAGGAGGAATCCCGTCTCTCCGACGCGCAGCGGGCCACCACGCATTTCATCGGCAGCGTCCGCCAGCTGTGCGAGCAGCAGGTGAAACATCTGGACGCCCTCTCCGGCGTCTGCTCCGTGGGCATACCCTCCTCCAGAGCCGCTGTTCCGGCTGTGGAGAGCGCCGCCGCGCCCGCGTCCATTGACGATACCGTGCGCAGCATTGAAGATTCCGTGGCGCGAATACAGGCCGAACCCGCCCCCTCCATTGATCTTGATGAGATCGGGGATCTGGACAAGTCCGCCGGGGAAAGCGCGCCCGCGTCCCGGCCGGATTCCGATAGCGACGACGATACCCAGCTGTTCATGTTCCGCAAGAACGGCTGAATCCTATCATAAAATGAGGGGCGCACAGATCGTGCGCCCCATCTGATTCTATAGAGGAGAAAAAAATATGTCACTGGATTACAACGCAACCCTGAATCTGCCGCAGACCGACTTCCCCATGCGCGCGGGTCTGGCCAAGCGGGAGCCGGAGATGCTCCAGACCTGGGAGGACAAGGACATCTACAGCGAGCTGCTGAAGAAGAACAAAGGCAAGCCCCTCTTCAACCTCCACGACGGCCCTCCGTTCAGCAACGGCAGCATCCACATGGGCACCGCCATGAACAAGGCCATCAAGGACTTCATCACCCGCTCCTACGCCATGCGGGGTTACTATACGCCCTATATTCCCGGCTGGGACAACCACGGCATGCCCATCGAATCCGCCATCATCCGGCAGAACAAGCTGGACCGCAAGGCCATGAGCGTGCCGGAGTTCCGCTCCGCCTGTCACGAGTTCGCCCAGCATTATGTGGGCGTGCAGATGGCCGCGTTCAAGCGCATGGGCGTCATCGGCGACTGGGCGCATCCCTACCTGACCATGGACCCCGGCTTTGAGGCCGAGGAGGTCAAGGTGTTCGGCGAGATGTACAAGAAGAACTACATCTATAAGGGCCTCAAGCCCGTGTACTGGTGCCCCCGGTGCGAGACCGCGCTGGCCGAGGCCGAGATCGAATATCACGACGACCCCGTCACCACCGTGTATGTGAAATTCCCCATGAAGGATGATTTGGGCAAGCTGAGCCATCTGGATCTGAGTAAGCTCTGCTTCGTCATCTGGACCACCACCATCTGGACCCTGCCCGGCAACCTGGGCATCACCCTGCACCCCACCGAGAGCTATGCCATCGTCAAGGCCCCCAACGGGGAGATGTACGTCATGGCCGAGGCGCTGATGGACACTGTCATGCACATCGGCGGCTTCGGCCGCTACGAGGTCGTGGAGACCCACCCCGGCGCTTTCTTCGAAAACATGCTGGCACAGCACCCCTTCCTCCCCAAAACCTCCCGTCTGCTGGTGGACGAATACGTCACCATGGATTCCGGCACCGGCTGCGTGCACACCGCCCCGGGCTTCGGCGCGGTGGACTTTGAAACCTGCGCGCGCTACGGCATGGAAATGGTCGTCCCGGTGGACGATCAGGGCCGCCACACCGCTTACGCGGGCAAGTATGCCGGGATGGGAACCGACGAATCCAATCCCGTCATCCTTCAGGATATGAAAGAGGCCGGCAGCCTCTTTGCCGCCCAGGACATGGTCCACAGCTATCCCCACTGCTGGCGCTGCAAGGGCCCCATCATTTTCCGTGCCACGCCCCAGTGGTTCTGCTCCGTGGACTCCTTCAAGGAGGAGGCCTGCGCCGCCTGCGAGGACGTGCGCTGGGTGCCCGAATGGGGTAAGGAGCGCATGCGCTCCATGATCCGCGAGCGCGCCGACTGGTGCATCTCTCGCCAGCGCAAATGGGGCCTGCCCATTCCCGTGTTTTATTGCGACGACTGCGGCAAGCCCGTGGTGACGGACGAGAGCATCGGGGCCGTCTCCAGGCTGTTCGCCGCCAAGGGCTCCAACGCCTGGTTTGAAAACGACGCCGCCGGCATCCTGCCGGAGGGCTTTACCTGCCCCCACTGCGGCGGCAGGCACTTCACCCGCGAGGAGGACACGCTGGACGGCTGGTTCGATTCCGGCTCCACCCACTTCGCCGCCATGAAGAAAGATCAGGGCTTCTGGCCGGCCACCATGTATCTGGAGGGTCTCGATCAGTATCGCGGCTGGTTCCAGTCCTCCCTGCTCACCGCCGTGGGCGCTTTCGGCAAGGGCGCGCCCTTCAGGGAATGCGTCACCCACGGCTGGACCGTGGACGGCGAGGGCAAGGCCATGCACAAATCGCTGGGCAACGGCATGGACCCGGATGAGATCATCAACGAGTTCGGCGCGGACATGCTGCGCCTGTGGGCCGGCTCCGCCGACTACCACGTGGACGTCCGCTGCTCCCGTGAGATTTTCAAGCAGCTGAGCCAGAACTACCTGAAGTTCCGCAACACCGCCCGCTACTGCCTGGGCAACCTGGCCGGCTTCGACGCGGACCGTCCGGTGCCGCCGGCCGAGATGCTGGAACTGGACCGCTGGGCCGTCACCAAGCTCAACAGCCTCATCCGCGCCGTGGCGGACGCTTACTACAACTATGAATTCCATGTGGTCTCCCACATCATCAACGATTTCTGCGTGGTTGAATTATCCTCGTTCTATCTGGATATCATCAAGGACAGGCTCTACTGCGACGAAAAAGACGGGCTGGAGCGCCGCTCCGCCCAGACGGCGCTGTTTTTGATCCTGGACTCTCTGACCAAGATGTTCGCTCCAATCCTGGTGTTCACCTGCGACGAGATCTGGCAGGCCATGCCCCACCGCGCCGCGGACGATGGGCGCAACGTGGTGTTTAACGACATGAACAGGCCCTTTGACGATTACGCCCTCTCCGACGAGGCCATGGCCAGGTGGGACACCCTCATCAAGGTGCGCGACGATGTCAACGGCGTGCTGGAAACGGCCCGCGCCGAAAAGCGCATCGGCAAGCCGCTGGAGGCCTCCGTGTCGCTGACCTGCGGCGACACCGATTCCAAGGCCGCCGTGGACGCCGTATCCGGCATGAACCTGTCCGAGCTGCTCATCGTGTCCAGGTGCCTGGTGGGCGAGGACGCCCCCGCGGCGGACGCCGTGGTGGGCAGGGGCGCCAATGTCCCCGGCCTGACCATCGCGGTCACCGAGGCTCCGGGCGTGAAATGCCCCCGCTGCTGGATGCACACTGAAAAGGCCGACCCCGCCACGGGGCTGTGCCCGCGCTGCGCCGCCGTGGTCGCCAAGCTGGGCTGAAGTCCCGGCCTGCGCCCCCCTCCTCCGCGCCGGGGGCCCGCTCCCGTACCAAAATTCCCGCCGAAACAGAAAGGGGTCTTTCCATGCTGTATGCCATATTTGCCATCCTTGTCCTGATCGGAGATCAATGGCTCAAATACTGGGTCACCGCCAACGTGGCGCTGGACACCGGCTCGAAGACGCTGATTCCCGGCGTAATCAAGCTGGTGAACATCCATAACTACGGGGCCACGCTGAACATTCTCTCTGGTGCGCGCTGGTTCTTCGTGCTTCTGGCGGTGGTGTGTGCCGTGGTCGTTATTGTGGCGCTGGCCAGGCATCTCATCCGCGGCGCTTTCGGCCGGTGGACAGCGGTACTGGCGATGGCGGGCGCCATCGGCAACGGCATCGACCGGGGGCTGTTCGGTTACGTGGTGGATATGTTCCGGTTGGAGCCCAAGTTTCTCAGCTGGTTCGGCATCTTTAATATCGCGGACATCTTCATCACGGTCTGCGGCGTGCTGTTCTGTTTCTATCTGATCTTCGGCGGCACGAAAAAGCACCGCAAGGTCATCAGGGCCGAATCCGACCGCTCCGGCGCGGCGGAACCGTCCGGGGAGAAACACGGTGCGCCCCGGCACACGAAGTCCCACGAGCATGTGGAAAAGTCCGCGCCCCGGCACGACGCCGGGCACGCACCCCGCCCCGCGGAACCCGCCGCGCCGGCGGCGCCCGTGAAGCCTTCCGTACCCACGGCGCCCGTGAAGCCTTCCGTACCCACGGCGCCCGTGAAGCCTTCCGTATCCGCGGCGCCCGCGAAGCCTTCCGCGCCGGCAGAGGACGGGATGGATTTCAGTCTGGACGATATTCTGGACGAATTCAAATAATGGACGAAAACCTTGTTTTTGTTGCGGCAGAGGAGAGCGGCGAGCGGATCGACGCTCTCCTTGCCCGCCGTGTGGACGGTCTGACCCGCTCCGCCGCCCAGCGGCTGATCGAGGCCGGAGCGGTAACGCTGGGCGGCGAACCGCTGCGGAAAAATTACCGATGCGCCGCGGGGGACGAATTTGAGGTGGCCGTGCCCCCCGCGCAGGACGGCCCCCTGCTGCCGCAGGACATCCCGCTGGACGTGGTCTACGAGGACGGCGACGTCATCGTGGTCAACAAGCCCCGGGGCCTGGTGGTGCACCCCGCCCCCGGCCACCCGGACGGCACGCTGGTCAACGCCCTGCTGTGGCGCTGCGGCGATAGTCTGTCCGGCGTGGGCGGCGAAAAGCGCCCCGGCATCGTCCATCGCATCGACAGGGACACCTCGGGCCTCATTATCGCGGCGAAAAACGATTTTGCCCATCAGGGCCTGTCGGCCCAGCTTTCCGACCACAGTCTGGCCCGGGTGTACGAATGCGTGGTCCGGGGCCGGGTGCGGGATGACACCGGTACGGTCGACGCCCCCATCGGCCGCTGCCCCACCGACCGCAAGCGCATGGCCGTGACCCGGAAGCGCTCCCGCGAGGCCGTGACCCATTACGAGGTTCTGGCCCGCTATCAGGGCTACACCCTTCTCCGCTGCCGGCTGGAGACGGGCCGCACCCACCAGATCCGCGTCCACATGGCCTATCTCGGCCACCCGCTGCTGGGGGATTTCACCTACGGCGCGCCCTCCCCCGACAAGGGGCTGGCGGGCCAGTGTCTCCACGCAAGACAGCTGCGATTCCTCCACCCACGCACCGGCGAGCCTGTGCTTCTCACCACGGACCTGCCGGACTATTTTCGGGAAGTGCTCACCCGCCTCGGCCCCGAGGTCGGCTGACCCTCCCGCCGCCGAAAGGAAACACCATGGAAACTGAAATGAAAATCGCCGTCCTCATCGACGCGGAAAACATCGCCAGCAAATACACCGGCGTCATCCTCAACGAAGCCAACAGTCTGGGCGACATCATTATCAAGCGCATTTACGGCGACTGGACGGCCCGGCAGATGAGCAGCTGGAAGGACGTGGTGCTGGACAACTGCATCCAGCCCATCCAGCAGTACGCCAACGTCAGCGGCAAGAATTCCTCGGACTCCGCGCTGATCATCGACGCCATGGACCTGCTGTATCAGTCCAAGATCGACGCGTTCTGCATCGTCTCCTCCGACAGCGACTTCACCCGGCTGGCCTCCCGCCTGCGGGAATCGGAAAAATACGTGCTGGGCCTGGGCGAGCAGAAAACGCCCCAGTCCTTCATCTCGGCCTGCAACAAGTTTTCCTACATCGACCTGCTGTACGCCGCCGGGCGGGAGCAGCCCAGCGAACCGGCCAAAGTCCCGGCGAAGGCTCCCGGCGGCAAGCCCGCCCAGGAAAAGGAAAAATCCGCCGAGATCAAGGGCGGCTCCGATCTGGACGTGGTGCGCCAGACGCTGGTGGCGCTGGCCGAGCAGAATTCGGAGGACGACGGCTGGATTCTCTCCTCCAAACTGGCCGAGCTGCTGAACCGCAAGCTGCCGGATTTCGATGTCCGCAACTTCCGCTTCAAAAAATTTACACGCTTTGTGGAGTCCCTGCAGCTGTTCGAAACCAAGCGCCAGTCCACCGAGGGTGAGCAGGTGCACACCATCTACTTCCGCGTCAGGGAAACCCACTGAGTCCAACCGGAAAGGCGCAGGAAAATGGTCAAAGAAATATTGAGATTGGGCGATCCCGCCCTGTATGAGATCAGCGCGGAGGTCACGGCGGCGGACGCGGCGGCTCTCCCCGGCTGGATCGCCGATCTCCACGACACGCTGATGGAGTACCGCAAGACCTACGGCGCGGGCCGCGCCGTGGCCGCCCCCCAGATCGGCGTGGCCAAGCGGCTGATCTATCTCAACACCGATCGGCCCTATGTGTTCGTCAACCCTGTGCTCACCTTCCCCGACGAAGAGACCTACACGCTGTTGGACGACTGTATGTCCTTCCCCGGGCTGATCGTGCGGGTCGCCCGCCGCCGCCGGGCCGACATCCGCTATCTGGACGAGCATTTTGCCCCGCAGCAATGGCATCTGGAGGGGGATTATTCCGAGCTTTTGCAGCATGAATACGACCATCTGGACGGCATTCTGGCCACCATGCGCGCAGTGGATAACAAGTCGTTCTATCTGCGGCAGCTGAAGCGTGATTTCTGAATATAGGAGAACATGGGAAAGGAGGCCCCGCAAAACTGTCGTTTTGCGGGGCCTCTGAGGCTGTCAAAAAAGCATTTTTGACAGCCTCAAAACGCCGAATTTTTTGCGAAACCGTGTCTTCGCAAAAAATGTCGCTCCGCTCCCCGAACCCTTGCTGCGCAAGGCTTCGGCGGCTATTTATCTGAATTGAGGCGGGGCTCCGCCCCCCTCACACCCCCTCTCCCCGCATCATCCCCCCAATCCGTTCTTCTTTCAGTTCTTTGACAGGCTGGAAAAAACATCGCCGCTTCTTTAGAAGCGGCGATGTCCCCTATAATTGAATTCAGACGTCAGATCTTCATGCAGACGTCCCATGCGCGCCAGATAACGGTGCGCAGGTTGCCGATGGCCACGCAGTCGCCGACGGCGTACACGGGGGACTTCTTGTTTTCACCCTTGGCCGGGGTGGGAACGAAGCCGATGCCGTTGACAACAGCGTCGCACTCCAGATCGAAGGTCTTGCCGTCCTTGCCGCGGACGGTGACGCCCTTGTCGCGGATTTCGGTGACGGTGGACTCCAGATACACGGGCACCTTGTGGTACTCCATGGCGTCGCGCAGGAAGGAGGTGTTGGCAAGGCAGGTCGCCTGAGCCGCCACCAGGTCGGCCGCGTATTCCACGATGATGGGGTGATGGCCGTGCAGCACCAGGTCGTAGGCCGCCTCGCAGGAGGACTGGCCGCCGCCGAAAAACAGCACCTTGTCGCCCACGGGCACCTTCTCCACCATCAGCTGGGTGAAGCTGAGGGTCTTGTCGAAGCCGGGGATGGGCATGGTGCGGGGCACGGAACCGGTGGCCACGATGATGGCGTCAAAGCCGCCCAGCGTGCCCACGTCGTTGATCTCGGTGTTGAAGCGGATTTCGATGCCCTGCTTCGCGATCTCTCTGCGGTACCACTCGATGAGGGCGCGGTCGTTTTCCTTAAAGGACATGGCGGAGGCGGTGATGAACAATCCGCCCAGCTTGTCGGTCTTCTCGAAGATCACGGCCTTGTGGCCGCGCTTCTTGAGCATCAGGGCGCATTCCATGCCGCCGATGCCGCCGCCGATGATGGCGACCTTCTTTGGATGCTTGGTGGGAACGACTTTGTACTTATTGTGCTGCATGGTGGTGGGGTTCAGGGCGCAGCGGGCCAGATGCATGGAGTCGTTCAGGTTCTGGATGTTGGGCGTGCCCTTGAACTTGGCCATGTTGAAGCAGCCGTTGTGGCAGCGGATGCAGGGCTTGATCTCGTCCTGGCGGCCTTCCGCGGTCTTGGTAACCCACTCGGGGTCCACCAGGTTCTGGCGGGCGATGGCCACGGCGTCCAGCCGGCCTGCGGCAATCTCCTCGGCGGCCTTGACGGGGTCCATACGGCCGGCGCAGACCACGGGCTTGTCTGTAAACTTGCGGATATGCTCCACATCCTCAAGGTTACAGTTGTCCGGCATATATTGAGGCGGATGCGCCCAATACCAGGCGTCGTAGGTGCCGTTGTCGCAGTTGAACATATCATAACCGGCGTCGGCCAGATACTTGACGGCGCGCTCGGACTCCTGCATATCGCGGCCGAACTCCTCGAACTTCTCGCCGGGGACGGCGCCCTTGCCCCATCCCTTGGTCTTGGAGACCACGGAGTAGCGCAGAGACACGGGGAAATCGGGGCCGCAGGCAGCCTTGATGGCCTGGACGATCTCCACGGGGAAGCGATAGCGGTTCTCAAAGGAGCCGCCGTAGGCGTCGGTGCGGTAGTTCATGTTGGCGATGGTGAACTGATCCAGCAGGTAGCCTTCGTGGACAGCGTGGATCTCCACGCCGTCCACACCGGCATCCATGAGCTTCCTGGCGGTCTTGGCAAAAGCTTCGACCTGCTGATGGATCTCCTCGACGGTCATGGGGCGGGACTTCACGTCGTCATACCAGCGGTTGGGGGTAGCGGAGGCGGAAGCGGTGATATAGGAAATGTCCACCACCGGCTTGGTGATGGCGCCCAGCAGGGGGTTCTTCAGCATCTTGACCATCATATCGTTGATGGCCATGGAGCGGCCCATGCCGGCGGCCAGCTGGATAAACAGCTTGGAGCCCGTCCTGTGATACTCCGGCATATACTCGGCCAGCTCCTTGAACATCTTATCGTTCTGGTACAGCCATCTGCCGCCCATCGCGTCGCGGATGCACTGCATGCCGGGGAGAACAAGGCCGACGCCGTCCTTTGCTCTTCCGAGCAGAAAATAGGCCGCCTCCTTATCAAAGTGGCAGGGTTCCATCCATCCGAACAGGGAGGTACCGCCCATAGAGCACTGGACAATGCGGTTTTTGATTTCCACGTCGCCGATCTTCCATGGGGTAAACAGGGCATTGTATTTCTCGTCCATGTCGTATATCCTTTCTCATCTTTTCGCGTCCTGTCCGGCCGATGATCCTGACTGCGGGCGCAGTAATGATAATATTATAACATATTTTTACAGAGAAGCAATTCCCAATACGAAATTTTTGACACGCCGACTGACATTTGCGCTTTCTCTTATCCGAAACCGGCCGCGCTACTTCCGTTCCCTCCTCGCGGCATAGGGGAACGGTTTCTTCAAAAAGTCTCCTTTCCGAAGAGCGCGAAACGGCAAAATTCCTTTAGGATCAAGGATTTTGCCGTTTCTGTCCGCTGTTTTGCCGCCTGTCTGTCGCCTGAATTGGCTAAATGGGGCTTGGAAATAACCAACGATCTATGCTGTACTGCGTATTTCAATCCACGCTCCCCGTGAGGGGAGCGACCTTAATTGGGCGCGGGATATGCTCAGAGATCTCTCGCATTTCAATCCACGCTCCCCGTGAGGGGAGCGACTCCGCGGCGGGTGTGGGGGTTAACCGCGCACCGTCATTTCAATCCACGCTCCCCGTGAGGGGAGCGACCACCTAGCAAGCCATATCAATGGGGGGTGCCGGAATTTCAATCCACGCTCCCCGTGAGGGGAGCGACTAGGAGCCATCGAGCAAAACCCGAACTTATCGAGATTTCAATCCACGCTCCCCGTGAGGGGAGCGACCAGTTTTGCCACAAGCTATTATCGCCGGTGACTTATTTCAATCCACGCTCCCCGTGAGGGGAGCGACCCAGTCTTGGTGATTGCTTTTGAGATTATCAAGCATTTCAATCCACGCTCCCCGTGAGGGGAGCGACCGCACTATAAAGCGCCTGCGCCTGATCGCGGCGGTTGACGATACACAGCGCCTGCTTTTGTTCCGCCAGCCGCCGGGAAAGCTCCCCATCGCCGAGTTTTCCGAGCCTTTCATAGCGCACCCGGCGGAACAGGCGGTACAGCGCCTCCCTGTCCGGGCAAAGCTCCCGCGCCCGCAGCCGGGCCGGGCATTCGGAGAACAGCCTGTCCAGCGCGGGCTGGGTCGCCGTACACAGGACGGCGGAGCAGCCGTAGTTTTCCACAAGCTCGGAAATCGCGGCGACGCAGGGGCGCAAAAACGGCGCGGGAAGCATCTGGGCCTCGTCGAACAGGAGCACGCTTCCCGCCAGGTTGTGCAGTTTTCGGCACCGTGAGGGCCTGTTGCCGAACAGGGATTCAAAAAATTGTACCGTCGTCGTAAGGATGACCGGCGCGTCCCAGTTTTCCGCCGCGAGATATCGCCGGTCGCGCTGAGCGTTCTCCCTGTCTTCCTCCGTCCGATAGCTGACATCGGCATAGTGCGCGACAATACCGCCCTCGCCGAACACATCCTCAAACACCGCCTGCGTCTGCTCGATAATGCTGCAGTACGGGATCACGTAAATCACCCGCCGCAGACCGTTCGCTTTTGCGTGTTCCAGGGCAAAGGCCATGGACGAGAGGGTCTTTCCGCTGCCCGTGGGCGCGGTAAAGGAAAAAAGGCCCGGCTTCTCCCCGCCCGCCGCCATGGCCGCGCGGAGAATCCGGCTCCTGTTTTCGCCGAGCGCGCCTCTGGGCGTCTCAAGCCAGGGCGCGAGCTTTTTCGCAAGCCGGGCCCGGTAATCTTCCAGGGGAGGAAATTCGCCGCGCCGGATTTTGCCGCCGCTCATGAACCGCTCCGTATCGAGATAGTCCGCGTCCACAAGGCAGGAATACAGCATCCGCGTGAAAAAGAAGCCGTTCTCCGGCGTCCTGACATACGCCGGAACCTGCGCCGCCGGCACCCGAACCTCGCTGAAAAAAGCGCTGTAATCCTCAATGTCGTGGCCGGGGACCTTCCGCAGTCTCCCGTGCAGCGTCGGTTTGCGGATATCATCCCCGCGCACGCCCCCGTCGGGCAGACCGCCGTGGTGTCCCGCCGCGCAGAATGCCGCCGGGACATCCCCCAGCTTTGCGGACTCCAGCGCCCCCGCCGTGGAGTGATCCACCCATATCGGGTCGCCGTTGATGCGCCGCTGAAACGCGGCGGAATATTTGCCCGCGTCGTGCAGCATTCCGCAGCGCCGCCCCTCGTCCGCCGCGCCGAACGCCGCCGCGAAGCCGGCGGCCAGTTCGGCCGTCCCCTGCAGGTGCGCCAGAACGCTCTGTTCCCGTCCGCTGTTCGCATCCTTATGCGCCAGAAATTCCATCGCTCTTTTCCTCCCGGCCGGCTGCCGCCTTTCCCGTCCCGCGTCCGTTTCCAACGCGGGCCTATCCCGCCTCGCAGAGCCTTTGTAAAATTTTTCTAATTTGATTGTAGCCCGACGTCCCGGCAAAGTCAATTGCCCGGCCGCGACTTTTTTCGCCTTTTCAGCGGCCCCGCGAGGCCGAAAAAGGGACGGCGGAGAGTTTCCTCTCCGCCGTCCGTTGATGCTGTCAAAAAAGCCTTTTTGACAGCATCAACACGCCGAATTTTTTGCGAAACCGTATCTTCGCAAAAAACGTCGCTCCGCTCCCAAATCCCTTGTACAGCAAGGGTTTGGCGGCTATTTATCCAAATCGAGACGGGGCTCCGCCCCCCTCACACTCCCCCCGCATCATCCTCCAAATCCGTTTCTCTTTTGGTTCTTTGACGGGCTGGAAAAAGGGACGGCGGAGAGTTTCCTCTCCGCCGTCCCTTTTTGCCGTCACCTCTCTGCGGGGAGCCCGCTTTCGTTTCGTTTTTTCCGGGTGATCTTCACCGCGTACGCCACGGCCAGGGCCGCGGCGGTGATCAGCCAGCTGATGGGATAGCTCCACAGCAGGATCGGGTAAGTCCTCTTCAGCGGGAACACCGTGAACACCCAGGTGATGCGCACGCCGCATACGCCGATCAGCGTCAGCAGCGCGGGCTCCAGCGACCAGCCGTAGCCCCGCATGGCGCCGGACAGGATCTCGATCACCGCGTTCACCACCTCGGCGTACAGCAGGTACCGCAGCCGGATCATGCCGAAGCCCACCACGACGGGGTCGGTGTTGAACACCCGCAGCAGCGGCACCCCCGCCAGCAGGATGCCGCCGGAAAATACCGCGGTGAAGATCTCGTCCAGCAGCAGGCTCCTCCACATGACCATCCGGCAGCGCTGCGGATTCCCCGCGCCCGCGTTCTGCCCGGTGAAGGTGGTGCAGGCCTGTCCGAAGGCGTTGACGACATAGTAGACGATCACTTCCAGATTGAACGCGGCGGCGGAGGCCGCCATCACATCCGTGCCCAGCCCGTTGACGGCGGACTGGATGCAGATGTTGGAGATGGAAAACAGCGCGCTTTGCAGCCCGGCGGGCAGGCCGATGCGCACGATCTCGCGCAGCAGCTTCCGGTCGATCTCCAGCTTGTGCCGGTGGATGCTGATGGCCCGGTCGCTGTGGGTCAGGATCCAAAACAGGATGCCCGCGCTGATGGCGTTGGAGATCACCGTGGCCAGCGCCACGCCGTCCGTGGTCATGCCCACCACGATGACGAAAAACAGATTCAGCCCCACATTGACCAGGCCCGACGCCGTCAGGCAGATCAGCGGCGTCACGGAGTCGCCCTGGCTGCGGAAGATTGCCGACTCAAAGTTGAACAGCAAAATCACGGGCAGGCCCAGCAGATAGATGCGCAGATAGGCCTCCGCCATGGGGAAGACCTCCGCCGGCACCGCGATCAGCTTCAGCACCGGCACGGCCAGCGCCTCGCCCAGCGCCGTGGCGGCGAGGCCGCCCGCCAGCGCCATCAGCAGCGAGATATCCACGGCCCGGTGGATGCCGTTTTGCTCCTGCATCCCCGTGAGCTTGGCGATAACCACATTGGCGCCCAGCGACACGCCCACAAAAAGGTTCACGATCAAACCCACCACCGGGCTGTTGCTGCCCACGGCGGCCATGGCGTTCTTGCCCACGAAGCGGCCCACCACGGCCACGTCCGCCGCGTTGAACAGCTGCTGCAGGATCCCCGTCACCGCCAGCGGCAGCGCGAAAATCAGAATATTTTTGACCAGCGGGCCGGAGAGCATATCCACTTCCCGCCCGAGCCCCGTCTTTCCTCTGCTCACCCGAGATGTCCTTCTTTTCCCGCCTCCGGGGCGGCATTATTTGTTGATGAAAAACAGTCCCACCATGCAGATCAGGATTCCGGCCAGCTTAGTGCCGGTGATGGTCTCGTGGTAGAAGAAATAGCCGATGCCGATCAGCGCCACCGCCAGGATGGAGCTGTAAACCAGCTGCCCGGTGCTGATGTTCCAGCCCGCCTTGTACATATAGATCGACCCGGCCTCCAGCCCCACGATGGCCAGTCCCAGCACGAAGCTGCTCCAGTTGAGGTGCCGGTATTCCCGCAGGAGATCGCCGCCGCGGTTGAGGGCGAAATACAATCCCGCCGACACGGCCGCGCCGATGAGATAGGTCACCGTCAGGGACGCCAGCGGATTCACCTCCGCCGGGATGGACTTGGAGCAGATGTTATAAAAGATATTCGCCAGCACAATCAGGGCAATGGGCCAATAATAACTGAACATTTTCCGCACTCCCGCTCTCTTGACAAACATAAAACCGACAGTCAGACTGACCTGGCTGTCGGTAGGTGCTCACCCTTGTAGCGTTATTATAGTCCGGCCGGCCTGGGATTTCAAGTGCGGCGGGAAAAAATGGTGAAAACGCGCTATTCTGGCCCCCGCGCCGCATTTTTCTGGGACATTTACCGAAAAAACGCCCGGGGGCGGAAGTTTCCGTTCCCGGGCGGCGCGGCGGAGCGCTTATTCGATAACGTCCACCGTCAGCGGGAATTTACTCATAAACTCGCAGTTGCCTTTGTTGATCAGGATGGGGTTTTCATAGCGGAAGCCGATGTCCTCGTCCGGGCAGGCGTACTGGATGGCGCAGATCAGCACCTCGTTCTCCTGATACTGGTGGTCGGGGTCCGTCCAGTACGGGAAGGGGCCGTCGTGGCGGCCGATGCGCCACTCGTCGCCCAGCATGCCGATGCCGTGCTCAAAGCCGGGCACCATGAAGTCGGCAAAGCCGCGCTCCTCCGCGAAAGCCATCATCTCCTCCGCCAGAGACGAGGGGGTCACGCCGGCGCGGTAGGTCTTCAGCGTGAGGTCCACGATGTCCACAAAGTTTTTCGCGTGCCACAGCTGCCGGTCCGTGGCGGGGGCGATGAGATAGTTGTGGCTGTGGTCGCCGCAGGCCAGCCCGAACAGGCCGTGGATGTCCACCATCAGCGGCTCGCCGGCCCTGACCTCTTTTGTGGTGGCCGGGGTGCAGGCGCCGCCCGCCAGACCCGTGCGGTAGCCGCAGGCGATCTCGTTGCCGCCGGTAAAGCTCCACTCCCAGACGGAGCCCGCCTTGCGCATGGCGTAGGCGGCGAGGCCGGCGATCTCGGTCTCGGTCATGCCCTTCCAGCCGCCGTGGCTGATGGCGTCCTTCACGGCCTGATGGCCCACGTCCACGATGCGGGAGGCCTCCCGGAAGCGGTTCACCAGCCCCGGCTCCTTGAACATCTGCAGCCGGTCCACGATGTCGTGGGCGTTCACCAGCTCACAGCCGGGCAGGGCGTCCCGCAGGGCGCAGTACTCGTAATAGGTGAGGTAGCCCTCGGGCAGGTAGTTGGACATCCCGGCCTCCACGCCCACGCGGCCGCCGCGGGGCAGCAGCTCGGTGATCCTGTCGGAGAGCTGGGTGATCTGATCCATGCCGCCCATGGGCGCGAAGCCCAGCACGTGATCCTCGTCCAGCCAGCTGTCGTCCGCGGCCCGGGCGGCGTCGATGACGAAGGTGAACACGGTGGGCAGCCCCTCTGCGGGGATGACGATGTAGCTGCGCCAGGGGAAGAAGGCGTCCGTGGTCCAGCTCAGGGTGCGCAGGCGGGAGCCGAGATACACGTCGAGGTTCTCTCTGGCCATCCCGGCCTGAATGGCCTTGATGCGGGCCGGAAAGTCGATGAAATACGGGCTTGTTTTGTCAAATCCCATGTCCGTGCCCTCCCCTTAAAACGCGGTGTCCACGGTGGCGATGATCTTGTTGACCCGGTCGCACAGGGAGGCCAGCTTCAGCGCCTTCACCATGTTGCCCTTGAGCTTCAGCGCGCCGTTCATCAGGGCCTTCTGGCTGCCCAGCTCCGCCCGGGAGATCTTTGCGAACACCTCATAGTCGCCGGTGATGTAAAATTCCGCCTCCGGCCCGTCGCCCTCGCCCACCAGGACGCTGTCCACTCCGCCGTCCTTGAAGCCGACGAAAAAGTAGCGGTCCTGTCCGTCGGGACAGTTTTTGTAGCGGTTGTTCATGGAAGAGGTGATACCGTTCATCTTCTCCGGGGTCAGCTGCCCGGTCAGCCTCTTTTCCACTTCCGTACGCCATTCTTCCGAGAGATATTTCAGCATGGTCGCGCTCCTCCTTCAGATTCAGTTATTTTCACGGTCTCCCCATGAGACCGCTATTTTTGCTTCACGCCCTGCAGGATGAGATCCAGCGTCTGGGGCAGGTGCCGCTCCAGAAATTCAGTCTCGCCCTGGACATAGGCTTCGATAATGAAGCTCTTGTACATGGCGAAGAGCACCTGGGCCACGGCCTTGACATCCAGCGGGCGGAACTCTCCGGTCTTTGCGCCCAGCGCGAGGATGTCCTCGATCATCCCGGCGGAGGCGGCGTTGATCTCCTCGTAGGGGTCTACGGTAGGAAACATGGGGAAGATGGACGGGTCGGACGCCAGCAGGCTGCCGAATTCCGGGTCCTCCCGGAGATAATACAGCGCGCTGTGACACAGCACGGTCAGCCGCGCCTGGGCGCTCGTCTCCTTTTCCACGGCGGCGCGCACCCGCGCCTGCCAGCGGAGCATGGCGTATTCCACGGTCTGCTCGTACAGCGCCCGCTTGCTCCCGGCATAGGCGTACAGATTGGCGGCGGTCATTTGAAGCTCCGCCGCGATATCCTCCAGCGTGGCTTTGCGGTAGCCGTAGCGCGCAAATACCCGCAGCGCCGCGGCGTAGATGGTTTCATTGTCCTGTCTCTTTCTCATGGCAGCCCCTATAACTAAATAATTTTATTTCTTGTTAAATTATAAATCTGTTTTTTCTCCTGCGCAAGTCCGCAAAACGCACAAATCCGCGGCGGCTTTTTTGGTGGGCTGCACGGCAAAGCGCAGCAGGAAAACCTGCTGCGCTTTGCTGTTTATGTCGTGCCCTGCTGCGGCCGCCCTCTATCAGCCCCGGGCGTTCAGTACCTCCAGCGCCTTGTCGAAGGATGCCGCCGAATGGCGCCGCAGCGCGGCTTCGGCGGTCTCGTCGTCTCCGGCCTCCAGATAGTGCAGGATCTGGTCATGCTCCCGCTGGATTTCCCGCCGGTTGGTCTCGTCGCTCTGATAGGCGTTGGAATAGATGGTGAACTGCATCCGCGTGCGTTCGGCCGCGATATTCAGGCGGGAATTGTCCGCAAAGCGGTAGAATGCCAGATGGAAATCGTCACTGAGGGTCTCCCAGCGTTTCAGCTCGGCATTTTCAAGGCAGGCTGCCGCTTCCTCCTGCACCCGGCGCAGCGTGTCCACCATATCCGCCCTTTTGCTGGAACGGCAGGAAAATTTCATAGCGATGACGTCGAATTCGATCATCAGGCTGAAAATATCCTCCAGATCCTTTCGCGTCAGCCTGACCACCCGCATCCCCACATTGGGCTGGTACTCGATGAGCCCGTCCTGCTGGAGGCGGGTCAGGGCCTCGCGGATGGGCGTGGAACTCACGCCCAGCTTTTCCTGCAGGGTCTTGGTGGTCAGTTTTTCGCCCGGCTTCAGCCGCTGGCTGAGGATATCCTGACGTATTACATTATAGATTTGCTCGGTAACGGTCTTGATGCAGTCGTTCATCACGCGCGAACGCCTCCCCGATTATTGACGGTCCGCCCGCCCGCGGGACGTACCCATAATGAATTATAAAAGGTATTCTATCATGACCCGCGCAAGAAAACAACGGGGATTCTCCACGCGCGCCGCCGATGTCGGCGCCTGCCCCGTTTGTCGGTTTTGCCGCAGACGGCCCCTGCGTGTCGATATTTATGCTATTTTGTACAAATACGAAGCCTTCTGTTTGAACAAATCGTGAATTTTTGTATATTTTGCATAATGCATATTGCAAAATACGGTATTTGGCGCTAGAATTCAGCACAAGAGCATCCCCAATCTTTTTTACCGCAGAAAGGAGTTGTATGATGGAAGAACTCAAATGGCCTTACCCCAATGAATTTGGTCAGGAGGAGTCCGTGACGTCGGACGTGCTGGTTTTGGGCGGAGGCCTGGCCGGCTGCTTTGCCGCCATCGCGGCCGCCCGCAGGGGGCAGCGCGTTGTGCTGGTGGAAAAAGGCTCCACCAAGCGCAGCGGCTCCGCCGGGACTGGCTTCGACCACTGGGAATCCGCCTGCACCAATCCCTGCTCCAAGGTGACGGCCAAGGAGATCGCCGAGGCCTATGTGGACGAACAGGACCACTATTCCAACGGCATCGCCCACTACATCGAGTGCCGCGAGGGCTATGACCGCCTGCTGGATCTGGAGTGCTTCGGCGGAAAGATCCGGGATACCGGCGACGATTTCAAAGGCGCTGAATTCCGGGACGAGAAGACGAAGCTGATGTTCGCCTACGATTATGAGAACCGATTTACCCTCCGGGTCTGGGGCTCTACCTTCAAGCCCGCGCTTTACGCGGAGCTCAAGCGGCTGGGCGTGCACATCTACGACCGCACCGAGGCCACCGCGCTGCTCACCGAGGAAAAGGACGGCAAAAAGCGCGGCATCGGCGCGGTAGGCATGAACGTGCACACCGGCAAGCTCCTGATCTTCTCCGCGAAGGTCACGGTGCTGGCCATGTCCCGGCCGGCCCGGCTCTGGCTTTTCAACCCCGATCTGGTGGGCCTGTGCGAATTCCGGCCCATGCAGTCCATCGGCAGCGGCCACGCCATGGGCTGGCGCGCGGGGATGGAATTCACGATGATGGAAAAATCGGTCAAGGGCGAATTTTCCGCCGCGGGCCGCAGCTTTCCGCCCTACGGCGCGGGCAACAACCACAACACCTGGTACGCGGCCACGCTGGTGGACGCCCGGGGCGTGGAGATCCCCTATCTCGACCGGGACGGCAACGTGCTGAAAACGGTGTCCGAGCGTTACTATCCGGTCAAGGGGCAAAAGTTCTTCCTCAAGGGCGGCGTCATTGACGAGCCCAAGTACGACTACCGCGGGCCCGAGACCATGCCCTTCGACGAGCTGATGAAGCGGGGCTATCAGCTGCCTTTCTATGCCGATCTCAGCCGCATGCCCGACGACGAGCGCCGGGTCATCTGGGGCATGATGGTGGGCGAGGAAGGCAAAACCAAGATCCCCATCCTTGAAAACTATACCCGTCGGGGCTTTGATCCCACCCGCCACGCGCTGCAGTGCTACGGCACCGGCTGGCAGTCGGCGGCGTTCCTCAGCCAGGAGCGGCAGCTTTTCGGCGCCCCCGGCGGCATCATGCACGACTGGGACCTCAAGACCAACATTGACGGCGTCTATGCAGGCGGTGACCAGCTTTTCGCCTCGGACTGCGCGGGCTTTGCCTGTGCCACGGGTTACTATGCCGGCCGGAAGGCCGCGGAATACGCCGCCCATGCGGCGCTGTCGCCCATCGACCGCAGCGAGGTGGAGCGCGAGCGCGAGCGGCTGTACGCCCCTATGTACCGCGCCGACGGCGTCACCTGGAAGGAGCTGAACATGGCCATCTCCAAGGCCATGCAGAACTACTGCGGCGGCATCAAGTGCGACGCGCTGCTGCTGGAGGGCCTCGACCTTCTCAAGAGCTACCGCCGGGACATCGTGCCCCAGCTCTACTGCTGCAATCCCCACGATCTCATGCGCACCCATGAGGTGCTGGATATTCTGGACGTGTCCGAAATGATCCTCAACGCCTGCCTGCTGCGCAAATCCAGCTCCAAGCCGCTGTGTTTCGATCGCAGCGATTACCCGGAGCTGGACCCGGCGCGCGACCACCATCTGATCACCCTCCGGCAGGAGAACGGTAAAATCGTCCGCGGCGACGTGCCGGGCGACTATTTCGGCGATCTGGAGACGGAATACGAAAAGCGCAATCAGGACTATATCGGAGGTGAGGGCAAATGAAATCCATGAACGAACTCAAGGTTTCCGTGGTGCCGTGCAGCGCCACGCCGCTGCTGTTTGACGACAAGCTCTGCGTCGGCTGCAACGCCTGCGCCAACATCTGCCAGTGCGATATTCTTCTGCCCAACCCCGAGCAGGGCCGGCATCCCATCGTGGTCTACCCCGGCGAGTGCTACTATTGCGGGGCCTGCGTCATGGTTTGTCCCAACAAGGGCGCCATCCAGATCCAGCATCCCGTCATGAACCGCGCGAAGTTCGTCCCCGTGAAACCGGATCCCTCCGCCCGCTAAAAAATGAAAGGGGAGTAACCACATGAAAGAAAGCACCAAAAAGCTGGGCCTGATCGGCTGTATCGCAACCGGCATCGGCGCTATCATCGGCTCCGGCATCTTCGGCTCGCTGCCCACCGTTATCAACGACATCGGTCCCGGTGTTATTATGGCGCTGATACTTGCCACCGTGTATACGCTGGCAAAGATGATTCCCAACGTTTATGTCTCCTCGGTCATTCCCGCCTCCGGCAGCTTTTTTGTGGCGCCCACCAAGCTCGTTCACCCCATCGTCGGAATGTACATGGCGGCGCAGAACCTGCTTCAGCCCGTGCTGGTATCCGTGTTCGCGGTGCTGTTTTCCGATTACTTCGTCACCCTGTTCCCCGCGCTGGCGGGACACGGGGTAGCCGTCAGCGTCGCCATACTGATCGTCTACGCGGGCATCGCGTATCTCGGAAACCACACCTTTGCCACCGTGAACAACATTATGGTCATCGCGCTGCTGGTGGCCATGGCGCTGTATATCTTCGTCGGCCTGCCCAACATGAATCCCGGCCAGCTGACGCTGGGCGAGGTCTTTGCCCCCGGCCTGAAGCTCACCACGCTCGGCGCGGCGATCGCCATCCTGTCCTCATCCCTGTCCGGCGGCGCCGCCGTGTCGCAGATCGCGGACGACGTGAAAAACCCCCGCCGCAACATTCCTCTGGCGCTGATCCTGTCCCCCTCGCTGGTGGCCGTGATCTATATTCTCATGGCCGTGGTGACACTGGGCACCATGCCCGCCGGCGCGCTGACCACCCTGTCGGACGTGGGCTCCGGCTTCCTCAGCCCGGCGCTGCTGACCTTCTTCATCGTAGGCGGCCCCATCTGCGGCGTGCTGACCTCCATGGTGCCGGTCATCATGCTCACCTGCGCCCAGATTCAGGCCGCGGCCGACTGCGAGCTGTTCCCTGAGGTCATCGGCAGGAAAAACAAGTTCGGCGTATCCCCCATCATTCTCGGCTTTGTCATGCTGTTCGCCGTCGGCTGCGCCGCCACAGGTTCCAGCTTCGGTGTCCTGATGACGATTTTCTCCTTTGTGAACTGCCTTGGCGACATGGTGCTGTGCATCGTGCCGTTCTTCCTGAAGAAAAAATACCCCCACGCCTGCGGGCATGCCGGTTTCGCCATGCCCCTGTGGCTGATGTACGCACTGTCTGTGTTTGCCTTCATCGCGGCGGCGTACCTGTCGTATTCCGCGCTGATCACGCTCAGCGCGACCGTCTGGGCGCTGCTGGGCGGCTTCGTGCTGCTGTTCGTGATCTATCTGGTCTTCCGCGTACGCTATCTCAAGAGCAAGGGCCGCGACCTGATGCGCGATCTCAAGACCCCCTACCAGCCCTGGGAGGCCCGGGAGGCCGAATGCCTGGCGCTGGATCGGCAGGCCTGACCGCTCCCGATTCCGCACGCGCGGAAAGCAACCTGAACTAAAAATGGGCGCGTTGCGGAACTTTCGTTCCGCAGCGCGCCCTCGTGGTTTGCCTTACGCTCAGATGAGATTCTTTTCGCGCAGATCGGCAATCTTTGCGTCGTCGTAGCCGAGGATATCCTTGAGGATAGCGTCGGTATCCTGGCCGAGCGACGGTGCGCCGCGCCAGACCTGGCCCGGGGTGCTGGACAGCTTCGGGGCGATGCCGAACGCGGTGATATCGCCGTCCACAGTCTGATCCCTGTAGGTGATCCAGTCGTTGCGGGACTTGAAATGCTCATTCTCAAAGACGGATTTCGCGGTGTTGACGGCGGAGCAGGGGACCTTAACGGCGGCCATGGCCGCCTCGATCTCCGCTGCGGTGTGGCTGGCGCACCACGCGACGACCTTATCGTTCAGCTCGCGGCCCTTGGGAGAGGCGACGGCTTCCGCATTGGAGGAGCAATCCTGATAGGTGAAGTAATTGAGATCAAAGCCGAGACCCTGCAGGCATCTCTTATACACGCCGGGGCCGAAGGCGCCCAGTGCGACATCAAAGCCGTCCTTGGATTTGAACAGATTGTAGGGCTGGAACGCGGGAGAGGCGTTGCCCGTGCGTCCGGAGACCTTGCCGGTCATAGTATAGGTGGTATAGACGCCGCACATATACTGGGCCATGGCCTCGAACTGCGCCACGTCGACGATCTGGCCCTTGCCGGTCTTCTGGGCGGCAGTGTAGGCGGCCAGCGTGCCGAAGGCGGTGCACATGGCGGAGACGAAGTCGTTCATATAGGGCTTTGCCACGACGGGATCGCGGTCCGGGTCGCCCTGCAGGTACAGCCAGCCGGAGAAGGCCTGACCGATCATATCGTAGGAAGCGCGGTCGCACACCTCGGGGATGCCGCCGAATTCCTTGTGGCCAAGGCCGCTGATGTGGACGATGACGAGCTTCGGGTTGACCGCCAGCATCTCGGCGTCGCTGATGCCCAGCTTATCAAGCCAGACCATGTTCTCCATGAACACGTCGGCTTCTTTCAGCAGACCGTAGAAGATTTCCTTCACTTCGGGGTGCTTGAGGTTCAGCTCAAGGCTCATGGAAAGCTTGTTGCGCGCATCCTGCGCCCATGCGGTGGAAACCTTTTTGCCGTTGACCTCCGCGAAGGGTCCCAGCATACGCAGGGTGTCGCCGACACCGGGGCGCTCGATATGGATGACCTCGGCGCCGAAGTCAGCCAGCATCGTCGCCGCGAAAGGCATGGCGATCAGGGAACCGCTGTCGATAATACGCATACCCGCAAAGGGGCCGTACTTGGGGATAATGGTTTTACGTTCGCTCATGATAGAAACTCCTTTCAATTTTTACGGTTTTTGATTTCAGAGAGAATAGCGGGAATCAGCGTCCTGTAATCGCCGACCATGCCGTAATGGGACATGTCGAAGATCGGCACGCCGGGGGTGTGGTTGAGGCTGACGATGCAGTTGGCGTTCTGCATGCCCACCTGATACTGCACGGAGCCGGAGATGGCCACGTTAATGATCATGCGGGGCTTGACGGTAGTTCCGCTCTGGCCGATCTGCTGCTCGTGATCAAGCCAGCCGTTGTCCACCAGCGGTCTTGAGGCGGCGAGCTGGCCGCCCAGAAGGGACGCGAGTTCGCAGAGTTCCTCCAGGTCCTTCTCTTCCTTGATGCCGCGGCCGCCGGCCACGAGGATCTCGGAATTTTCGATGCATTTGCCGGTATCCGGCTTCGCTGCGGTTTCAAGAACCTCGAAGTCCGGGTCCGCAGAAACATCGACTGTTTCAACGACAAGCTTCCCTTTGGCGCCCGCTCTGGGCTCCAGCGGCTCAAACATCTTGGGGCGCACGGTGGCCATCTGGGGCCGGCGCTCCAGAATCACGATGTGGGCCAGAATGCTGCCGCCGTAGGCCGGGGTCGTCTGATAGAAGACGCCGTCCTCGTCGAAGCCCAGATCGATGGCATCGGCGGTGAGGCCGGTGTCGAGAGGCACCATCATCCGCGGCGCGAGATCGCGGCCAAGGGAGGTCGCCCCGTACAGGAGGATGGACGGTTTGTATTTTTCGGCGAGCTGCTGGAGCGCCGCCTGATAGGGCCTTGCGCTGTACTGTTCGAGATTTTTGTCCTCCGCCAGGACGACCTGATCCGCGCCGTACTCAAACAGCGTATCCGCCATCGCGCGAACCCCGTTTCCAAGCAGGACCGCGGTGATCTCCTCGCCGGTGTGGGCTTTGAGCTCCTGCGCCTTTGCCAGAATTTCCAGCACGGCGTTTGAAAGCTTGCCGTTCTGCTGCTCGGCGAACACCCAGATGCCTTTATATTCTTCTTTTGCCATGGTGCCGCCTCCTTCAGATAATGTGCTCCGCGTGGAGCATATCGGCAAACTGCGCGGCTATCTCCTCGGGCGAACCCTGGAAATAGACGGTGTTGGTATTCCGCTTGGGCGGCTCAAAGACCTTCTTGGTGGAGGAGGGCGAGCCGGGAATTCCCGTGCGGGCGGTGTCCGCGCTGAGCTCCGCCGCGTTCCAGATATATCTCGGCTTTTTCAGCGCCTTCATGATATTGATGGGCGTGGCGTAGCGGGGCTTGTTGATGTCGGCGGTGACGGTGACCAGTGCGGGGAGCTTGGCCCGAACCTTCTGGACGCTGTCCTCCAGCACCCGGTCGCACACGACCCAGCCGTCCTGCACGTCGATGGAGGAGGCCAGGGTGATCTGGGGGATGCCCAGGCAGGCCGCGGTGGCCGGGCCGGTCTGTGCGGTGTCGCCGTCCACGGCGTGGCGGCCGAACAGCAGCAGGTCAAAATCGCCGATCTTCTCCGCCGCTTTGGAAAGCGTATAGGCCGTGGCCAGCGTGTCCGCGCCGCCGAAAGCCCGGTCGGACAGCAGGCAGGCCTCGTCGCAGCCCAGTGCCAGCGCCTTTTTCAGCACTTCCTCCGCCTGCGGGGGACCCATGCTGATAGCCACTACCGTGGCGCCGTACTTCTCCTTGAGCTGCACGGCGGCCTCCACGGCGTTGGCGTCGAGGGGGTTGAGCATACTGGCAACACCCTCGCGCTTCAGGTTTCCGGTTTTGGGATCGAGCTTCACGTCGTCCGTATCCGGAACCTGTTTTACAAATACAAGTATCTTCATTCTGCTTGCTCCGAAAATTAAAGATTACTGTGCCAGAACAGCGCCGCTGATGACCATGCGCAGGATCTCGCTGGTGCCCTCGCCAATCTCAAGCAGCTTGGCGTCGCGGTAGAACCGCTCCACATGGAACTCCGCGCTGTAGCCGTTTCCGCCCAGCACCTGGATGCACTCGTCGCAGATCTCGCAGCACCATCTGGAGCTGAGGAGCTTGAGCTCGGCGGCTTCCACGGTGTGGCGCTTGCCCTCCGCCTTCATCTCGGCGGTGTCCCACACCATGAGATCCGTGGCGCGGACCTTGGCGGCCATGTCGGCAAACTTGAAGGCCACGCCCTGATATCTGGCAATGGGCTTTCCGAAGGTGGTACGCTCGTTGGCGTAGGCCTTGGCGATGCTCATGGCGTGCTGGGCGAGGCCGGAGGCGATGGCGCCGATGGAGATGCGGGCGCCGTCCAGCGCGATCATGGCGATCTTGAAGCCCATGCCCTCCGCGCCTACCAGCGCGTCGGCGGGCAGCTTGATGTTGTCGAAGGACAGCTCGCAGGTGGCGGAGCCGCGCATGCCCATCTTGTGCTCGAACTTACCGATGGTCAGACCCTCGGCGTCCTTGGGGACGATGAACACGGAAATGCCCTTGGCGCCGGCGTCGGGGTCGGTCTTCGCCATAATGAGATAATAGTCGGCCACGCCGGAGTTGGTGATCCAGGCCTTGCCGCCGTTGAGCACATAGCCGTCTGCGGTCTTGGCTGCCACGGACTTGATGCCGGCGGCGTCGGAGCCGGCGCAGGATTCGGTCAGACCGAAGGCAAAAATCTTGCCCTCTGCCGCCAGCGGAAGGTATTTTTCTTTCTGTGCCTCGCTGCCGTGGGTAAGGATCATGTCGGCCGCCAGCCAGTTGGCGTCTAGAAACAGCGCGGTGCTGGCGCTGCCCTTGGCGATCTCGTTGACGACGATCTCGCTGGTCACGGCGTCTCCGCCGCCGCCGCCGTACTGCTCGGGCAGGTGGATGCCCATAAGCCCGGCTTCGCACAGCTTCGCATGAAGATCATGGTCGAAACCGTTCTCGTCCATCCACTTGTCGCGGGGCTCCACCTCGTTTTTGGTGAACTCGCGGACCATGTCGCGGATCATCGTCTGTTCCTCTGTGAACTTAAACATACTGCGTTCCTCCGTTAATTATTTGAAAGCCTGTCCTCCGAAAAGTCCAGTCTGTCATGTAACAGCTTGATCGTTTTTTGCCCTATTTGTCTATCTGTATCACAATCTGTTACTGCTTATCGCCTGGTTTCGCTCACTTTCCGGGGCGTTTCCTCGTCTAATATTTAACATTACAATAACAGAAAGTCAATGTATATTTCGTGAACAACCGAAATTTTGGAGATTGTGCCAAATCGTCTGTCTGCTTGTTAAGAATTTGACCCATATTTTCTATAACAGTTAGGGGTAAATCGGCAGCGGATACCGCCGGTTGTTCTCCGCTGTGTCATTATTCCGCAGCGGCGAGAAGTTTTTCTTGCCTGTGCGCAGGCAGGCGCTGTATAATAAATGAGACAGCCTTTCAGGAGGTGATTCCCCTGTCCATTAAAAACAACATCGTGCTCGCCTATATTGAAGGGCTCGCCACGGGGACAAAGCTCTCCGTCCGCGGGCTGTCCGCCCAGCTGGGCGTCAGCGAGGGGACCGTCTACAAGGCCATCAAGGACGCCGAGGCCAGAGGGCTTGTGGTGACCCGGCCCAAAGCGGGCACCTTTCGCGTCGATACCGCCATCCGCGAGGAAACCGGGGATGTGACCGTCTCCGAGCTGGCGAAGCTGCTGGGCCTTACCCTGGCCGCCGGCGGCAGCCACGGCGGAAACGTGATCGCAAAGCTCATTATCTGCGACAGCGACGAAGCCGGACTGGTGCGCCAGCTGGAAAAATGCAGCCCGGCAGACACCCTGTGTATCGCGGGGAACCGGCCCGATCTGCAGCTGATCGCCGTGGATTTCGGGGCGAACCTGCTCATCACCGGCGGGAGCCGCGCCACGGACTACGAGCTTGTTCAGGCCGAGAAGAAGGGCGCCTGCATTCTCTATTCCATCCAGAGCACCTACACGCTGATCCGGCTTTTTGACAATCAGTTTTCGGACCGGCGGCGTTCCGGCATGGAAGCGGACGTGGGCGAATGGATGCAGACGCCGGATTTTCTCTACCAAAACGATATTGTTGCCGACTGGCACAAATTTTATAAGCAGAACCTTTCCGGAATCAACCAGTATCCCATCGTGGACGACGATCTGAACATCTGCGGCGGGCTGGATATCAGCAGGGCCTTCGCGGCCACCTTTTCCCAGCGGCTGTCGGACCTCATCGCCGACGGCGGGGTGCTGACGGTCGGGCGCAGCGAGTCCCTGCACGAGGCGACGAAGAAAATGATCCTGTCCGGCGGCAGTCTCGCCGCGGTGACCGGCGACGACGGCAGGATGGACGGCGTCCTCTCCGCCAACGATCTGCTGCGCTACCACATCTATGCCGACAGCTGCGGACACGGCTTCCAGGCGGAGCCGTTTTTGACTTATCTGCCCGTTGCCTCCTCGAAAACCCGGTTCGTCTACGGGCTCAGGGTGCCGGAGAGCGAGCTCGGCAACCTGCCGAACCTTGAGATGTCCCTACTGCTGGCGGCCGCCGGACGGCACGTGGAGGCCGCGGGCTGCCCCGCGTACAAGATCGACAGCGGCACTTTTTTCGCGCCGGAGCGCATGGAGCTGTCCGACGGGCTGATGCTCACCACGGCGCTCACCGTATCCGGCAGCTCCAGCTATATTGTGGACGCGGAGATCCATGACGACGCCCATTCCTACGCCAAGGCGATCCTCATGTTCTCTCCCGCGTCCTGAAAGACGGTGATGGAATGTACTTGCTATCGGAAGAACAGCTTGCTTTCAAAAAGGAGCTGCGCGCGTATTGCGACGCGGAGATCCGTCCGGCGGCCGAGGAACTGGACAGGGCCGGCGCTTTCCCCCGGTCGCTGTTTGCCCGCGCGGGCGAGCTGGGTTATCTGGATATCTCCTTTTCCCCCGCCCGCGCCGGGGCAAAATACGGCGCGCTGGCCGGCACCATCATTCTGGAGGAATTTTCCCGCGGCCTGCCGGCTCTGAGCCTAGCCATGAGCCCCCACAGCCAGTGCTGCGACATCATCGCCGCGGCGGGCACCGAAACATTGCGGCGGCGCGCGCTGGGCCCGGCCACCCGGGGCGCGGCCGTGCTGGCCTTCGCCCTGAGCGAGCCCAGCGGCGGCTCGGACGCGCTGGGCATCGACACCACGGCGGTGCGCCGGGGCGGCGAATGGATCCTCAACGGCAGAAAGTGCTGGATCACCAACGCCCCTGTGGCGGACGGTTATATCGTGGCGGCCAGAAGTCCTGCCGCCGGCCGCAGCCGCAGCGTGAGTCTGTTCTATGTGGATCGCGCGGCGCCGGGGCTGACGGTGTACCCGGCGGAGGAGATGATCGGCGTGCGCTGCTCGCCCACCAGCGCCATCGAGATGGACGACTGCCGCATCCCCGCCGACTGTCTGGTGGGCGAGGAGAGCAGCGCCTATCCCCTGATCAAGACCATGCTCAACGTCGGGCGGCTCAATATGTCCGCGCTGGCGGTGGGCATCTCGCAGGCCGCCATGGAGGCCACCCTGCGCAGCACCAGCGTCATCGGGCAGTACGGCAGGAGCCTTTCCTCCAGTCAGGCGGTGTCCTTCAAGGTCGCCGATATGTATTCCGGCATCGCCATGTCCCGCAACTCCCTGTACCATGTGGCGGCGCTGATGGAGGCCGGGAAGCCCGTAACCACCGATGTGGCGGCGCTGAAGATGTTTTCCACCGAGCGCTGCGGCGAAATCTGCGCCGCGGCCCGGCAGCTCCACGGCGCGAAGGGCCTGACCACCGGCAGCGAGGTGGACCGCTGTTTCCGCGACGCCCAGTTCCTCACCATCGGCGAGGGTACCAGTGAGATTTGCCGCATCGTGGTCTCCAAGGCGCTGTACCGGACGGAGCCCGGAGCTCTCTGACCCTCACACTCCCCCCCGCATCATCCCCCCAAATCCGTTTCTCTTTTAGTTCTTTGACAGGCTAAAACACGCCGCAGAGCGATGCTCTGCGGCGTGTTTCTTATAAAATACCCGGGCGGCCTGCGGGTCACTCCGCCCTGTGACAGGCGACGCGGTGGCTGCCGCCGCCCCGCAGCGCGGGCGTCTCGCCGCTGCAGCGGGCGTCGGCATAGGGGCAGCGGGTGTGGAAGCGGCAGCCGGCCGGCGGGTCGGCGGGACTGGGCAGCTCCCCCTCCAAAATGGGCGTCTCCGCCGCCCGCGCCCGGGGGTCCAGCCCCGGCGCGGCCCGCAGCAAAAACTGCGTATAGGGGTGCTCCGGGTGGTCGAAGATCTCCGCCGCGTCCCCCTCCTCGCACAGCTTCCCCAGAAACATCACGCACACCCGGTCGGCCACGAAGCGCACCACGGACAGGTCGTGGCTGATGAAAAGATAGGTCAGTCCATAGCGCGCCTGTATCTCGTTGAGCAGGTTGAGGATCTGGTTTTGCACCGACACGTCCAGCGCGGACACGGGCTCGTCGCACACCACCAGCGCCGGGTGCAGGGCCAGTGCCCGGGCGATGCCCACCCGCTGGCGCTGGCCGCCGGAGAATTGATGGGGATAGCGGGTCAGATCGTTTTCCGGCAGCCCCACGGCCGCCAGCAGCGCTTTTACTTCCTCGGCGGTCTCTTTCTTCCCGGCGCAGACGCGCCAGGCCTCCAGCGGCTCCGCGACGATATCCCGCACGGTCATGCGCGGGTCCAGCGCCGCGTAAGGGTCCTGAAACACGAACTGCATCTGCCGCCGGTAGGGCGCCAGCGCCGCTCCCCGCAGGGCGGTGATATCCGTCCCGCGATACAGGATCGTCCCCGCGTCCGGCTCCGTCAGGCGGATGAGGGTGCGGCCCAGCGTGGATTTCCCGCAGCCGGATTCCCCCACCAGCGCCAGCGTCTCGCCCTGGCGCAGCGCGATATCCACGCCGGAAACGGCATGGATCTTTTTGCGCCCCGCCGGGAATTCTTTGACCAGGCCCCGCCCCTCGATGAGCAGGGGGCTTTTCTCTTTCATACGCCGCCTCCCGTCTCAACGCAGCGGGCGAAATGCCCCGGCATAAGCTCCCGCAGAGGCGGACGGACCTCGGCGCAGCCCGGACAGGCCTGCCCGCAGCGGGGCGCGAAGCGGCAGCCGGGCGGCAGGCGCAGAAAGTCCGGCACGCCGCCGGGGATCGTGTCCAGCACCGCGTCCCCCGCCCGCAGGGACTGCACCGCGCCCAAAAGCCCCCGGGTATAGGGGTGGGCCGGGCGATCGAAAAGGGCGCACACGGGCGCCTGCTCCACGATCTGTCCCGCGTACATCACGCTCACGCTGTCGCACAGCTGGGCTACCACGCCCAGATCGTGGCTGATCAGCAGCACGCTGGTGCCCTGTTTTTCCGTCAGCGCCCGCAGCAGCCGCAGGATCTGCGCCTCCACGGTCACATCCAGCGCGGTGGTGGGCTCGTCGGCGATGAGCAGCCTGGGCCGGCAGATCATGGCCATGGCGATCACGGCCCGCTGCCGCAGTCCGCCGGAGAGCTGATGGGGATAGCAGTCGTACCGCTTCTCCGGGTCGGGAATGCCCACCTTCTCAAACATCCGCACCGTCTCCGTCCGGGCCTCGGCCCGGGAGAGGCCCCGATGCAGCCGCAGCGTCTCCGCCACCTGTCTGCCCACGGTCATCACCGGGTTGAGACTGGTCATGGGTTCCTGGAACACCATGGAAATCTCGCCGCCGCGGAGTTTTCCCAGCTCCCGCTGGGACAGCGCGGTCAGCTCCCGCCCCTCGAAGCGGACGGAGCCGCCGTATATTTTCCCCGGCTGGCGGATCAGGCCCATCACAGCCCGGCCCGTCATGCTCTTGCCGCAGCCGGATTCGCCCACCAGACCCGCCACGCCGCCCCGGGGGATGGTCAGGGAAACGCCGTCCACGGCCATGGCCACGCCCTTTTCCGTGGGGAACCCGGCGCGCAGATCGGCTATTTCCAGCGTGTTTTCCATCGCGCCCTCCTCACAGATTTTTCAGCTGCGGGTCCAGCACGTCCCGCAGCCCGTCGCCCAGGAAATTGAAGGCCAGCACCACCAGCATAATGGCCAGGCTGGGAGCCAGGCTCAGCCAGGGGTTGGTGTACAAAAACTGCCGGCCCATGTTGCAGATCAGGCCCCAGGACGCCTGGGGCGGCTGGATGCCGATGCCCAGAAAGCTCAGGGCGCTCTCCGACAGGATGGCGGAGGGCACGTTGAGGGTAAAGAGCACCAGGATGGACGGCAGGCAGTTGGGCAGGATGTGCCGCAGCATGATGCGCCCGCGCTTCACGCCGGCGCAGCCGGCCGCCTGGACATATTCGCTCTCCCGCAGCTTCAGCGTCTCGGCGCGGACGATGCGGGCCGCCCCGGCCCAGTTCACCAGTGCCAGCGCCAGGAAAATGTTGATGAGCCCGTCGCCCAGCGTATACATGATGACCATGGCCAGCAGCATGGACGGGAAGGCCAGCATCACATCCGCCAGGCGCATGATCACGGCGTCGGCGCGCCCGCCGATATAGCCCGCCAGAATGCCCAGCGCCGCCCCGGCCAGCATGGAGATCACCGTGGGCACCACGCCCACCAGCAGCGACACCCGGGAGCCGTACAGCAGCCGGGTCAGCAGGTCGCGGCCCGCCTCGTCGGTGCCCAGCCAGTGGGCGGCCGAGGGCGCGGCCAGCCGGGCGGCGAGATCCTGCTGCTCGTAGCTGTAGCCGGTGAGCACCGGGGCCAGCAGCGCCGCCAGCACAAACAGCGCGATCACCACGGCGGACACCCGGGCCGTCGGATTCTCCCGCCAAAGGCGCCGCAGCGCGTCCCGGAAGGGGCGCTCCTCCGCGGGCTCCCAACAGGCGGCGCGGACGAAATCCCTTTGCGTATGAAAAAGCGGCATCGATCACGCCTCCTTTCGGATTCTGGGGTCCAGCACGGCGTACAGACAGTCCGCCGTCAGGTTGCCCAGGATGACCAGCACCGTGGAAAACAGCACCGTGCCCTGCAGCAGCGGGATATCCCGCGCCGAGATGGCCTGCACCGCCAGCCGGCCGAGCCCGTTGACGGAGAACACCGTTTCGCAGATCACGGCGCCGGACAGCAGCGACGACAGCTGTACCGCCATCAGGGTGATCACCGGCAGCATGGCGTTTCGCAGCGCGTGCCGCCAGACCACGGCCCGCCCCCCCAGGCCCTTGGCCCGGGCGGTGTCGATATAATCCTGGCTCAGCGCCTCCGCCAGGGTGGAGCGGGTCAGCCGGGCCACGCTGCCGGCGGAATTCCAGCCCAGCGCGATGGCGGGCAGGATGTAGCCCGCGAAGCTGTCCGTGCCGGAAAGAGGAAACCAGTTGAGCTTATAGGCCAGCAGATATTGCAGCAGCATGGCCACAATGAACACCGGCATGGACACGCCCAGCAGGGAAAAGCCCATGAACAGCCGGTCGGCGGCTCCGTTTTTCTTCACCGCCGCGCCCACGCCGCACAGGATGCCTACCGTCCAGGCCACCGCCGCGGCCAGCAGGGCCAGGATCAGTGTGTGGGGAAAGGCCGCCGCCATCAGCGAAGACACGCTGTGGTTGAGGGAATAGCTGGTGCCGAGATCCCCCGTCACCGCGCCGCTGATATACTTCCAGAACTGCACATAGACGGGCTGATCCAGGCCCAGCTCCGCCGTCATGCGCGCGATGGCGTCCGTGTCGGCGTGCTCGCCCATCATGGTCACCACGGCGTTGCCCGGCACGATGCGCAGCAGCACGAAGATCAGCAGCGCCACGCAGAACAGCACCAGCACCGTCTGGGCGATTCGTTTGAGAATACTTTGAACCATGGAACCCTCCAAACGCGGGATACGGGCGCGGAATTTTTCCGCGCCCGCTCCTGTTGGCAAAACGGTTTTCCGGATTATTTCAGGGTCACGTCCTTGGCGTAGAAGTTGGAGTAGCCCGCCCAGTAAGGCACGAAAGCGGAGACCCGGTCGCCGAGGGCGAAGAGGTGGGTGTTTTCAAACAGCGGCACCCAGGCCGCGTCGTCGGAAACGATGATCTTTTCCAGCGCCTGATATTCCGTCATGCGCGCGCTGTCGTCGGTGATGGCGGAAGCCGCGGCCACCCGGGCCATCACGGCGGTATCCGCGAAATTCAGGCTTCTCAGCTTGGTTTTATCCGGGCTGCCGAAGAAGGTGTACATGATGTTGGCCGGGTCGTTATAGTCCATGGTCCAGTTGGCGATAAAGGCATCCATCTCCCCGGATTTGCGCAGATCCAGCCAGGAGGAATCGTCGTAGGACTTGATCTCGGCGGTGATGCCCGCGGCCTTCAGCTGCTCGGCCACGATCTGATACACCAGCTGGGTGCTGGAGGTCGCGGAGGAATCCATGGACAGCTCGAATTTCACCTCGCCGTCGGCATAACCGGCCTTCTCCAGCAGGGCCTTGGCCCCGGCGGGATCGCAGCTCACGCGCTGCAGCGCGTCGTTATGGCCCCACACGCCGGTGGGGATGATCCCCGCCTCTGCCACGGCGTCGCCGCCGTAGACGGAGCTGATGATGGCATTCACATCGACGGCCATCTGCACGGCCTTGCGCACGCTGACGTCGGAGAGGTACTTGTTGTTCTCGTTCATGGCGAGATAGGTCAATCCCACCCGGGGCGCGACCACAAGCTTGTCGGCATAGGTGGTCTTATAGGTGGACTGCACGATGGTGGAATCCAGCGACTCCAGATCGAGGATGTCCAGCTCGCCCTTCTGATACAGGAGATTCTGGGTGGAGGCGTCGGGCACGATGCTGACGATCACCTTGGTCACGGAGGGCTTCTTGCCCCAGTATTTTTCGTTGTACACCAGCGTGTAGTGGTCGTTGGGCACCCATTCCGTGATCACGTACGGGCCGGTGCCGATGGTATCGGCGCAGTCCTTGCCGAAGTTTTTGACCTTGGCCATGGTTTCGGCGTCCACAATGGACACGCCCGGGCCGGTGAGCTCCGCCACGAAGCCGGCGTTGGGGGCGGCCAGCGTGATGGAGAAGTGGGTGTCGTCAATGACCTTGAAGCCCTCCAGCGACTGGGCTTCGCCGTTTTTCAGCGCCTCGCCGCCCAGGACCTCCAGCGGGACATCGTCGTTGACGCCGCCCGCGGTGAGCAGCCGCTCAAAGGTATACTGCACGTCGGAGGCGGTCAGGGCGCTGCCGTTGGAGAACACCACGCCGTCCCGCAGGGTGAAGGTGTAGGTCAGGCCGTCGCCGGACACGGTATAGTCCGTGCACAGGCTGGGCACCACCTTGCTGCTGCCGTCGGACTGGACCTCGACTTCAAACAGCCGGTCGAACACGTTCATGGGCACCATGTAGTTGTCCGTGGTCTGCGCCACATCCATGGTGGTGATATCGTACAGCGCGGCCACGCGCAGCGTGCCCGCCTCCACCGTGCCGGAGCCGCCGGCGCCGGGATTCGCCGCCGTGCCGCAGGCGGCGAGGGCGCAGATCAGGGTCAGTGCAAGCAGAAAAGCAAGAAACTTTTTCATCGTCGGCCTCCTGAAAAGATTTGGTACTTTCCATGATAGCAGACGGCGAACGGCAATGAAATAGTCCGGAGTTTCAATGATATTGCAAAACGTGCTGTACAGCCTGTCCGCCGCCGGGGAATCAGAGATTCCCGATCAGCACCGTATCCAGCCGCTCCCCCGCGGCGGCGGCCAGGCGTCTCAGCAGGGGGATGTCCGTGGGCGCCCGATCCGCGTATTTTCGTCTCGGAAAAAACCGGGTGATGTGCAGCGGAATGGTCCTGTCCACCGACGCCACCCAGTCCGCCAGCGCGCGCATCTCGCGCTCCGAATCGTTCCCGCCGGGGACGATCAGCGCCGTCAGCTCCACATGGGAAACCGCGGCGGCCCGGACGATAAAGGCTTTCACCGTTTCCAGATCGCCCCCCAGGGCGGCGTACCATTCCGGGGAAAAGCCCTTCAGGTCGATGTTGAAGGCGTCCGCGTAGGGCAGCACCTGTTCCAGCGTCCCGGGGCAGAACGCGCCGTTGGTCACCACCACGTTCTTCATGCCCCGCTCCCGCACCAACCGGGCGGTATCCCGCACATATTCATAGCCGATCAGCGGCTCGTTATAGGTGAAGGCCACCCCGATATTCCCCCGCGGCTTCAATTTCTCGGCGTACTCCGCCAGCGTCTCCGGCGCCACGGTCTCCCACGCGGCCGTCTTGTCGTCGGCGCAGGAGATGGCGTCGTTCTGGCAGAAGGGGCAGTCCATGTTGCAGCCGTAGCTGCCCGCGGACAGCACCAGCGAGCCGGGGAAAAACCGCGCCAGCGGCTTCTTCTCCACCGGGTCCAGCGCCAGGGACGTCACTCTGCCGTAGTTGGCGCACACGCACGCCCCGGCCACGTTTTTCCGCCCCCGGCAGAAGCCGGTCTGCCCCTCGCGCAGCCGGCAATGGCGGAAGCAGACCGGGCAGACGAGCTCAGACATGGCGGATCACCTCGAAGCGCTGCAGGCGGACGGGTTCGTCCGGGCCGATGCCGCCCTTGCGCCTTGCGATGGCGACCTGTTCGGCCACGGTATCGACGCCGTCCAGATCGGGCAGCAGCAGTCCCCTGCGGCCCCCGCAGGAGACGATCACGCCGTAGCGCCTGACGTCGAGCTGCGCCGGGGAGCCGATCTCCTCCGGGGGCGTCAGCACGTCCACGCTGTATTCCAGCAGCGGCAGTTCCTCCGCCGTGACGGGCGGGAATCTGGGGTCCCGGGAGCAGGCGGAGACGCCGTTTTGCAGAATCTCCAGCGCCACGTTGTCCGTGGTGGGCTCCGTCGTCCCGATGCAGCCGCGGAGCTGCCCGTTTTTGTGCAGCGTGGTGAACACGCCCGCGCGGCGGGCCGTGAGCTCCGCCGGGACATCCGCCGGCAGCGCCGCCCGCCGGCGGGTAGTCACGTAGGTCTCCACGGACAGTCTGACCAGGCGGACGCAGGCGTCCTCCCCGGCCCTGCGCGCCGCCAGCCGCGCCTGTTCCCCTGCCTGCGCCGCGGCCAGAAAACGGCGCGAGGTGTCCGGATCGCCGGGCGTAAAGAGGCACACCCCGTAGCCCACGCCGAAGGGCCCCTCATGGGACAGCGCCCTGCCCGTGACGGCCTGTCCGTCAAAGCAGCCCGCCATGATGGTGAACGAGCGGTGCCCGCATTCGCCCGCCCGGCTGCACAGGGCGTCGGAGAAAGCGAACAGCTCGCCGAAGGCCGCGCGGCCCATGACGTCCATGATGCGCGCGTCATAGTCGGGCCCCTCCGCGGCAAAGCCGTAGGGGCCTTCCCTGGTGAGCCGGTGGGACAGATCGCCGCTGGCCACCACCGACACGCGGCGGCCCAGCCGCTCCGCCGCCTCGCGAAGCAGCATCCCCAGCCGGTAATGCTCGGTAAGCGGCAGCCCCGACAGCCCGATCCGGACAACGGGCGGCAGCGGCGCGTCCCCGTAGGCCTCCTTAAGAAAGTACAGCGGGATCATCGTCGCGTGGTCCAGCGCGGCGCTTTTCTCCCCCGCCGTCCCGGCGGGGAGATCCTCTTTCCGGGCCAGCCGGCACAGCTCGTCCACCAGCGCCGTGTCGTATTCGGCGTCGACCCGCACCTCCGGCGCCCGGAACTGCCCAAAGCTCCCGGACGCGCCCGGCCCCGGCGAGATGTGGAACCAGTCGGCATACGCGACGCTGTGGGGCGTGGTGACCGCCAGCACGTCCGGCCCGGCCTCCGCCACAAAGCGGCACGCCCGGCGGTAGGCGTCCACCGTGGCCTGAATTCCCTTTTCCTCGCCCCGCCCCACCTGCGGTAGAATGAGCGGCGGGTGCGGTACCATGATCGCATTGATAATTGCCATACGGTCTCCTTCCTTCTTCTTTCCGCGTTCTCTCCCGGCGGCATCTTCCGATTCTCCGCCTCCTGTTTCAGAAGCGTTTCCCGGATACGAGCCCTTTCAGCACGGCCGCGGCCGCGCTTTGGGTCTGATTTTTGTATTCCGCGCCGCCGAGGAACAGTTTTTCCACCTTCAGGTCCATCAATTCTTCGCTGGGCACGGTGTACGGATTTTTCGACAGGATCACCATATCCGCCAGCTTTCCGACCTCCAGCGAGCCGCGCTGGAGGTCGTCGAAGGTGGTCCAATAGCCATTGTAGGTCGCCATCCTCAGCGCCTGCCGGATACCGACCGCTTCCCTGGGGTTGGAGTGGTTGACCGCCTTATACAGCCAGACGATGGGGTCCGGGTCGGTGCAGGGACCGTCGCTGCCGAAGGAGACGACGCAGCCTCTGTCCGTAAAGCTCTTTACGGGATTCAGCCGCCCGTTGCGCTCTTTGCCGAGGATGCTCTCCGTATATTCGGACGGCTCCTGACGCCAGTTGTCGAAGGCGATCTGCATGGGCAGCTGGATGCGGTACTTTTCGCAGATCTCCATTCCCTCCTCCGTCGGGATGCAGGCGTGGATGATGCCGTGGCGGTGATCCGCTCTGGGGCAATCGTACAGCGCGGCCTTCAGCGCCCGGCAGGCCTGGTCAAACGCCCTGTCGCCAATAGCGTGCATCTCAATCTGCAGACCCAGCCGGTTGGCCTGCCTGCAGAATTCCGCGACCTGGTCGTCGGAATAATAAAGCACTCCGCTGTTGGCCGGATTGTTGGCATACGGCTCGTTCATGGCGGCGTCCTGCGAACCGAAGCAGCCGTCCAGCGCGCACTGAAAACAGCCGCCGATCCGGGGGAGGTGTCTCGACACCGCCACCTTCGGATTCATGCTCTGGGGAAAGACGCGAAGCTGGAAGCCGCCCTGCACGCTTTTGGCGAACAGCTTTTCCGTGCTGATGTCCAGATTCATGGGGAAGCCCACCCCGCTGACCGTGTGGACCATGCCGATCCCCTTTGACGCTTCAGTATCCACGGCCATCTGCATATCCCGGAGCAGCACGGGGATCTCCACGGAATTCGTCACCGCGTCGGAAACCGCAAAAAAGGCTTCCTGATTCATCTCGCCGGTGTCGGGATGGTAGCCCCGGAGCTTTTTCACTTTTCGTTCGACCTTCTTGAGCAGCGCCGTATTGACCACGCAGGCGTGGCCGTCGTACTTGACCATGAAAAACGGCTTGTCCGGGCAGACGCGGTCCAATTCCGCCCTGCTGACCAGCTTTCTCTCCCGGACGGAATAGGGGGACGCGCCGAATGCCACCAGAAGCTTCTGGTCGCATTCTTTTGCATAGTTCGCCGCCATGCGCAAAATTTCTTCGTTGGACTCCGCCTCCATCACATTCAGCCCCGCGTTGAAGACGGAAAACGAGGCAAAGTGCTGGTGGGTGTCGGCAAAGGCCGGGATCAGCGCCCTGCCGCCCAGGTCGATCAGCTCCGCCCGGCGTTACTTTTTCGGCAGGTCGTTCCCGACATACCGGATTCGGCCGTTTTGCTCCACAAGATATTCAAAAACCTCGTCGTTTTTGTTGACGGTCAGGATGTTGCCTTTGTAGCATTTCATACGGTTCTCCTCCAAATCAAAGTTTTCCTCCCGCGGAATTCGCCCTGGCGGGCGGGCTTGCTGCGCCCTTACGGATTTTGGCTATTGCATATTCAAATAGAAGTATAGTATTATAAGCGTGTATAAATCAACGCACGGCGCACAAAAATTTTTTTGGGAGGAGCCTGCAAATGGCAAGAGAACTGATCTGCCAGCTTGGCAAAATGATTACCAGCCGGGTCCCGTATCAGCTTGGGCTCAAGAAGCTCACTGAAGAAGACCCCGAATATTACATCCTGGACCTCCTCTGCTCGGACGAGCTGGCCGCGATCATGCTCAAGATGGGGCTGCGCAAGCCCAAGACGCTTGAGGAGATCGCCGCGATCACCGGTACCGAACCCGCGCATCTGGAGGAGGTCCTGACGGACGCCGCAAAGAAGGGCGTTGTGGAATACAACTGGGACAACCCCGAAAACGTGAAAAAGTTCTATGTGCAGGTTTTCGTCCCCGGCCTCGCCGAGATGACGAACATGGTTCTGGACCAGGTGGAAGCGTATCCCAAGCTGGCCACCAGCTTCGAACGGCTCACGTTTCTGCCTCTGGCCGGTATGACCGAGATGATCCCTCCCGGCGGCGCCGGCGCGGGTATGCACGTCATCCCCGTGGAGAAGGCCATCCCCGCCACCAGCCAGTCCGTCAGCGTGGAGCACCTCTCCCACTGGCTGAAGAAGTACGAGGGCCAGATCGGCGTGGGCTACTGCTCCTGCCGCAACGCGGCAAGACTGGCCGGCAAGGGCTGCGGCGAGCTGCAGGACGAGCTGTGCATCTCCGTGGGCACCCTGGCCCGCTATTGCGAGGAGACCGGCAAGGGCCACAGCATCACCTATGACGAGGCCATGCGCATCCTGCAGCGCGCGGAGGACAACGGCTATGTCCACCAGATCACCAATATCGACGGCGAGAACAAGATCTTTGCCATCTGCAACTGCGAGCCGGGCGTCTGCTTCGCCCTGCGCACCAGCCAGCTGTTCAACACCCCCAACATGTCCGCCTCCGCCTACCGCGCCCATGTGGAGACGAAAAACTGCGTGGCCTGCGGCAAGTGCGTGGAGGTCTGCCCCGCCGGCGCCGCCAAGCTGGGCCAGAAGCTGTGCACCAAGGAAGGCCCCGTCCGGTATCCCAGGCAGGAGCTGCCCGACGACAACCACTGGGGCGAGGAAAAGTGGAACAAGAACTACATGAACGACAACGAGCGGAACTGCCACGAGAGCGGCACCGCTCCCTGCAAGTCCGCCTGCCCGGCCCACATCGCCATTCAGGGCTATATCAAGATGGCCGGCGAAGGCCGCTATCTGGACGCGCTGAAGCTCATCAAAAAGGACAACCCCTTCCCCGCCGTCTGCGGCAGCGTGTGCAACCGCCGCTGCGAGGACGCCTGCACCCGCGGCAGTCTGGATCGCGCCGTGTCCATCGACGAGATCAAAAAGTTCATCGCCGAGCGGGAGCTCAATGAAAAAGACCGCTACATCCCCATGAAGGTCCGTCACAAGACCCCCGATGTGGACTATGTGGAAAAGATCGCCGTCATCGGCGCCGGCCCCGCGGGCATGAGCTGCGCTTACTATCTGGCGGAGATGGGCTATGCCAACGTCACCGTGTTCGACAAGAACAAGGTCCCCGGCGGGATGCTGACCCTGGGCATCCCCTCCTTCCGTCTGGAGAAAAAAGTGCTCAACGCCGAGATCGACGTTCTCAAGAAGATGGGCGTCAGGTTCAAATGCGGCGTGGAGGTCGGCAGGGACATCACCATCGCCGAGCTGCGCCGCCAGGGCTACAAGGGCTTTTATATCGCCATCGGCGCACAGAAGAGCACAAGGCTGAACGTCCCCGGCGAAGAGCTGGCCGGCGTCTGGGGCGGTGTGGACTTCCTGCGCGAGGTCAATCTGGGCAACGAGGTCAAGATCGGCAAGCGCGTCGCCGTGGTCGGCGGCGGCAATGTGGCCATGGACGTGGTGCGTACCGCCGTCCGCCTGGGCGCGGAGGAGGCCAGCATCGTCTACCGCCGCAGCGAAGCCGAGCTGCCCGCCGATCCCGAGGAAGTCGCCGAAGCCATGGCCGAAGGCGTGAAGTTCTGCTATCTCAGCGCCCCCGTGGAGATCACCGGCACCGCCGACGGCAAGGTCAACGGCCTGAAGGTGGAGATCATGACACTGGGCGAGCCCGACGAAAAGGGCCGCAGGGCGCCTGTTTCCACCGGCGAATTCAAGACACTGAAGGTCAGCACCGTCATCGGCGCCATCGGCCAGGCCATCGACTGGGGCACCCTGGATGTGGGCGCGCTGAAGACCGACAAGAAGGGCCGCGCCGAAGCGGATGCCGTCACCTATCAGTCCGCCGAGCCTGACATCTTTGTGGGCGGCGACGTGGTCACCGGGCCCAAGTTCGCCATCGACGCGATCGCGGCCGGCCGCGAGGGCGCCGTTTCCCTGCACCGCTTCGTCCATCCGGGCCAGAGCCTGACCCTTGCCCGCAACCCCAGAGATTTCTACGAGCTGGACAAGAGCAACGTGGTCGTCCCCATCGACTGCTTCGACGCGCCCGCCCGTCAGGAGGTGCGGCATGATCCCAAAAAGGCCGGGACCTTCAAGAACGACCGCGTCGTCTTTACCGAGGACATGGTGAAGAAGGAGGCCTCCCGCTGCCTGGGCTGCGGCGCCTGCATCGTGGATCCCAACCGCTGCATCGGCTGCGGCTTGTGCACCACCCGGTGCGAGTTTGACGCCATCCATCTGTTCCGCGATCACCCGGAGTGCTCCGAGATGCACAGCACCGAGGAGATGGTCAAGTGCGTTCTGCCCTACGCCGCCAAGCGCGCCGCCAGGATCGCCATCAAGGACCTGAAGAAAAAGGCCGGCAAGTAATTCCCCCAAAGGAGATTCCCGATGCATGAGCTTGGAACGGTACTATATGTCATCAAAGAGGTCGAAAAGGCGGTGGAGGAAAACAACCTGACGCGGGTCGGCTCCGTCACGCTGGAGATCGGCGAGGTCAGCGGCATTGTCCCCCAGTACATCACGGACTGCTGGACCTGGGCCGTCAAGGAGAGCAAATATCTCAAGGAGGCCGAGCTGAAGATGGAAATACTGGAGGCCGTGACCTTCTGCGAGGACTGCAAGCAGACCTACCCCACCGTGAAGTATGCCAAGATCTGCCCCTATTGCGGCAGCGAGCATACCTACCTTGTCACGGGCAACGAGTATAACATCAAGGAAATCGAAGCCTGTTGACCGCAAAACAGCAGCCCCCCACGGACCCTTGGATCCGTGGGGGGCTTTTTGCCGGTCGGCGGCGCCAATTATCGCAATCAGTGCTGAGCGGCGGCGGTGCCGGCCAAGTGCCGAAGCCGAAGCAGCCCAACCGGCCGCAGACCAGGCCCTTTTTACTTGTTTTCAGCGGGCTTTGCCATATATTCGGGAGCCTACGTTTCTGATGTTCTGAAAAATCAGCTATAATAGTATCACAAGAGACAAAATAATACAAACCCGCTTTTCACCGGGCGGGCAGAATTATCTGATGGAAGGGTGCCGAAAGACCCGGAAACCATGCGGTTTCCGGGTCTTTCGGCGCGGACTCTTTTTCCCCCGCGCAATACCGTCGTCGTCCGTCTTGCGAATCAGTCGTAACTCAGCCCAAACAGGTACTCGGCCAGCGCCTTGACGGTATACTGCGAGTTTTTTACCGGATTGGGCACATTAAGATCCAGGACATACATCACGGAAACCACAATGGCGATCGCCATCAGGACGGAATACACGGCGAGCTCGCGCCATTGTTTCTTTTTAATCATCGCAGGAACTTCAACAATCAGAATAACCGCGAAAGCCGCGATCAAAAAAACGATCATCCGTTTCGCTCCTTTTTGTTCCTTGTCAGGCTCCGCACGCCGATTGCGATCAGGGTTATCGCAGGCAGTATAAATTCAAACAGCGACGCATTGAAGGGCCAGATATACCGGGCGCAGTAGACCTGTTCCATATCGGAAGGGTAGAGATTGGCGGAAATTGCTATCGTGAGAATCCCGACGGGAACGATCAGCGGCTTATAAGAGCGCAGTTTGAAGATTTGGGCCAAGCCCAGTACGGTCGCATAATAAAACACCGCGATCTTCACAAAGACCGTGATAAGCAAGGTTATCGCAATGAGTACATCGAGCCTTGTCAGCACTTCGGCGACATCGATCTCCCGCGTGATCGCGAAGGTCACGGACGTGGAATTGTTCATCCGCGCGCCCAAAACGGCCGTGCTCATTAAAACGGTAAACAGCAAAAGCGCGGCGCCCAGACTGACGGCGATCAGCAGGGGCTTTCTGATTTTGTTGTTATCCTCCGCATAGGGCAGAATCATCAGAAACACCACAATATCGCAGAACTGAATGGTCAGAATGATGTGGACGCTCTGAATAAAATCTTTCGGCGAAATGTCGAGAATCGGCAGGAAATGGAACAGCTCCATATTTTTCAGCAGCAGCGCGGCGGCGAACACCGCCATGATGGGTACCATGATGGCAAAGACCCTGCCGCATCGGGCGATCACTTCGATTCCGCTTCTCACCGCCGCTGCGCACGCGAAAATCAGCAGGATCACAAAAGCCGCGCGGGGCGTTTCGGTCATGATATAAGTGAGCCAAAAGCTGTTGAAATAATACGCGATATGGATCATATACTCGAAAAAGAACCAGAGATAGAGCGCGGAAAACAGTTTTCCGAGATAGGGTCCAAAAACCGTGTCATTGATCTCCACAAGGTTTTTGCCCGGGCAGCACTTTGCAATAGCGGTGTATCCGACCGCGACAAGCATCGTCACCGCGTAGGCCGCCAGCACCGCAATCCATGCGTCCGCCCCGCAGATCGAATAGACGAAATTGACGGACATCACCATGAATTCCATAAAGCTCAGGATCAGGAACATCAGCTGCGTATTCGTGATAACGCCTTTTTCAAGTCTCATAAATCAAGCCTCTCCTATTTCGGCACCGCAGGGGCACTGATTCTGCCCGAAAGGCGCAGTTTCGCCTCGACCTTCACCTCGACCTCAATCTCGGAAAAGAGCTCGTCCCATTGATCTTCCATCGCCGTCCATTCCTCAGGGTATTTATGATGGATCGATTCACCGAAGCCAAAGATGTCCGCGTGGAGTTCCTGCGCCTTTTTAATTGCCGCCGTCACTTCGTTTTTTATGACCTCGCCCTTTTGTTTCTCCAGGAAAGCGACCTCGGGAAGCGCGGTAAGATTTTCAGTACCCGCCTCTTCGCCGATATTCCCCTCTTCTGAAATCGTAATTGTTATTTTTACCTTCCCGTCGACAAGCTCGGGCGAGAATTTCCCCTTTGCGCGGACGATCTCCAGACTGACCGGGTTTCCCTGGGAGCTTGTGGTCTCGATGATCCCGCCTTCAACTTTGCCGAGCACCCATAGCAGGCCCCTGCCCTCGGTTTTATCCAGTGCGCCGACCATTCTGTCTCCCTTGAATACCGCCGTCCCGTTTATTTTTGCCGTCTTTTTTTCTCCGTCGTCCGAGATCTCGACAATGGGCGCAACCGGCGCGTTGGTTTTGACCATAAGGCTGTCCTTAAAGTCTTTCAGTTCAACGGCCATCGCCTGAGACGTGGATTTGGCTTCTCCCTCAACCAGTTTGGAAATCGCGTTTGCGGGAACCTTCTCCAGCTGCGGGGTGGTATCAAGGACATCCTCCGCGGAACCGTCCGCAACCAGAATATAAACGTTGAGACGCGTCTCCGGATCGCGCATAAAAAAATCGAGATACTTGGTCACGCCATCCTCGGCGGCGCTGCGCCCCAGAATCAGGACCTGGTTATGCGGAAAGTACAGTTTTCTGCTGGACTGCGTTGTGATGTCCCTTACCGCGGAAAAAACCGTATTGCCGGTGTCCGTAAAATTGACATACGCTTTCCCTCCGATTCCTCCGCTGTTCTTTCCGGTAGACGCGATCTCACCGGCCTTTACGACCTGCGCGGTGATCTTGACCGTTCCCGATTCGTCGCCTTTATCGATCCCGACACCCAGCACGATGCCCAGCTCGTTCAGCTCGCGGCTGTTCATGCAGCCGCAGAGGCAGACGATCATCACAAAGCATTGAACCGTTTTCATCATTCTGCTGCCAGTTTTCATCCGGAATCCTCACTGCTCGAAACTTTGGGCGGTTCTTCCTTTTGACGGGAAGGCGACGATGCGTTTCTTCGCCTTATTTCGTCCGTTGCCATTCCCCGGGGCCTTTTTGTCATCGATCTCAGCGGCGCTCTGATAAACGTATCCTTGAAACCGCTCCTGTCAAAAGGAACCAGCGGCATTAAATACGGGATTCCGAAGGACCTCAGGGAGGCCATGTGGATCAGGATTGCGAACAGGCCTATCGATATTCCAAACCCGCCCATCAAGCCGGCCAGCAGGAGAAGAACAAACCGCATGATCGTCCCCGAATCCGTCTGCGCCGGGATCGTGAAACTTGATACGGCCGTTACGGCGATTACGATGACCATCGGAGCGCCGATGAGGCCTGCCGACACCGCGGCTTCTCCGATCACCAGCGCGCCGACGATACTGACGGCCTGGCCGATCGGCCGGGGAAGACGGACGCCGGCTTCCTTGAGTATCTCGAAGAACAGGAGCATGACCAGCGCCTCGATCAGGGCGGGTAAAGGCACCCCCTCATGCGCCGCCGCCATTGAAAGCAGAAGCGGAGTCGGGATCAGTTCCTGATGAAACGTCGACAGCGCAACATATAAGGCGGGGGCGAGTATGCTGATGAGAAACGCGATAAACCGCAAAAGCCTTATTGCGCTGGCGAAAAACGGACGCGAATAATAGTCTTCTTCACTTTGAAAGCTCTCAACAAACACCATCGGGACCGTCAGCACGAACGGCGTTCCGTCGACCAGGATCGCCGCTCTGCCTTCCAGCATTTTCGCGGCCACCTTGTCCGGTTTCTCACTGTTGCTGACGGTGGAAAAAATAGAATAGGGCGCGTCTTCGATATATTGTTCGATGTAGCCCGACTCAAGGATTCCGTCGATCTTAATTTTATTTAAGCGCCGCTTGATCTCTTCGATCAGCTCGGGCTTTGCGAGGTTGTCGATATAAGCGATGCAGACATCCGTCCCGGTGCGTTCGCCGATGGTGACCGTTTCGAATTTCAGATCGGGGTTCTTGATTTTTCTTCTCAGCAGAGAGGTGTTGATACGGAGCGTCTCGGAAAAGCCCTCGCGGGGTCCGCGGACGACCGATTCGGTCTGCGGCTCCTGTATTCCTCGGGACTGCCACCCGCGCAGCGAAATGACCAGGGCCTCCGCGGCGCCGTCCATCAAAAGCGCCGTGTCTCCGGACAGGATATGGCTGACGACGTCCTTCAGCGCTTTCTTGGTGTCGATGCTGCCGGTAAACAGAAGCTCGGCTCTGACATATTCCAGATCCACTTTTTCGGGCAGCGGGTTCCCATCCGTGCGGTACATCAACGGCTTCAGGATGGTCTCGCTGATCAGCGCCTTGTCCGTCAGACCGTCGATGTAGATAATCGCGGCCTTGATCTGTCTGCCGAAAATAAACGTCCGGATAATCAGGTCGCTGCTTTCCGCGATAGCATCCCTCAATAATTCAAGATCGTTTTCCAGCTCCCCGGAAAACGCGGCGTCTGTCTCCTGCCGGACTTCCGGCCTCTCTTTTTCGCAGTTTTTCTTCCTTTTCCGGAAACGAATCACTTTTTTCAGATAATTCATCATAGCGGCTCCCACGGCATTCTCAGTTTCCCACATTATCTTTAACGGAAGCCCGGAATTTATGCGGAAGCCGCCCGTCGGACCGGCGGCTGCAACAAAAATTCCGAATGCTGTGCGCATTCGGAATTTTTGTTTACTCCGCTTTTTCAAGGCCGAAATTGTTTGGGCCGCCCTAAAAAATTAAAATCTGCCGGTTTCCGAGAACATGGTGCGGTCGTAATACGCGGAGAGCACATAGGGCACGATGTCGTTCGCGTCGAGGTCCACCAGCTTGTTGCTCTTGTGGACGATGAGGTCGTTCTTCGAATAAGCGCCGCCGACGATGGTGTTGATCGGCAGCTCGCCCCAGGGGTCGTCGGGGGAGGAATAGAGCTTCAGGTCCACAAAGGCCGGCTCCCACGCGTGGTAGTTGTACTCGCAGAAATTGGTCGTAAGCGCGCCGTTCACAAAGCGGGGCACGCCCTCCTCGTCGGGCAGGCGGTCATAGTGGAAGTAAAAGCCGCCGCCATAGGTCTTTTTGCCCGCGGCTGGGGCCTGGTACAGCAGGTCGGTCAGCGGGGTGTTGTACCGGCCGACCTTGAGCGCGGCGTCCACGATCAGCGCGCCCCTGCGCGCGACCTGGACGGTGATGTCGTCGCCGTTCCGGCGCATGACGAACTCCGCGCCGTTTTTCTTGGCCATACTGCCGTTATCCCGGCCGGCGTGCATCGCCATCTCGGAGCCGGGGCCGCCCAGCAGCAGGCTGACGGGGTACATGCCCAGCTTGTCGCCGTACATGCAGTAGACCGCCAGGATCGTCTCATAGTAATCGTCCGCGAAGCTGGGGCTGTTGACATGGCAGGAGGACACGGTGACCACCGGCATGGAGAAGGGCTTCAACGGCGGGGGCAGGAGGCGGGCGATGGCCGCGGGATCGGTGAGATAGGCCATGTAGACGCCCTCCTGTCCGTTCATCACGGACGGGCCGCCGAACTTTTCCACTTCCGCGCTGCTGAGATGGAAGCTGGCGGGCTGCTTTTTCTCAAAGAGGTGATACACGCAGTCGAAAGCGGAATTGGTGGCGCCGGGAATCTTGCCGCCCACGTCGGAAGCGCCGCCGACTTCATAGACGTTCTCAAAGCTGTCCTTCAGCTCCGCCACGATGGCGTTCTCGGACTTGAGGCCCAAAGACAGCACCACGCTGCCGCAGGGGATGGTGACATCCTCGCCCTTGTCCATATCCGTGACCACCGCGCCGTCGGGGTTGATGGCCTTGAGGGCGTGCTTCAGCAGGAACCGGGTGCCCTGCGCGCGCAGGCGCATGGTGTCGTCCATGACGATGTTCTGGTTGTCGCTGGGGGCAATGGTCTCGGTCATGTCGATGACGGTGGTGCGGCAGCCCTTCGCGTTGAGGTAGGAGGCGCACTCAAGGCCCGTGATGCCCGCGCCGGCGATAACGACATCCGTATTTTCAATTCCGGAGGTCCCGTCCAGCACGTCGAAGATGCCGTGGACATTTTTGCCGCGGACGCCGGGGATGTTCTCCGGGAAGATCGGCTTCGCGCCGGTAGCCACAAGGATCGCGTCGGGCGCGAGCTCTTTCAGCGCGCCGACGTCGGCCTTCGTATTGAGCCGGATGTCCACGCCCAGCTTGGGGAGCTCATACTCGTACCAGTCGATGATCCAGCGCATGTTGCCCTTCAGCGGCGCCGCGGCGGCGTAATTCACCAGCCCGCCCAGCCGGCCGGTCTCCTCGAACAGGGTCACCTTCATGCCGCGCTGCGCGGCGGTGAGGGCGGCGGACAGTCCGGCGGGGCCGCCGCCGATGACCGCCACCTTGTGGTGGGCTATATCATACTCGAGGTTGCCGTAGCGGCGCTCCTTGCACATGGTGGGGTTCACGGCGCAGTTGCCGGGCATGCCGACGGGCATGTTCTTTTCCAGCGTCTCAAAGCAGTTCAGGCAGCCGATGCAGCGGCGGATATCCTTCGCGCGGCCCTCCATGGCCTTGACGCCCCAGCTGGGATCCGCCAGCCAGGCGCGGCCCAGCGACACGAAGTCCTGAACGCCGTCTTCGAGGAGCTTTTCCGCATAATCCGGCTCCTTCACCGCGTTGACGGCGATGACGGGGATGCCGATATGGTCTTTGACGGCTTTGATGATGGGGGTGCGCCAGCCCTGGGGGTAGGTCACCGGCTCGATGATGGTAACGCCGGTCTCGTAGATTCCGCAGGAGACGTTGATGGCGGCCGCGCCGGCCTTTTCCATGGCCATGGCGATGGCCACGCCGTCCTTCGTATGGACATAGTCCTCGGTGACGCCGACCTTGTCGAGAAATTCATCGGCGGAGATGCGCAGGGTGACGGGGTAATCCTCGCCGCAGGCCTTATGGATGCCCTGCACGATCTCGGCGGCGAACCGGCAGCGGTTTTCAAAGCTGCCGCCGTACTCGTCGGTGCGGTTGTTGGTATAGGGGGAGAAGAACTGGCCGATGAGATAGCCGTGGGCGGCATGGAGCTCCACGCCGTCGAAGCCGGCCTTCTGCGCGCGGATGGCGGCATTGATGAAGTCCTGCACAAGGCCCTTGACCTCGGAAGTCTCAAGGGCGCGGGTGGGCTGCTTGGCAAAGTTGCACATCCTGTCGGAGGCGCCGACCACGGGCTTGCCGCCGGTGAGGATGGTATAGGTCTCGCGGCCGGGATGGTGGAGCTGGCAGAACATCCGGGTGTCGTGCCTGTGCACGGCGGCGGTCATTTTTGCCATGCGCCCGATATTCCTGTCGCTGGTCAGGGAAAGCTGGCGCAGCATGGCCGCTCCGTTGACTTCGTTTACACGGCAGACCTCGGTGTAGATCAACCCGCACCCGCCGGCGGCTCTGGCCTCATAGAAGTCGATCATGTCGTCCGTGGGAGTTCCGTCAAGGTTTGCGATATTGGTGCCCATCGGGCTCATCACAAGGTGATTTTTTGTCTCGACCTTTCCAATTTTGCCGGGTGTGAACAGTTTTTCGTACATTTTGCATCTCTCCTTATGAAAAAATTTGAGGCGTTTTCTGTGTCAATATGAGTATAATCGAATCGATTTCCCCCCGCAACGTACATTGCATCAAAATTAACGATTGACTGTCTGTGCATCGCGCACTATAATGTTAAATACTAAACAAAAGGACCGTGACCGTCTTATGCTGTTTTCACAATTGGTGTCGGGACTCTCCGACAAATGCGCCATTGAGCTTGTCCGCGGCGGCACCGCTCCGGACGTTACGGATGTGGCGCTCCTTGACGGCCGGGAGGAGCACTATGACGATGGGACCGTGTATTTTGGTTACGCTTCACAATTTGCCGCGGCAGCCGTCCTGCCCTGTCAGTTTATTGCCGCGGGCGACGGAAAATTCCCGGACGGCGCGGCGATGTGCTGTGCGGCGAGAACAAAGGAAAGCGATCTGTTTCTGGCCTTCAACCTGTCCCATAAGCTGATCGATCTTTCCACCGGGCGGGGATTATACGACGAGCTGATCGCCATCGCGGACCAGAAAAGGGATATTGCCGCGATCCTGAACACCGCCGCGATCAGACTGGGCAATTCGCTCGTGTTCAGCGATACGGAATACCGCGTGATTTCCAGCGCGTCCTCCATCCCCGTAGTGGACCCTCTGTGGGTGAATTACATCCGGCAGGGTTACTGTCCCTATGAATTCGTCTCGGGCGCGGCGCAGCTCGAGTCCGTCCGCATGGCCCCCTTTACCACGGATTCCTTCGAGGTCACCTGTTCCGAATCGCCCTATCAGAAGCTGGCCAGCAAAGTGCTGGTTCACGGCGTGCAGGTGGGGTTCGTACTGATGATCGCCAGCGAGACGCGCGTCACACTGGCGCATTTCGATATGCTCAAAAGTGTCGGTCTTGCGCTGGCCTATGAAATTGAGAAATACGATGCCTGTCTTTTCCGGGGGATCGACCGGTATCAGCAGGTCCTTTACAGTCTGCTGATCGGCGCTTCGGCGGAGGATCTGGCGCCGCAGCTGTCCGCGCTGAAATTTTCCGGCAGCATGGCCGCCCTGTGCGTGCGCCAAAAACGGTATCTGGGGCAGCAGCATCTGAAAACGGTCATCGGAGACGGCCTGTGCCGCGCGCTTCCGGGAACGCACACGGCCTATTATGAGGACAATATCGCGGCTGTCCTGCCGCTGGAGGACGGCATCAGCCTCCGGCCGGAAACGCTGGAGATCCTCTCGTCTTTTTCGGAAAAGCAGTTTGTCAGCATTGGCGTCAGCTATTCGTTTACCCGGATTGAGAATTTTGCCGCGCATTATCAGCAGGCGCTGGCCGCCCTGGACATGGCCGGGAGATTCGGCAGCGCGGACGGTTTGGCCCAATACGGAGACTATGCGTTTTTCGACCTGCTCGGCCATTGCAGCGAGGGCGTAAAACCCGGTATGTTCTGCCATCCCGCGCTGGAGCTTCTGCGCCAGCATGATCTGAAGAGCGGCAGTGAGCTCTATAAGACGCTCCGCTGTTATGTGGACACCGGCGGCAGCATCAAGGATACGGCGGAAAAGCTTTTCATCCACCGCAACTCCCTGTCTTACCGCCTTGACTGCATCGGGAAAATAGTCGGGATCGACATCAACGATCCCGCAACGCAATACGCGCTCCGATTTTCCTTTGACATCGACAGATACATGGGCCTGGACAAATGAATCCGCCCGAAGGTTATTCCGTTCCTTGCGTGCCCACCTATTACACGGTTACCCAGGCCGAAAAATTGAAAGGATGGGCACAGCCGCCATCAAAAATCACTCCACGGCGGCGGTGCCTTCTGTTCCGGTAATGGCGGAACAGACCTTGATATTCTCAACAATAGGATAACATTGGAGGTGAAGCTTGTGAAAAAAGTGATCGCATTGCATGCCAGCAGGCGAAAAATGAATACTTACGGACTGCTGGTACAAATACAGCAGAAGTTGGCACAAAACGATGTTGAAATGGAAATCCTTTCGCTTTATGACTACAACATTCAAGATTGCCTGGGGTGTGAAAAATGTATTCTGCAAGGTGACTGCGTGCGTCATGATGATGTGGAATTTCTTATGAACAAACTGGAAGAAGCCGATGGAATTATTCTCAGTTCACCGGTCTATCTACAGCAGGTTTCGGGAAAGCTAAAGAGCTTTATCGACCGAACCTGTAAGTGGTACCATCGCCCAGTGTTGTATGGAAAGCCGGTTCTTTGCGTAGCAACCACAAAGGGGTCCGGCTTAAAATCGACACTTTCATATCTTGGCAGCGTCGCGGTTCAGTGGGGAGCAATGCCGATTGGCCGCATCGGAAGAACCATTCGGAGCATCGAATCTCCGGTTACGGATAAAGAATTATCGGGATTTATCAAACTTTTACAGGCACCCCAAAGCTATCGGCCGACCTTAAACAGTCTGATAAATTTTGAAACGCAAAAAGCGCTGGCGAAGTATCTGAATGGACTTGACACGTGTTATTGGAGCGAGAGGGGCTGGGACACAAAACCATACTATTTCAGGTGCGGCTCCAACGGATTAGCCTGTATCCTTTCCAAGGCATTTGGCGTCCTTCTGCGGCGTGGAATGGCTCACGGCCAAAACAAAACCGGCCGGAAATAAAGAAGACCGGCCACAATTAGCCGGACGCCGAAAACTGTAAAAATGTTTAGAACAAGGGACCCGTCATCCAATCAAATAAACGAATCAGACCCCGCATATAATAATGCGGAGGTGTGTTTTGTGATGAAAAAGATCAATTGGTTCCAACTTATCTCAATCGTATTGATTACCGAACTTATAGGTGCCCTTGGCGGTTTGTTTTCCGGAAATACGGGGCAAAGCTACACCGCTTTCATAAAACCGTCATTATCACCGCCAGGATGGCTTTTCGGGATCGTTTGGCCTCTACTGTATCTCCTGATGGGAATTGCGGCATATATTATTTATCAGACGCCTCACACACCCGAGCGCAAAAAGGCAATCTCTCTGTATTGGGTACAGTTGTTTGTTAATTTCCTTTGGCCGATCGTGTTTTTCCGCTTTGAGTTGTATTGGATCTCCGTCGCGGTTATTCTTCTATTGGATGTTTTAGTCTTCATAACCGCCATAAACTTTTATAAGATGGAAAAACCGGCCGGGTACCTGATGATACCGTATCTGATCTGGATCCTATTTGCCACCTATCTGAATATCGGGATCGCATTCTTGAATTAATGAAAAAAGCCTGACCTAACCGCCGCAGCTGCCTGTTCCACAAAAATGGTTTTTCAGCTGTCTGCGGCATTTTTTTGGCGCTTTGATACGGCGGCACTCCCCAATTCTACAAGTGTATACAGGCCGTGATACCGGCGGGGTCATATTTCGTCTCCCCGCGTTACCAGGAGCAGGGAGTACATGAAGCAGGCAAACGCGGTCCAAAGATCAATGTACTTCGTTTTGAATGAGGCCTTTTGTCCGGCCCTCCTGCACTGCCAGCATCCGGGAGGAAACGCCGAGCTTTCCGAAAATGCTGAGCACATGGGTTTTGACTGTGGCCTGCGAGATGCAGAGTTTATCGGCGATTTCCCTGTTTGTTATGCCGAGAGAGAGCTCATTCAAAACCTCAAGCTCCCGCGCCGAAAGAATATCCGGTTCCTTTTCGGCTTCCGGCGTGTGACCGCAGGTTTTCAAGACATCCTTCAGGAAGGACGCCTCCTGCGGATTCATTGCGTTTTTCCCGGCAGCTGTGGATGCAAGCTCCTGCAGCTGCGGCAGAAGTACGCGCCGGTCGAGATAAAAGGGCATCATTATGCGGTTATCCCACGCATAATGGATCGTCTCGCGCAGCAGATTCATGATCTCCCGTTTTCCGCCGGTATTCCCCGATTTTAGCAGCATGCAGATTTTTTGCAGTCCTGCCTCCACCAGTCGGAGCTTGTTTGAATGAAGGCGGGAAAAGGTGAGCATTTCGTCCGTCTCGCTCAAGGCTTCCGCCGTTTTGCCTTGCCTGAAAATAAGCCTCGCGCGCAAAAGCCGCATAAAAGGCTGCTGCATATAACTTTCGGCGGATTCCAGCTCCTTGAGAAATTGATCCGCAAGGTCCGGGCGCAGTTTATCCGCGCAGTCGAGCTCATGGATAAGCCTGCCCATCGTCAGTGCGCCGAAGGAAGGATACTCTGTGCGGATACCTTCCACATAAGCCGCTCCGGCCTCATCCTCCCCGGATAAAAACCTCAGCTCCGCTTCATGATATAAGAGCGTCATATCCGTAATGTCGATACGGCTGTGCTGGGAATCCAGAAGGGTTCCGACCTTTTCTAATATTTCGTTCGCTTTTTCCAGTTCCATCCGCCGCATATAGACCCCAACCAGACCAAAATAATAATTTGATCCATACCAGGACACCATGGACGGGGAATCAAGAAGTTTTCTCGATTTTTCATAGCAGAGCAGGCTGTCGTTCAGACGGCCTGTTTCTTCATAAACCTGCGCGAGCTCATTATACGCGAAGAAATCCACAAAAAGGTTGACGCCGGCGCAGGTTCGGATGGCTTTTTCCACGCAGCTTTCCGCTTCCTCGTACTGCATCAGCTCCATATGCGCCGCCGCATTTTCAATCAGCACCATTGCCTTTACCGCCGGCCCGAAATGCAGGCGTTCGATCTGCTCGGCGGTCAGCGCGTGATATCCCGGCAGAATGCAGCCGTCCTTTGAAATATAGGCCTCGGCAAACTGCACCACACTGAAGATATCCGAATTTCCGTAGTTCTCCTTAAATTGTTCAAACAGGATACGGCACCTGTCCATATTCAGATTTCCCATATTGAACATGAAACACTGGGCGGCAAGGTCGGCATCCTGAATCAGTACGTCCACCGGCACCTTGTCCAGGTAGCTCCACGCTTCAATCCGCCCGCCCAATGACCGCGCTATCCGCATTACATTTCCGTAATCCTCGGCGGCGCAGTATTCCCGAAGAGCCTCCTCATAGTCGCCGCGCCGCTCAAACGCCGCGGCGGCTTTCGTATACAGCTCATGTCTTTGCTCCTCCGGAAGGTGCAGAAACTGCTGGGAAAGATAGTCCAGAAGAATGTTGTGATACCTGTACACGCCGCAGGTTTCGTCTACGCATATGACAAAAAGATTTTTGCTGACAAAGGATTCCATCATCCGATCAAAATCTGCCCTGGTAAAATCGTCGATTATGGAAGCGCAAATTTCAGCATCGAAATACGATATGAATCCTGTTTTAATCAAAAATTCCTTTTCAGCCGGAGCCAAAGACTCGATTATTTCCCGAGTCAGGTATTCCGAGGCGATTCCTCCGCCGGCTCGGAGAAGCTGCCCGTATTTTCCGCAGGCTCCTGTCGCCGCCGCGAGCTGCAGCCCGCCGATCCAGCCCTCCGCATAGGTGTTGAGTTTTAATAGTACCTCGTCGCTCTCTTTCAGCTTGAGCGTCTGCCTGAGAAAAGCCATCCCCTCCTCCGGCGTGAGCTGCATCTGTCTTCCGTCGATAAAGAGCAGTCTTCCGGACATTGCAAGCGGCCCCAGGTATACCGGCGGGTCCTCCCTTGACAGCATGAAAAAGTGGAAATTTGACGGCATGGCCCCAAGGAAAAATTCAAACGTCCGTATCAAAGCCGCATCGCTGATGCAGTGGACATCGTCAAGCACCATGTAATAGTCTTCACAGCCCGCGAGCCTGTTTATCAGACCCGTCAGAATATTCTCCATGTGCGAGGCATCCGGATTTGAGCGCAGAAGGGCAAGGAATTCTTCTCCGTCGTCCCAAAACGCGCTGACGGCCGCGGTGAAATAGAGCCAGAAGGAATAGACATTCGTGTTGGACGCGTCAAGCGATACCCAGCACACCTTTTTAAGCCCCGTTTCCCGGATAAACGAGGAAAGAAGCGTCGTCTTTCCGGTCCCCGCGCCGCCGCGTACAAAAATCACACCCATGTCGGCACAGGAATTAAGCTCCTCGAAAAGCACTCTGCGCACGACATAGTTTTTTCGCGGCGCGGGAATTTTCAGTTTTGTCGAAAGAAGCAGCGCATCGGCGGGGATATCCATATCATTCACCTGCAACGGAATTTTGACTATATTTTATTACCATTTGGCCGCCCCCGCAAGATACTATCCGTGAATCAAATACATTTTACATACTTTTTCCGCAATACGGCGACGGAAAGCAGGAACATGGCAAGCGCGAACGCAACGGCGTAGACCATGGAGCCCGCATGGTTTAAGGCGCTGCCGTTCTGCATAGACGCGGCAAAATCCATGAACGCCTTTTGCGGAATTATTTTTACGATATGATCCAGTACCGTATTGTTCTTGCTGAAGGAATAGAAGCTTCCGGCAAGGATTGACGACAGTACCGTGATGGAATTTCCAAGCATATTCGCGTTGTCCGGCTTTTTTATCAGCGTGTTCAGCAGCAGCGCAAAGGAGATTCCCAGGAACGCAAGCACAGCCAGCAGCCCCGCATATTGCAGCAAAGAAAAGCCTATGTCCCAGCCGCATAGCTTCAAGATGACCAGCAGAATATACTCGGGCAGGAGCATCGAGAGGCAATAGACGCAGTGGGCGGAGAGATACCATCCGAAAGAGGCCGGCGAGGCGGCTATCCGTTTAAGCTGCCCCTGTTCCTTGTCGTCCGCGAAGGCGAAAAGATTAAAAAATGCGATCATAAGCACGAACATCATCATGAACCCTATGATATTCACACCGACGCCGCGCTCGGGTATGAAGCCTGAAACATCGGCGCCGGGATCGTTCAGCAAAAGCAGCAGCATATTCCTGAAATCATCGCTGCGAAGCGTTTCTATGCTGAAGCTTCCGCCGCCGTCCGCCGTGACATAAGCGTCGTACTTCTGCTCCACGAGACTGGACTGCGGCGGCTTTTCCGGCAATACCGTTATGTCAAGGGATTTTGAACTCCGGGGTACCGTTTCCGACGCGCTCTGCGGTATATAAACGATGTGCGCTTTAACCTGCTGGGTCCCGGTAATATACACGGCGAAGATAACCGTGGCGAGCGTGCACGCCGTAAAGACGGCCACCGCCCCGATCCGGGGGACAAGGCGCAGATAGTTGTTTTTAAGCACGGCAAAAAAAGTTTTCATAGATAATCCTCCGTTCTGAAAAAGAGGCGGCAGCCAAATATCAGGCACGCTGAAATTGCCGAGGCCCCGATCAGCACCGGCCAGAATAACGCAAGGCTGTTGTCACAGCACAGCGCAAAGAAGGCGTCGTTCAGCCATTTGACCGGCGAAAACTTTGAAATAAACGCGAGCGCGCTGCCCATCCCGTCCAAAGAAAAGAAGGTCCCGCCCAGAATGCAGAAAAGGCTTATTGTCAGGCTTAAAAGTGTGCTCGTAGTCTCCTCGCAGTGGAAGACGCAGCAAAAAAATGTCCCCAGCGAGACCGCCGCGAATTCAACCGGCGCCATCAGCAAGAGGAACAGCACCGGCCGGCTGCCAAGCGTGATATGGAGCAGCGGGCATAGCACGGCGATCAGCAAAACATGCAGGACATAGTCAAACACGAAGGATGCCAGCGCCTTTGAAAAGTAGATGGAAAAGCTTCCCGCAGGCGAATAGATGATCCGTAGGTTCGGGCGCTTTATGTCACGCTCCATGAAGCAGTTGGACGCCGTCATGGCGCCGTTCAGCATGCCGTAAACAAGCATCGTGACCGCGTAATACTGATAAGCGTTTTTCGTATCCGCGTAATTGCCGCTTGTCAGGAAACCCATGATCAGAATAAGCAGCGCGGCAAACACCGTATTGTAGCCGACAAGCACCGGGTTTTTGAAGAGATTGGTCAAATCCATTTTGAATACCGAGAAAAAACGTCTCATTTCAGCCTCTCAGTCCCGGAGCTTTCGGCCCGTAAGCTTAAGAAACACCATCTCCAGGCTCGCGTTCTCGCTGGTTATGTTTTTGATTCTTTCCCCGCGATTGGAAAGCAGCGCAATGATACGGTCAAGATTTTCAATCCCTCTGATGGATGTGATCTCGATGGAGTTGCCTTCGATTTTCACCGATTTTACACCTTCGATGGCAAAGAATTCGTCGCGCTTTATTTTACCGTTCTCTTCAATATCGATGGTGTAACGCTTTTCATTCTCAATCCCCGCCTTCAGGCTCTCTTTGGTTCCTTCCGCAATGATTGTGCCGTGGTCCATGATGATGATTCTGGAGGAAATCACCTCGACTTCCTCCATGTAATGCGTCGTATAGATCACCGTCACGCCTTTATCCCGCAGCTTTTTGATAGATTCCAGAATGTAATTTCGGCTCTGCGGGTCGATACCGACGGTCGGCTCGTCCATGATGACGACCTCCGGCTCATGGGCGATCGCGCAGGCGATATTGAGCCGCCGCTTCATGCCGCCCGAAAAGGTCTTTACCTTGTCGTGCCTGCGGTCGTCGAGCCCCGCAAAAACAAGCGCTTTGTCAACCGCGTCCCTGAGCGTGCTTCCGTGCAGGCCATAAAGAGATGCGAAAAAGCTCAGGTTTTGTTCCGCGCTCAGTTCCTCATAAAGAGAAATGTCCTGCGGTACGATACCCAGCGACTGCTTATATTTTCTCAGCTGCCGTCCGATCGGTACGCCTTTGAAGGTGATCTCGCCGCCGTCGCCGCCCAGGGCCGCCGTGAGGATATTGATCGTCGTTGTTTTTCCCGCGCCGTTGGGGCCGAGAATGCATAGGATCTCTCCGGCGTTTACGTCAAAGCTGATACCCTTGAGCACTTTGTTTTCTTTAAAGCTTTTTTCCAGATTTTTTACGCTTATCAGGTTTTCCATGTCTTTATCATCTCCGGGCAGTATCATACGGCAGCGGACAAATAAAAAAATCAACCGTTCGGCTGATTCGAGCGGTTGATTTTTGAAAGCGGCAATGCATCCACCGCTCCGACCGGGGAAGGACCGGGCAAAATACGCGGAGCTGTCACGCGCTTACAAGGCTGTCAGGTAAAGTTCCCAAAAAGATGCCGGGTTTTTCGGTATTCAGCGCTTAAACAGCGCTTTCAGATCATCCGGTACCTCCGCTTCAAAGCACATCCGTGTATCGGAGAACGGATGTATGAGCTCCAGCTTATAAGCATGCAGCCCCAATCGCTTCAGCGGATCGGTTTTGGCGCCATATTTTTTATCTCCGACGACAGGATTCCCCAGCTCCTTCATGTGGACGCGGATTTGATTCTTTCGGCCGGTTTCCAGTTGAATATTTACGAGGGAATAGTTCGCGCTTTCTTCTATTACCTGATAATCTGTGATGGCTTCCAAGCCGTCTCCCGCATTTTTGGCGGAGTAAACGAGCAGCGTGCTTGTCTGCCTGAGCCAGGAATGAATTCTGCCGCTTTTCTCTTTGAGATGTCCCTCGACGGCCGCCGCATAACAGCGCTGCAAAACCAGACTGTCCCAATTGTCCTGTAAGGCTTTCTGCATTCTTTCATTTTTTGCAAACAGGAGCACTCCGGAGGTGTCGCGGTCCAGCCGATGCACCACGAAGGGGCGCCCTTTCGGGGTACTCCTGCGCATATAATCGGCCAGCAAATGATACACTGTCTTTTCGTTTTCCCTGTCAGTTGATACAGACAGCAGTCCCGCCGGCTTATTGACGACAATCAGCTCTTTATCTTCATACAGAATCCGCAGCAGGTCTTTCGGCTTCTCTCCGCGTTTCACCGACCGGACGATCCGGACAATCTGTCCTTTGCTCAGCGGATAGTCATACTGCGTAACGATATGCCCATCCACAGATATTTCCCTGTTGGTAAGCAAAGACTTAATATTGTTTCTGGAACGGCCGGTTAACTCGGATAACAACAATTCCAATAAACCGATGGGCTTCGTCACCGTAATTTCAATATTTGCGGCAGGATTTCTTCTCCCGTTATCTGTGGCGTTTGTCAATATAATATCCGGCTTTCTTTCGTCGAGTTCCCTATCCTTCAGCCGTTCATGCGATACCCTGCCATCGCACCCCCGGCTTTTTAACTGATATGGCGCCTTTTCCTCTTTGCCCGCTGCTATCTCGGGCGCTTGCTGCCGTTTTCACGGCGCGCCGGGCTGTAGCCGCCGGTACGCCGCCGGCCTTCGCGCGGCTTTGCTGCTGCGGATGAACCGCGGCCTGACGGCTGCGTGCGGGGCTGCTTTGGGGTGCTCTGAAGCTGCGTCATCGGCCATTCGCTTTCCTTGACGGGAATTTCCTTGCCCATAAGTTTCTGAATATCCTTCAGACTGCCCTTCTCGTCATAGCTGCAGAAACTGATTGAACAGCCGCCGTGCCCGGCGCGCCCGGTGCGGCCGATCCGGTGTATATAAATTTCCGGCTCCTCTGGAAGGTCATAATTGAAAACGTGAGAAAGCTCCACGATGTCAATGCCGCGGGCGGCAATATCGGTTGCCACCAGCACCCATATCTTCCCGCTTTTGAAGGCGTTGAGCGCATTCTGGCGGGCATTCTGGCTCTTGTTGCTGTGGATTGCCATGGCGTCGATCCCTTTTTTGTCAAGCTCGCTCACCACTCTGTCGGCCCCGTGCTTCGTGCGGGTAAACACCAGGGCGTTGTGAACCTCGGGCTCCATGAGGAGCTTTGCCAGCAGGTTTTTCTTGTTTCCCGTGTCCACATAGTACAGGGACTGGTCAATGGCCTCCACCGTACTTGTAACCGGGTCAACCTTCACCGTCTGAGGATTGATGAGCATGGTGTCCGCCAGCTTTTCTATCTCCGGGGGCATTGTGGCACTGAACATCAGCGTTTGTCTGACCTTTGGTATTTTGGTCAGCACCCGCTTCACATCGTTTATAAAACCCATGTCCAGCATCCGGTCAGCCTCGTCCAGCACGAAAACCGACAGGCCCTCAAGCTTGATATAGCCCTGCCCGATAAGGTCGTTGAGGCGTCCGGGCGTCGCCACCAGAATGTCCACGCCTTTTTGCAGCATCTCGACTTGCGGGGACTGTCCTACGCCTCCAAAGACGACGCCGCAGCGCAGTGGGGTATATTTGCCGTATTGACAAAAGCTTTCGTAATTCTGTACCGCAAGCTCACGCGTTGGGGTAAGCACAAGCGCGCGTATTTTACCGCCGCGCCCGCGCTTTGAAAGATTCTGCAGGATGGGAAGCGCAAAGGCGGCTGTTTTGCCTGTGCCGGTTTGGGCGCAGCCAAGAACGTCGCGCCCGGTTAGAACGATGGGGATAGTCTGCTCCTGGATCGGCGACGGGATGTCATAGCCGGCTTCCGCCACAGCTTTAAGGATGGGTTGCGCTAAATTCATTTCGCTGAAATTCATAAGTTCTCTTTTCTGTTTTTTATGACAATTTTTTGTGACCTGGCCCTGCTGCACCATCTGGAATAGCCGTGGCATTTGCATTCTCACGGCCGGTACCGGGCAGCGCCCGGTTGGCCCCGGAAAATGTATGGTCACTGAACAGGAAAAAAATCGGCATAGCCAGTATTTACATACCAAACTATGCCGATATTTTTCCGGGAGTACAAAGCCCTAAGACGCACCCTCAAAAACGGGCAGTTTGGGTAAGTGCTCAGACCACGTGAACGTTAATTGCACGCAGCTTCTTGGGATTCTTGGGGTCGGTTTCCGTATCAAAAGTCACCTTTTGGCCTTCATCCAAAGACTTGTATCCTGCACTTTGGATAGCGGAGAAATGAACAAAAACATCATCGCCGCCGTTGTCGTTAGAAATAAAGCCAAAGCCTTTGTCCCCATTGAACCATTTTACAGTACCGTTCATATTGGTACCTCCTACAAAAAGTTATTTCGGAAATAGAAAACAAAAAACCACAGGTGATTTGTCAATACGAAATGACAAAAACCTGTGAAACAAATCATCATACATTCGAAATACGGTGTCAGTATACACCCTTATTTCCCGCAAGTCAACTTATATTTTTTGCCGGCCGGGGGAAAGCAACCGTAAAATTGTATTTTTTGCGGCGACAGGCTCCAAAACCGCTTCCGGGCAGGATAACATTCTCTTTTATCGGATGCCGTTCTCGGTATCGATAGAAAAAACGCCTTTGCTCAGCAGATATATATTAATTTCATATTTGAAATGTGCGCATGATTGTGGTAATATAATATTGCTTACAGCTTGTTATACAGGAAGCAATTTCCTTTTGAATCGAGGTTGGTTTATGGCGAATAATTTTATTTGCAAAGACAGCTTGGCGGAGCAATTATTTAATATTCTAAAAGAGGAACTGGAGTCGGGCGATTACGTTCCCGGCCAAAAGCTTATGTCCGAATCTGCTATAGCGCAGAAATACAATGTAAGCAGACTTACAGTCCGCGCCGCTATTGCAAGGCTAAGTGCGCTTGATTATGTAGAAACAAAAAACGGAGAGGGCAGTTTTGTAAAGAAACGTGATAACGACCGCCTGCTTCAGGCCGTTTCCTCTTTGGTGCTCGAGCCTCAGATGTTGAATGATGTCAGCGATTTCCGTCGTCTGATCGATACCGAATGCGTCAGGCTTGCCATTCTGAAAGCATCGAAAGAAGACTTCCAGCGGTTATATGACGCATGCGAAGCCTTCGGAAATTACATGCACAGCATTACGGTGTTTGACAAAGAAGCGCAGAAAACCGTCGTTGAACTTGACTATAAGTTTCATTTGACTATGTGTGAGCTAAGCGGGAACCTCCTTTATCCGCTGGTCTACAAGGCGGCGCAGGAAGCAATAAAGCAGCAGATATGCACCAACTTTGTTTCACGTTGGTATTATAACAGACTTGATACATCGAATCGGGATGATATGGAACGGTTTATTAGAGCCCACTATGACCTTTATTGCGCCGTTAAGAGCGGCGATTTGACAAAAGCCAAACGCATCACGGTTGCGCATCTGAATCCCAACATAATGAAATTACCGGATCAGGAGAAATAACGAAGGAGCTGTTTCGTGATTGTTACAGCTCCTTCGTTTTATATTAAAGAGATATCACAGGATGTTCATTGCCGCAAAGTAACCGGCCCTTGTCGCGTCACGGATATTGGTTGCATCGACGCAGTCACCGATCGGGTAGAAATCCAGGGAGGACTCGCGCAGCGCTTCTACAAGCTTTCGATACAGCGAGTCGCGGAAGGATTTCACCGATGAACCGGCGCAAAAGCCGGGGCCGAAGCCTCCAGAATTACCCGTAATAAAGACGATGCCCACATTTGATCCTGATGCAGAGGTCACCGGGCTGACTCTCACGATCCCCTCGTGGACGAGCTCTATTGATCGAACAAAAGCCGCTGCGGACTTGCGTACCGTTTCGCCGTCAGCGAAGAGACGGCTTGAAGATGCCTTGCTGTCGCTGCAGAGCAAAGCGCAGGACATGATCCGCGCGATAAAGGAGGACTCCTGATGCCCGATTATAGTATGTTCGTCCCCCATGTTCATTTTGAACTGATCCCAATAAAGAACTTGGTTTCTAATCAGGAGTACCAGCGGAACCTGTCATGGCGTCATGTGCAGAACGCCGCAGAACACTTCGATTTGTACCAGATCAATCCGGTCAAGGTGAGCTGCCGGGAGGGTTCCAATTATGTCTTTAACGGCCAGCACACCATCGAGATCGTGGCGCTCGTTTCGGGGTCACGGGATACGCCGGTCTGGTGCATGATATACGACGATTTGAATTATGAGAACGAAGCGTTTGTCTTTGCCAATCAGATGAAGTTCGTAAAGCCGCTGAAACCCTACGAGGTGTTCATGGCCAACATTGAGGCCGGGAGCGATAAGCAGCTCATCATCAGGGATTTGGTAGAATCGTATTCTCTATCCATCGGACAGGTAAAAGGCTACGGTGTGATTTGTGCCGTATCCGCGCTGGAAGGGATCTACGATAAGTTTGGCTACCATGTATTAGACCGTACCCTGCGTCTGTGCGCGGGGACGTGGGAGGGAGATATGAATTCGCTGTGCGCCAACTTCCTGAACGGTGTCGCAAGGCTTGTGAATACCTACGGGGACAAGCTAAAGGACGAGCTTTTCAAGGAGCGAGTCGGCGCTACCTCGGTCAAACAGCTCACCCGCAACGCAAAAGAACGGCGTCCGGGTTCCCTCGGATTTGCAGAGGCCATGCTGGTCGCATATAACAGGAAATGCAAATATCCTCTGGTTTGGAATAAACTCTATGAGAAAAATCTCGGCACGAGCGACGCGCTGGATGTCGACGTCGATCTACCGGATGATGAAATGGACGAAGCGGAAACCGTGGAAGAATAAAAACTGGGTTCCCCTCAAACTCCGTGGGAAACCCAGTTTGCAGTCTTTATTGTTCAAAGCTTTAGCGAGAATGCCGGTCGCATATATTCAACAGCGCCTCGGCTCAGTCCAAATCTATCTGCGACCCTTTCCCAGCTCTCCTGCACCGTTGTGACGATGTCTGATGCGGCTTTCTCCGCTTCTGCCTTTGTCAGTCCGAAATATTCGGAAACCTCCATCGCCAGATCCAGATCGATGCTGTTGTCCAGCTCGGTCACATTGAGCGAGAGTCGGTCGCCGGATGGGATCGGGTTCACATCAAAGAGCGGAGAGAGTTTCCAGCCGGACGGCGTCAGGAGGAAACCGTGGTTGCGAAGATGGTCATCCGTGTTGGACACCGCCATATTGAATACGATTCGCTTCCAAAGCTCCTTGAGATCACGCTTTGGTTCCGCACCGTTTGCGCGGATAAAGGCGGCTATATCAAGATAGCTCGTTCCGTCCGCGCCGGAAGCGCCGTCCGTTTTGCCCAGCAGCGTCATGGCGGAGGCGAAATGGATGCGCCGTTTACCATCGCGGTCAAAGCGCTTTACCAGAAAGGTGCTGCCATTTTTGGAGAAGGTTTCGAGCTTTGACTCCGGCGCATCCAATGTGCAGCGCCGTGCCAGCTCTTGGACGACTTTTTCCCATGCGCCGGTGTTGCTCTCATCGTGCTTGGATGGGAACTTGGCTATCCAGAGTGAGCCATCAGTTGCCTGAACGGTCGCTTTCGGCCTGGCTCCTCCCAGAGAGGAGCCAGGAGCCAGGAGCTCTTTCAGCCAGCGCTCGTCGAGTCCGCTGTCGTCATTCTCAAATGCGATAGAGGCGTTCTCCAGCGTCCGTAAGTTAATCCACGGAGGCGTTGCGTAAGCTCTCTCATTTGAAACAAACTCTCCGCCCTCCTCCAAGCTGAGGCGAAGAGCGCCCATACGGGATTCATCATATACGCCGAGCAGGAAATCGCTATCCGTCAGCTTGCGGGGTTTGCGATCCTCTTTTCGCGCTTCGATGGCCTCTTTTCGCGTCATGAGGAGCCGACCCCAGCGATCAGGACAAGAGTCCGCGAACAGTCCAAATAGCTTCTTATCCACTGGGGCATACTGGCGCCCCTTGTAGAGCGAGAGATCCGGGTCAAGAGGGTATGCGCTCTCAGAGGAACTCAGCCATTCCGGGGCGTATTCGAAAGAGAAACTCTCAACTCCTCTTACAAAAGAGGTGCGCAGGATGCCTACCAGCGACGGGGCTGCGGCACGCCAGTTCTCATATACATATATGGTTTTTTCGGCTTGAGCCATACTAATCACCTCTCTTTGGCGCTCGTTTCCTTGTTGGCAGTTCAAGGTCTTGCAGTTTTCGCCCGAACTCATCGTCCTTGGCAATCAGGAGCAGGTCTGAATCCAGATTGTTCAGCGCATGAAGGACGGCCGCATAGGAGCCTATTGCAACGGTTGAAGAGCCCTTTTCTATTGAGTTTAGCGTCTGCCTGCTGATTCCTGCCCGTTCCGCAACGAGCTCGGAGGTCAGCTTTCTCCGGAGCCGCGCAAGCCTGATCTGCTCACCCATCCGCTCGAGTATCTCTCGGGTTCCGGGCATGATAACCGCCGATTTCTTGCTCATTCAATCACCGCCGTTCTTGTAATGTCTAATATAATATACAAATATAGCGATATTGTCAAGTGTATAGGCTGTTATATTACTCGGCAGTGATGTTTTCTTCTACGATATAGCCGCCCCCGAATATGATATCCAGCTTTCCGCTTGGGTAGACCTTGATGCATTCAATCATTTGGCGGACAATGGAGTCGTCATATTGAAATTCGCTTTGCTCCCGTTCGGAGATGACTCGCTGAATCTGGTCGAGGCGGTCATTGGGAGAATTGTCCGAGCTGGCAAGCTCCTGTATGGCGTTGATTCTGTTCTTGAGGAGCGCAATCGTATCCGAGATTTGTTTGAACTCATCCTCGCGGCTTTCGATGTCGTTTCCGGTCTGAACGCTTTCATTGATCAATTCAAGCATTTTTCGGTTCAGCGCATCGACTTTGCGCTGGAGCAGGTCGACTTCGTCGGAGCATCCGTTCAAGCCGATTGCCTCGCCGATGGTTGCTTTCATAAGCGCCATGTAGGTGGGTCTGTCCTCCTCGTTAAATCTGTTGAGCGCTCGCATGATGGCGTTTTGGAGTGCTTTCTCATCGATGGTGGCGGATTCCTTACAGTACTTCTTTCCGTAGTCGAGACGGTTTATGCACCGCCAGACGACCCTTTTTTGCTTATAGGCAGTCCATGTGACTCTCTTATAGCGGCTGCCGCACTCCCCACAGATTAGCACATCCGTCAGGGCAAATCGAGAGTATTTTCCTGACGAAGTGATCGAGGATTTTGTGGACTTCGGCGCTACTGTTTTTCTCCTGATGAGTTCTTCCTGAACCTTGTGAAAGGTATCGCGGCTGATAATTGCCGGATGGCTGTTCTGTACATAGTACATGGGAGCCTCGCCCGTGTTCTTGCGCCTTGTCTTAGATATGCAGTCGACGGTCACGGTCTTCTGGAGAATTGAGTCGCCGCAGTATTTTTCGTTTGCAAGGACATTGGCTATCATGGAGCTGCTGAAGGATAAATTCTTACCGGGGATTTCGGTGTGTTCAGCTTTTAGGACAGCCGAGATGCGGGGAGGCGTTTCACCGGCAAGGTACATATTGAAGATTCGCATAACGATTGCAGCTTCGTCCGGAACTACCTCCGGAACTACCTCCGGCATTCCATCCTCGCCTTTCCGATATCCGAGGAGCTTCTTGTACATAAAGATTGAGTTGCCATCCTCAAATTTTTTGCGATAGCTCCATGTGATGTTTTTGCTCATGCTTTCGGATTCGGACTGAGCGAAACCGGCGTATATAACGAGGTAGAGTTCGCTGTCGATCTTGAGAGTGTCGATGTTCTGCTCCTCAAAAAACACCCCGATGCCTCTGGATTTCAGGATTCGTACATGATCCAGACAGTCCACCGTGTTTCTGGCGAAGCGAGATACTGACTTCGTGATAATGTAGTCGATTTTTCCGGAGAGGCAGTCATTAATCATCTTTTTGAACTCGGGCCGTTTATCGGCACGAGTTCCAGAAATGCCCTCATCGGCATAAAGCCCCGCAAATTCCCAGTCTGTCCTTGCGGCGATCATCTCCGTATAGACCTTCTTTTGCGTGGTGTAGGAAGTGAGTTGTTCCTCGCTGTCCGTGGAGACTCGGCAATAAGCCGCCACGCGCTGCTGTCGGTACTTTTCCTTATCTACAATCAGGGAACGCTTCGGCTCAATGACCGTGATTGTCTTTTTCGGTATCTTGGTTGCTTGCATTGTCATCATCTCCGATTTCCGTGTCCGTCTTGGTATGAAGGGTGATCCTGCCTCCGTCGTCAAGGGATATGTAGCTGACGATATCGGTGAAGTGGCTTTCGCTGAACTCCTCCTGCGGCGTCATCATCTCAGCGCGTTTTCTGGCGATAGAGGCAGCGATGTTAATTCTGGTTTCGCTTTCTCGGTAGAGCTGACTCGCCATTTCTGCAGTTTTGGCAATTATGAGTTCTTCATTTGGATTGTCTCTCTCAAGCTCGAGGCTGATTTCGTTATTCAGCTTCAATACAGCCGGAGACATCTCAGGCCGCTTTTTGCGCCGCGGAATCAGGAGCCTTGTGTTGTTGATGATTCGATTCATCAGCACATTGACCTTCTCGAGAAGCTGTGTATCTCCGATGCGAACCTTGATTCCACACTCATCATTCGTACACATCCAACTTTCCCTGATGCGGTGCTTTGTGCTGACGCGCCGTTTCATGGGTGCGCCGCACTGTTGGCAGCGAATATAATCCCGCAGGAGGTTGATTGCTGCGGTATCTTTCTCAAATGTATTGCGCTGTCTGGCGGTTTTCAGGCTGATCGCCGTTTCGTAGAGTGCTTCATCAATAATGGGGTCATATTCATCATCGCCGGTGTATTTGGCATTATCGATGATTCTGGCGATACGCGCTTTATCCCATGTGTCTGTGCGCTCGCTATAGGGTATCTTTCGCCCGGTCAGTTCCTCGGCAATGGCTTTCAGCGATGCGCCGCTGATGTAGGCATCGAATATTTCCCGAATAACATCGGCTTCACCATGTTCGATGACCATCCTGCCGTTTCGGATCGTATAGCCATATGGGATGTAGCGTATCTTTTTCATGTCGGGATTCTCCTGTTTCAGATCAGCTCTGTGAATCTGAGGCCGCCGATCATAGTAAGCGTCATTTTATCGTTATGGTCAATTGAGATCGCCTTTACGACCTCAGTAAACAGCTTTTCGTCAAAACGTTCGAGCGGATCTTCCAGCTCTTCCAGTATGGTTTTCAGGTGCTTCACATCGTCGAGCATTTGGATGATATGGGAGTCCAGCTCCGTCTGGCGCTCTTTTTTCAACTTGGCAAGCTGGTTGTTGATATTTCGGGACTGGGTTTGATGCACTTCGGGAGCGAGGTAACCTTTGGCGCGGAGCTGTTCGAGCATGAGAAGCTTTGCGTTCAACTCGGCTATGCTCTGGCTCATCTCTCGTGCGGCGGTGTTGTTTTTCTTATATAGCAGGACGGCCGACTCAAGCCGGGATATGACCTGCCCGAGTATATCCTCCTCTCCGAAGCGGAGCTTGTTCACCATAGCGGTGAACCCGTCGTAGATGCGTTCTTCGCTGTAGTAGCTTGATTCACAGGCGTTTCGGTCATTTATATGTCGGCAGCAAGCCCATTTGACGGTTCCAGAAACGAGCCGTCTACGAAAATACGAGCCGCACTCAGAACACTGAATGCGGCTCGTAAGAGGATATATGTTTTGTGTTGCCACTTTTGAGAAGTTCTCCTGCCTCTTTTGCAGAAGCGCCTGAACTTTACCAAAGGTGTCCTGGTCGATCAGCGGCGCGTGAGTCCCTTTCGCATAGAACTGATCCTCCTGACCCCTGTTGGCGTATTGCTTAAACGGGACTGTCGTATCTCGGTAGGTTTTCTGGTAGCGGCAGTCGCCAATGTATCTTTCGTTTCTTAGAATGTAAGCGACCTTTGCGGAGCGCCATGTCCCTTTACCTGTCTTAGTCTGGATACGTCGGTTATTCAGCTCCCGAGCAATTTCGGTTGTGGAGCATCCGTTCAGATACATTCTGAAGATCGAGCGGACGATTTCAGCTTCCGGTTCGTACACTGTCAGTTCCTTGTTAATGAGGCGGAATCCGTATGGGGCGTTGCTGTCCACATACTCGCCGTCCTCCATGCGTTTTACGATGGAGAGACGCTGGTTCTGGGAGATCGCCTTGGATTCTTCCTGCGCGATAGCAGAGAAGGTGTTTAGGAGCATCTCATCGCCAAGCGCCAGCGTGAAGATTCCTTCCTTTTCGAACTGAACGCCGATGCCGAGTAGCTTCAGCTTTCGGACATACACGAGGGACTCTTTCGCGTTTCTGGCGAACCGTGACACGGACTTTGTGATAATGAGGTCGATTTGGTGAAGCTCACACATACGGATCATCCGTTGGAACTCTGTGCGGTTCTCAGCTTTCATCCCTGAGAGTCCTTCATCTGCAAATATTTCCACCAGTTCCCAATCCCTGCGTTTCTGGATCATGCTGGTGTACACTCGAATCTGGTTTGCATAGGAGCTCTGCTGATCTGCCGAATTGGACGATACTCGACAATATGCAGCGACTCTGGACTTAGCTATAGCTATTGATTCTTGCACGGGCAGGGTACAAATGTTAGACTGAAGTCACAGGCAAATTGGAATTTGCAAAGGTAGTAGAAAAGAGTGCTTAGAAATGAAGCCATGGTTTACGATAGAAAAAATTGATGACAGCACACATATTATAAGTGAATATCGCCATTGGGAAGAAACGCATTGCTATCTCCTTGAAGGCGATGGCCGCGCATTACTGATTGACACAGGGCTTGGCATCTGCGATATTTCAGCGGAGGTCAAAAAGCTGACAGACAAGCCCGTAACGGCGGTTGCGACGCACATTCACTGGGATCATATCGGTGGGCATAAATACTTCCCTGATTTTTATGCGCATGAGGCAGAACTGAATTGGCTGAACGGCGGATTCCTATTAAATATGGAAACAATTCGCGGAATGGTCATTGACCGCTGTGATTTGCCGGAGGGATACAATGTCAGCACCTATGAGTTTTTTCAGGGAAACCCGACACGCGTCCTTCACGATGGTGATACGATAGATGTTGGTGGAAGAACAGTAACGGTACTCCACACGCCTGGGCATTCACCCGGTCATATGTGCTTTTGGGAAGCTGAAACCGGTTATCTTTTTACCGGAGATATTGTTTACAAGGACACGCTTTTTGCGTATTATCCGTCAACCGACCCGCAAGCTTATCTGAAAAGCCTTGAAAAGATTGCCGCACTGCCGGCAAAACGAATTTTTCCGGCACATCATACTTTGGATATACAGCCTGAAATACTCATTCGTATGCGTGACGCCTTTCGACAGCTTGACACTGAAGGGAAATTGCATCACGGGAGCGGCACTTTTGATTATGATGACTGGGCTGTGTGGCTGTAATCTACGCCATTACAAATTTCGTTTTGCGAGCAGATTACCAAGGGAGGAAATACGCCTTGAATCATGATCTGAAATTCATAAAACGAGCGCCGCTGACCAACGGGGACTTATACCGCCGTCAGATGGCCATGCTGAAGAGCTTTCTCGAACACGGAGCCATCTCGCCGGAGCAGTACCGCACCAGTGCCGATGGCTTAACCCGAAAAATGCATTTACAGCCGAAGGAATGATCCTTCGGCTGTTTCTTTTCCCGTATTACTCCATATTCATCTGCTGCCCCATATTCTCGGCAGGGTCGCCCTGCATCAGCTCGTCCAAACGGAGCGTGCCCTGATAGGCCACATAGCCCCGATCATTGAATTGTCCCTGCTCGTTTTCCACGTGCTCCTTGCCGTATTTGGCGAAGTCGATGTAACCGACGAGATTTTCATCGTACTCATAATGGCCGGAATCCATGATCATGTACTTGCCGTATTCCTCCGGCGTACGTACCTTGGGAACGTAGTCGAACTGCTCCAACTCTTTCGCCAGATTGGCGATCTGGCCGGCCTGTTCCGGCTTCGTGAACAGAATGACCGCACCCAGCTTCTCACGCTCGGCCTGATTCAGCGGCTGGATGGCACGGCACATCTCATTGAGATCGGTCAGGTTTTCGTTCTCAAAATCCAGCGCTGCGTCAACTTCTTCCGGAAGCTCGCTTTCCAGAAAGCGCAGGCACAGGTCGCCGTAGTTGTTGATGCCGACGCGAAGCATGGTGCGCTCGATCTGCGTCTGCGATACAGGCAAGTAGAGATAGGCAGCAGGGCTGTCAGGAGGTGCATAGCGTGAACTCATCTCCACCTCCATCAGGCAGTCCTCATAGCGGTACTGCGGAAAACTGTGGCCGTCATAGAGCTGCGACATTTCAAAGCCATTGTCATAAACCACGCCGTAGGGGGTGACCCGCCCGACCTCGCCGTCGAGCAATTCCAGCGCTACCGAGCGGAAGTCCCTGCCCTGCATTTCCTCCATGGACGCCCCGCCGCCCAGCGTCAGGTAGTGCCTGCGCCCAAGAGATTCCAGATTGTTAAAGTCCGTGACCACGGTGACCTCCTGACAGCAGAAGGTCAGGTTGATGAACTCGTCCACGCCATGGAGATCCAGCCGGGACGCCATACCCTGAAACTCTGTTTTCTCATAATCGTCGAAGCTGTCCAGCCGCTTGGCGAGGTAATCCAGTTCGTCGAGGTTTACATTGATTCTTTCCAGTTGTTTCAGTACCGGAAAACCGCCGCTGACTTCATCAATGCGGCAGTCGCGCCTGACCGCATCACCGATCTCCAGCGGTCCCAAAAGCGCAATGGTGTTGTCGTATTCCGCTCTCGGAATCGGGAAGGGCACTGTGACCACACCGGATTCCGGGTGATGCTGATTTGACAGTACTGCTTGAAATTGCATATCGCGTCCTCCTTATATTCTCATTTCAAAGTCCATTTTCGTGTGTGATGGAATCGATTTTTTGCATGTCTGTGCGAAGGCAGCTCTCATCACGATTCCAGCAGATAAAGCCATTCCGGGGATAGGGACAGCTTTTACATCGCTCGAACAAAGTACAAATGGGACGTTCCTGCCGCACAGGTGGATTTTCCGGTGCAGACAGTGGCTGACGCCTGGGTCGGTTATATACATGCTCCACTGTGATTTCCTTCCTGAATGCAAAAAAGCGCCGGAGTCTTCAGATGAAAACTTCGGCGCTTTTTACTAATTTATTTTACATAGTTGGCTCTGTGAATGCAGATTCCTCCTGCGGCTGTGCTTGTGCAATCCGCTGCTGCAAATCAGGCACGAGATCTGTAATTTGCTTCTGTATTTTGCCAAGGCATTTTTCCCGGTCATAGGTGAGATCATAAGGATGATCCAGCGTATCCTGAACGCATCGATATATTTCCGTGAGGTGCTCCGGTGAGAAGAGCTGTTGCTCCCAAACAAGGCCGCTGCGCACGGCGAAGTCCTTCTTCGCCGCTTCGTAATGGTTCGACATATAATGTCCTTGGGATACGCCGGTCCGCTCATAGTCCCAATCCCATGTCACGAACTGAACGCCAAGACGGCTGGAATGACCGGCAAGGACAACACCGTTGAAATCGGCCAGCAGCTTGTACGTCTCGTCCAGCCCCTGCGCCTTGAGAAGCGGAGCCGCATCCATGAGCTTCATATACTCCGACACAGTTTCCACAGTCTTGGTTACTTCATGCAAAGCATCTTCGCGCTCCACGCTTCCGATATCCGCGTCCCGGTATCTGACGCTGCCGGTTTCGCTGATCCGGCAGAGGGGAAGCCCGTCTGCCGATACGGGCAACAGTCCATTGTCAGGGACGGAAGTATCATAGCCGCCTCGCCGCAGCACGATGCCGATCTCCGCAAAAAAATCCGTCCCATTTTTCGAATCATTCTGTTTCATTCCGTTCACTCCTTAAATTGTATTTTGATAAAATAAAAAGGCCAACATTCTGCAAAGAATGTTGGCCCTGAGCACTCTATTTTACTTCTGGGGAGAAGTTCGATTTTTCTTGATATTGCAATACTTTTGGAAATTTAGATGCGAACCGAGCGCAGGGTATGGTTCGCAACTTCTAAGGTTTTGGGGCTGTTTTGCCTGTGGCATTTTAGGGATGGCTTTTGAGTCAATTCTTGCTCTCTTTTTCACATGGGAAAATAGGATGCGAACCAGGCGAGGCCAATTTTACGAAAAAGCGTGGAAACGGCAGGTTCGCAGGCCCTCAAAATCCTCCAAAAAGTTATGAAAAAGCGGTCAAATCAATCGATTTAACCGCTTTCGTGGTGGAGACGAAGAGGATCGAACTCTCGACCTTACGGATGCGAACCGTACGCTCTCCCAGCTGAGCTACGCCCCCAAGTTGTGGAATCTGTTCAATTTTCGGATTTTACTTTGTGCAAGTTGTCATGTGGTCAGGGCCCGCTTTGCGGATAGCTTGCTCTCCCAGCTGAGCTACGCCCCCGAGTTGTGGAATCTGTTCAATTTTCGGCTTTTGCTTTGTGCAGGTTGTCAGATGGCCGGGGCCCGCTTTGCGGATCACTTGCTCTCCCAGCTGAGCTACGCCCCCAGATTGTGCACCTTGTTGATTTTTTTGAACTTGCTTTGTGCAGCTTGTCAGGTGCCCCAAGTTGCTTTACGGATAGCCCGCTCTCCCAGCTGAGCTACGCCCCCAGATTGATGGACACTGTTCACTTTTGGGAATCTGTTTCGTGCAGTCTGCAGAAAATCCCGTAAAAAGGTCCCTTATCTGCCGCGCCGCAGAACCGGGAAAAAATCCTGCACAAATCCGCCGCTGGCTCTCTGCAGAGGCCCACATCAGCGACAAAAGTTATTATACCATAAATTTTCTTGCGGTCAAGGCTCAATTTTTGCTTTGCCGCAATTTTTCAGTTGATAATTTTGAAAAGGTATAGTAAAATAGACAAGCTATCAGGAAGTCCTCCGTATGCAGCTGCGGAGCCGGTCTCGCGCAATGGATGCCCGCGAATCATGTCAGGCGGGGAACCGAGCAGCATTAAGCGGGATGTTTCATGTGCCGCGAGGGCGCCGGTTCCGCAGCTGCATACGGAGGACTTTGCCGTTGGCAAAGTCCCTTTTTTTATAGAGGAAGGAGGTCTCCCCTTGTATCAGGCTCTATACCGCAAGTGGCGGCCCAAGACATTTTCCGATGTCATCGGCCAGTCCCATATCACCGAAACCCTGCAGAAGCAGGTCGCCGAGGGCCGCACCTCCCATGCGTACCTGTTCACCGGCACCCGCGGCACCGGCAAGACCACCTGCGCCAAAATTCTGGCCAAGGCCGTCAACTGCGAGCATCCCGTGGACGGCAACCCCTGCAACGAGTGCCCCTCCTGTCTGGGCATTGAGAACGGCAGCTTTCTGGATGTGCTGGAACTGGACGCCGCCTCCAACAACGGCGTCGATCAGGTCCGCGCTCTGCGGGATGAGGCCGTCTACTCCCCCGCCAACGTGAAAAAGCGTGTGTACATCATCGACGAGGTCCATATGCTGTCCATTTCGGCGTTCAACGCTCTGCTGAAAATTCTGGAGGAGCCGCCTGAACACCTGATGTTTATTCTGGCCACCACGGAACTGCACAAGGTTCCGGCCACCATTCTCTCCCGCTGTCAGCGTTTTTCTTTCAAGCGCATCCGCCCCTCCGACATCGCCGCCCGCCTCTCCTACGTGGCGGGACAGGAGGGCATCGCCCTCACCGCCGACGGCGCCGACCTGCTGTCCCGTCTGGCTGACGGTGCTCTGCGGGACGGGCTGTCCCTGCTGGATCAGTGTGCCGCCTCCGGCGGCACGGTGGACGGCCCCGCGGTGCTGGAGGTGCTGGGTCTGGCAGGCAACCTGCAGACCGCCCAGCTGATGGACTGCGTGGCCCGGCGGGACGTAAAGGCCGCGCTGCTTTTGCTCAACCAGCTGTACGCCGGCGGCAAGGACGTGGGCGCCGTATTGGGCGAGCTGTCCACACTGGCCCGGGACCTTCTGCTGCGCAAGACCGCACCGGAGGGGGGTGCCGCGCTGCTCTCCGGCGGATACGACGCCGCCACTCTGGATCGGCTGGATGGGGCCTTTTCCTCCAACCGGCTGCTGTATCTGGCCTCCGCTCTGCAAAAGACCTCGGCCGACCTCTATTACAGCGCCAACCGGCGCACCGACGCCGAGCTCTGCCTGCTTCGGCTGTGCGACGAATCCCTGTCCGGCGATCTGTCCGCCCTCAACGCCCGGATGACCCGGCTGGAGGAGCGGATGGAGGTTCTGCCCCAGACTGTTCGTGCGCAGGCCGCGGCTCCCGCGGCTCCCGTTCCCCCAAGCGCCCCGGCGCAGGAGAAGCCGCCCGAAAAGCCGCGCCCCGCGAAATCGGCTGAAAAGCCCGCCAGGACCGCGCCGGCTCCTTCCCCTGCCTCCGGCGGCGATCTTCCCCCATGGGAGGAGCCGCCTCTGCCGGATGAGGAACCGCCTCTGCCCGCTCAGGAAGTTTATGTTCCTGAGCCGGCGGCCGAACTCTCTCAGGAGCCTGCGGAACCGGTACGCTCCCCGGAGCCGTCCCCCGCCGTCTCCGGCGGGCCGGCCATTCCCTCCGCTCCCGCGCCGGCAGGTTCCGCCGGCGGCGCCGCCGTATGGCGGGAGCTGTCGGAGAGCTGCAAGGGACGGCTGCCCATGATGTACCGCGCGTTTCTGGAAATGTGCCGCGGCTCGTTGGACGGCGACACTGTAACGGTATACGCTCCCGACGACATGACCCGCGACCGGCTGAACAACGACCGGGTGCTGAGTGCCCTGCGGGAGAGCGGAGAGGCCCTCTCCGGCGCCCCCGTCCGCGTCAGTCTTGTGGTCGGCGAGGGGCCTCAGGTCTCCCGTGAGGACCGGATGAAGAATCTCATCAGCTTCGGCAGTCAGTTCGACAGCGTGGAAATCAAATAAAAACAGACAGTTAAAGGAGATCATCACTATGGGATACAGCGCGCGCCGTGGATTTACCAACGGCAGTATGAAACCGACCAACGCACAGCGTCAGGCCGAGATGCAGCAGAAAATTGCTGAGATGCAGGAGACCATGAACGCCACGCAGGCCGAGATCGAGGCCCGCGAGTTCACCGCCGGCGTCGGCGGCGGCGTGGTGGAGGCCAGAGTCAACGGCAAGAAGGAAGTCCTGTCCGTGACCATCAAGCCCGAGGCCGTGGACCCCGATGATGTGGAGATGCTGCAGGATCTGGTGGTCTCCGCCGTCAACGAGGCGCTTCGTCAGGCCGGCGAAGCCATGGAGAGCGGAATGAATCAGATCACCGGAGGTCTGGATCTCAGCGGGTTCGGCCTGTAACCGTATATCTCGCAACAGCCTGCATGGATCATGCAGGCTGTTGCTCTAAGTTTCAAGGAGGTCTCTATGCACAGACGCATTTCCGCCATTCTCGCAGCCGCGCTGGCCGTCTTGCTTCTGGCCGGGTGCGCCGACTCCGGCGGTTCCTCCGCGCCGGTCTCCGCCGGCAGCGAAACGGATTCCGGCGCCATCGCCTATGTCCCGCTGGACGACCGGCCCGACAACGTCGAACGGGTGGAATATCTGGCGGAATCTCTGGGCTATCAGCTGGATATGCCCCAGGCCGACCGCTACCGCACCTGCCTGGACGGCCAGCCCCTCAATGCCAACGGCACCCAGTTCGGAGACCGCGCCGGGTTGTATGAGTGGGTTCTCACCGAGGAAGCGGCCGGCTGCGACCGATACATTCTCTCGCTGGATCAGCTGCTCTCCGGCGGTCTGGTGAACTCCCGCGCCATGGCGGAGAGCCAGCCCGTCACGCTGGCGGACGGCTCCTCGCTGACGGAGGCAAGGCTGCTGGAGCAGCTGCTGGACACGCTGGCCGCCGATCCCCACAATCAGGTCTGGCTGCTGGACAGCGTGATGCGTCTGGCGCCGACGGTGGGGTATCAGTCCTTCGGCCTGAACGAGTACAACGCCCTGCGGGCTTACGGCATGGAGCCGCGGCCCGCCCTGTCCGGGGATGAGCTGACGGTGGAGAACATCGTCTCCGACTACGCGCTCTCCCCCGGCGGCGAGCTCATCGCCGCCCACGCGGACCAGCCTCTGCCCGAAAACGCGGTGAAAAACTACCTGGCGGCGCGGGAGCGAAAGCTGCGTCTCTCCGACGAGACGGAGCGGCTGCTGGCCCAGTCGAAATATGAGAACTTTCGTCTGCTCATCGGCATCGACGACTCCTCCGCCGAGGACAGCATCCAGAAAAATGAGATTGCCCTGCTGCGCCGGGGCCTGCGGTCGGGAGACGACGGAAAGCCCGTGGACTGGCTGCTCTCCGGTGTGGATGATCTGGGCTTCAAGGCCGTGACCAAGCTCTATCTGGAGGACAGCGCCCGGGCCGGGTCGGGTGGCACCCTCGCTCAGCGGGGGCTGGACGCCATCCACATCGACTACTTCGGCGGCACGGAAAAAAGTCCCGCCTGCGAATACGACTATCTGCCGCTCACCGAAATCGTCTCCGAGCATCTCACCTTTTTCGGGCTGCGGGAAACGGAGCAGCAGACGGGCACCCCACTGCAGCTGGTGGTGCTGACCCAGCCCGCCGACGCCGCAAAAAAGGCGGAGTACTGTCAGGCGGCGGCGGACCGCATCAACAGCAACGAGGCGGATGGCCTGTTCACCATCCTCATCGACGCCTCCAACGGCGCCTACAGCACCCAATTTCACGACCTGCTGGTAAAGGACTGCCATCTGGGCGCCCTGCTGAGCTATTCCGGCTTTCTGGACATGGCCATCGTCACAGGCACGGCGCTGTCCCACGGCGTGGCCCGGTATGCGTGGCTGTCCGACGGGCACGGGGATGACGCCGCGGCCAACCGCGCCTTTCAGAAAACGCTGACCGAGAGCATCGTGCTGGACTTCGCCTACAAAAACACCGTGCGCAGCGACGTGATCGCCTGCGCGCGGGACACGCTGGGCGGCAGCCCGGACAACTTCTTCCGTCCCGCCATTGATCTGGATACGGTGACGGGCGTCCTGTCCGACGGCATGGACAAGGCCGCCGCGCCCATCCTGAAAAACTTGTCCCGCAGCAATCTGGTGACCTCGCCGAAGGACTACACCGGCGGAACGGAGGGCACCGCCGGCTGGGGCCCGATCTCCTTCAGCGACTGGTCCTTCCCGTGGTACCGCTCCTTTGAGGTTCGCATGAAAATTAACGTAAACGATTTAACCAAGCCCCATCAAAAGTTGTTCAGTTGGCTGTAAATTTGTACATTTTCTATGTGACTAATCGGTTGAAATTTCGAATATTGGAGAAAACAGGCCGTTTTTTCCCTTGACGAGACGTCTGAAAATCTGTATGATTACCCTCAGTGAATCAACTGCCCGGCAGCTTTACAGAGCTTTTCAGACACTTTGAAAGGAGCACGGCTATGAAGCGAAGCACCCGTGTGGGTCTGGTCACCAGCGGCGGCGACTGTCAGGGACTGAACGCCGCCATCCGCGGCGTTGGCAAGGCCCTGATGCAATACGTGGACAACGTTGAGGTTTTCGGTATGTACGACGGCTACCGCGGCCTCATCGACAGCGACTACAAGTACATGGAGGACCGGGACTTTTCCGGCATTCTCACGGAGGGCGGCACCATTCTGGGCACCTCCCGCCAGCGGTACATCCCCGGCAAGGCCATCGTGGACGAACAGGGCAATGACCTGATGCCCGCCATGCTGGACACCTACAACCGCCTGAATCTGGACTGTCTGGTGGTCATGGGCGGCAACGGCACCCAGAAAAGCGCCAAGCTGCTGATGGACGCCGGCATGAACGTGGTGACCCTTCCCAAGACCATCGACAATGACATCTGGGGCACCGACACCACCTTCGGCTTTCAGAGCGCCGTGGACATCGGCTCCAACGTCATCGACTACATCCACTCCACCGCCAGCTCCCACAGCCGCATCTTTCTCGTGGAGCTGATGGGCCGGGACGCCGGCTGGCTGACGCTGAATGCCGGCATCGCCAGCGGCGCGGACATCATCCTGATCCCCGAGATCCCCTACGACTTCGACAAGATCGTGGGCGGCATCGAGCAGCGCAAGAAGCGGGGCCGGAACTTCACCATCATCGCGGTGGCCGAAGGTGCCGTCTCCATCACCGACAAGCAGCTCTCCGAGGAGGAGCGCCGCCGCGTCAAGGAGGCCAGCGGCCACTCCACCATCTCCTATCATCTGGCCAGCCAGCTGGAGAAGATCACCGGGCAGGAGACCCGCGTCACCGTCCCCGGCCACTACCAGAGAGGCGGCCCCCCCTGCCCCTACGACCGGATTCTGGCCACACAGTTCGGCACCGCGGCAGCCAAGCTGATCCGCGAACGGAAATACGGCTACATGGTGGGTATTCAGCACGGGGAGATCGTTCCCGTCCCGCTGGAGGACGCCGCCAGCCGTACCAAGTTCCTGCCCACCGATCATCCGCTGATTCAGGTGGCACGGGACATCGGCATCTTCTTCGGCGACTGAGCAGACAAAATGCGCCCCGCACGGCTCGTGCGGGGCGCATTGTTTTATTGCGGGATCAGAGCTGCTTCACCGTGTCGTACAGCGCCAGCAGGAACAGCAGGATGCCCACCACCCACAGCGCGTAGTAGGCTGCGGCGGCGCTGAACAAAGCCACGATCACCGCGGCGCCGGAGACGCCGCAGGACAGGTAAATGGGGAGACAGTCGGCGTCCGCGGGGAGCAGGGCCAGATTGCCCACCGTGCCCCGGCTGCCGTCAGCCTTGCGGACCAGCAGCGCCAGAACAGCCAGCAGGACCAGATAGATCGCGCCGCCGATGAGGATCCGGGTGTGCCAGATTCCGCTGTTCAGGCCCCGGCGGCAGATCCACAGAACCAGAACCGTGGCGCACAGCGCGATCATGGACAGGAAGCTGGCGCGGTCATATAGGCTCCACAGCAGGCCCAGCACCATCACCACGGGCACCACGACGCACAGCACCGTATTGCCGGTGGGGAAGGCCAGCCGGGTCAGCCAGTTGGCCAGCGCCACAAACGCGCCCGCGCCAAAGACGATCCAGAAGGCCGTGCGGCCCTTTCCTGGTTTTTTCAGCAGCACCAACCCGCCGATCAGACCGACGGCGGCCAGGCCCAGGCCAAAGTACATCAGATTGCGCAGGATGCTGTCCCACGCGATCACTTGATCCAGTGTGCCGTTGACAAAGAAACGGCGGACAATCAGCAGATAACACTCGGCGATGCAGCCGGCGAGAAACCAGTTAAGCGCCCCGTTCATCGACCCCTTCTTTCGGGGCGGAACGGGCTTTGACTTTGGGTTCAGCTTTTTCGGATCTTTCGGCATGAACAGTAACCTCCAAAAGAAATCACGGCGGCGGAGCAATTCCGCCGTGCCGTGGTAAATTTGACAGAAGATCCCACGGGCGCACTTCTCCGCGCCCGTGACATACCGTGTTATTATAGCAGGGTTTCCCCTTTTTTGCAAGGGGATTGTCCCGTCAAATGTTTAAAGGTTGAGAACGGCAAAAATATATGGTATAATAAAATTTCAAAGAACTCTGAACGAGATGGGAGCAACCCAATATGAAACGTATGCTGTCCCTCCTTTTCGCGGCGGCCATGGCCGCATCCCTGACCGCCTGCGGCGCCGCCGGCGGTTCCTCGTCGGCTTCCTCCGCCGCGTCCTCCTCCGGCGCCGATCCCGCCACGGCAGAGCTGTTCGCCATGGATACCGTCATGGACCTGACAGCATACGGCGACAACGGTCAGGCGGCAGTGGACGACTCCTCCGCCGAAATTCAGCGGCTGGAAAAGCTGCTCTCCCGGACGGATGCGGACAGTCAGATTTCCGCCCTCAACAATGCCGGCGGCGCGGCCGTCGACACAGGCAGCGAGACCGCCGGCCTCATCGGCGAATCGCTGGCCTATTCCGCCGCCGTGGACGGCGCCTTCGACATCACCATCGCCCCGGTGGTCTCCGCATGGGGCTTCACCACAGACTCCTATCAGGTTCCCTCGCAGGCGGAGCTGGACAAGCTTCTGACCAGGGTGGACTACCGCCGCGTTCAGGTCAGCGGCAGCACCGTTACGCTGGGAGCCGGACAGTCCGTGGATCTGGGCGGAATCGCCAAGGGCTATACCTCGGACCGGGTGGCGGAGCTTTTTGCGCAGGACGGGGTCTCCAGCGGCATGATCTCGCTGGGCGGCAACGTCTATGTCTGCGGCTCCAAGCCCGACGGCAGCGCGTGGCGCGTGGGCGTGCAGGATCCCAACAACAGCGAGTCCTATGTCGGCGTTCTGGCTCTGACGGACGCCTTCGCCGTCACCTCCGGCGGCTATCAGCGGTATTTTGTGCAGGATGGAAAAACCTATCACCACATCATTGACCCCTCCACCGGCTATCCGGCGGAAAACGGGCTGATCTCCGTCACGGTGGTGGCCGGCGCCAACGCGCAGGAGGGCACGGTCTCCGGCTCCGGCACCATGTGCGATGCCTTCTCCACCTCTCTGTTCGTCATGGGCGAGGAAAAGGCGCTGGACTTCTGGCGCAGCGGAAAGTATGACTTTGGTCTGGTATTGGTGACGGACGACGGGCGGGTTCTGGTGACCAAGAACATCTCCGGCCAGTTTACCGAGGAGAAGGATTCGGGGTACAGCTATGAAGTCGTCAGTTAAGCTGAGCTTCTGCCGGTGGGATATTCTGGTGATCGCCGTGATCGCCGTTTCCGCGGCCGTGATCGGCTGGGCGCTGCTCACCCGCGCAGCCGCCTCCGGAGACGGGCTCACCGCCGTCATCACCCAGAACGGCACCGTACTGGAGAGCGTGGATCTCTCCTCCATCCCGGAGGGGGAATCGCAGGAATACACCGTGAACGGAGACTACACCGCCGTGGTGGAGCTGGAAAACAGCCGGGTATGCATCGAGTCCTCTGACTGCCCCAATCAGGACTGTGTCCACACCGGCTGGATCTCCAAGGCCGGGCAGAGCGTCGTATGCCTGCCCAACCGGCTGGTTGTGGAGCTTACCGGCACCAGCGGCAGCGACAGCGGTGTGGACGTCGTGATCGGCTGAGGGGGCGCATCATGAGGCATATGACTACCCGCCAGCTGACCCTCTGCGCCGTCCTGACGGCGCTGGCGCTGGCGCTGAGCTATCTGGAAAATCTGATTCCGCTGTCCCTTCTGGTACCCCTGCCGGGGGTGAAGCTGGGACTGGCCAACATCGTCACCGTTTTCGCTCTGTATGCTCTGGGGCCGGGACAGGCGCTGCTGATTCTGATTGCCCGGTGCCTGCTGGGCGCCATGTTCGCAGGCAACCTGAACGCCCTGCTCTTTTCCCTGCTGGGCGGTCTCTCGGCCATGCTGGTGATGATTCTGCTGTCCCGAAGCCGCCATCTGTCGGTCTACGGCGTATCCATGGGCGGTGCTGCCGCCCACAACTGCGGGCAGGTGGCCGCCGCCGTCATCACGCTGGGTACCGCCGCGCCCGCGGCCTATCTGCCGGTTCTGCTGTGGATTTCGCTGCTCACCGGCGCGCTGACCGGCTTCGTCGCGTCTCTGCTCTTTCGGGCCATATCCCATACAAATCTCATGAAAGCGTGAGGCACATCATGGATCAGAACATCAGTAAAAAGGATCAGATCATTCTCCAGCAGCTGGACGTTATCCGCACCATGACGGAGAGCAACATCAACCGCATGGGCACCGATTTCTGGGGCAGCCCCATCCACCCGCTGAAGGTGGACGCGCCTCCCTCTCCCGGCACTCCCGCCGACGGCAAGCCTGCCGACGGCCCCGGCACCGCCTCCTCCACCGGAAACGACGACACCCAGCCGCCCCGCTCCGAGGAGAAGCCGCCGGAGAAGATCGAGGATCTGCAATCGGAGCTGGACAGTTACATCGGCCTCACCGCCGTAAAAAAAGAGGTGCGGAACCTCATCAACATGGTGACGGTCTACCAGCTGCGCCGGCAGCATGATCTGCCCACCACCGACCTGAGCCTGCACATGGTATTTTCCGGCAATCCCGGCACCGGAAAGACCACCGTGGCCCGGCTGATGGCTCGCATCTATCACTCGCTGGGCATCCTCTCCAAAGGCCAGCTGGTGGAGGTGGATCGCAGCGGTCTGGTCGCCGGCTACGTGGGTCAGACCGCCATCAAGACGAAAAAGGTCATCGACTCCGCGCTGGGCGGCGTTCTGTTCATCGACGAGGCCTACGCCCTCAACGGCCGGGCCGAAAACGACTTCGGGCAGGAGGCCATCGACACCATCCTCAAGGCCATGGAGGATCACCGGGACGATCTGGTGGTCATCGCGGCAGGATACGACGGGCTGATGGACGATTTTGTGCACTCCAATCCGGGTCTGGAATCCCGCTTCAACCGTTTTCTGCACTTCGACGACTATACCGTGGACGAGATGATGCAGATTTTCAAATCTCAGTGCGCCAAGGGCTGCTACACGCTGGACAGTGACGCGGAGAGCGAGGTGCGGAGCTTCATCACGGAGTCCAACACCAACTCCATCGCCTTCGGCAACGCCCGCGGCGTGCGGAATATCTTTGAGCAGATTCTGGTGAACCAGTCCAACCGTCTGGCCGCACTGGAAACCGTCAGCCGGAACGATCTGATGAAGCTCACGGCGGCGGACGTCCGCATGGCGGAGGGCAAATCCCCCGCGCCGGATGAGATTGAAACCGCCGTGGAGAAAAAATCAGCGCCGGACGCCTCCGCAAAAACGCCGGACGCCCCCTCCGCGCCCGAGGCGCCTTCGGCGCCGCCGGCCGCGCCAAAGGCATGATCTCCGGCAGCCCGCAGCAAAAAAACTCCGCTCCTTTTCAGGAGCGGAGTTTTTTTCAGTTCATCTGCTTGCGGCGGCTGAGATTCATGGTGCCGTCCTGCATATTGTTCAGCTCGTCCAGGCTCTTTCCGGTGCCCAGCGCCACACAGGAGATGGCGTCGTCGGCGATCACGGTGTGGATGCCGGTACGGGCGGTGACCAGCTTGTCGAAGCCGGACACCAGACTGCCGCCGCCGGTCATGACGATGCCGTTGGTGGAGATGTCCGCCACCAGCTCGGGAGGCGTGCGCTCCAGCACGGAGTGGATGGTCTCCACGATGCGCTCCACAGGCTCCTCGAAAGCGTCCATCATCTCCGACGAGGAGACGGTGACGACCTTGGGGAGGCCGGTGAGCAGACAGCGGCCCTTGACGTCCAGCGTCTCGTCCTCATCCTTGGGGAACACGCAGCCGATCTTGATCTTCATATCCTCGGCGGTGCGCTCGCCGATGAGCAGGTTGTGCTTGCGGCGCATATACTTGACGATGGCTTCGTTGAGCTGATCGCCGGCAATCTTGATGGAGGTGGACTCCACCACGCCGCTGAGGGAAATCACGGCGATGTCGGCGGTGCCGCCGCCGATGTCCACCACCATGTGGCCGTCGGGCTGGGTAATGTCGATGCCTGCGCCGATGGCCGCAGCCACCGGTTCCTCAATGAGAAAGACCTTCCGCGCGCCCGCCTGAATGCCGGCGTCGATCACAGCGCGCTCCTCAACCTCGGTGATGCCGGAGGGCACACAGATGATGACGCGGGGCTTGATAAACTGGAACCCGCTGACCTTGTGAATGAACTCGCGGAGCATCCGCTCCGTCATGTCGTAGTCGGAGATGACGCCCTCCCGCAGAGGACGGATGGCAATGATATTGCCGGGAGTACGCCCCAGCATTGCCTGCGCGTCAGCGCCCACCTTCAGCAGCTTGCCGGTGTTCTTATCCAGCGCCACCACAGACGGCTCGTTGAGCACGATGCCCTTGCCCTTCACATATACCAGAACGGAAGCCGTTCCCAAATCAATTCCAATATCCTTTGTCATGGACATAGTTTCCACCTCAATGTTCTATTCGTTGTCGTTCTATATCAGCCAAGCGGTAAACCGCGGATGGTCGTACAGCTTGTATTATACCGAAAAGGGCACAGCATTGCAAGGACATTCTTTGTTCCCTGATGGTTTTTATGTATTTCCACCTGAATCCGATATTTTTTTTTCTGTTTTCTGGCGGGTCCTGCCCACGGTGACGCACAGCACCTCTGCCGCGCCGGCGTCCCGCAGAACTCGCGCGCACTCCGAGAGCGTGGCGCCGGTGGTGACAATGTCATCCACCAGCAATATGCGTTTCCCCTCCGGCTGTGCGCCGGGTGCAGCGGCGTAGACGCCCAGCACATTGGCCCGCCGGGCCGCGGCGTCGTTCAGGGAGGACTGCGCCGGATTCTCCGTCTCCTTCACCAGCAGGTGCCGCGCCCGGACGCCCCAGCGGCGGCAGGCGGATTCGGCCAGCAGCCGGGCCTGATCGTAGCCGCGTTTCCGCAGCCGCTGCGCGCCCACCGGCACCCACGTCACGGTATCGAACTCCCCGGAAAAACGTTCCGCCGCACATTCGGCCGCAAGGCCGCCCAGCGCATCCGCAGCGCCGGAGGCACCCCGAAACTTGAACCGCATGAGGCCCTCCCGCGCGGCCGCCTCATACCACAGCGGCGAGGCACAGCGCCAGCCTCCCCGCAGGAACTGCTCGCCCTCCGCTCCCACTGTCCACGGCAGCGTCCGGCGGCAGCCGGCGCATACGCCGGGCCGGTTGAGAATTCTCCCGCAGAAGGGGCACTTGGGCGGAAAGAGCAGACACAAAAGGCTCTCTCCGAAGCCGCCCTTTTCCGGAGAAACGCCGGGGGCGCCGGCGCCTCCGCGGGATCGAAAAAACAGGTTTGCCAGCGGGTTCACGCTCCTTCCGTCGGGATGGAACCGCAGGGGTTTCCCCCCTCTGCGCTCCCCTCCGCTTCTGGGTAAACTGTACCCTTTTTCCCGGCTGTTTGCAAGAGTCCGCCGCGGAATGACAAATTGCAGGGAACTCCGCAGATTTTCAAAATATATTTCACATCTCCCCTATGAATTTTGCAGAAAAAAAGGTAAAATAAAATTATTAGGGTTTGTCTCACAATCCGGGATAAGGGGGATGGATGGCATGGAGCTGAACAGAGCTGTTCTGGACGCGATTATTGGCAGCTGTCCGGGGGACTTTGCGGTCTACCGGGTGGCTGAGAACCGTCTGGCCACCGTTTACTACTCTCCCGGCCTTCCGGGCCTGTGCGATATGACGGCGGAGGAATATGACCGCATCATCTCCCGCGACGCAGCGGACATCGTGCTGCCGGCGGACAGGCCCCGCGTCGCCTCACTGGTGCAGAAGCTGGCCGGCGGGCAGAGCGAGGTGGACTTCACCTATCGCATCCGCCACAAGAGCCGGGACTTCGTATGGATTCATGCCAGAGTCCGGATCATCGGCACCATGGAGGGCTGCCCGGTGGTGATGGCTCTGTTCCTGAACAATTCCGCCGAGACGGAGGAGCACGCCCGTCTGCTGAACGAGACAGACACCATTGTGTACGTGCTGGATCTGAACACCCGCGAGCTGCTGTACGCCAACGATCCGGCCCTTCGGGAGTGGGGCCACGGCGATTACAGCGGCCAGCCCTGCTATCGGTATATCAATGGTCTGGATGAACCGTGTCCGTGGTGTCTGCTGCCCAAAATAGAAAATGGCTCCGCTCATCAGGACGCCTGCTATCAGCCCCGCATCGGGAAGTGGTTCCGGCTGGACTGCCGGGAGATGAATTGGTTTGGGCGAAAGGCCGCCGCCGTTTTCGCCATGGATGTCACGGAACAGACCCGCCGTCAGAAGGATCTGGAAATAGACCGGGCGGGGCTGGAGGCCATCGTTCAGAATCTTCCGGTGGGCGTGGGCGTCTGCCGCATCCGCGGCGGGAAGGTCTCCACCGCCGTCATCAACCCCCTGATCCGGCAGCTGCTGGGCATCCGTGCGGAGCAGTTTTCCGCCACAGACGGCGCCCTGCTGGATCATGTCCATCCGGACGATCGGGCCGCCATTCTGCACACCATGGCCGCCTGCTGCCGCCCCGACGTCCAGGTGCGGCAGGATTACCGCTTTGACCGGGACGGACAGGGCTCCTATCGCTGGTACCGGTTGGAGGGCCGCACTCTCCCGCAGGAGGACGGCACAATGCTGTTCTCCTGTCTGTCCGACGTCACCGCCGAACGAACCGCCGCGCAGGAGGTCCTGCACAGCCGCCAGATGTACGAATCTGCGGTGGAGGAGGCCCGGCTGGTGGTCTGGGAATACGATCTTGCCGCCCGCCGCGTCACCATGTCGGAGGGCGCGTTTACCAGCAGAGATTCCCGGAAGTTCGATCTGCCCCCCGTCATCGAGAACGTGCCCGATTCCCTGCTGCCCTATATTGCGCAGGAGGATCAGGAAAAATTTCTGCAGCTCTACCGGGACGTCGCAGCCGGCGCGGCCCGCACCTCCTGCGATGTCTGGTACCGCCTGCGTCCGGGGCAGGAGCCGCGGTGTGAGCACATCAGCTATACCACCGTGTTCAGCGAGAGCGGTCAGCCCGTCCGGGCCTACGGCATCGGTCAGAACATCACCGCCCGCAAGCTGGAGGAGGCCAGCTACCGCCGGATGTACCAACAGCTGGCGGAGGTCAACCCCAGCTCCATTGCCGTGTTCCGCCTGAACCTCACTGCCAATCGCTGCGGCGAGGGCCAGAGCAAATATCCCCGCGTGCTGGCCATGCAGGACAGCGGCACCGCCGACGGGCTGATAGAGGCCATTGCCTCCAATATCGCGGATGAGACGGCAGCCCGGCAGTTCCGCGCCCTGTTTGATCGGGAGCGGCTGCTGGCTGAATTTCAGGCGGGCCATGTCAATCTGACCATGGAGTATCCCGTTCTCTCCCAGAGCGGGGAGCGGATGTGGCTGATGGGATACCTCCACATGGTTCAGAATCCGCACACCGGCGAGATCGAGGCTGTGGCCAATGCCGTGGACATCACGGATCGCCGAAAGGACGAGGACATGATCCGCTATCTGGCGGAGCACCGCTTCGACTATCTGGGCCTGCTGGACCTTCGGGCCGGCACCATTGAATTCCGTCACCGCCAGTCGGACATCTCCTTCGGCGGCCTGCGGCGGAGAATGGGCTACGGTTCATGGCGGGATTATGTGGTGGCCCGGTTCCTCCCGCCGGAGGAAGTGGACTATTACCTGCAGGGCACCGATCCGGAGACCATCCGCCGCAGGCTGGAGGTTGAGGAGACGTACACCTTCTCCTTCCGCAGCAGAGACGGCAGACGGGAATCCCGGCGCCAGATCCAGTACAGCTGGCTGAACCGGGAGCTGGGCGAGGTGCTGCTGATCCGTACCGACGTCACGGCCGCCTACCGGCTGGAGCAGGATCGCCTGCGCCAGACGCAGGAGGCGCTGGCCGCGGCCCAGAGCGCCAACCGCGCCAAAACGGAATTTCTCTCCCGGATCAGCCATGACATCCGGACGCCCATCAGCATCATCTCCAGCATGACGGATTTCGCGCTGGAGGACCTATCCGATCCGGAAAAGCTCCGGGACGACCTCACCAAGATCAAGTCAGCGGACACATTTCTGCTGAGCCTGATCAACGACGTGCTGGACATCTCCAAAATTGACAGCGGAAAAATCCAGCTGAACCCGGAGCCCTACCCCTTCGACGAGTACATCTCCAACATCCGCAACACGCTGGAGCCTCTCTGCCAGCAGAAGGGTCTGCATTTCGTGGTGGAACGCCGGCGCAAAACCGGCACCATCGTGGCGGACAAGATCCGGCTGAATCAGATTGCCCTGAACCTGCTGTCCAATGCCGTGAAATACACGCCCTCCGGCGGCACCGTCACCTATGTCTCTGACAGCGAGGATCTGCCCGACGGCACCATCCGTCATGTCATGGAGATCCGGGACACCGGCATCGGCATGAGCGCCGCCTTCCAAAAGCAGATGTTCCAGCCCTTTTCCCAGGAATATGACAATCCTGCCCGGCCCAAGGCCGAAAGCGGAACAGGTCTGGGCCTGTCCATCGTGAAGCGCATTGCCGATCTTATGGGCAGTACTCTGACGGTGCAGAGCGCCCCCGGCAAGGGCACGTCCATCCGCTGCACCACCATCTTTCCCTGCGCCGAAAACGATCCCCGCTTCTGTTCCTCCGCCCGGCCCCAGCCGGAGCCGGAGGCCCCGCCCGTCCCTCTGCGCGGAAAAGTTCTGCTGGCGGAGGACAATCCCATCAACACCCAGATTGCCGTTCGGCTGCTGACCTCCTTCGGTCTGGAGGTGGACTGCGCTGCGGACGGGCGTCAGGCCGCGGATTGCTTCGCGTCCTCCGCTCCCGGCGAATACCGGGCGGTGCTGATGGATCTGCAAATGCCGGTGCTGAACGGCTACGAGGCCGCCGCGGCCATCCGCGCCATGAGCAGGCCGGACGCCCGCACCGTTCCCATCTATGCCATGACCGCCGACGCGTTTTCCGAGGCAATAGAACGCTGCCGAAAGGCCGGAATGGACGGACACATCACGAAGCCTTTGCATCCGAAGCTGCTGCGCTCCCTTCTGGGAAAGGAGGAACACCACCGTGAGTGAGGATCTGACCGCACGGTTCCGTCTCTGGAACGAGGACTGCCCCGCCGCCTGCGCGCTGCTGGAGCAGTCTCCCGACGGCCCCACCCTTACCTATATGAATCAGGCGTTCCGGGACCTGTTCGCCCCGGTCGTCGCCGCCGGAAAGCCCATTTTGTCCGCCGAGTGCCGCAGCGAGCTGTCCGCCGCATTCTCCGGCAGCGAAACCGCCCGCTGGACGGCGTTTCACCCCGATCTGGGAGGCTGGCTCTCCTGCCGCATCCGGCGGCTGGAGCCCGCGGTCTGCGAACTGTGGGTTCAGTATGACCGGGGTGCGGAGGAATCCCTGCTGGACAGCCTGCCGGTGGCCGTGGTGCGCTATACGCTGCTGCCCGACGGTGTGAATCGCTCCTACGCCAACCGGGAGGCTCAGCGGATCTATGGCGCCGTGTCCCTGGAGGGCAGCAGCCTGCAATCCTCTCCGGTGCCGGAAAACGCCCCCGCCATCAAAGCCATCAGGGATGAATTCCTCGCCCGCTCCGAACCTCTGTCATATGAGACGCGGCTGCGGCGGCTGGATGGCTCGGAGATCTGGATCAACGGCATCCTCAGCTGGGTTATGCCGGGACACGTCTGCCAGACCGTCTTTCAGGACGTCACGGAAAAAAAGGAGTCCGAGCTGCGGGAGCTCCGCACCCGCACCCTGCTGGAAAACATTCTCTCCACCACCCAGACGTCTATTTTCTGGAAGGACGCCCAGCGGCGGTTTCTGGGCGCCAACCGGGCTTTTCTGGAGTATTACGGCTTCTCCGGTCTGGAAAGCCTGCTGGGCAAGACCGACGAGGACATGGGCTGGCACCCCGATCCCGACCTCTATCGGAACGATGAGGTACAGGTTCTGCGCAGCGGCATCAGCACCACCCGCGTCCCCGGCCGCTGCCTCTCCCATGGCGAAAGCCGGTACATCGTGGCCAGCAAGAGCCCGCTGTACGAGGATGGAAAAATTGTCGGCCTCGTGGGCAGCTTTGATGATGTGACCAACGAAACCCTCCAGCGCCAGGAGATTGAGCGCCTCAACGGCCAGCTGCGGGCAGCTCTGGAGGAGGCGGAGTCCGCCAGCCGTTCCAAGTCGGACTTTCTGGCCCGGATGAGCCACGATATGCGCACTCCCCTGACCACGGTGATCGGGCTGTGCGATCTGGGACTGGAGCGCTGGGACGATGGAGAACTGACCTCATGCTTCAGCAGCATCCGCAGCAGCGCGGAATACCTGCTCTCCATTCTGTCGGATATTCTTGACATGCAGAAGCTGGCGGGCGGAAACCTGACCCTGCATCCGGAGGTCTGTACCGCGGCCCGGACGGCCCGCGCAGTGGAAACCATCATCCGTCCGCAGGCGGAGGCCAAGGGGATCACCTTCCTCACCGACCTGCGCTGCGATCAGGCGGAGTGTTTCCCAATGGCCGACACCACGCGGGTGCAGCAGGTACTCATCAACCTGCTGACCAATGCGGTGAAATACACGCCGCCCGGCGGAACCGTCACATGGGAAACCCGCGTGACCGGGGACGCCCCGGATACCCTGACCGTCACCCATACGGTGACGGACACGGGCCGGGGCATGAGCCCGGAGTTTCAGGCGCATATGTATGAGCCCTTCACGCAGGAGCGCCGGGATGCCAACCTCGGCGGCAGCGGGCTGGGCCTTGCTATCGTGAAAAAGCTGGTGGATCTGATGGGCGGCTCTGTTTCCTGTGATTCCCAGCCGGGACGGGGAACCCGCTTTACTGTGGTTCTGCCCCATCAGAAGGCAGACGACGTACAGGCCGCGGCCTATCGCCGAAGTCTGGAAACCCGTGCCGGAGGGACCGTCTCCGGCGAAGGGCGCAAAATTTTGATCTGTGAGGACAATGATGTGAACGCCGAAATCATTCGAAAAATTTTGAGCAGCCGGGGCTTCGCCTCCGACCGGGCCGCCAACGGAGCCGAAGGCGTCCGCATGGTCCGGGAAAAGCGGTACGACGCCGTGCTGATGGATGTGCGGATGCCGGTGATGGACGGCTGCGAAGCCGCCCGCGCCATCCGCCGGTTCGACAGGAGCCTTCCCGTAATCGCCCTGTCGGCCAACAGTTTTCCCGAGGATGTGCAGCGCAGTCTGGACGCGGGAATGAACGCGCATCTTTCCAAGCCCATCGACCTGCGGGAGCTGTTTGAAACGCTGAGCCGCCTGATGGAGCAGAGCGGAAAGGGCGGCGCTGAATGATCGCAGCAAAGACCCGGCGCCGCCCCGGCATCACTCTGGCAGCAATTCTGTTCTTTGCCGTATTCCTCAACGGATTTGAGGCGGGCGGCTACCAGTCGATCCTTCTGAGCATTGGCCGCACCTTTCAGCTGGACGACACCCGGCAGGGTCTGCTGGCCTCAACCCAGCTGACGGCCACCATGATCGCTCCCCTGATCTTCGGCCCGCTGGCCGACAAGCTGGGCAAAAAGCCCCTGTATCGTGCGTTTCTTCTGACGGAGGCAGGTGGCTGCGCTTTGGCCGCCATATCTCACTCTCCCACGCTATTTATGGCGGCTGTCTTCGCCATCGGCTGCGGCATCAGCGTTCTCCAGTATCTCTCCATCGCCGTGCTGGCGGAGAGCTATCCCCTGACCGGCAAGCAGAAGGTGGGCATTCTCGCCAGTCTCTACTCGCTGGGCGCCGTGCTGGGGCCCATGGTCTGCGGTCTGGGCATGAGCCGCGGCGTCAGCTGGCGGGGACTGTTTCTTCTGCTGCTCTGTGCCCTGCTGCTGGATTTTGCCGTCATCTTCCCCATGGACTTTTCCCCGCGGGAACTTCTCCCCTCCGCCGGCGCGGAGAGCGGCGGCGCCTCCGGAAAGTGGGTGCTCTCCGGCGTGATCCTTCTGTGTCTGGCGCTGTTCGTCTACACAGGGTTTGAAAACGGATTCGCGTTTTTTATCAATTCCTTCGTAAGCAATGAACTCCACGGGAGCCATGCCTACCTGTCCCTGTCCCTGTTCTGGATGGCTATGATCCCCTCCCGGCTGCTGTGCGGCTTCTGGCATCGGTACAGCCGGCAGCTGCTGGTGGCCGCCGTGGTGGGCATGGCCGTGTTCGCGGCGCTGGTGGCCGCGGCGCAAAGCCCCTGGGCAGCCATCCTGCTGAGTTTTCCGCTGGGCTTTTTCAGCGGCGCCGTGTACCCCACGGTGATGAATCGCTCGCTGGACTTCTCCGGCAGCCGGACGGGGACCGTCACCGGCCTTCTCACCGCGGTTTCCGGTCTGGGCGGAGCAGTGACGGCGTCTGCGGTGGGCGTCGTCTCCCAGAGCTTCGGACTGCGCACCGCGCTGGCAACGCTGGCGGTTCTCATGCTGGCGAACATCGCACTCTCCTTAATCCTTCTGCGCAAAAAAGAGACGGCGTCGTAAGACGCCGTCTCTTTTTGCGCACTTCATCCGCCGAAGGCAAACACGATTCCCACCGCCGCCGAGATGCCGATCCAGACCAGCGGATGCAGGCCGCGGGTCCGCTTGCAGGCGCGCGTGGCCACCAGAAGCACTGCCGCCAGGAGCACTCCCTTCCAGTCCAGCCGGGACAGCCAGCTTCCCGCTCCGGAGCGCAGCAGCGCCGCCGACGCGACAGTGAGTCCCGAGGCCGCGATCAGCCCCGTGGATGCGGGGCGGAGCGTGCGGAAGGCCGCGTCCACGTATCGGTTCTCACGGAAGCTGTGCAAAAAGGCCGCGATCACCAGAATGATGAGGATGGAGGGCGTGATCAGCCCCAGTGTGGCCGTGATCGCTCCGGGGATTCCCGCTGTGGTAAAGCCTACGTAGGTGGCGGTATTCACGCCCAGCGGCCCCGGCGTCGATTCCGACACAGCCACCATGTCCGCCAGCTGGCTGTGAGTAAACCAGCCTGTGGTATCCGCCATGCGGGACAGGAAGGGCAGGGTCGCCAGTCCGCCGCCCACGGCAAACAGGCCGGTTTTAAAAAACTCCCAGTACAAATTCAGCAGCATCACTGTGCCTCCTCTCCCTTCCGCCGGGCACGGATCAGCTCCGGCAGCACGCCGAAAGCCGCTGCCAGAACAACGAACACGGCAGGGGACACGTTCAGCGCCAGTGCCCCGGCCGTGACCGCCAGAAAGATCACCAGGGCTGCCCTGCCCTTCACGGCGCTTTTCCAGAGCTTGCACACGGCGTTGAAGATCAGCACACAGACGCAGACCCGGATGCCCGCAAATGCACGCTGCACCGCCTTCAGTCCGGCGAAGTTCCGGATCAGGCCCGCCAGAACCATAATGATCACCAGAGACGGGAAGATCAGTCCCAGCGTCGCGATCACGCCGCCGATCACGCCTCTGCGTTTGTAACCGATGAAGGTGGCGGTGTTCACCGCAATGACGCCGGGCGTACACTGCCCGATGGCGAAGTAATCCGCCAACTCCTCATCCGTGGCCCAGCCGCGCTTTTCCACGATCTCCCGCTGCAGAATGGGCAGCATGGCGTAGCCCCCGCCGAAGGTCATCACGCCCACGCCCGCAAACGCCCAAAACAGATTCCAAAGCTCCATATCTCCACGCTCCTTTTCTCTGTCCTGATCCTATCACAGCGCGATTTATATTGAAAATATTTATTCTATGTGTTTATAATACGAATATCGTATATATCGTGCAGGGAGGAATGTCTATGGACATCCGTCAGCTGGTCTATTTTACAGCTGTTGTAGAGGAGGGCACGGTGACGGCGGCGGCGGAAAAGCTCCACCTGTCCCAGCCGCCGCTGACGGCGCAGATCCACCTGCTGGAGCAGGAGCTGGACTGCAGTCTGTTTGACCGCAGCGGGCGGCGGCTTCAGCTGACGGACGCCGGCAAGGTCTTTTACCGCCGGGCCTGCGGGATTCTGGATCTGTGCGATTCCGCCCGCAGCGAGATGGCGGATCTGCGGCAGGGCGGCGCGGGAGTGCTGCGGGTGGGAGCGGTGTCCTCCGTTTGCAGCAGTTCCCTGCCGCAGTGGGTGGCCCGCTTCGGCGAAAGCGGCAGCCGGGTCCGGCTGGAGGTCTATGAGGCCAATACTTATCAGCTTCTGGAGCAGGTCCGTGCCCGGCGCATCGAGCTGGCCTTTGTGCGGACGCCCTTCTCCGCTCCGGATCTGAGCCGGGAGGCGCTGGGCCGGGAGCCGCTGTGCGCCGTTGGGCTGCCCTCTCTGCTCCCGGAGGAAACCGGGGCGAATCTGTCTACACTGGCGCAGGTTCCTCTGCTGCTGTACCGCCGCTGGGAACATATTCTGTCGGACGCCTTCGCAGAGCAGGGTCTGCGGCCCCGGGTGCTGTGCGTCAGCGACGATGCCCGCACCGTGGAGGCAATGGCACGGGCCGGCCTCGGCGTCGGCATCGTGCCGGGAACCGCCCGGCCGGAAGCCGGTCTGGTTCGCCGGCCTCTGGCGGATTTTCAGACGGAGCTGTGTGCCGTGCGGCGGAGAGACAGCTATATTTCCGCCGCCGCGGACCGATTTCTGGAGGCCGTCCGGAAATGTCGGACAGAAATTTTCAGCCTTTGAAGTAATCTTAAGGTTGCCCTGTTACACTTGCCTCCAGAAAGAGCGGAAACGCTCCGCATCACATCCGGCAGAAGGCGATCCTCCCGCCGGAGAATTCGGAGGAATTGATATGAAAAGCAAGCGTATCAGAACCCTTCTGGCCGGCAGTCTGGCCGCTGTCTTTTGTTTTGCCGCCGCGGGCGGAACCGCGTGGGCGGCCGGAACCTCGAGCGGCACGACCTCTCAGAGCGGCACGACCTCTCAGAGCGGCACGACCTCTCAGAGCGGCACGGCCTCTCAGAATACGCCGCCCTCCAAGACGGGCACCCCGCCCGACGGCGCGCCCAACGGGACCCCTCCCAGCGGAGGAAACGGCGGCAGCGCACCCAACGGGACACCGCCCAGCGGCGATGCAGGCAGCGGTTCCGGCAGCACGCCCGGCACACCGCCCAGCGGAGCCGGCGGCGCGAACACCACCACCTATGATTATACAGGCACGCTCTCCGGCGCACTCACGGCGGACAGCGTGGAAAAGTCCTCCGACGGGGAAACGATCTCCGCCGCAGAGGCGGATCAGAATGCGGCACTGGCTGAAAACGACGGCACCCTGACCATCACCAATGGCACTCTGACCAAGTCCGGTGACGACACCAATGGCGACAACTGCAACTTCTACGGCATCAATTCCATTCTTCTGGCCGTAGGCGACGGCACCAGCGCCTATATCTCCGACTCTTCCCTCTCGGCTGACAGCGAGGGCAGCAACGGTATTTTTGCCACGGACAGCGCCGCGGTTTACGCCAACAGCGACACCATCTCCACCTCCGCAGGGAACTCCCGCGGCCTTGACGCCACATACGGCGGCACCATTGTGGCCAACGACATGAACATCACCACGCAGGGCGACCACTGCGCCGCCATCGCCACCGACCGGGGCGGCGGCAGCATCTCCGCCGCCAACTCCACCCTCTCCACCGCCGGGTCCGGCTCTCCCCTGCTGTACTCCACGGGGGACATTGAGGTGGACAACGTCACCGGCACCGCCGCCGGCAGCCAGATCGCCGGCATGGAGGGTCTGAACACCATCCTGATTTACAACTCCTCGCTGGAAAGCTCCGCCACGGCGGCCACAGCCAGCGATCCCATGGCCGACGGCATCATCATCTATCAGTCCACCTCCGGCGACGCCGAATCCACCACCGGCGAGGCGGCTACGTTCCAGGCGGTCAACTCCACCCTGAAAAGCGCCATCCAGAGCGGCGCCATGTTCTACTTCACCAATACCAGCGCCAACGTGGTTCTCAGCAGCACAACTCTTGACTTTGATTCCAGCAAGGTCAAGCTGATGGCCGTGCAGGGCAACGACGCCAACAGCTGGGGCACCGCCGGCTCCAACGGAGCCTCTGTGAACTTCACCGGTCTGGGCGAAACCCTCAGCGGCGACATCGATGTGGACACCATCTCCACTCTGAATCTTTACCTGCTGGAAAAGTCCGTCTATACCGGCGCCATCTCCATCTCCCAGAACTCTGTGAACACCAGCGCCAGCGAAGCCCCCATCACCGTAAATCTGGACGGAACCTCCAAGTGGGTCGTCACCGCCGACTCCACCGTAACCAATCTCAACGCCGCCGACGGCGCCCAGATTGTGGACGGCAGCGGCAAAACGGTCTCCATCGTGGTGGACGGCAAGACCGTGGTGGACGGCGACAGCGACATCACCGTAACGGTCACCGGCAGTTACACCAACACCGTTTCCACCTCTTCCGTCAATGCTCTGTCCACCGACTACATCGACCGCACAGGCTTTGACAGCTACTACGCCACCTCCACTGCCTTCTCCTCCAACGGAACCACCGCCGCCGCAGAGGACAGCAGCGCGGCTTCCTCCGCACAGAGCGCAACGACGCAGACCAGCTCCAGAACCCGCGTCGTCATCGGCGTCGTCATCGCGGCTGCAGTAGCCGCGGCCGCAGCCGCCGTCACCGGCATCGCCCGCAAGAAATCCGAGGGCGGAGACGACGGCGGGTCCGATGATTCCAGCAAATAATTCTTAACCAGTCAGGGCCCGGCAGTTGTGTCTGCCGGGCCCTGACATTGACATTTTTACCAGTAAATGCTATAATTTTTACAGTCAAACAGTATCTTTTTGCATGGAAACGTCAAACCAGCAACCATATGGCCAATGTGCGGCAGAACCTCCGCCTTCCGGCGGACCGGCGTCCGCCGCGCCGTAAAGGAGGGAGTCTCATGAAACTGACGTATCTGGGCCACTCCTGCTTCACGATGGAACAGGATGGCGTAACGCTGCTCACCGATCCCTATCTCACCGGCAATCCCACGGCGGCAGCCCGTGCCGAGGATGTCCGGGCGGATTTCATCCTGGTATCCCACGCCCACAGCGACCATCTGGGTGACGCGGTCTCCATCGCCCGGCGGTGCGGCGCTCCCGTCATCACCACGGTGGAGGTGGCGGAGCAGTTCTTCGCGCCGGAGGGTGTGGAGACTCTGGCAGGCAATCTGGGCGGACGGCTGGTGTTCCCCTTCGGCAGCGTCAAGTTCCTGCCGGCGCTTCACAGCTGCGGTGCCCCGGGCGGCGTGGCCTGCGGCTTTCTGATCCTGCTGGGGGGCAAAAAAATCTGTTTTGCCGGAGATACGGCTCTGTCGGCCGAAATGTCCCTCTGGCGGGACGACCATGCAGACGCCGCTCTGCTGCCCATCGGCGACGTATATACCATGGGCCCGGACGACGCTCTGAGGGCAGCGCAAATCATCGCGCCAAAGCTGGTGGTCCCCATGCACTACAACACCTTCCCCGCTCTCCGGCAGGATGCGGAGGCCTTCTGCCGCCGGGTTGAGGCCTTCTGCGACGCCCGCGCCGTCCCCCTCCGCCCCGGAGAATCGCTGGAGCTGTAAGGAGCTCCGGCCCAGCCGCTTTTTTGAAAATCCGCGCCCGGTACCGGGCGCGGATTTTTTTCCGGCTTTCGTACCATTTTGAAGTAAGTTTAAGGTTCGCGCAGTAAGATGATCCCATCAAAAGAAATTTGGGAGGTTCCTGTAATGACACTCAGCCTGCTTCTTGCATGGGCCGCGGTTATCTGCACCGTTATGGCCGCTTTGAAATTTATTGCCCGGATCAGCAAAAACCGCACTCTGAACCGCTTCTTCCGAAAGTGCCACATCCCCTTCGGCGTGCTTCTGCTGGTGTTCGGAATTCTTCACGGAATTTTAGCCGGCAACCCCTCCTGGGCCACACTGTCGGACTTTCAGCCCGCCGCCGTCCTCTTTACCTGGAACTGGGGCACCGTGTGTCTGCTGCTGGCGGCGGCTCTGGCGGCCACCTATCTGCTGCGCAAGGTACTCAAGCGCCGCTGGATGATCGCCCACCGGATTCTCACCGTTGCCCTGATTCTCTCGCTGGTGTTCCATCTGACCAGCATGGGGATTCAGCTGCCGCAGCGGCTGTCCGAGACTTTCTCCTCCTCCACGGAGGAAACCGTCTCCTCGTCCGCCTCTGAGAGCGCCGCAGCTTCCGACAGCACCACAGCTTCCGGGGACAGCGCCGCCGCGGGCAGCACCTCCTCTGCCGCGGAGGACAGCACCGCAGCTGCTTCCAACGATACCGCGGCCGCCGGCAGCGACACCGCAGCAGCTTCCTCCGGCACCTCCAGCGATTCCGCATCCTCCAGCGTGGCCACCTTCTCCGGGGCCCAGCTGAAGGACGGCACCTATGAGGGTTCCGCAGACGGCTACGGCGGCACCACCACCGTCTCCGTGACCGTCTCCGGCGGTCAGGTGACGAACATCACGGTGGTCAGCGAAAACGACACCGATCGGTTCTTCAGTCAGGCCGAAAGCGTGCTGGACGACATCACCAGCCAGCAGTCTCTGGAGGTGGATACGGTCACCGGCGCCACCTTCTCCTCCGCAGGCCTCATCAACGCCGTAGCCAACGCGCTGCAGAGCGCCGTGGTCTCCGGAACGCTGCAGGTGACGAACATCGATCTCTCCTCCGTGGAACGCCACGGCCGGTAATCCCGGCGGGGCAGCAGGAACATTCCTGCCGCCCCGCATTTTTCTGTCCGGCGGCGCATAGGATTTCTCCGGGGTGATGCGGATGAAAACTCACTGGCAGGCGCCCGTCGTTCTGGTACTGACGGCGGGGCTTTTCTGGCTTCTGCTGGATGCGGCGGATGTGCGGGAGGCCGCGGTGGAGGGACTGCGCCTCTGCGGCACGGCGGTCATTCCCTCACTGTTTCCCTTTCTGGCGATTTCCTCGCTGCTGATGGCTCTGGGCTTCGGAGAATTTCTCTCCGGCCCGCTGGCCGGGCTGATGGGTCTCTACGGCATTGGCGGAGCCGGCGCGTCGGCCCTGCTGCTGGGCCTGCTGGGAGGATACCCCGTGGGCGCCCGCACCGCCGCGCAGCTGTACGGGGACGGTCTGCTGTCCAGAGACGAGGCCGGGCGGCTGCTGACCTTCTGCAACAATTCCAATCCCGCGTTTCTGATTACGGTGCTGGGTGTGGGAGTTTTCGGCAGCGTCCGCACCGGCGCATGGCTGTGGCTGATCCATCTGCTGTCCGCCCTGCTGGCAGGATTGCTGCTGGGGCGGGGGCGTGCCTCCAACACCCGGCGGCAGCCGCCCCGCCAGCCGCCTTTCCGGGCGGTGCGGTTCTCCAGCGCCCTGATGGACGCCGTAGGCTCTGCCTTGACCGCCATGCTGTCCATCTGCGCCTTCGTGATTTTTTTCTATGTGCTGGTGCTGCCGCTGCGCAGCATCGGCGGACAGCCGGGCACCGCGCTGGTGGGAGCGGTGGAGCTGTTTTCCGCTGTGCCGCGGCTGACGCCGGACCGGGCCGGTCTGGTGCTGGCGGCCGGTCTCAGCGGATGGGGAGGCGTCTCCGTTCTGTGCCAGACGCTGGCGGTGCTGGCGGACAGCGGCCTGCCGGTGCGAAACTGTGTGGCCGGCAAAGCGGTGCAGTCGCTGCTGTCCGCTGCGCTGGCGTGGTGTCTGGCCGGTCATATCCTGCCCTGAAACGAATACTCCCCGCTGTCTTTCGACAACGGGGAGTATTCTTTCGCGCATATTCTACAAATAGTGTTCACTTTTTAAGGCTGGAATAGCCGTAGGCGTTGACCACGGCGTCCAGCGGAATCCCCCGCTTGCACAGCGGGCACTCGTGCGGCGGGAAGGATGCATAGTCCGGCAGGTCGGACAGGTCGAACAGAGAGGTCACGCGGATGCCCTCCGTCTCCTTCAGCGAACTGTAGATGGCCGCAATGCCGGCCACCCGGCCGCCGTAGTAGCGGATGCTCTCCATGCTGCGGGCGGCGGTCACGCCGGTGGTCAGGGAGGCCATCAGGATCAGGACATTCTTCCCGTCGATCATACTGCGCGCGTTCTCCCGGAAGATGATCTTGGAGTTGGTATCCACCTCTGCCCACATGATATTGACGTCGCGCCCCTCGTTGATGGACACGTATCCCGCCTGAGTCAGCTGCCGGCCCAGACACGCGCCGATGGTGCTGGTGCCGTCCAGACAGAGGATGGTGTCCACCATCACTCCGGACAGGCCATGCTCCGCCAGCTGCTGGGCCACGGCTGTGGCCTCGTTGAGACTGGCCTTCTGGGAGGTCACGTCAATATAGTAGTTGATATGGCTGTGGCTGGTGGCAAAATGTCCCCGCGCCACGTTCAGCGTCACATCGCCCACGCAGACAGGCAGTTTGAAAAATTTTGGTTCCATACGTCAAGATCCTTTCTTCTCGAGATTCAGGGAGCGGCCTTACCGCTGTCCCTTGTCGTAAGGGATACCCTCAGCCTTGGGGGCCAGAGACTTCTTGGACGTGAACGCAAGGACCACGAGGGAAATGATGTACGGCAGCATATTGTACACCCCGCTGGGGATGTCCAGCGCCACCAGAAAATCGAAGCCGGTATACACGTTGGACAGTGCGCGGAACAGGCCGAACAGCAGCGCCGCCAGCGCGATGCGCAGCGGCTTCCACTGGCCGAAGATCATAACGGCCAGTGCCAGGAAGCCGAAACCGGCAGCGCCCGTCTCGAACTTCCACTCGCTGACGCCGGCGGTGATGTACACGATGCCGCCCAGGCCGCCCAGCATACCGGAGATCAGCACGCCGGCCCAGCGCATCCGATAGACGTTGATGCCCACGCTGTCCGCCGCCTGCGGATGCTCGCCGCAGGCCATGAGGCGGAGGCCAAACCGGGTCTTGTACAGTACGATGTAGGCGATCACCAGCGCCACCGCAGCCATGAGCATGAACCAGTTGAACTCAAAGCTGCCAATGCGGACGATGAAGGATTTCTTCGCCGTAACGTACTGGATGGTGGAGGAGACGTTGTCGGGGCTCTCGGCGGTGTTGATGGCCTTGACGATGACGGTGGCGGCCGCAGTGCCCAGCAGGTTCATGGCGGTGCCCACCATCGTCTGGTCGGCCTTGAAATTGATGCAGGCAACGGCCAGCAGCACGGAGTAGGCCATGCCCACCAGGATGGCGCACAGCACCACCACGACCACCATTTCCAGTGCCGGAGCGCCGGAGGGCAGGAACTTCATGGCAAGCGCTCCGCCCAAGGAGCCCATAACCATGATGCCCTCAAGGCCCAGGTTGATGACGCCGGAATGCTCGGAGAAGCAGCCGCCCAGCGCCACCAGAATCAAAACGGAGGCAAAGATCAGCGTGTACTGAATCAGCAGCAGCATTACTTTTGTCCCCCTTCCTCAGACTTCGCATCGCTGTCCGCAGCGACTTTTTCCTTTTCCTTCAGGGCTTCCCGCTCCTCTTTCCGGGCGATGCGGCTGTTCATGAAATGCTTGAAGAACAACACAAAGCCGCACAGGTAAATGATAAGGGAGGAGATCAGATCGGAGATCTGAGCGCAGTACATGGTTTTGTCCACGTAGGCGCCGCCGCTGGTGATATGCTGAATAAAGTAGGAGGCAAACACCGTTCCGATGGGATTCAGTCCGCCCAGGAAGGTGGCGGCGATGCCGTTGAAGCCCATGGCGGGGACGGAGGACTGGGTGCACTGCCACTGCTCGTAGCCGCTGAGATACAGGAACGCGGCGCCGATGCCGGCCAGCGCGCCGCCGATCACCAGCGTCAGGATGATGTTGCGCTTCTCGTTCATGCCGCAGTAGCGGGCGGCGTCCTTGTTGCAGCCGGTGGCGCGAAGCTCATAGCCAAACTTCGTCTTGCCCAGCACGATCCAAACGGCGATGGCCGCCAGCACGGAGAGCGGAATGGCAATGGTCACATACTGATTGTTGGTGAACAGCTTGCCGAGTCCCAGGGACGGCAGCAGCGCGGAGGAGTTGAAGCTGGCCACCACGTTGGTGTAGGGGCTGGCCGGTTCCTTCACGCGGGAGAGCAGCATATTCACCGTGTACAGCGCGATCCAGTTCAGCATGATGCCGGAGATGACCTCGTTGACGTTGCAGTAGGATTTCAGCACGCCGGACAGGGCGCCCAGCGCGGCGCCGGCCAGAGCCGCCAGAATCAGGCAGGCCCACCACGGCATATGCCACGCCAGCGCGGCATACAGGCAGGCGCCTGCGCCGGCCACATACTGGCCCGCGGCGCCGATGTTGAACAGACCCACCTTGTAGGCAAACTGGATGGACAGCGCGCACATCAGCAAGGGCGCGGTCTTGACCAGCGTGCTGCCGAAATACTTCATGGCGGCGGGCCGGCTGGGATAGGTGAAGAAGTTTTTCACGACGGTGGAAATGGCGTCCCACGCGCCGGTGGGATTGATGAACAGCAGGACGATATAGCCCAGCAGCAATCCCAGAAGGATGCACAGCAGCGAGGCCAGAATGGACTGAACGCCGTTGTTTTTCAGCAGGCTGGTCTTTTCTCTTTTCATACGTGCTCCGCCTCCCTCTTGGCGCCGGCCATGTAGAGGCCAAGCTCCTGAACGGTGGTCTTTTTCGGGTCCAGCTCGCCCACGATCTCACCCTCGTACATCACGAGGATGCGGTCCGGCACGCTCATGACCTCGTCCAGCTCCAGAGATATCAGCAAAACCGCCTTGCCGGCGTCCCGCTCGGCCACGATCTGCTTGTGAATGTACTCGATGGCGCCCACGTCCAATCCGCGGGTGGGCTGCACAGCCACCAGCAGCTCCGGGTTCTTGTCAATTTCCCGCGCGACGATGGCCTTCTGCTGGTTGCCGCCGGACATGCTCCGGGCGGTGGTCACAGGGCCCTGGCCGGAGCGCACGTCGTACTGCTGGATGAGCCGGTTGGCGTATTCCCGGATGGCGCGGCGCTTGAGAAAGCCGCCCTTGCCGGTGAACTGCGGCTCAAAATACCGCTGCAGCACCAGATTGTCCTCCAGTGTAAAGTCCAGCACCAGTCCATGCTTCTGGCGATCCTCCGGGATATGGCTCATGCCCATGGTGGAGCGCCTGCGGATGCTGGCCTTGGTGATGTCCTGCCCCTCCAGCGTCACCTTGCCGGACTCCAGCGGTTCCAGACCCGTCAGACCGTAAACCAGCTCGGTCTGGCCGTTGCCGTCGATGCCGGCGATGCAGACGATCTCTCCCGCCCGCACCTGAAAGCTGACGTTCTTGACGGCATTGTTGTGGTGCAGCTTGGAGGCCACGGTCATATTCTCCACCTGAAGAATCACCTTGCCCGGCTCGATGGGCTTCTTCGTCACCTCAAACTGCACGTCGCGGCCCACCATCATGCGGCTGAGCTCTTCCCGTGAGGTCTCCGCAATGTTGACGGTGCCGATGTACTTGCCCTTACGGAGGACCGAGCAGCGGTCCGCCACAGACATGATCTCGTTGAGCTTATGAGAAATGAACAGGATGGATTTGCCCTCGGCGGCCAGATTCCGCATGATCTGCATCAGCTCGTCGATCTCCTGCGGCGTCAGAACCGCGGTGGGTTCGTCGAAAATCAGAACCTCATTTTCGCGGTAGAGCATCTTGAGGATCTCCGTGCGCTGCTGCATACCTACGGTGATGTCCCGCACGTAGGCGTCCGGGTCCACCATCAGGCCGTATTTTTCAGAGAGCGCCACAACCTTCCTGCGGGCTTCGTCCTTCTGGAGAAACCCCTTGCGGCAGGGCTCCACGCCCAGAATGATGTTATCCAGAACGGTGAAGCACTCCACCAGCTTGAAGTGCTGGTGGACCATGCCGATTCCCAGAGCGTTGGCGTCGTTGGGGTCCTTGATCTGAACCACCTGACCGTCCTTTTTGATGGTGCCCTCCTCCGGCTGGTACAGGCCGAACAGAACGCTCATCAGCGTGGACTTTCCGGCGCCGTTCTCGCCCAGCAGAGCATGAATTTCGCCCTTTTTCAGCTGCAGCGTGATGTCGTCGTTGGCGATGATGCCGGGGAATTTTTTGGTGATGTGGAGCATCTCAATGGCATATTGTTCTTCCAATCTTCGCAACCTCCCCCTGCTGTATAAAAATCTCTTTTTATTTTACTACAATACAGATCACAATTCAAAGCAAAAATAGAAAACAAAGCGGGCCGCGCGTAAATTTTTGGGCATTCCGACGATTTGCCCCGCCGGCAGGCTCTTCCCGCCGTAAAAGGAAAATGGACCCGGGGAACAGCTTGTTCCCCGGGCCCATGAGGTCTCAGGCAGATTCTCAGAAGTTACTTAATGTTGCCCTGGAAGTTGATGGTGATGTTGGTAGCGGTGGGCTGTGCAGCAGAGATGTCGTTGGAAACCTTGATGGTGCCGTCGAACATCTTGCCGACCAGTGCCTTATAGTCGTCCTGAGAGAAGCCCTGTCCCCACTGAGTGGTGTCCATGGGGATCTGAACATAGTTCTGAGTGGGATCGTCGCCGGAAACCAGGCCCAGAGTCTGGATCTGTCCCTTGTAGGAGTCCCAGTTGTCGTTCAGGATGATCTCGGTGAGCAGGGTGTTGACCGTGGCGGCCAGGCCCTTCATGGCGGAGGTGACCGTCATCTTGCTGCCGTACTGGTTGTCGATGATGCCGGACTGATCCACGTCCACGCCGATGATCTTGCCGTCAACCTTGGCAGCAGCCTCAGCAACGGAGGTGTACACGCCGCCGCCGCAGGCAAAGACGCACTTGGTGCCGGCCGCGTACCACGTATCCATGGCGGCGGTGATGTCTGCGTCGCCCTTGAACTGGTTGGCGTATGCATAGTTCATGGTGACGGTGGCGCCGGTCTCGGCGGCAGCCGCGTCAGCGCCCTGCACGAAGCCGTAGCCATACCGCATGACGGCGGGAACAGCCATGCCGCCCAGGAAGCCCAGCTGGGTGTAGCCCAGCTTCACAGCCGCGTAGCCGGCCATGTAGCCGCAGAGCTCTTCCTGATACACGGCGCAGTAGACGTTGCCAGAGTTGTAGTAGTCGGTGACCTTCCAGTTGTCGGGATTATAGTCGTACTTGTCGCCCAGTGCGGCGCTGAGAATGTCGCCGGCGGCGACGTCCAGAGCGACGAACTTCACGTCGGGATAGTTGGCGGCAGCTTCAACGATGGTGCCGGCAAAGGCATAGCCGGGCATCACGATGACGTTGTAGCCGTCAGCCACGGCCTTGTCCACCATGGCCACACGGTCAGCAGTGGAGTCGCCGGCGGGCTTGTAGTAAGTAAAGTTGACGCTGTTGGCCTCACAGAACGCCTTGCAGGCCTCGTAGGTGGTCTGGTTGAAGGACTGGTCGGTGATGTCGCCGTAGTCGGTGATCATAGCCACCTTGTAGTCGGAGGTCGCTGCCGCAGAGCCGGAGGCAGCCGCGCTGCCGCTTGCTGCGGTGCTGCCGCTGGAGCCGCAGGCCACGAGGGTGAATGTCATGACGAGTGCCAGAGCAAGAGCAAAGAACTTCTTCATGGAATCAACCTTCCTTTCAAATCGTCCCGAAGGCATTGCCTCCGGAGAATGCACTTATTATAACAGCTTATATCTGTGATTTCAACCGGCCATCGCGATTTTTCTCACATTCTTCCCGGCCCGGGCCGGCGGGGAGCGGGGAGGATTACAGCGGCTTTTTGTCCATCTCCACCGCCACCTGCAGTGCGATCTCCAGCATCTGCGTAAAGGAGGTCTGCCGCTCCTCAGGGGACAGCTCCTCCCCCGTCACCAGGCTGTCGGAGATGGTCAGCAGCGTCAGCGCCCGCCGATGGGTGTAGGCGGCGTTGCAGTACAGGGCCGCCGCCTCCATCTCCACAGCCAGCACTCCCATTTTGCCCCAGTCCATAATGGAGTTGGAGGCGTCGTAGAACACGTCCGAGGAGAACACGTTGCCCACGGCCAGCCGGGCTCCTCTGGCCCGCGCGATGGATACGGCGGTCTCCAGCAGTTCAAAGCTGGCGATGGGCGCGAAGGTGCCGTTGAGCCCGAACTGGCCGGCATAGCAGGAATTCGTGCAGGCGGCCTGCGCAATCACGATGTCCCGCAGCTTCAGATCCGGGGAGATGGCTCCGGCAGAGCCGACGCGCAGAATATTCTCCACCCCGTAAAAGCTGAACAGCTCGTGGCTGTAAAGGCCGATGGACGGAATCCCCATGCCGGAGGCCATGACGGACACGGGGACGCCGTGATAGGTGCCCGTATACCCCTGCACGCCCCGGACATTGTTCACCAGCCGGGCGTCGGAGAGGAAGGTCTCCGCCATGAATTTGGCCCGAAGCGGATCGCCGGGCATGAGCACGGTCTTTGCAAAATCGCCGGCGGCGGCGCTGTTATGCGGTGTAGCCATGCGTCCCCCTCACTTTTCCATGGCCTTGACGGCCTTGACAATGCGGCTTGTGCCCAGACGGGAGGCGCCCAGACGGATGAAGTCCTCGGCGTCCTTCAGGTCGGCAATGCCGCCGGCGGCCTTGATCTTCACGCCGGGGCCCACATGGGCCGCGAACAGAGCCACATCCTCCCGCGTGGCGCCGGCGGAGCCAAAGCCGGTGGAGGTCTTGATGTACTCCGCTCCGGAGCGGGTGACGAGTTCGCACATTTTGATCTTCTCCTCATCGGTGAGGAAGCAGGTCTCGATGATGACCTTCAGCAGTTTGCCGCCGCAGTGTTCCTTTACGGCGGTAATCTCCGCCAGCACGTCGTCCCAGCGCCGGTCCTTCACCCAGCCCAGATTGATGACCATGTCGATCTCCGACGCGCCGTTCTTCACGGCGTCCGCCGCCTCAAAGCACTTGGCGGCGGTGGTGTCATAGCCGTTGGGGAACCCGATGACGGTGCACACGGGCACGCCGCCCCTGACGTACCCGGCCGCCTGCTTCACATAGGATGCCGGGATGCACACAGAGGCGCAGCCGTATTTTACGCCGTCGTCGCAGATGGCTTTGATTTCCTCCCATGTGGCCGTCTGAGCCAGCAGAGTGTGGTCGCATTTGGACAAAATTTCTTTCAGTTCCATTTTAGTTCGCTCCTTTATGATAAATCATTGGTCACCTGTTTCACAGAGGATACCAGCGGTTAATCCCGTTTTCCGTCCGCCGGACGATCTGTCCCCGAATGGCCAGATAGTCCAGGTGGGACAGCGCCTCGCCCACGGCGAAAAACTTCTGCGTAAGGGGGAACTCCTCCCAGCTGTTGCAGCGGATGCTCCACTTCATATGCCCCGCCGCCTGATAGGCGTTGAGGCCGGGATACTCCCGGATGGTGCGCAGCGCCTCGTCCAGCCGGCGGTGATGGTGGCGGATCAGCTCATCGACCCGTTCCTGCAGCGGCCCCTCCACCCCCCGGTGGGCGGGCAGCACGGTCTCCGCTGGCAGATCCCGGATCTTTTTCAGGCTGAGCAGATAGCTCCCCAGCGCGTCGGGCATGGTCTCCCATCGGGTGATGTTCGGCGTGATATGGTACAGCACATGGTCGCCGGAAACCAGAATCCGCCTGTCCGGCTCATAGAGGCACATATGGCCGGGGGTGTGGCCCGGCGTCTCCACGCAGCGGAAACGATAGCCGCCGCAGCTCAGTTCGTCCCCTTCCCGGAGCGGCGAGCAGCCGCAGAACTTCAGCGGCGCGGACTCCTTTGCCGGATTGCCGTGCCAGAGGTGCTCCATCTCCTCCGCCTGAAAGCCGTCGGCCTGATAGCGGCGGTACAGGGACTCCCACCGGCGGGTGCTGCTGGCGGCCAGCAGGCCGCCGTCGGTCTCGCTCATATAGATGCGGCAGCCGGGACGGTGCAGCTCCATGGCAAGGCCGGTGTGATCGCTGTGGAGATGGGTTAGAAAAAGATCCGTCCGGTTCAGGTCCACGCCCAGCTGCTCCAGCTGGCGAAACAGGGCGTCCCGGCAGGCCGGTTTCCGAAAGCCGGTGTCGATGAGCAGGTTCCGCTCCCCCCTCACCAGATAACTGTTCAGGTTTTTCAGCGGGCTGCCCACCAGCGGAATGTCCAGCCGCCAAAGATTGTCTCCGATTTTTTCCGACATGCGCGTTCTTCTTTCGTTTTCTTTTATTCTATCAAATTCCGGAGCCGCTGTCCAGTAAAACGCCCGGAGGAGGCCGCGTCTTGCCTTGCGGCGGCGGACGTGGTACAATAAATTCCAATAATTTCGGGAGGCTGTCCATGAAAAAGAAACTCATTTCCATCTGCTGTGCGCTGGCCCTGCTGCTCGCTGCCGCAGTTCCGGCGTCCGCTCTCTCCGGCGAGGAGACCCGCGCCGCCGATACGCTTTACACGCTGGGGCTGGTCAGGGGCTTCGGCTCCGGAGACTACGATCTCTCCGCCGACGCCACCCGTGCCCAGACCGCGGCGCTGCTGATCCGTCTGGCCGGCGCCGAATCCGCCGCCGCTGCCGACAATTGGATCTCCGGCTTCCGGGATGTGCCCGCATGGGTGGAGGACGCCGTCAATTACGCATCCCATCAGGGCTGGGTGTCCGGCACCACCGACGTGACCTTTTCCCCCAGCCGGGCAGTCACCGCCAACGCTGCCTGCGCCTTTCTGCTGCGGATGCTGGGGTACAGCGACGCCAAGGGAGAGTTCAGCGTGTCCGGCGCGGCGCTGTTCGCCCAGCACATCGGTCTGACCACGCAGCTGTACGAGGGCACGCTCTCCCGCGGGGAGCTGTTTGAGCTGGCCGCCTCCGCGCTGACCTTCTCCTACAAGGACGGCAGCGGCACCGTCATCGGCCGTCTGGTGTCCGGCGGCTCCGTCAGCCGCGCCTCCGCCAACGCGCTGGGCCTGCTGACCCAGACCCTGACCGCCCGTCAGGCCGCGGATCGCAGCACCGCGGCGGTGTTTCAGCTGAACTGCTACGAAAATCAGACCTACATCGACGCCGGGACGCCCTCCGCCACCGCCAGCGGCTTCTTCCTGTCCGCCGACGGCGTGGCCGTCACCAATTACCACTCCATCGACGGCGCCATTCAGGCCAGCGTCACGCTCTCCACCGGAGAGAGCTATCCTGTGGAGAAGGTCCTCTGGTACGATACTGGTGAGGATCTGGCGGTGCTGCGGATTTCGATGACCTCCGACAAGGGCGTGAAAACCTCCGCCTTCGCCTGCCTGAACGCGGTTTCCTCCTCCGATCTCCGCCGGGGCGACGCCGTGTATGCCATCGGCAGCCCGCTGGGGCAGGGGCTGTCCATCTCCTCCGGCATCGTCAGCGACACGGCCCGGACCATCGAACGGTACACGCTGCCCTGCATCATGGACACCGCGGACATCTCGCAGGGCTCCAGCGGCGGCGCTCTGCTGAACGTATTCGGCCAGGTGATCGGCGTCACTTCCGGCGCCTACGTGTACGGCAACAATATGTATCTGGCGGTTCCCATCGATCCGGTGCTGAAGGCCGATCTCTCCGGAGAGGGCTGGACGCTGGCGCAGGTGGCCGCAAAGGAGGCCGCGTCCGCCGCGGCCTGAACGCCCGAAGTAAAAAAAGCCTCCCGGCCCGGCGGCCGGGAGGCTTTTCACGCCGCCGGACGTCATGCCGGAACCGGGCGTGCCTTTCGTCAATCGCAAAGATTCTTTGTGAAGTAGCGGCGTTTTCCGCTGCGGGGATATTCGTTCAGCGCAAACACTTCCCTGTACCCGTATTTTCTGTAAAATTCAGGCGCCTGAAAATCGAAGGTGTCCAGAAAAGCATACCGGCACCCGCGTTCTCTGGCAGCCGCCTCCGCCTGTTTCAGGATGGAGGAGCCGATTCCCCGCCCCCGCAGGGTCTCCGATACCCACAGATACCGGATCGTCAGCCAGTTCCCGTGGGTCTCCCCTATGAGCCCGGCCAGCTTGCGGCCGTCGGCATCCTCGGCAAAAATGCCCAGATCCCTTGGCTGACGGTCCTCGATTCGCGGAAGGTTATACGCAAGCAGTCCCTGAAAAATATCTTCTCTGTCCTGCCGGCTGATTTCATCTGTGCTTCTGAGCTTCACCGGCGTCTCGTTTTCCACGGTCATCACCTCTCCAAAGTTGCTGTTTTCCCGCCGACCCGGACGAACGCGGGACGGCACAAAATTCAACAGGAACCGCGCCAGAGGACATCTCCCCTGCGGCGGCTCCCGTTTTTGCAGATTCCGTTCAGATTTGCAGAATGGTTTTCCGGTTCAGATGCCGTGGGCCAGAATGAATTTCTCCAGCTCCGCCGCGGTGCGGACCACGGCCACGGCGCCGGCCTGCTCCAGTTCGCCCGGAGCGGCGTATCCGAAGAACTCCACGCCCACGCAGTCGATGCCGCACTCCCGTGCGCCCTCCACGTCGAAGCGGCGGTCGCCCACCATCAGAACCTGTGACCGCTCCTGCTCCGTAATTCCCAGCCGGTGGAAGGCATCCCGGATAACGTCCGCCTTGCTCCAGTCCCCCTCTGGAGGGCTGCCGGCGATCACGGCCAGCGAGGGGCTGTAGCCGAAGTGATCGCAGATGGCGACGCAGAGCTCCTCCGGCTTGGAGGAGGCCAGCGCCAGCACATATCCCCGCTCCTTCAGCCGGGCGCACAGCTCCGGCAGGCCCGGCGCGGCGGCATTTTCAAACTTTCCCACCGGCACATAGCGATCACGGAACCTGCGAATGGCCGTCAGCGCTTTCTGCTCGTCAAAGCCGCAGTACTCCATAAAGGAGTTCTGCAGCGGCGGCCCGATGAAGCGGGTGAGCATGCTGTCATCCGGCACCGGCTCCCCCATCTGTTCAAAGGCATAGCGCAGGCTGTTGAAAATGCCCTCCTTGGAATCGGTCAGTGTGCCGTCCAGATCGAACAAAATAATACGATACATATGCGGCTGCCCCCTCTCGTCAGTCATGCGGCTCTGCGCGCTCTTCGGCGCAAAAGAAGCGTCTGCCCGCGGAGCGGGCAGATGCGCTTTAACATTGTGGTGTGATTATACCACACCCGCGGCCCCGCCGCAAGAGCCGCCGGCTGCGCCTTTTCATGCCGCCGCAAAAAAACCGGAGGCTGAAGCGATTTGCTTCAGCCTCCGTTCTGTGTTTCGTGTTTGCGGAAAAACCGTCGGGAAAGGGGTCACTGCTCATCCATGAAGCGGATGTCCACGTCTCCCTTGAGCGCCAGCCCGCACTCGGCCTCCACGCACTTGATGATGCCGGTGAATACCGGGCAGCCGGTGTGGGGGGGAAACTTGTCCCCGGCGGCGTAGGTGTACAGCGGGCCCTGACCGGGCTTGGAAAAGCAGATCTCATAGGCGTCAAACGTGTCGCCCATCTCTTTCATCATGTCCTGTATGGCAGGGCAGCCGGACATTACATGCAGCTTGACCATCTGCTGAAGGCTCGGTTCCGCCTCAGTGTCCATTTCAGCCTTTGCGACGGTGATGAAACCACAGATGCCCGGATCAATCCGGACCTTTGTCATCTTACTTGCCGAAGTAGCGCTTCAGCAGGCCGGCGAAGGCCTTGCCGTGACGGGCCTCGTCACGGGCCATCTCATGAACGGTGTCGTGGATGGCGTCCAGATTGTACTGCTTGGCCAGCTTGGCCAGCTGGAACTTGCCCATGGTGGCGCCGTTCTCGGCCTCGACGCGCATCTCCAGGTTCTTCTTGGAAGAATCGGTAATGACCTCGCCCAGCAGCTCGGCAAACTTGGCGGCGTGCTCGGCCTCTTCCAGACCAGCCTTATACCAGTAATCGCCGATCTCGGGATAGCCCTCGCGATAGGCGACGCGGGACATGGCCAGATACATGCCGACCTCAGAGCACTCGCCGTTGAAGTTGGCGCGCAGGCCGTCCACGATCTCCTTCTGGACGTTCTCGGGGACATCGGCGCCAAAGGTCTTGCCAACGCCCACAACGTGCTCGGCAGCCCAGGTCATTTCCTTCTGCTCGGTGAACTTGGAGCCGGGGACACCGCACTGGGGGCACTTCTCGGGGGGATTCTCGCCTTCATACACATAGCCGCAAACCGGGCAAACCCACTTTTTCATAATCAATGTCCTCCTGTTAATTTATTTTATATTGGTTGATGTTTTTTCAGTTCCCGCTTGGGATGATTTGAGTATAACCGAATATTCTAATATGTCCAGTTGCTTTTGCAACGTTCAGAATTTTCTTTTGATTTTTTTCCCGTGCGGCGGATCACCGGACACGCTCCGGCAGCCGAAACGCACAAGGCAAGCCGCCGCTGCAAAGGCAGCGGCGGCTTGAAACTACAGCTGTTATTCGGCCGCCTCAGCCAGTGCCTTGGCCTCCGCGATGGCTTTCTCCTGTGCGGCGGGCGGGCACTCCTCATAGCGGGCAAAGTGGAACACGAAGGTGCCGCGGCTCTGGGTCATGGAGCGCAGATCGATGGCATAGTTGCCCATCTCGGCCATGGGAACCTCGGCGGAAATGACCTGCTCGCCGTCGCCGGAGGGATCCATGCCCATCACGCGGCCGCGGCGCTTGTTGAGATCGCCGATGACATCGCCCATATAGCTGTCGGGCACGGTGACCTTCAGCTCGCCCACCGGCTCCAGCAGAACAGGGCTGGCCTCCGGCAGGGCGGCCTTATAGGCCAGCTGCGCGGCGGTCTTGAACGCGATTTCAGAGGAGTCCACCGGGTGATAGGAGCCATCGTACAGCACGGCCTTCAGATTCACCACCGGATAGCCGGCCAGCGGTCCGTGGATGCAGGCTTCGCGCAGGCCCTTTTCCACTGCGGGGAAGTAGTTCTTGGGCACGGAGCCGCCGAAAACTTCCTCGGCAAAGACCATTTCCTCGCTGTCGGTCTGCGGCTCGAAACGAACCCAGACATCGCCGTACTGGCCGCTGCCGCCGGTCTGCTTCTTGAACTTGCCCTGCTTCTCGACCTTTTTGCGGATCTTCTCGCGGTAGGCCACACGGGTGGGCTTGAGCTCGGTGTCCACATTGAAGCGGGTCTTGAGCTTGGCAACCAGCACGTCCACCTGCATATCGCCGGCGGCGTTGAGAACCATCTGATGGGTCTCCGCGTTATTGGTGACCACGAAGGTGGGATCCTCCTCGTTCAGGCGGACCAGTCCCTGGGCGATCTTGTCCTCCTGTCCGCGGGTCTTGGAGGTCAGCGCCACGGAGTAGCACGGCTCGGCGAAGGGAATGCCCTTCAGGGTGACGACCTTGCGGGCGTCGCACAGGGTATCGCCGGTTTTGACCTTGTCCATCTTGCCGACGGCGCCGATGTCGCCGCAGGTCAGCTCCTTGGTCTCGATGGCCTTCTTGCCGCGCATGACATACAGGCGGCCCAGCTTTTCAGCGTTGCCGGTGCGGCTGTCCACCAGCGGCATATCCGGCATCAGGCTCCCGGAGAGCACCTTGATAAAGGAATATTTGCCGTACTGATCGGAGACGGTCTTGAACACGAACGCGGTGGGCACGCCGCCGGGAGAGACCACGAATTCCTCCGTGCTGCCGTCGGGCTTGGTGGCCTTGTGGTAGTTGCCCTCCATGGGATTGGGCAGCAGATCCACAATATCGTCCATCAGCATCAGGGAGCCCATGCAGTTGACGGCGCTGCCGCACAGCACCGGGAACAGACTCAGATCCTCCACGCCCTTGCGCAGGCCCTGAATCATTTCGGCATAGGTGAAATCCTCGCCGCCGAAGAACTTGTCCATGAACTCCTCGGAGGTCTCGGCCACGGATTCCTTCAGAGCGTCGTTGAATTCGGTGATCACGTCGGCCTTGTCGGCGGGGATCTCGATCTCGGCGCGCTTGAGGTTCTTCATCTCATAGGCGCGCTTGTTCAGCACGTCGATGATGCCGGTGACCTTCTTGTTCTCGTCCCAGATGGGCACCACCACGGGGGCGATCTTCTTGCCGTAACGCTCCCGCAGGGCCTCAAAGGTGGCGTTGTAGTCGCTGTTCTCCTCGTCGGTCTTGGAGATATAGATGAAGCGGGGCATATTCCGCTCCTCGCAGTATTTCCAAGCCTTTTCCAGACCCACGGAAATGCCGTCCTTGGCGGAGCAGACGATGATCGCCGCATCGGCGGCCCGGAGGGATTCCATGACCTCTCCGGCAAAGTCGAAGGCGCCCGGAGTGTCCAGAATATTGATCTTGCAGCCCTTATATTCCAGAGGAGCGACAGCGGCCGAGATAGAGATCTGGCGCTTGACTTCCTCGGGGTCATAGTCACAGACCGTATTTCCGTCTGCAACCCTGCCCATGCGCTCGATGGCGCCGGTCATGAAGAGCAGGCTCTCTGCCAGGGCGGTCTTGCCGCTTCCACTGTGCCCCAACAGGCAGACATTGCGGATGTTTTGTACAGAATAGCTCATGATCTTACACTCCTTATGTTTGGGTGATGCTCCGCTCCGGCGGGCGAAAAGGGTACAAAATACAAGGGGTTCGCCGTTGTCCAATGTAGAAATTATACAACACCTGCCGGGTCAATACAACAAAAAATTTGGCAGTTTCCCCATTTTAGGCAGGAGGTCAAATTTTCTCCCGAAATTTTTCACTTCTGAGCAAAAAATAACCGCCCGGCGGGAGGGTCTCCCGCCGGGCAGCACCATCTGAAAGACTGAGGCCGCGCTGCCGCGGGGCGGGAAGGGTGCGTTCTCCGAATATCAGGAAAAAATTCAGGCTCCTGCGGTCAGAAGCGCCGCGTCCAGTCGGACAGCATCAGCACCGGCAGCGCCCACAGCAGCTGATAGATCAGCATGGTCATGGGCGTCATCAGGGAAAAGCTGCCCTGAAATGCGAGGTAATAGGCCAGCAGAACGCCGGCCGCGCTGCCCAGCAGGCCCAGCACGGTACCCCGGCGGGCGGCTGCGCACAGCCTGCGGCTGCCCACCACCGTCTCGGCATAGGGCATCAGGCCCTCCCGCAGCAGCAGCGCCCGGGGCAGGCCATGATCGCTCTCCGCCTCCGACAGGGCCAGCCTCGCGGTCAGACTGGGGTATTCCACCCTGACGCCGCGGCTGAACTTGCGCTTGAGCAGCGCAGGGGTCACGTTGGGGTCGCGGGCCGCCAGAATCGGGGCGATGCGGTTGTGCCGCAGCAGCTTCAGCGCCCAGTCCACATTTTCGGAGGCGCTGTATTTCACGGCGAATACCGCCGCCAGCTGGCGGTCCACCGCCAGAAAAACGCCGGTGCGCAGGTTCAGATTGCCGGGCAGGCGAACCTCCATCTTCCGCATGAACGAGGCAGTGCCCAGCAGCACGCTCTCACCCTGAATGGTGGCGGAGCAGCCGCCTTCCTCGTAAAAGCTGAAGTCGTCGGCTTCCCGGTAATGGCCGCCCTCGGCCCGGAGCAGATCGTCGAACAAACGCTGCAGTCCGCTGCCGGAGGCCCGGATCATGGTGGCGGCGTAGGAGACGGCGTGGGGCAGCTCCTCGCCAAAGACCTTGATCCCGTTGAGCCGAATCGTTCCGGGCGGAAAAATATCGGTGTCCGTGAGGATCATGGCGCGCTTGCCGCTGATGGCCTCGGCCCCCGCCCAGCCGGCCACGGCGCAGCCGCATTTCTGCAGCTGACGGGCCAGATGGGACCACGGAAGTCCCCAGCAAAGCGGCAGGGCAAAGGAGGCGGAGGCCGCCAGAATTGCCGACCAGCACAGCAGAAAATCGCCGCCGCGGCCCTGTCCCAGCGACGCAAGGCCCGCAAAGACCAGCGTGCCCATCAGCACCAGCGGCAGCAGGGCCCCCTGCCAGCGGGCAGGCAGGTCCGGCTTCTTCATATCGGTATAAAATCCGCGGATGTCGCCCGTCTGCTTGCAGGCGCCGTCCGACGTATCCGTCACCAGATACGGCGGATCGGGCATGGCGGCCACGCGGTAGGCGTCGTAATCGGCCCGTCCGGCGCGGCTGCCGCCCCACTGGGCGAACACCAGCGCGGCGCAGGCCACCACCGCGTAAGGCGCCGCGGCGCTGCGGCCCGCAAGAAACGGGCTGGTTGCGGCGTCGGCCAGCGCGATCAGCGCGGACATGGAGATCAGCAGCTCCGGGGTAAAGCGGCGATGGCCCAGCTGGGAAAAGCCCCGGCGGAACACATCCCGGCACAGCAGCGCAACGATCACCAGCACAGCCAGCGCCGCGGCAGTCTGCAGCTTCGTCTCCCCCGTCCAGTAGGGGATCGTCCAGCCCAGCTCGCCCACGCCGGTCACCGCCGCCAGCAGAACAGTCAGCAGCGCGGCGGCGGACAGAGGCTTTGCCCTGCGGGCGGCCGCAGCGCGGCTCTCGTCCGCCATCTCATCCAGCGGTCTCTCCGGGCCGATGGGGTCCGGAGGAGGCGGCTCGGAGGGCGGCTGCTGATACAGTTCCTCGGTATCCTCCAGTTTTTTGCGGGAGAACAAACCCCGGCGCGGCTTCCTCTCCGGCAGCAGCTCCTCCTGTTCCTCCATCACCGCGTCCACCGTGCGGCCCACCACCGTCTCCATGGAAACAGGCTGCGGATCCTTCGGCAGCGCGGCGCGCTGGCGTTCTATCTCCTCCTGCTGGCGGCGCATGGCAATCCGCCACGGCTCGTCCTTCGGGGGAACCGGCATACCGTCGGTGAGGTCGCCCTCGTCATTCTTTTTGGGGACGCGGAGCTTGCGCAGATCCACCGTATCCTCCAGATCGTCGCTCTCCGGCTCCCCGGTTTCCGGCTTCTCCGGCTTGGCGGGGCCGGGGCGCTTCTCCGGGTACGGCTCCTTTACCGGCGCGGGGGGGCGACCCGCCGATTTGCCGGACGCCTCCGGCTCCCCGGAGCCGCTCTGCTGGTCCACGTCCTCCCACAGCCGCTGCTTGCGGCTGCCGCCGTACTCGGCCAGAATCTCCTCCAGCGAGAAATCTCCCTCTGCGGGAATCTCGTCGTCGGCAGCCAGACGCTTCGCATCGTCAAGGATGTCGTCGTATGCACTTTTCTTTTCTTCAGGCGCCATCCGTTTTCACTCCTGTGAATTGATGAGGTCTCTCAGCCCAGCCGCTGGCGCACCGCCTCGTACAGGAGGATGGCCGCCGACGCAGAGGCGTTCAGAGAGTTCAGCTTTCCCCGCATGGGGATGCTGACGAGAAAGTCGCAGTTTTCCGCCGCCAGGCGGGTCATGCCGAAGCCCTCGCTGCCGATGACGATGGCCGCGGGGCCCCGGAGATCGGCGTCGTACAGGGGAGTGGTGCCGTCCGCCGTGGTGCCGAACACCCAGATGCCCTGCTTTTTCAGGTCTTTCAGCAGAGCGGGGATGTTGGGCACCCGCGCCACCGGCAGGTGGGCCACCGCGCCGGCGGAGGTCTTGGCCACCACCGCCGTCAGTCCGGCGCTGCGGCGCTTGGGAATGATGACGCCGTGGGCGCCGGCGCACTCCGCCGTGCGGATGACCGCGCCCAGATTGTGGGGATCGGAAATTTCGTCGCAGACCACCAGCAGCGGTTTTTCGTTCCGGTCCGCGGCGCGCTGGAGAATGCTCTCCACCGTGGCGTATTCCCGCACGGCGGCCAGTGCGATGACGCCCTGATGGGCGTGAGTGCGGCTCATGGCATCCAGCTTCCGCCGGTCGGCCTCCACCACCACGACGCCCTTGGCCCGGGCGGTGGACGCGATGTGGCCCAGCGCCTTGTCCGTCTCCCCCTTGGCCAGATAAATTTTATCGATGGACTCGCCGGCCCGCAGCGCCTCGATCACGGCGTTGCGTCCTTCAATAATGCCATCCGCCTCTGCGGTCAGCTGATTTTTCTTTTCCTCGTCCATGTCTCTCTCCTCGAAAAAAGTTGGGCTTTGGATTTTCAACGGCTTTCAGTATACCATAGGACGGGGCCACAATAAAGCGAAATTCACAGAAAATTCAAGAAAACTGTTTTCTCCGTCCTTGTCGGCGTGTGGTTTGTATGCTATAATCTCACAATACCATAAGAACTTTTCGGCCCAGAGGCGGGCTTTTCTCCCGAAAGGAGTTACTTGGATGGATCAGAACAACAATCGCAACAACAAAAACGACAACAACAGGAACGGCAACTGGAGGGGAATCATCTCTCTGGTGAGCTGGGCGCTGCTGCTGACCCTGATTATCAGCTACGCCGGCAACTATATGAACACCGCCGCGGACAGCGATTCCTCCGTGGAGATTCCCTACAGCCAGTTCATCAAGCTGGTGGATGAGGACCACATCAAAAGCGTCCGCTTCGACGGGGACAAGCAGCTGCTCTATATCACCCCCAAGAGCGATTACACCTATACCGACGAGGACGGGAAGTCCTATAAGGGCAGCGATGTGGAGCTGTTCGCCGTCCCCGTCACGGACGATTCGCTGGTGAGCCTGCTCAACGAGCACGACGTGGAATATACCGCCGGGCCCTACACGCCCCAGATGCCTCTGATTCTCTCGGCGCTGATCTCCTACGTGCTTCCCTTCGTCATCATCATGCTGGTGTTCTCGCTGGTGATGCGCTGGATGGCCGGCAAGGGCGGCGGCATGGGCGGCATCGGCGGGATCGGCGGCGTGGGAAAGGCCAACGCCAAGGTCTATATGGAGAAATCCACCGGCGTCACCTTCCGGGACGTGGCCGGACAGGACGAGGCCAAGGAATCCCTGACGGAGATCATCGACTTCCTTCACAACCCGCAAAAATACACCGACATCGGCGCCAAGCTACCCAAGGGCGCCCTGCTGGTGGGCCCTCCGGGCACCGGCAAGACGCTGCTGGCCAAGGCCGTCGCCGGCGAGGCCAACGTACCCTTCTTCTCCATCTCCGGCTCCGACTTTGTGGAGATGTTCGTGGGCGTCGGCGCGTCCCGCGTCCGCGACCTCTTTAAAGAGGCCAGCAAGGTTGCTCCCTGCATCGTGTTCATCGACGAAATCGACACCATCGGCAAAAGCCGCGACGGCGGCAAGTTCGGCGGCAACGACGAGCGCGAGCAGACGCTCAACCAGCTGCTGGCGGAGATGGACGGCTTCGACCCCACCAAGGGCGTCATCCTGCTGGCCGCCACCAACCGCCCCGAGGTGCTGGATCAGGCGCTGCTGCGCCCCGGCCGGTTCGACCGCCGCATCACTGTGGACAAGCCCAATCTGGCCGGACGCATCGCCACTCTGCAGGTTCACACCCGCAACATCAAGCTGGCGGAGGACGTCGATCTGAAAAAGGTTGCTCTGGCCACTGCCGGCTGCGTGGGCGCCGACCTTGCCAACCTCGTCAACGAGGCCGCCCTCCGGGCCGTCCGCAAGGGGCGCAAGATGGTCACGCAGGAGGATCTGCTCTCCGCCTTCGAGCTGGTCATCGCCGGCACGGAGAAAAAGGGCAGCGTCCTCACGGAATTTGAGAAAAAGCTGGTGGCCTATCATGAGGTGGGCCACGCCATGGTGGCTTATCAGCAGAAAAATACGGAGCCGGTGCAGAAAATCACCATCGTCCCCCATACCGAGGGCTCGCTGGGCTATACCCTGCTGATGCCCGAGGAGGACAAGACCAGCCTGCGCACCCGCGACGAGCTGATGGCCAAGATCACCGTGTCCATGGGCGGCCGCGCCGCCGAGGAAGTGGTGCTGAACACCATGACCAACGGCGCCTCCCAGGACATTCAGGACGCCACGCAGATTGCCCGGAACATGGTGGCCATGTTCGGCATGAGCGATGAGTTCGGCATGATGGCTCTGGCCTCCCGCCGCAGCCAGTATCTGGACGGCGGCTACGGCATGGACTGCGCGCAGGACACCGCCGCGCAGATGGACCGGGCCGTGAAGGAAATTCTGGACAACTGCTATTCCAAGGCCGTGGAAATCCTGAAAGCCAATCGGGACGACATGGACAAGGTCGTCGCCTACCTGCTGGAGAAGGAGACCATCACCGGCGGCGAGATGGTGGCCATCATTCAGGGCCGCGATCCCTCCACGGTAGAGGACAGCTACGCCTCCAGCAAGGCCGCCGCGCCGGGCATCGAGGCTCCCGCCAAGAAGGTGCACATGATCTCCCAGAAGATCGAGGCGCCGGAAAACGGTGAGACCTCCGGCGAGGAACCGTCCGGAGATCCGGCGCAGACCGATCCTCCCACCTCGGAGCCGGCTTCGGACCCGGCTCCGGAAACACCGGAGAACGCGGAGGGCAGTCCCAGCGGCGACCCCCCTGCGGACGGCAGCAATACGGAATCCTGATCTTTGCGCGGGCGGCAGCTGCCGCCCGCGTTTTTTCTTCCGTCAGGCACCTTTCCCGGCAAAAGCCGCCTGCCTGCAAGGAGAGGCCCCTTCCCGAGCGGGAAGGGGCCTCTCCTGATTTTGTTTTTACGCCCGCAGCCGCTCACTCCAGCGACTTGAGCAACTTCTCCCGGTTGCGGTTGGTGTTCAGACTGCGGATGACGCTGCGCACCGGCAGCACGGAACGGGCCGAAACGCTGAGCTCGTCGGCGCCCATGGCCAGAAACAGCTCCGTCAGCGACGTGTCGCTGGCCAGCTCGCCGCAGATGCCCGCCCAGATGCCCGCCTCGTGGGCCGCGTCCATGGTCATCTTAATCAGCCGCAGCACCGCCAGATGGTGAGTGTCGCTGAAACGTTCCAGTCCCGGAGCGCCCTCGCGGTCCACCGCCAGCGTATACTGGGTGAGATCGTTGGTTCCGATGGAGAAGAAGTCCACCTCCTTCGCCAGCTTGTCGGCGATGATGACGGCGGCGGGTGTCTCAACCATGATGCCCAGTTCCACGCTCTCGCTGAAAGGAATCTTCTCCCGCTCCAGCTCCTTGCGCACGGCGGCGCAGATGCGCTTGATCTCCTGAATCTCCCAGACGCTGGCGATCATGGGGAACATGATGGCCAGATTGCCAAAGGCCGACGCGCGGTACAGCGCCCGCAGCTGGGTCTTGAACACCTCCGGGCGGGACAAGCAGATGCGGATGGCCCGCATCCCCAGCGCCGAATTTTCCTCGTGGGGCAGGTGAAAATAATCCACCTTCTTGTCGGCGCCGATGTCCAGCGTGCGGATGACCACCTGCCGGGTGCCCATGCGCTGCAGGACGGTTTTATAGGCTTCAAACTGCTGCTCCTCCGTGGGGTAGTCGCTGTTCTCCAGATACAGAAACTCACTGCGGAACAGTCCGATGCCCCGCGCGTCATTGCTGATCACGGCGTCCAGAATGGCCGGAGAGGATATGTTGGCATACAGCCGGACGGACTTGCCGTCCTGCGTCACGTCGGGCTGGCCCTTCAGCTCTTCCAGCTTGCGCCGGGCCTCCCGCTCCTTTCCCTGCTTGTCCTCCAGATAGCTGCGGGTGGCCTCGTCCGGGTCCACCACCAACTGGCCCGTCTGTCCGTCCAGAATGGCCGTGCGGCCCTCCAGCTCCGGCTTCAGCTCCTCGCCCAGCTGAATAACGGCGGGAATGCCCAGCGTGCGGGCCAGAATGGCGGTATGGCTGTTGCGGTGGCCGCCGGCCAGCAGAAAGCCCAGAATACGACTCTTGTCCATCTGGACGGTCTCGCTGGGGCTCAGATCCTCCGCCGCGATGATCGCCGGGCCGCTGTCGCTGTTTCCCAGGCTCTCTTCGCCCCGGAGAATCCGTTCCAGCCGGGAGGAAATGTCCAGCACGTCCGCGCTGCGGGCGCGCATATACTCGTCGTCCATGGCGGAGAACATCTCGGCAAACTGCTGCCCCGCCTGATGCACGGCGTAGTCGGCGTTGACGCTCTCGCCCTCGATCATGTCCGTGATGGCGGCCACGTAATCCAGATCCTCCAGCATCATCTGGTGGGTCTCAAACAGGCAGGCAGCGTCGTCGCCCGCCTCGGCGCGGGCCTTGTCCGCCAGAGCGCCCAGCTGCTCCTGTGCGGCGGCCGCCGCGTCCTGATAGCGCCGGACCTCCGCCTGGGGATCCTCCACGGTCCAGCGGCGGACCTCCGCCCGCTCCCTGCGGTAAAAACGGATGGGGCCGCTGGCCACGCCGGCGGAGACTCCCGTTCCCTGCATTGCGATCATGCTGCGCTCACCTCCGGATTCCGGTCAAAATTTGTTGGCGGACAGATACTCCTCCACGGCGGGGGCGGCGGTGTCCTCATCGGGGCCCTCCACCTGAACGGTGACGGTATCTCCCTGCTTGATGCCCAGACCCATCAGGGCCATGAGCCGGCGGGTGTCGGCCTTTTTCTCACCCTTCAGCAGCGTCACCACGCTCTGATACTGAGCGGCCTCCTTGGCCAGTTTTCCGGCGGGACGCGCATGCATCCCCACGGGGTCCTGAATTGTGTAAGTAAATGTTTTCATAGTCGGCAGCTCCTTATATTCAAATTCCGTGAAACAACTCGTTCATGTCGGCGGCAGTGGGATAGGAGACCAGCGCGCCCCGCCTCTGGACGCTGGCTCCGCAGTAGCAGTTGGAAAATGCCAGACAGGTTTTCAGCGTCTCCTCGCTCATGTCGGCCAGCGTATCCGCGGTCACGCCCGCCATCCGCAGGCAGTGCAGGAAGGAACCGGTGAAGGCGTCCCCGGCGCCGGTGGTATCCACCGCGCGGGTCACGGCTGCGGGGGAAAAAGCCCGGACGTTCCGGGTGAAAGCCCATGCGCCCCGGCGGCCGCAGGTAAACAGCAGCAGCTGCACGTTGCCGGTCATCAGCTGGGGCAGGGCCATTTCAATGTCGCTGGTGCCGGTGATGAACTCCAGCTCCTCATCGGAGATTTTCAGGATGTGCGCCGTGGGCAGGAAGTCCCGCACCACCCGGCGCAGCGCCTCCTTGTCCGGCCAGAGCGTGAAGCGCAGGTTGGGATCGAAGCTGATGATGGCCCCCGCCTCCCGCGCGTAGCGGATGGCCGCCTCGTGGGCGTGCTTCATGGGCGTATCCCCCAGAGACACGCTGCAGAAGTGGAGCGCGAATGCGTCCCGGAACCACTCCCGATGCACCTGTCCCGGCCCCAGCAGCATATCCGCCGCCGGGCTCCGGTAAAAGGAGAAGGTGCGCTCGCCGTCTGCGGCCAGACTGACGAAGGCCAGCGAGGTGTTGGCCTCGTCCGTAAAGCAGATATGCTCTGTTCCCACGCCATAGGCCGCCAGCTCCTCGGCAATCTTGTGGCCGAAGGGATCGTTGCCCAGCTGGGTAATCAGCTCGCTCTTTCCTCCCAGCCGGCAGAACGCGCCGCAGACGTTGGCGGGCGCGCCGCCCAGAGCCGGAGAAAAGCTGCTCACGTCCTTGAACGCGCAGCCGGACCGGTCCGGCAGAAAATCAATGAGGGCCTCGCCGATGGCGTACAGAGTATCATGCTTCACAATTCGTTACCTCCATGGGTGTAATTGGACGGAGCCGGAGGTCCGTCCCCTCCGCGCGAAGGGAAACGGTCCGGTCTCCGGGATAAAACCGTGTGGAAAACACCGCTGCGCCTCCGTCCAGATAGAACTCCAGCGAGGAGGTGTCGGCCAGCAGCCGCAGACTGCGGCAGCGGGCCAGATTGGCCAGCCGCACAGTCCGGCCTCCGCCGAGGGTCTGATCGGTAAAGGTCAGGGAGCAGAGTCCGGCTCCGCTGTCCCAGCGCAGGGTCAGGCCGCCGGCCAGTGTGAGGGAGAAATCTCCCTCCGGGGCGGCTTCCGCCTGAAAGGGCAGCGAAATCGCCGTCTCCTGCCCCGCGGAAAGACTCCGCTCCTCTCCCAGCAGCGCGTCCAGCTCCCGCGCCGGGCGCTGGCAGAGGCGCTCCCCGCCGTCGAAAAACAATTCCCGCGGCACCGTCAGACAGTGCTGCCAACCCAGCGCGGCGGTGGGGTTCTCATACGGGCAGTCGGGCAGGCCCATCCAGCCGATCATCAGCCGGCGGCCGTCCGGGGCCTCAAAGGTCTGGGGGGCATAGAAATCAAAGCCCATGTCCCACTCCGCAAAGCTCCCCAGCCGTCCCCGTTCCAGCGTTCCCTCCACGGGAAACCAGCCGCTCTGATAGACGTTCTGAAACCGAAGATGCTCATGGGGCAGTCCCTGCGGGGAAACGCTGAGAACGGATCGGCCGTCCAGCCGGAAAAAGTCGGGACACTCCCACATATAGCCGAAGGGCTGCTGTCCGCAGACCACCGCGGCCCGGTGCCAGTGGATGCCGTCCGGGCTGTGGTACACCAGCACCCGTCCCTGATCGTCCCGGCTGCGGGCGCCCAGCACCATCTTCCAGCCGCCGTCCTCCCGCCACACCTTGGGGTCCCGGACGTGGCAGGAGCAGTTGCCGGGATAATCCCGGTTGGTCAGCAGCAGCTGCTTGGCGCCCATGGTCCGCCCGTCCCGGGTGGAGACGCTGAGCACGTTGCCCTCCCGCCCGGCGGAGATATAGTCATAGTCGCCGGGATACTTGACATTGCCGGTGTAAAAGAGGCGCAGCACATCACCGTCGGCCGCGGCGCTGCCGGAGTAGACGCCGTCCCGGTCCTCCGCCGTGTCGGGGCGGAGGGCCACGCCGTCGAACTGCCAGCGGAGCAGATCGGGGCTCTCATAATGACCCCAGCACTTCTGCCCCCGCCCTCCGGCGTCGTCGGGCCCGTACTGGAAAAAGACGTGGTACCGTCCCTGGAACCAGCACAGACCGTTGGGATCGTTCATCCAGCCCCGCGGCGGCTCCAGATGGATGCTCTGACGCCAAAATTCAGGCATGAACGGCGCTCCCCTTCTGTACGGTCAGCAGCGGAGCAAGCGCCTGTACGCTGCCCTCCGCCTGCGGCTCCACGCCGTCGAACTCGTCGCTGTTGGTCACGATGACCGGAGTGATGGTCTTGTAGCCCTTGCTCTCGATGAGGGCGGGATCGAAGGTCAGCAGCAGCTGGCCCTTCTGGACACGGTCGCCCTCCTGCACGTGGGCCATGAAGCCCTCGCCGTCCAGCTCCACGGTGTTGATGCCCACGTGGATGAGAACCTCGGCGCCGTTGGACATCTGCAGACCGATGGCGTGATGCGTCTCGAACAGAGTGGAGACCACGCCGTCGCCGGGCGCCACGACCCTGCCCTCGGCGGGCTGGACGGCGATGCCCTGTCCCAGCACACCCTCGGCGAAGGTGGCGTCGGGCACATCCTTCAGGGGAACGACGGTGCCGGTGAGAGGGCTGACGATGGCGTTGTCAGGCTCTGCCGGCGCAGCTTCTCCGCCGGCGGGCAGCTCGTCCTTCTTCTCCTCCTTGTCGCGGTAAAGCACCATGGTCAGGCCGAAGGACACGACAAAGGCCACGGCCATCACCAGCAGATAGGCCAGCAGATTGTGGGTGGTGATGAGAATGCCGAACAGGCCGGTGATGCCATAGGCCGTTGCGCTGACATGGAACATTCCGGCCATCAGGCCGCCGGCGGCGCCGCCCACCAGAGCCGCGGCGAAGGGCCGCATAAACCGCAGGTTGACGCCGAAGATCGCGGGCTCCGTGATGCCCAGAAACGCGCTGAGGGAGGCAGGCAGAGCCACGGACTTGAGCTTTTTGTTGCGGGTCTTCAGGCTGAAGGCCAGAGCCGCGCCGCCCTGAGCGACGTTGGCCGCCGTGGCGATGGGCATCCATGTGTTGAAGCCGGTGGCGCTGAGCAGGCCGGCCTCCAGCGCGTTATACATATGATGTACGCCGGCCACCACGGTCAGCGCGTAGATGCCGCCGCAGATGGCGCCGCCCAGGCCGTAGGGCAGGCCGATGAGGGTCTGCATGGCGGTGAGCACGCCGGTTTCCAGCCGTCCGAACACGGGCCCGATGATGGTCAGGGTCACGTAGCCGGTGACCAGCACGCTGACCAGCGGAGTCACAAAGAGGTCGATCATCTCGGGGACCACCTTGTGGAGCTTCTTTTCCAGCGTACACATCAGCCACACGGCGATGATAACGGGAATGACATGGCCCTGATAGCCCACCAGATTGATGTGGTACAGGCCGAACCATGCCGCGGCGGTGGGAATGTCCGCCGTGCTGGCCACGCTCCACGCATTGACCAGGCTGGGATGGATCATGATCATGCCGATGACCGCGCCCAGATACTGGTTGCCGCCGAACACCTTGGCGGCGCTGGTGGCGATCAGCACTGGCAGAAAGACGAAGGCGGCGTTGCTGAACAGATGGATGATGGTGTAGGTGCCGTTGGAGGTGATGCCGGGAAACACGTTGGCCAGACCCTCCAGCAGACCCATCAGCAGGCCGCTGGCCACGATGGCCGGGATGATGGGCACGAACACGTCGCCCAGCGTCTTGATGGCCCGCTGGTACCACGGGGCCTTGCTGGCGGCGGCCTTCTTGACCTCGTCCTTGGTGGCGGCCTCGATGCCGGCTGCCTTGATGAACTCGTCATAGACCTTGTTGACGGTGCCGGTGCCGATGATGATCTGAAGCTGTCCGGACGCCGCAAAAACGCCCTTCACTCCGTCGATGTTCTCCAGTCTGGCGGTGTCGCATTTGTGGTCGTCCGCAATGACCAGCCGCAGCCGGGTGGCGCAGTGCGCCGCGCTGATGAGGTTTTCTTTTCCGCCGATCTCTCTGAGGATTTCTTTTCCGCACTTTTCGTAATCCATGGTTCAGTCCCCTCTCCTGCATTCACAAGGTGAAAGTTGTGTGTGAAATCGTTCTCACTTTCTATCTGCATTGTAAGGGAACCGCGCCGGAAAATCCATTGACAGTCTTTCTCAATTTAGGGAATACCGATTATAGGTTTCACATGGTTTCACGCGAAACCCGCAGTTTTTCAGTCCCGGAAATCCGCATTTCTCCGGGTGGAGTCCCGTTCCGTCACCTGATAACTCAGGCACAGGCTGCGAGTGCTGATGGGCCCGTGCCGCCGCAGCTGTGAAAGCATCAGCCGCGCCGCCTCCTCGCCGCTGGTGCGGTAGTAGAGGTGGGCGCTGGTCAGCGTCACGGCGCTGACGCGCCCCAGCGGCGAATCCCCGATGCCGGCAATCATCACGGCCTCCGGCACCCGGAGGCCGTGCTCCCGGCAATACTGCATGGCGCCCACGGCAATGTTGTCGGTGGCGCAGAACAGGCCGTCGGGCCGGTTTTCCCGGCCCAGCAGTTCTCCGGCTTTTTCATAGCCGGATTCCATGGTGAACTGGCCCTCGGCCATGTCCTCCTCCCGCACGGCAACGCCGGCGGCAGCCGCAGCCGCCAGAAAGCCCTGACGCCGCTCATAGCCCGCCGCGCGGTCCCGCTGGGTGACACCGATATAGCCGGGGCGGCGGCAGCCGCGATCCAGCATCAGTCCGGTCACCGCCGCGGCGGCGCCCCGGTCGTCGTGATAGACGCAGCTGCACCCGCTGTACTGCTGCCCCACGATCACCACGGGCAGGTGCATATTTTGCAGGATCCGGTCATGATCGGGGGTAAAGATGCTGGCGCTGAAGATCACGCCCTCCACATGATGGTGGCGGAGCAGCTCCAGATACTCCACCTCCTTGGCAGGGTCGTTGGCGGTGTTGGTCAGCATCAGCTGGTAGCCGCAGTCTGTCAGCACGCTGCTGATGCCGTCCACCACCCGTGCCACGCTCTCGCTGCTGAGCTTGGGGATCACCACGCCGATCTGCCGGTTTTTGCGGGTCCGCAGGGTCTGGGCCTGAACATTGGGCGCGTATCCGGTCTCCTCCACCACCTTTTCGATGGCCTGGCGCTTTTCCGCGCTGAGATAGCCCCGGTTAAAGTAGCGGCTCACCGCCGCCTTGGAAACCCCCGCCAGTTCCGCAATCTCCGTGATGTTCATGGTCTCTCCCTCCGCGCGCCCTTATGAAATCGGTTTCATTTCCTGTATCATACCAGACGCGGCCGACTATGGCAAGGAAAATCTGGCGGAACCCGCAATGGCAAGCCGCCGGCGGGGCGGGCCTGCTTTTTTTCCGAAGTGCCTGCTGCCTCCCGGACGGGACCGGGCCCCGCACGGATAACAGCAAAGGGCCGCGCCTTACGGCGCGGCCCTTTGCTGAAAAGAGAGAAAAAAGATGAAGAAAAAAAGAAGAAAAGAATGAAAAAAGTTCCGATCTATATCAACTGCTCTCGCAGAGGATTGTCGTGTCCCTTGAACTGTGATTATCATAACGCCTGTTCCTAAAGGATACTTTAAAAAAAATAAATTTCTCGATTTTTTTCAAGCCGCAAAATATTTTAAAAAAAGGTGTTGCATTTCGCACTGATTTCGTTTAATGTAACTGATATAGTTACACCATAAAACAACGACAGGAGAACTGCTGATGAAAAAAGGATTTTTACTTCTGGCGCTTGCCGCCGCATTGACGCTCTCTGCCTGCGGCGCTTCCGGCGCCGCCTCCTCCGGAGCCTCCGGCAGCGCCCAGACCTCGGCCCCCGCGGAGGCCACGGTCATCACCGCACAGGAGGCTCACGACCGGATGACCAGCGGGGACGATCTGGTGATTCTGGACGTCCGCACGGCAGAGGAGTATGCCGAGCCCCATATCCCCGGCGCCGTTCTGCTCCCCAACGAGGAAATCACCACGGAGCGCCCCGCCCAGCTGCCCGTTCTGGACACAGAGATTCTGATTTACTGCCGCAGCGGCAACCGCAGCGCGCAGGCCGCCAAAAAGCTGGCGGATATGGGCTACACCAAGGTGTTCGATTTCGGCGGCATCAAGGACTGGCCCTTTGAGACGGAGGCGGGCGCCTGGCAGGCCCCGGACAAGGCGGGCACCATGTCCTCCTTCACGGCTTACGATCTGGCGGGCGTGGCAAAGGACGAGAGCATCTTTGCCGATCACCGGCTGACCATGGTCAACATCTGGGCCACCTTCTGCGGTCCCTGCCTCAGCGAAATGCCGGAGCTGGGCAAGCTGGCCAAGGACTACGCCTCCAAGGGCGTACAGGTGGTGGGCATCGTCGCCGACGTCCCCCAGAGCAAGGACGGCAGCTTCGATCTCTCGCAGGTGCAGACCGCCCGCTCTCTGGTGAAGCAGACCGGCGCGGACTACCTCCATCTGCTGCCCACCGCCGATCTGGTGACGGCGAAGCTGTTTGAAGTCAGTTCCGTCCCCACCACGATTTTCGTGGACGCCTCAGGCAATCCGGTGGGCACTTCCTATGTGGGCGCCCGCAGCGGCGAACAGTGGGCCTCCATCATTGACAGCCTGCTTTCGGGGGCGGTAGAATGACGGCAGAGCTCCCGCTGGCCGTCCACGCGCTGGTATATCTGCAGCACACTCAGCGCGTGACCTCCAGCCGGGAACTGGCTGAAAACATCTGCACCAACCCTGCCCGCGTGCGCAAGGTGATGGCAAAGCTCCATCATGCCGGGCTCATCGAGTCCACGCAGGGAAAGGGCAGCGGCTACCGGACCCTTCCCGGCAGCGGCAGCGTCACGCTGGACACCGTGCTGCTGGCTCTGGAGGAAACGGCCATCTCCCTGAACTGGCGCTCCGGCGACATGGACCGGGAGTGTCTGGTCTCCTCCGGCATGGGCGACGTCATGGACGGATTGTACGCCCAGCTCAACGAAACCTGTATGAAGCAGCTGCGGGGCATCACCATCGACTCCGTCAGCGATTTGATTTTTAAAAAAGAGAGGTAAGTATATGAAACAGTACGATGCGATCATCATCGGCTTCGGCAAGGGCGGCAAGACGCTGGCGGGCGCGCTGGCCAAGCAGGGCAAAAACGTGGCCCTGATAGAGAAGTCCCGCGGTATGTATGGCGGCACCTGCATCAATGTGGGCTGCATTCCCTCCAAATCACTGGTGGTCAGCTCAGCCGAGGCTGCGCTGCACGCCTCCGACCCCTTTGAGGTGCGGGCGGAGCGCTATACCGCCGCCATTCAGGAAAAGCGCCGGGTGACGGGTTTCCTGCGGGGCAAAAACTACGACAAGCTGAATTCCCTGCCCAACGTCACCATCTACGACGGTCTGGGCCAGTTCCTCTCCGCCACCGAGGTGGAGGTCTCCCTCACCGACGGCGGCACGGAGACGCTGGAGGCCAGGCAGATTTTCATCAACACCGGCGCGACACCCATCGAAAAGGATATTCCCGGCGTGAAGGACAACGGCAAGGTCTACACCAGCGAAACGCTGATGGAGCGGGATCGCCTGCCCCGGCGGCTGGTACTCATCGGCGCGGGCTACATCGGTCTGGAATTTGCCTCCATCTATGCCAATTTTGGCTCCGAGGTGACGATCCTGCAGGACAGTCTGGTGTTCCTTCCCCGCGAGGATCGGGATGTGGCCGATGAGATTTTCGCCATTCAGGAGCGCCGCGGCATCCGCGTTCTGATGGGTGCCAGGACGCTGCGGATAGAGGGCGGCACCGTGGTCTACGAGCAGGACGGCGCGGAGCGCACTCTGGAGGCCGATGCCATTCTGCTGGCCACCGGACGGCGTCCCAACACCGACAGCCTGCGGGCCGAGCGCGCCGGCGTGGCCCTGACCTCCCGCGGGGCAGTGGAGGTGGACTCCCGCCTGCGTTCCTCCGCCCCCAACATCTGGGCTCTGGGCGACGTCAACGGCGGCCCTCATCAGTTCACCTACACGTCTCTGGACGACGAACGCATCGTCCTCTCCCAGCTCACCGGCGGCGGCTATACCCGCGACGACCGCCATAACGTGCCCTACAGCGTGTTCATGGACATTCCTCTCAGCCGCGTGGGTCTGACCGAGAAAGAGCTCACGGATCAGGGCATCCCCTGCCGCGTGCTGAAGCTGCCCACGGCGGCGGTGCCCAAGGCGCAGGTTCTGCGCAAAACCGATGGTTTTCTGAAGGCGCTGGTCCATCCCGAAACCGGGAAAATTCTGGGCGCGGCCCTTCTGTGCCCCGAATCCTATGAGATGATCAATCTGGTCAAGCTGGCCATGGATCTGGACGCCGACTACACCGTTCTGCGGGATCGCGTCTACACCCATCCCACCATGACCGAAGCTCTGAACGACCTCTTCTCCCTGTGAGGGGCCGCAAATGGATCACGGCCGCGATTCTCGTCGCGGCCGTGGCTCTCATCGCCGCCGGCATCCGCGTGGGCGAACCCGCCGACGTGGCCCGGAAAGCAGTGAATATCTGTCTGGAGTGCATAGGGGTGGGCTGATGAGAGACGGAAAACGCCATATCATTCAGGCAGCGGCCGCGCTGCTGACCAACGCCCATCTCAGCGGCTTTTTTACCGGCCGCATCTATCAGGGGCCGGCCAAGCGTGTCTGTGTGCCGGGCCTGAACTGCTATTCCTGTCCCGGCGCGCTGGGGGCCTGCCCCATCGGCTCGCTGCAGGCCGTCATCGGCGGGCGGAGCAGAAACGTCTCCTACTACGTCACCGGCAGCATCCTGCTGGTGGGCGTTCTGTTCGGACGGCTGATCTGCGGCTTTCTCTGCCCCTTCGGCTTTCTGCAGGATCTGCTGCACAAGATTCCCTCGCCCAAGCCCGCGGTGCCCCGCCGGCTGGATCGCCCCCTGCGATGGGGCAAGTATGTCTCCCTTGCCGCAGTGCTTCTGCTGCCCGCAGTGCTGACCGACGCCTACGGCATCGGCTCGCCCTTCTTCTGCAAGTACGTCTGCCCCGCCGGCACGCTGGAGGGCGGGATTCCCCTTCTGCTCAGCAGCGCCGCCCTGCAGGACGCCGCCGGCTGGCTGTTCACATGGAAGGCCGCCATTCTCGCCGCGGTGCTGATCGCCTCGGTGCTGATCTACCGCCCGTTCTGCAAGTACCTGTGCCCGCTGGGAGCCATCTACGGCCTGCTGAACCGCTTCAGCGTCTGCCGCATGGAGGTGGACGGCGACCGCTGCATCCACTGCGGCGTCTGCGCCCGCACCTGCAGGATGGGTGTGGACATGACCAAAACCCCCAACTCCGCAGAGTGCATCCGCTGCGGTGCCTGCACCTCGGCCTGTCCGACCCACGCCATCCGTTCCGGATTCCGCGCAGGGCCGTGTCCCGGTGCCGCCGCCAAGAACAGCTGAGCGCAGCGCCGTACCGCGCCGCCACATAAACAAAGGACCGCCCGACGGGCGGTCCTTTGTTTGATTCTGAGGCCTGCATTTTCGAACTCTCAGCGCAGCAGCGGACCGGCGCCTACGAGGGGTCGATGTTCAGCAGCGTCTCCAGCGCAGTCTCGCAGGGGCAGACGGCAAAGCCGTAGTTGATCTCCATCAGGGACATACCGTACTCATGTTCGCTGCGGGTGGTGGAATTGACGCCGTCCTCCGCGATGGCGACACGATAACCGCGGTGGAAGGCCTCGATCGCCGTCTGAGCGATGCACACATGGGTCCGCCAGCCGGCGAACAGCAGCGTCTGAACCTGCAGCGTGTCCAGCACATTCTGCAGCTCGGTGTTGAGAAACCCGTTGAACAGGTTCTTGTGCACCACATAATCCTCCGGGTGGGGCGCCAGCTCCCCAATGATCTCCGCGCCCCATGAATCCGCCATCATATGGTCGTTCCAGATCAGGAGCTCCGGGTCGTTCTTCTGGTGCCAGTCGCACAGATAGATGACCGGGACGCCCAGCCTCCGGGCCTTCTCAAACAGTGTTTTCAGCTGGGGCAAAATATCGCGGATGCGGCGGCACGGCAGGGCGCCGCCCTCCAGCAGATCGTTCTGCAGGTCGATGGCCACGATGGCCGCGCTCGCAGCGCCCGCCGGTCTCCGCGGCTCCCGGTTCTCCGACGACAGAGCGGCCTGCAGGACAGCTCTGGCACGGCGGTACTCCTCCAGACGCTGCTCCACCTCGCATTGCTGGCGGGTCATGGCCTGACGCACCGCCTCCTGCGGAGCGTCCAGCAGTCCCCCTATCTCCTGCAGGGAGAACTTCAGCTCCCGGTAATACTGAATCTGCCGCAGCCGGAAGATCGTCTCCGCGGAATAGAGGCGGTACCCCGCCTCGGTGCGGTCCGGAGGCGCCACCAGCCCGATCCGCTCGTAATGCCGGATCGCTTTCACCGTCAGTCCCGTCAGTTCCGCCGCCTTGATGGTCACCACGGAAAACCGCCTCCTCCGCCCCCGACGCTCCTGCGTCTCAGAATTTTGCAAGGACTTCCCCGCTGTCCGTTACGGCGCCGAAGTGGGTGGAGATGTCCCAGAGGGTGGACTCCTGCTCTCTCGGGCCGGTGGCGCGCACGCAGTCCTGCGGCACAACCACAGTATACCCCAAAAAGAACGCGTCGTGGCAGGTGGAACGGACGCAGATATTGGTGACGACGCCAGTGACCACCACGCTCCGAATGCCCAGTTCCCGCAGGATCAGGTCCAGATCGGTCTGGTAAAAACCGCTGAAGCGCCGTTTTTTGACGCAGTAGTCATTCTCCTGCGGAGACAGCTCGCCGATGACCTCCGCACCCCATGTGCCCTCCACGCAGTGTACCGTCCGCTTTTCAAACTCCCTGTCGTACTCGCCGGCCCGGTGGCAGTCGTTGACATAGATGACGGGAACCCCGCGCTCGCGTCCCGCGGCGATGAGACGGGCGATGTTGTCATAGATTTCCGCGCCCTCGGGGAGCACCATGCTGCCGCCCTCCTTGCAGAAGTCGTTGAGCATATCCACCACCAGAATGGCGGGCTTCTCCAGTGAAAAATCGCTCCCGCTGTCCACAAAGTGTTCCGCAAAGCCTTTTGCTTCCATAAAATTGCTCCTCCTTATCAGTCCGCCCGCTTCTTGCCGGCCGCCAGATCGAACGCCGCCTTGACCAGAAACGCCACAACGACGCAGTTGATGGTGGGCAGGGCAAAGTTCACATACGAAACGGCAAAGCCCACCGCCCATGAGACAAAGCCGCTCCACTCCACCTTGGGCAGGGAATACTCCTCCAGCGCGGGATACGTCTTGCGGTACTTGAACAGGTAGTCCGCCAGAAACACGCCCACCAGAGGCGGCACCGTGGAGGCCAAAAAGTTGATGTAGACGCCGAACATATTGTAGAAGCCGATGCAGGCCAGCACGATGCCCAGACCGCCGAAGATCAGCACCAGCCGCTTGCGGGGCATCTTCAGGGCGCTGCTCAGAGTCATGGAGCCGGAATACACGCAGCCCTGCGCCGTGGACCAGATATTCAGGATCATGGCGAGGAAGGCGGGGCCCAGCAGGCCCTGTGCGGCCAGAACCGCCATGATGTCCGGGTCGCCGGTAGCCAGCGAGCCGATGGCACCGAAAAACGCCACGAAGGAGTTGCCGATCATCAGCGTAATGATCATGACGGCCACGGAGGTCCTGACGGTTCTGGCAAATCGCATGATGTCCGGAGTAAACATCACCGCGCCCACCGCGTAAGAACCGACGCCCATGGAGACGGCCTGCGCGAAGGTCATGGTGTCGGTGGTGACCATGGCGTTCATGCCCGCCGCGCCGCCGCAGTCTCTCACGGCGATCACGATGGAGATGACGCCGAACACGAAGATCACCGGCACCGCAATATTGCTGAGAACGGACATCCACCGCATGCCGTTGCGGGCGGTCAGCGTCATGCCCAGACCGCCGAGGATGGCCACCGGAAGGATGGGAAGGGCGGAGATCAGGGTATGGGCGGATGAGCCGATCAGATAGGCGTCGATGGAAAACCAGCCGATGGTGGTCACCGCCACGATCACCACCGGAACCCACGTTCCGGCCTGACCGAAAGAATACTTGCTCAGCAGTCCGAAGGACAGTCCGCTTTTTGTGGCGATCACGCCCATAATGCAGGCCAGAACCGACAGGATGGCGCTGCCCGCCAGAATCGCCCAGAAGGCCTCCTGAAAGTTGAGAGCCACGCCTATGCTGCCGCCCACCTGCATACTGGTAACGACAAACACGTATCCCAGCGAGATCACAAGAACCGTCATAAAAGATTTGCGCTCCGTCAGGGGCACCATGCCGTGGCTGTATTCATCGCCCTGCTCTGGCTGCGTCGGGGGAATATTTTTCCGTTTCTCCATGGATAATTTCTCCTTTCACACGTTTGCTTAATGGCGCTGGACACCCCGGCCGGAGTACCTTGCTGGCACCATGAAATCACAGCGGGGGAAGATTTGTCAAGGCGCGGGCCGTTCGGATGATTTCCCTAAGGGGAAGGTTTGAGTGTATTTTCCGTTTAATTGTATAAATTGGTCAGCTATATTTATACAGTTCTCCCAATCTTTCAGCATGTGCGGTAAAATGCGGCCGCGCAGTTCTTCCGCATCGAAAAAAAGGAGACCGCCGTCCGTATCGAACGGGCGGCGGTCGCTTTTGCAGTTATATACAGCGCAGTTCTATAAAAATACTCAGACGCGTTTCCATTTGGCGCCGCCGGCCACGTCGGTGACCTCGATGCCCTGCGCCTTCAGCTCGTCCCGGATGCGGTCGGCCTCGGCGAAATTCTTTGCCTTCTTGGCCTCGGCGCGGGCCAGCACCAACGCGTCCACCGCGCTGTCGCCCTCGCCCTCGATGGTGAAGCCGCCGGCGGAGGTGGTGTTCTGCTTCGCGGCCGCAGCGGCGGTCCGCTTCTTTGCGGCCCGGTCCAGCAGACCCAGCCCCAGCACCTGATCGAACTCATCCAGCAATGCCAGCTTGGTAGGATCGTCCGTCTTGTACTTGAGCACGTCGTACAGCACCGTCAGGGCCTGCGCCGTGGCCAGATCGTTGTCCAGCGCATCGGTGAATTCCTTCCGCAGCGCAGTCTGGGCCTCGCTGTCCGGCCGGCTCTTGTCCTCCGGGTTCAGCGCGGCGATGCGGGCGATGAGCTTGTCGTAGGCCGCGCGGGCATTGTCCAGATTATCCCAGCTGAACACCAGCGCCTTGCGGTAGTGGGACTGCAGGCAGAACCAGCGGTACACCAGCGGATCGTAGCCCTTCTCCTCCAGCAGGGAGACGGTGAGAAACTCGCCCTTGGACTTGCTCATCTTGCCGTCTGCAGTGTTCAGATGCAGCACATGGAACCAGTAATTGCACCACTTGTGGCCCAGATAGCTCTCGGACTGGGCGATCTCGTTGGTGTGATGGGGGAAGGCGTTGTCGATGCCGCCGCAGTGGATGTCCAGATCCTCTCCCAGATACTTCATGGAGATGCCGGAGCACTCGATGTGCCAGCCGGGATAGCCGGTGCCCCAGGGAGAATCCCACTTCAGAGCCTGATCCTCGAATTTCGACTTGGTAAACCAGAGAACAAAGTCGTTCTTGTTGCGCTTGTTGGTGTCCTCCTCCACGCCGTCCCGGACGCCGACGGCCAGGTCCTCCTCCTTATGCTCGTTGAAGATATAGTATTTTTTGAGCTTGGAGGTGTCGAAGTACACGTTGCCGCCGGCCTGATAGGCGTAGCCCTTCTCCAGCAGGCGGGTGATGATGTTGATATATTCGGCGATGCAGCCGGTGGCGGGCTGAACCACGTCGGGGCGCTTGATGTTCAGCTTGCGGCAGTCATCGAAGAAAGCGTCGGTGTAATACTGGGCGATCTCCATGACGGTCTTGTGCTCCCGGTGGGCGCCCTTGAGCATTTTGTCCTCGCCGGTGTCGGCGTCGGAGGTCAGGTGGCCCACGTCGGTGATGTTCATGACCCGCTTGACATTGTAGCCTGCGTAGCGCAGGTACTTCTCCAGCACGTCCTCCATGATGTAGGAGCGCAGGTTGCCGATGTGGGCGAAGTGATAAACGGTGGGGCCGCAGGTGTACATCTTTACGATGTCGGGGTGGTTGGGCACGAATTCCTGTTTCGTGTGGGTGGCGGAATTATACAGCTGCATACGTCAGGCAGTCCTTTCCTTTTTCTGTTTTTTCAGTTCTTGCTCCAATGCGTCGAGTCTCTGGAACAGCGCCAGCAGCTCCTCCTGCACGGGGTCCTCCACGTTGACCTGATCCACGTTGTCGGCGTAATCGGCCACGGGCTTTTCCCCGTTCACGCGAACCACCTGAGCGGGTACGCCCACGGCGGTGCAGTTGGGCGGCACCTCGCTGAGCACCACCGCGTTGGCGGCGATGCGGGAGTTGTCCCCCACTCTAAACGGTCCCAGAATCTTTGCTCCGGAGCCCACCAGCACGTTGCTGCCGATGGTGGGGTGGCGCTTCCCCTTGTCCTTGCCGGTGCCGCCCAGCGTCACGCCCTGATAGAGCAGCACGTCGTCGCCGACCTCGGCGGTCTCGCCCACCACGATGCCCATGCCGTGGTCGATGACCAGACGGCGGCCGATGGTGGCGCCGGGATGAATTTCGATGCCGGTTTTCTTCCGGCTGTGCTGAGAGATCCAGCGGGCCATGAAGAACCAGCCGTGCCGGTAGAAGAAGTGCGCGATGCGGTGGTAGATGACGGCGTGTACGCCGGGGTAGAGCAGAAAAATCTCCAGCTTGCTCCGTGCTGCGGGGTCCCGGCGCTGATAGGCCTCCAGCAAGTCCCCCAATCTTGTCTTTGCCATATTCAATTGCTCCTTGTGTTGGCCGGAGGGCAAAAAAACGCCTCCCGTACCAAAGTACGAGAGGCGAGATCATCCCGCGGTTCCACTCTCATTTATCACTCAAGGAGGCCCGTTACGCAGGCCGGACGGAGGGCATCCATATCCCCCGCGCTCCCGGATGCACTTCGCAGTTTCCTCCGCAGGCCCGCTTGCAGCCGGCGGCGGGCCCTCTCTGTTCTTCGGAACACTGCTACTCTTTCCGATCATTGCGCTGTTTACTTGCCAGTATATTAGCAGGATTTCAGATTGGTGTCAAGTGCCGCGGCACGGGAAAACGGAACTGTTTTTCTGAAAAACGCCCGTGCAAAGCGGCGCCCGTCCCGCAATTCCGTCCGTTTTCAGGCGTTGGCGATGACGTCCCTGTTCTTCCCGAAGTACTCCACGCCGGAGTAGAGTGTGGTCAGCACGATGACCCAGACGCAGACTGTGTTCAGCAGCGCCGGAATGGGCAGAAACATCAGCACGATGCACACCATGGTGGAGGCGGTCTTGACCTTTCCGGACCAGCCGGCGGCGATCACGCGGCCCTTGTCGGCGGCGATCATCCGCAGGCCGCTGACGGCGAACTCCCGGCACACCACGATCAGCAGGGCCCACGCGGGCATCTGGCCCACCTCGACGAACCACAGCATTGCCGCCGTCACCAGCATCTTGTCCGCCAGCGGATCGGCAAACTTGCCGAAATCCGTCACCAGATTCCGGGCCCGGGCGATCTTGCCGTCCAGCATATCCGTCAGGCTGGCGACGATGAAGATGGCCAGCGCCACATAGTTTGCCCCGGAGAAGCCCCAGTAGAGCACCACCATGAATACAGGGATCAGTATAATGCGCATCAAGGTCAATTTATTGGGCAGATTCATTGTTTTCTTCCTTTCGCCGCGCAGGGCGCAGCCCCCTTTTCTCTCCGCGCTCCGGCGGAGCGGCGCTCATTCCGCCGTCCGTTCTCCCGTCAGATCTCCGTCCATCACGCCGGTAAGGCGGACGGTGACGAAGGTCCCGGCCTCCGTCTCCTCCTCGGAGGAGAAGTAGATGTTTCCGTCGATGCCGGGAGATTCGGCATAACTGCGGCCCACATACATCTGGGCCTGCGGGTCAAAGCCCTCGCACAGCACCTCCCGCAGGGAGCCGAGGCAGCTGTCGTTATACGCGTCAATCAGGTCGGACTGGACGTCCTCCAGCAGCTCCTTGCGCCGGAACGCCTCCTCGGCGGAGACGTGTTCCATCTTTGCCGCCGCGGTGCCCTCCTCCGGAGAGAAGGGGAATACGCCGGCCCGCTCGATTTTGACTTCCCGGAGAAACGCGCACAGCTCCTCAAAGGCCGCGTCGTCCTCGTAAGGCAGGCCCGTAATCAGGGAGGTGCGCAGCACCAGTCCGGGAATCCGCTCCCGCAGCTTTTGGAACAGGGCCAGCAGATCGGCCTTGGTGTCCCGCCGGTTCATCTTTTTCAGGATCACGTCGTTGCAGTGCTGGATGGGCAGGTCGATATACTTGCAGACCTTTTCCTCCCGCGCGATCACGTCGATCAGCTCGTCGGTGATCTCGTCGGGGTACAGGTAATGAAGCCGAATCCAGTGGAAGTCCAGCTTGCACAGCTCCTCCACCAGTTCCGCCAGATGGTGCCTGCCATCCCAGTCGGTGCCGTAGCGGGTGATGTCCTGCGCAATGACGATGCACTCCTTCACCCCGGCGTCGGCCAGTTCGCGGGCCTCGGCCAGAACGCTGTCCATGGGCCGGGAGCGGTACCTGCCCCGCAGGGAGGGAATGACACAGTAGGCGCAGTGATTGTCGCAGCCCTCCGCGATGCGGAGGTAGGCGTACCAGCCCGGCGTGGTGAGAATCCGCTCGCCGGCCTGCCCGCAGGTATGGATGTCGCCGAAGGCGGCAGGATGCGCGCCGCTCATGACGCCCTCCACCGCCGAGACGATGTCCCCGTAGCTGCCGGTGCCGAGGATGCCGTCCACCTCGGGCAGCTCCGCCGTCACCTGCTCCTTGTACCGCTGGGCCATGCAGCCCGTGACCAGAATTTTCTGCACCTTGCCGGCAGCCTTCAGCAGACCCATCTGCAGGATGACGTCGATGGCCTCCTGACAGGCGGTGGCCAGAAAGCCGCAGGTGTTCACCACCACTACGTCGGCGCCCTCCGGCTCGGCAAGGACAGTATGGCCCGCCGCCGCGACAGACGCCATCATCTGCTCGCAGTTCACCTGATTCTTGGCGCAGCCAAGAGAAATAAATGCAACGTTATAACTCAAAATGTTTTCCTCCGGTTCAGGATAAAAGTCAGATGTCCGGGCCCGCGCTCCCGCGGCTCACTCCTCGGGCGGCAGCTCTCCGCAGGCGGCCAGACCGGCCTTTACGTCTCCCCACGAAAACCCCCTGCGGGCCAGCGCATCCGCCGCCCGGCGGCGTTCCTTCTCGTCGGGCGTCTTGCCCCGGAAACGGTCCAGCAGGTACTTGTTCACGATCTCAGCGGCGTCGGGGGCCTGCGCACAGGCGTCCTCCCACAGCTCCCGGTCTATGCCGTGGCGGCGCAGCTCGTCCCGCCAGCGGGCCGGGCCGTAGCCCATTCCGGCGCAGTGGCGCACCAGCAGAGCGGCGTAGTCGGCGTCGTTCAGGGCGCCGATGGCCTCCAGCCATTCGGCGGCGTAATCCGCGTCCCGCGCAGAGGCGCCCTTTTCCCGCAGTTTTTTCTCCAGATCGGCCCGCGACATGGCCCGCCGGCCGATGAGGGCCGCGGCGGCCGCCTTGGCGTCGGACCCGTCTGCAGCGGATTTCAGGGCGGTCAGCGTCTGCCCGTCCAGTTCGTCTCCCGCGCGCAGGCCGAAGGTCAGCAGCTCCTGCTCCGTGGCCTTCAGCAGCGTGCCGTCCTCCAGAAAGATCAGAATCCGCCCCGCCTTGTGTCTGGACGGTTCGATCCGCTCAATTTTCATCGTTGAAGTCGTCGGCGGACACGTCCACCGCGCGGCCCGCGGCCTTGGCCGCAGCCTTGGCCTGACTGCTCATCAGCTTGTCAAAGTTTTTGCGGATGTCGGCCTCCAGCTTATCGGCCTCCTCCGGATGCTCCTTCAGGTACTGCTTGGCGGCGTCGCGGCCCTGCCCGATGCGGGTCTCGCCCATGGAGAACCACGAGCCTGATTTCTGGACCAGATCCAGCTTCGTGCCCAGGTCCACCAGCTCGCCCACATGGGAGATGCCCTCGCCGTACATAATGTCGAACTCGGCCTCCCGGAAAGGAGGTGCCACCTTGTTTTTGACCACCTTGGCGCGGGTGCGGTTGCCGATGATCTCCGTGCCGTTTTTCAGCGCCTCGATGCGGCGCACGTCGATGCGGACGGAGGAATAGAACTTCAGCGCCCGGCCGCCGGTGGTGACCTCGGGATTGCCGTAAACCACACCGACCTTTTCGCGCAGCTGATTGATAAAGATGACGATGGTGTTGGTCTTGCCGATGGCGCCGGTGAGCTTGCGCAGCGCCTGACTCATCAGCCGGGCCTGCAGGCCCACGTAGCTGTCGCCCATCTCGCCCTCAATTTCGGCTCTGGGCACCAGCGCGGCCACGCTGTCCACCACGATGACGTCGATGGCTCCGGAGCGCACCAGCGCCTCCGTGATCTCCAGCGCCTGCTCGCCGGTATCCGGCTGGGAGATCAGCATTTCCTCGATCTTCACGCCCAGCGCCCGGGCATAGGTGGGGTCCAGCGCGTGCTCGGCGTCCACAAAGGCCACCTCGCCGCCCCGCTTCTGGGCCTCCGCCACCACGTGCAGCGCCAGCGTCGTCTTGCCGGAGGACTCCGGCCCGTAGATCTCGACGACCCGCCCTCTCGGCAGACCGCCGATGCCCAGCGCCAGATCCAGCGACAGCGAGCCGGTGGGGATGGACTCCACGTTCAGATCGGCCCCGTCGCCGAAGCGCATGATGGCGCCCTTGCCGTACATTCTCTGAATCTGCTGCATCGCGGTACTGATCGCCTGCTCCTTGTCGCTGGCAACGCTTGCTTTCTTGTCCGGCAGCGAAGATGCCGCCGCTTTGGATCCAGCCATAAATGAACCTCCCGTTTGTTATGTCAGGCCATGCCTGTTGATTTCTCTTTTTGTGATGTTCCGGTCTCTCAGATCTCGGTGCACAGCGTCCCGTACACCACCCGGGGGATGCCGTTCAGATCCTTGACCACCTGAATGTCCCCGAAGCCCACGCCGCGCATGATGCGCAGCACGCTGTCGGCCTGCCCGACGCCCACCTCGAAATACAGCCGTCCGCCGGGGGCCAGCGCGTCCTTCCACTGCTCGGCAATGGCGTGGTAAAAGTCCAGGCCGTCGCCGCCGCCGTCCAGCGCCATATGGGGCTCATAGTCCCGCACGGAGACGTCCAGCCCCGAAATGTCGCCGCTGGGAATGTACGGGGGATTGGAGACGATGCACCGGAATTCCCCCAGATTTCCGTCCGGCTTTTTCAGTGCGTCGGTCTGGATGCAGACCACCCGTCCCGTCAACCCGTTCCGCCGGATATTCTGGCGGCAGATCTTCAGGGCCCCGTCGCTGAGTTCGCCCAGAACCACCCGTGCGCCGGGCACGTTGGCCGCCAGCGCCAGTCCCAGACATCCGCTGCCGGCGCACAGATCCAGCACCCGGCATTCGCCCAGGGTCTGGCAGTAGTCAATGGCCAGTCCGGCCAGCACCTCGGTGTCCGGCCGGGGGATCAGTACGTCGGAGGAGATGTCCAGCGGCAGGCCGTAAAACTCCCACTCGCCGATGAGATAGGCCACAGGCTCGCCGGCGAGGTGGCGCTCCACCAGCCGGAGAGTCCGCTCCTCCTGCTCCGGCGACATATACAGCGCGCCGTCCCGGACCAGCTCCTCCCGGCTCTTGCCCGTGGCAAAGCAGACCAGCTCCCGCGCCTCCAGCGTGGGATCGCCGGTATCGACGCCCCGGAGCTGTCTGCGAATATCCAGATATAAATTGTTATAGGTCGTTGCCATTGCGTCGTCGCAAAGTCCGTTCAACTTCGTTTCCGCCTGGGGCGGAAACCCGTTTGTTCCCTTGCTCCTCCTTCTTTTCACGGGCGCTCAGACGGCCCGCGAAAAAAATATAAAAGCCCGTCTTACCAGGCATCCTTGCCCTTTTCCTCCGGCACCACCAGCTGCAGCGCCCGGATGGCCACCTCGATCATGGAGTCGTCGGGCTCGTTGGTGGTGAAATTCTGCATCCACATTCCCGGCGCCGTCAGGAACCGGGTCAGGGCATTGTCGTGCCGGCCCACCCAGCGGTTGAACTCATACGTCACAGCCACCACAACCGGCAGCAGCGCCAGATGCACCAGCGTCCGCAGGCCCGCGTTGGTGAAACGCCAGAAGGAAAACACCACCGAGGAAAAGAGAATGGACACAAAGATCACCACAAAGAGGAAGCTGGTGCCGCAGCGGGGATGATGCCGGGGCTGTATCCGCACGTTTTCCACCGTCAGGGGCAGTCCCGCCTCATAGCAGAAGATGGTTTTGTGCTCCGCTCCGTGGTAGGAAAACACCCGCTTCATATCCTTCATCCGGGAGCACAGAATGAGGTAAACCATAAAGATGACGATTTTCAGCAGGCCCTCCAGCACGTTCCGGCCCCAGAGGGGAAAGCCGGGGAAAAAGTGCAGCAGCCCGCCGGTGAGAAAGGTGGGCAGCACCAGAAACAGCGCCACGGACAGTCCGATGCCCAGAAACACCGACAGCCCCACGGCAAGGCTCTGCAGCTTCTTGCTGGAAAAATGCTTTTCCAGCCACTTCTCGAACCTCGACGGCTCCTCCGGCGTCCCGTCGTCGGGATAGAAGTCGGCGGAGTACATCAGCGCCTGAACGCCCTTGACCATGGAGTCCAGAAAGTTCACCACGCCACGGATCAGCGGCCAGCCCAGAATGGGGTAGCGGTCCCGGATGAGCTTCAGCTCCTCCTCCTTCTCCACCAGCTCGCCGTCCTGATTGCGGACGACGATGGCCTGACGCTGGGGGCCGCGCATCAGAATACCCTCGATCAGGGCCTGTCCGCCGATGCTGGTGCGGAAACAGCTTTGATTTTTTTCTGCCATGCGGTTCCTTCCTGTTACAGTTTACTACGCAATTTCGTAAAAAGCAAACATTTGTTCGATTTAGTCTCCCTTGATGGGGAGCCGGATGGTGACGACGCAGCCTCCGCCCTCGGCGTTGCCGATGTCGAAGGTTCCGTTGTGGAGCTTCACGATCTCGTCGCAGACGGCGAGGCCGATGCCGCTGCCTCTGGCCTTGGAGGTTCCCTTGTAGAATTTCTGCTTGACGAAGGGCAGCTCGGCCTCCGGAATGCCGGGGCCGAAGTCGCGGACACGGACGACCTCCATATCCTCCTCCCGGCTGATGGAGGCCACAATGCGCTTGCCGCTGCCGCCGTGCTTGGCCGCGTTGTCCAGCACGTTGCAGAACACCTGCTTCAGCCGCTCCGGGTCGCCGGGGATGGGGTCCATGATCTCGCTGTCCGCGTCGTAGTCCAGCTCAATCCCCTCCTGCCGGAACAGCTCCCGGTAGGTGAAAATGGCGTCCTCAAATTCAGCCTGCAGATCCACCTGCTCCACCCGTAGGGTGAAGCGCCCGTCCTCCATTTTGGAAAACTCCAGCAGCTCCTCCACCATGGTGGTGAGGCGGCGGGACTCCTTGAGGATGATGCGGATGCCGTTGCGCATCTGGACGGGGTCCTCGGTGGTATCCGCCAGAATGGTTTCGCCCCAGCCGTTGATAGCCGTCAGCGGAGTGCGCAGCTCGTGGGAGACGGAGGAGATGAACTCCGACTTCATCTTCTCGCTCTGGCTGATCTTCAGGGACATATCGTTGATGTTGTCCACCAACTGCCCCAGCTCGTCGGTGTATTTGTTCTCCACCTGAATGCCGTAGCTGCCGGCGGAGATGCGCTTGGCAGCCTCCGTGACCACGGCCACCGGCTCCACCACGTTGTTGATGAACAGCAGGTTCGCCGCCATCACCAGCGCCATGCAGATGAACGCCACCACGATGATGGCCATGACGGACAGAAGAATCTGGCGGTTGACCTCCTTTAGCGAGGTCACAAAGCGCAGGACGCCCACCACCTTGCCGTTGAAGATCAGGGGATAGGACACGGCCAGAATATTCTCCTTGGTCTGGGGATCCTTGCCCTGAAACGGCGTCATTTTTCCGTCGGTGACGGCGCCGGTGACGTCGTCCGTTCCGGGGGAGCTGCCGGCGGTGAGGCCGGAGGTGGAAACCTGAATCCGCCCGCTGCTGTTGATGAACTGCAGCTCGATGCGGTCGCTCTCCTCAAAATGGTCGGTATAGCTGCTGGCAGCCTGAAAATAGTCGGAATAATTGGAGATGCTGTAGTTGTCGAACACATCTCCGGCGGCCCGCGCACGGGTCTCCAGTCCCTTCTGGATGCTGCTGTAGTAATAGCTGGCCACTCCGGCGGACACCAGCGTCACAATCACGATCAGCAGGACAAAGATCGGCGCCACCGTATTGACGATCCACCGCTGCCGAAGGCCGCGGATATGCAGGGCACGTTTTTTCTTGTCGGCGTCCATCTCTCTCCTCCTCTCTGCGGGTTTGCGGGGCGTCAGCGTCTCAGAAGCCCCATTTGTAGCCGTAACCCCAGACGGTGGTGATAAAAGTGGGGTTCTGCACGTTGTCCTCGATCTTCAGCCGAAGGCGGCGAATGTTCACATCCACGATCTTCAGCTCGCCGAAATAATCCCGGCCCCAGACCATATCCAGAATTTCCTCGCGGGACAGGGCCTTTCCGGGGTTTTCCATGAAAACCTTCATGATGGAGTACTCCACCTGCGTCAGCTTGATGCGCTGGCCGTTCTTCTCCAGCGTGCGGTTGCGGGTATTCAGCAGAAAGGGCGACTGACGGATCTCTCCGGTCTGAACGGCCTCGTCGTCCCCCGCGCGGCGGAACAGCGCGTCCACCCGCGCGGTGAGCTCCGCGGGAGAGAAGGGCTTGGTCACATAGTCGTCGGCGCCGGTCATCAGGCCCGTCACCTTGTCCATCTCCTGCGAGCGGGCCGTCAGCATGATGATGCCGATTTTGGTGTTGGTGGCCCGGATGCGGCGGCAGACCTCGAATCCGTCGATGCCGGGCAGCATGATGTCCAGCAGGGCGACGCGGGTGTCGGCGTTGTTTTTCAGAAGCGTCAGCGCCTCCTCCCCGGTCTCGGCCTCAATGACGTCGTACCCGGCCCGGCGCAGGTTGATGACGATAAAGCTGCGAATACTGGACTCGTCCTCCAGAACCAATACCTTTTTCATGTCTTCCCTTTCTGCGGCCCGCGGCCGCTGGTCCTCTCCCGGCGCGTTCAGTTGTCGCCGGCGAGCCACTCGGTTGTGATGAGATTGAAGGCGTCTCTCAGCTGATCCTCGGTGATGCCATACTGCCACAGGCTGTTGGGCGCCAGAAGCTCCGCCGCGAAGGTGGTCTCCACCTGACGGCTGAGAATGAAGCGGTTGCCCCGGACGGCCTTGATCTCCCGGTTGTCTCCGGTGATGGTATAGATCCGCAGGAAATCCTGCGCCGGATAGGTCTTGTCGCCCCGGATGGAGAAGGTCACGGCCATCTCGTCCTGCCCGGAGGACCCGCGGGTAATCATGATCCGTCCGGCCCATGTGCTGGGCAGAACCAGATACCAGCCGTCGTCAATGTCGTGATAGGTGGACTCCACGGCGGTCTTTGTCCCGTTGGAATCGTAGCTCTCCCAGTCCACCCGGTAGCAGGGCTCTCCGTCCGCGTCTCCCCGCGAGGGGAGCTGCGCGGGCGCGGGCACCTCGGTGATGCCGTCGCCGTTGATGTCCGTGGGGAACAGGGACATATGGCGATAGACCTCCGTGGAAACGCCGGTGGTGTCGGACAGAACGATGTTGATGAGTTCACCGTTCCGATCCGTCAGAATATCCGTGATTTGCACATCCGCATCGCTGACGCCGGTGACGAACAGCGCGGGAATCTTGCCCTGCAGCATACCGCTCTTTACCCGGCCCAGATTGCTCAGCTCAGCCATGGTCATGGAGATGCGGGCCGACGAGCTCAGGGACAGCACTCCGGTGCGATCCCACGTATAGTAATCCGCGATGCTGCCGCCGGCGGGATCGGTGTGCAGAACCACCAGCTCCTGCCGCTTGTCCCGGTTCAGATCCGTGATGGCATACTTCACATAGGACGTCACGCGCAGCAGCTCCTGCGGCTCCTTCCCCTTCAGGGAGTATACGGAGAGCGCCTGCAGATCGGTGCCCATCTTCCAGCCGACGATCAGCTCCAGTCTGCCGTCCTGATCCAGATCGCTGTATGCAATGCTGTATATGGCGCTGCCGCTGCCCTCGATCACCGCGGTCTGCTCATAGGCATCGCCGCGGACGCTGAAAATATAGATTTTCAAGGGCTTTGCGTCGTCGCTCCGGCGCATGAAAGCCAGCGCCTCCTCCGTGCCGTCTCCGTTCAGGTCCACCATCTGAACCGTCTGGATGTTGGACCCGGAAACGGGTGCCGCGTACTCCGCCCCGTCGTTGAGCAGTTCGTTGATGCTGGCGGTGAGTTCGGTATACTGGACGGGCAGCTGGGGAAGCGAGTAAAGCTCGTCCGGCGAAGCCACAAAGCCGAAAGAGCAGCCGGCCAGAGAGAGGCAGGCGGACGCCATGACGCACAGCGCCAGAATTCTTTTCACTGCGTTTTTCAGGGAATCCCGCCTCGCTTTCGTTGGTTTTTTTGCGCATATGATAACTTCTATATCATATCACGTTTTTTTTGCTTTGTGTAGCACTTCTTTTGCTTTTCTTCACCGCGGCGCGGGAAGTTCCCACTTGAATTTTCACGCCCGGTATGGTATTCTATCTCCATTCATATGGGCCGGTGTGATGGAATGGTAGACGTAGCGGATTCAAAATCCGCCGGTGGCAACACCGTGTGGGTTCGACTCCCACCACCGGCACCACGCCGAAAGGACCCCTTACCGCTCCGTTTCCCGCCTTCGCGGCAAACTGCGCAGGACGGGGTCCTTTCTCCTTTTTCGGCCGCGACCCGCTGCGCCGGGCTCGCGGCCGAGGAGGAAACGGGTTCGGATGTGGATTGCTCCGGTGCACCACAAAGCCGACGAATTTTCTTTCAAAATTCGTCGGCTTCTCCTATGTATGCCGGAGCGGTGCAGTCTGAGTTTGAACGGCCGCTCGTCCCGGTGCGCTTTGAATGGAACGGAGCGCACGGCAGCCGCTCACTCCATGGGGTGAGCGGCTGTCCGAGGGGAATTTCCGAAATTTCATGGTTCCGGCGGCCTCAGCGTCCGCGTCCCGGGGGCGCGGGCAGCCGGACTCAGAGGCTCCGGATGTCGCGGATCAGCGCGTCGGCCTCCTCCGGCCGGGTACTCCAGCTGGTGCAGAACCGGACGCAGTGGCGGCCGTCCTCCAGGCACAGCTCATCCTCAAACGCATATTTTTCCGCCAGACGCTGCATCTGCCCGGCGGTGAGGATCACGAACTGCTGGTTGGTCCAGCTCTCCATGTAAAAGGGAATGGACCGCTCCTGAAACGCCTCCTTGATGCGCATGGCCTCCCGGTCCGCCGCCTTCGTGATCTCAAAGTACAGGCCGTCGTGGAAAAGCGCCCAGAACTGAAGCCCCAGCAGCCAGCCCTTTGCCAGCATTCCGCCGTTCTGCTTCATGTAGCTGCGGAAATGGTCCCTCAGCAGCGGGTTGCAAAGCACCACCGCCTCTCCGAACAGGGCGCCGCACTTGGTTCCGCCGATATAAAACGCGTCCGCCAGAGCCGCCAGCTCCGCCAGAGTCACATCGCATTGGGGAGAGCCGAGGCCATAGCCCAGCCGCGCTCCGTCCACATACAGGTACAGGCCGTATCGATCGCAGACCTCCCGGATGGCGGTCAGCTCGCTTTTGGAGTATATGGTGCCGTATTCCGACGGGAAGGAGAGAAACACCAGCTTCGGCTCGGTGACATGCTCCTGCGTTCCGCTGGTGCGGTATTGCTCAGCCTCCCGCGCGATCAGCTCCGCAGTGAGCTTCCCCTCCACGCCGGGCAGCGCGTGGATCTTGTGGCCGGCATGCTCCACGGCGCCGGTCTCATGGCCGTTGATATGGGCAGTGTCGGCGCTGATGACCCCCTGATAGGGCCGCAGGGCCGCGGAGATCACCGTGTAGTTCACCTGTGTGCCGCCCAGCATAAAGTGAATTTCCGCGTCTGCTCCGCCCAAATATCTGCGGATCTCCTCCGCGCCCTTCCTGCACCACTCGTCCAGCCCATAGCCGGGATAGCTCTCCTGACTTGTGTTCTGAATCGCGCTCAGAACGGCAGGATGTGCCGCCCGATTGTAATCATTGTTCAGTCGAATCATGTCCGTCTGCTCCTTCCGGCGTACCTTCCTTGTAAAGTTCCGGCACAGGCCGTGCCGTTTTTCCCAGTCTACCATCAGTTCCCCTTTTACGCAAAGAGTATTTCCGCATCGCTCCGCTTTTTTTGCCGCGTCCCGCTATAATGGACTGATCTTTATTGGTCAATCCGGCAAATAGGACAAAAGATGCACTGTACAACCTCCTCCAACTTCGCTATACTTTGTCCATCTCAGGAGGACGGTGCTCCGCGGCGCACCTGCCCCTGTTTCTCCGGAATAGCAGGTGCGACAACAGATGTGTGTCTTTTGCAAAGGAGATTGTTTGTGAACAGCGTAAAAAGGGCATTGATCAACTGTGTTTTATTCGCGGTCACGCTGGCGGCCAACACGCTGGGCGCCGCGGGTGTGATCAACGGACTGTCCCAAAAGGAAATTTCCGACCGATACCTCACTCTGATTACTCCGGCTCCCTTCACCTTCAGCATCTGGAGCGTACTCTACGCGCTGCTGACGCTGTCGGTTCTGGCCATGCTGCTCAAAAGCCGGGACGCCTATTTTCAGCGGGCCGCGGCGCGCATCTCGCCTCTCTTTCAGCTCTCCTGCCTGCTGAACACGGTCTGGATCATCGTCTTTTCCTACGGGCTGATTGAGCTTTCGGCGCTTCTGATTCTGGCGTTGGCCGTAACGCTGACGCTGCTGTGCCGCGGGCTGCTTCAGGTGCAGGAGAATGGCCGCTGGCTGCTGCCTCTGAGCTTCGGCCTGTACGCGGGCTGGCTGCTCATCGCCGCCGTGGTAAACGTCTCCGCCGCGCTGGTCAAGCTGAACCGGAACGGCTTCGGCCTGCCCGCCTCCGCATGGGCCGCCGCGATGCTGATAATTGCCGGGCTTCTGGTGCTGGCCATCCAGTGGGCAACCCGCTGCGCGCCTCTTTCTCTGCCCGCGGCATGGGCCTATTGGGGCATCCATCAGTTTCTTCGGGCTGCGGAGGGCTTCGGCGGCCAGTACCCGGAGCTGGAATTCATCACGCTGGCGGGCGTATTCGCTCTGGCGGCCGGGGCGATAGTCCGCTTTTACCGGAATCAGGCTTCCCTGCTGCCTTCGGCCCCCGGCCTCGCCTGAGGGAACGCCGCTCCGGCCCTGAGCCGTCGCGATATGAAAGGAGACTGCCATGGAAAATCAATGGTATGCGATTCTGGATGCCCGGGAGGTCCCCCGCGGACGGCCCGTGGGCGTCACGCGCTTCTCGGAGAAGCTGGTTCTCTGGCGGGACGGGCAGGGCCGGGTCTGCTGCCTTGCCGACCGCTGCTGCCACCGGGGCGCCGCCCTGTCCTGCGGAGAGGTCGCGGACGGTCAGGTGCGCTGTCCCTTCCACGGCTTTCAGTACGACGCCTCCGGGCGGGTGACGCTGATTCCCGCCAACGGGCGGAGCACTCCCGTCCCCGCCGGCTTTCAGGTCAGAGCCTACGCCGTCCGGGAGGCGTGGGGCTTCGTCTGGATCTGGTACGGCGACGCCGCGGAAGCACCCGGCGAGGTCCCCTTCTTCGAGGATTTGAAAACCGGCTTCTCATACAGTCAGCTGGCCGAGACCTGGGACGTTCACTACACGCGGGCCATTGAAAACCAGCTGGACGTGGTGCATCTCCCCTTCGTCCACCGCACCACCATCGGCCGGGGCGGAAAGTCGCTGGTCAACGGGCCGGTGGTGCGCTGGCAGGGCGATCTGATGACTTTTTATGTCAGCAACACCGCCGATCGCGGGCAGCGTCCCCTGCGGGCGGAGGAGATCACGGACTGGGAGGGGCTGTACAGCCTGCAGCTGCTGATGCCGAATCTTTGGCAGAACCGGGTCTCGCCCCGGCTGCGGATCATGGCGGCCTTCGCGCCCGTGGACGAATCGCATACCCGCATCTATCTGCGCTTCTATCAGCGGATGGTGCGCATTCCCCTGCTGCGGGAGCTGATGAACGGGGCCGGCACCCTGATGGACCGGGTGGTGCTCCATCAGGATCGCCGGGTGGTGCTGACGCAGCAGCCGGTCAAGAGCGGCCTTCAGATCGGGGAACATCTGGTGCCGGGGGACCGGCCCATCATCGAGTACCGCCGGAGGCGGGCAGAGCTTCTGGAGCAGAAGAAAATTTTCTGAACAGGCAAAAAATCATTTGAAATTTTTCTTTCCCCTGTGGTAATATAAAAGAGCAGTGCGCAGCATAACAACGTAAGTCCAACTGTTATGCCGTTCATTGCTCTTTTTTTACGGGCGGCGCAGGCCGCCTTTTTTATTTTGACTTTTACAGATAAGGAAGCGTTCAAATGCCTAAGACAAAATTTCAGGGAGTCGTTTTCGGCCTGCTGATGTCCTATTTCATGGCCATCGGCATGGAGGTGTACAATACCGCCGTCAAGATGGGCTTTGCCGTGACGGTGGGCGGCTTCAGCAATATCACCGGCCGGGTCTTTTCCGCCGCTCTGAGCGAGGCGCTCTACATGGGGCTGCTGGTGTTTGCTTTCTCCAACCTGTGGGGAAACCGGCTGGGAGCCGCCTTTGCCGCCCGGCGCACCGATCCCGCCAGAGACAATCCCTACTTCTGCCGCCTGATGCGGCAGGCCGGCACCGTGGCCGTGATGTGCCCCACCATGAGCCTTGCCGCGTCCATCCTGTTCAGCGTCATTATGGCCGGCGCGCCGGTCTCCCGCCTGCCCGCCATATGGATCGGCACCGTGCTGAAAAATTTCCCCATGGCCTTCTTCTGGAATATGTTCGGAGCCGCGCCGCTGACCCATCTGGTGTTCGGCGCGATCTTCCGCGGCAGCCGCAGCACCGCCGCCGCCCGCCTTCCGGCGGACGACGCCGCCTGACGGCTTCTCATCATCCGGCCGCCGGAGCTTTTCATCAGGCCGCGGGGCGTCTCCTCTCCGGAGACGCCCCGTTTTTTTACTCCGACTCATCCGCCGCCAGCAGCTCGGCGCAGATCTCCTGATACGCTCCGGCGAAAGCGCTGCCCCGCTCCCAGATCAGGGCCAGGTCATGGCACACCTGAAAGTCCGTCAGCGGCAGCTCCCGCAGCGTGCCCGCCCGCAATCGTTCCCGCGCGGCGGGCTCGTAGAGGAAGGAGATGCCCGCGTCCCGCTCCAGCAGCTGCAGAATGGGCTGCATTCCTCCGATCTGAACCACGCCGGCAAAATCCTCCAGAGAAAGGTTGCGGGCGGCCAGATGCTTCTCCAGAATGTCGCGGGTTCCCGACCCCGGCTCCCGCGCCAGCACGCGCTGGTCCAGCAGATCCCGCAGCGCCGCCGGTTCCCGGCCGAAGCGGTGCCCCGCCGCGCAGACGGCGATGAACCGCTCCGTCCGATAGACCGTGGAGTCAAATTCTCTGCGGTCAAAGTACCCCTCCACCAGTGCAAAATTCAGCGCGCCCCGGCGCAGGCGGGCCAGAAGCTCCCCGGTATTGGCCATCTCCACGCGGACGTCCGCCCGGGGCCGGCGGGCGAGGTAGCGGCTCAGGGGACGGGCAATGAGAAATTCGCCTACGGTCATGGTCACGCCGAAGCGCAGCGGCAGTTCTCCCCCGCCGGCCCGCAGCCGCTGCCGCAGCAGCTGCTCGTCGTTCCGCATGGCCGCGGCGGTCTGCCGCAGCAGCTGTCCCGCCTCCGTCAGCCGGAGGCGTTTGCCCTCGTACTGAAACAGCACGGTTCCGTAAGTTTCCTCCAGCGCATGGATATGCTGGGATACGGCGGGCTGCGTGATGTGCAGCTCTGCCGCCGCGCGGGTAAAATTCATGGTGTCGCAGACGGTCAGAAAGGTCTGTATCCGGAAATCCAGCATGGCTGCGCCCCCTTCGCTTTTCTATATCATAACGCAAAATTATTGTAAAATAAATATTTATAATTTGTGTTTATTGATTTTTTTGTGTATGATGGCCGATGGAAATAAATCCTGACTGCGGGAGATTTTAGAAGGGGAAATACTTATGAACTGGATCAGGAAAAACGGGCCGGGTGTGCTGGTGTGTCTGGCCATCGCGGTGCCGTCGTGGTTTTTGGGAAAACGGTTCCCGGTGATCGGCGGCCCGGTGATCGCCATTCTCGCGGGTATGGCGATCACGCTGCTGCTGCGGGACAAGGGCCGCATGGAGAGCGGCATCCGCTTCGTATCGAAAAAGGTGCTGCAGTGGGCGGTGGTGCTGCTGGGTTTCGGGCTGAATCTGGGTGTGATCGTCGAGACGGGCCGGCAATCCCTGCCCATCATCCTCTGCACCATCACCGTTTCGCTGGTGATCGCCTACGCGCTGCATCGGGCGCTGGGGATACCGGGCAAGATCTCCACGCTGGTGGGCGTGGGCTCCTCCATCTGCGGCGGCAGCGCCATCGCGGCCACGGCTCCGGTCATCGACGCCGACGACGAGGAAGTGGCGCAGGCCATTTCCGTGATCTTCTTCTTCAACGTTCTGGCGGCGGTGCTGTTTCCCCTGCTGGGCAGCGTGATCGGCTTCAGCACCGCCAGCGGCGAGAGCTTCGGCATCTTTGCCGGCACCGCCGTCAATGACACCTCCTCCGTCACCGCCGCCGCCTCCACGTGGGACAGCATGTGGAATCTGGGCTCCGCCACGCTGGACAAGGCCGTGACGGTGAAGCTGACCCGCACGCTGGCCATCATCCCCATCACGCTGGTGCTGGCCTTCGTCAGAGCCCGGAAGGAGCGGGCCTCCGGCGGCGAGAGCTCCCATGTGGACTTCCGCAGGATCTTCCCGTTTTTCATCCTGTATTTCGTGGCGGCCTCCGTCATCACCACGGCGGCTCTGCACTTCGGCGTGCCCGCCGGCGTGTTCAGCCCCGTCAAGGAGCTGAGCAAGTTCTTCATCGTGCTGGCCATGGCCGCCATTGGCCTGAACAGCAACATCGTCAAGCTGGTGCGAACCGGCGGAAAGCCCCTGCTGACGGGCGCCTGCTGCTGGGCAGGCATCACCGGCGTCAGCCTCCTGATGCAGCACGTAATGGGCATCTGGTGAGCTTCATTCGCCGGAGTCCGGGCTCCGCCGGGCCCGTAACCCGCGATACAGCAAAACTCCCGTCTGCGCAAATGCAGGCGGGAGTTCTTCCATAAAAAAGGGACGCGCGGCGGAGCCGCATGCAGAGATGCGCCCGCGGCTGTCAGCACCGGCCGCCCTCCGCAGGCATCCGGAATCATTTGTCGAGCTCCAGTCTCATAAGCACCAGCTCCTGCCACCCCGTCCTGCGGGAACGGAATCCTCTCGGGTTGCGGCCGTATTCCGTGAATCCCATGCTCCTGTAAAGGTTCATCGCATTCAGGTTTTCACTGACAACGTCCAGCTCCAGCTGCGCGTACCCCGCGCGTCTGGCACATTCTATGCAGGCTGCCAGCAATGCCCGTCCTATTCCCAGATTCCAGCAGTCCTTTTCAATGGCAATCCCGAATTCCGCGCGGTGCCTGACCTTGTCTTTTTCTCCGACCGACTCAATGCCGGCGGTCCCCACGATCCGTCCGTCAACAACAGCGCAGAGCTCTGCTTCGTTGGCGCTGTTTGCCATGCGGGTCAGGAATTCGCGCTCCCGCTCCGTGTCGCAGCTGTTCTCGTCCGGGTATGACAGCAAAAAGTCGGTTTGCCCGTGGGTCAGGTTGAAATTGTCCTGCACTTCTTCTGCGTCGCCGCCGACGGCGGTCCTGATCACGCACTCCGCTCCGTTTTTCAGTCTCACGGTGTTTTGGTACTTCACTCTGTGCAATCCCCCAGAATTCAAATTTTGCAGAATCTCCATCTCACAAATATATCATGCAAAACAGGCAGGCGCCATAAAAGAATTGCTGTGAATGAGCGCTCATTCACAGCAATTCCCGTCTTTTGTCCGCCGGCACCCCGGGGCCGGTTTTTTACAGCAGTTCGGAGCGGGCGGGAAAGGACTCCCGCACCAGCACGACGCTGGCCAGCTGCTCGGGGCAGACCACCCGGGAGGCGCCGGCCGCCTGATAGGCCGCCGCGTCCTCCTCGCCCACCGCGCGGATAACGATGCGGCGGGCGTTGAGCCTGCGCAGCTCCCCGATAACGTGCAGGTTGGTCTGGCGGTTGTCGTTCAGGCAAAGGAAACAGCAGTCGTACTCCGGAATGTGGATGGCGCGGATGGACGCCAGATTCCACGCATTGTTGCGGAACCACCGGCAGCCGGCGTCCCGCAGGGCATACTGCGGTGCCGTCTCCTTTTCCACCACATCCACCTCGCAGCCGCACTCCCGCAGGGCGAGGATCACGTACCGGCCGAAATTGCCGGCTCCCAGAACCAGAGCTTTTTTCATCTGCGCGGCTCCTCTCTCAGATTCTCAGCTATGCATCCAGGTGCTTCTGGAAAACAGAACGAGTATGGGGAAAATCTCCAGCCGGCCCGCCAGCATATCCATAATCAGGACAAACTTGGAAAAGCCGCTGTAGCCGGCATAGCTGCACACGGGACCAACAGCGTCCAGACCGGGGCCGATGTTGTTGAAGCAGGCCATCACCGCGGAAAAGTTGGTGGTGATGGAGAAGCCATCCAGAGAGATGGCCAGCAGGCTGACGATGACGATGATGACATACGCGGACAGGTAGGCGTTGGTATTGGCCAGCACCTTCTCGTCCACCGGCCTGTCGTTGACGCGGATGACCTGCACCTTCTGGGGGTGCAGCACCTGCCGGATATTGCGGCGCAAGCCCTTCAGCAGCAGCACCACCCGGGCGCACTTCAGACCGCCGCCGGTGCTGCCGGCGCAGGCGCCCACAAACATCAGACACAGCAGGATTGATTTGGAGAGGCTGGGCCACTTGTCGAAATCCGTGGTGGCATAGCCCGTGGTGGTCATGATGCTGGACACCTGAAAGGCCGCGTGGCGGATGGTCTCGCTCATGGTGGGATACATTCCGTGAATGTTCCAGGCGATCAGCGCCGTGCTGCCCGCGGCGATGCCGACGTACAGCCGCAGCTCCTCGTCCCGAAACACGGACCGGAACCGCCGGATCAGCAGCAGGTAGTAGCAGCTGAAATTGACGCCGAACAGCATCATGAACACTGTGCAGACGTTCTGGAGATAGGGGCTGTAGCCGGCGATGCTGTCGTTTTTGATGGCGAAGCCGCCGGTGCCCGCAGTGCCGAAGGCAATACAGACGGAATCGAACAGGGGCATCCGCCCCAGCAGCAGGAATCCGATGTCCATCAGCGTCAATACAATGTAGATGAGATACAGGATGGCGGCCGTCTTCTTCATCCGGGGCACCAGCTTGCCGACATCAGGGCCGGGGCTCTCCGCCCGGAGCAGGTGCATGGTGAAGCCGTCGTTTCGCCCGCTGACCGGCGCGATGGCCAGCAGAAACACCAGCACGCCCATGCCGCCCAGCCAGTGGCTGAAGCTGCGCCAGTAAAGGATGCCGTGGGTCAGTATCTCCACCTTGGGCAGAATTGATGCGCCTGTGGTGGTAAAGCCGGAGACGATTTCAAAAAGAGCGTCTATGTAAGAGGGGATCTGACCGGAGAAATAAAACGGAAGACAGCCCAGCAGGCTCATTACAATCCAGCAGACGCCCACGCACACAAGTCCGTCCCGGGCGTAAAAGCTCTTGCCCCCGCCGCGGCAGACCAGAGACAGTCCGCCCGATATGGCCATAATCAGCAGAATCGTCAGCACAAAAGCCCTGGCGCCGCCGAAATCCCGGTGGGCAGTGCAGATCAGAAGCGCGGGAATCATAAAGGCGGCTTCCACCGCAAGAATTCGGGCGATGATGCGCCCCATCATTTTATAGTTCATGTCCCGTTCCTTACGCCGTGAAGATGTCGTTCAGCTGGCTGAGCACCACATCGCTGCTGGACACCACCACCAGCGTGTCGCCCTTTTCAAAGCGGGATTCGCCGTTGGGAATCTCAGTCCTGGCGCCGCGGGTGATGCAGACGATCAGCACGTTTTTCCGCAGCTTCAGCTGCCTGAGCGGTTCGCCGCAGTGGAGGGTTCCCTCGTCCACCCGGAACTCGATGGCCTCGGCCTGCCCGTCCGCAATGGTGTGGATGGTCACCGCCGCGCCCATCTGGTTGCGCATGGCCCTGACATACCGCACAATGGTGTTGCAGCACAGCTCCTTGGGGCAGATGACGCTGCCCAGCGGCAGACTGTCCAGAATTTTCGTGTTCTCAGCCCGGCCCAGCTTGGTGATGATCTGCGGCACGCCGCGGCTGGCGCCGTACAGCGAGACCACCATGTTCAGCTCGTCCAGCCCCGTCAGCGTCACCAGCGCGTCGCACTCCGCCAGGCCCTCGCTGTCCAGCGTTGTCTGGCTGCTGGCGTCGCCGTGGACCACGCAGGTTTGCGGCAGCATCTGAGCCAGCTGGACGCACCGCTCCTCATTGTTCTCGATAAGCCGGACCGAAATACCGCTCTTCTCCAGATCCTGCGCCAGATAATACCCGACACGGCTGCCTCCGGCCAGAATGACCTTGTGGACCTTTCTGGTGATAATTCCCAGATTTTTCAGCAGCAGCGCCAGATTCTCGGCGGAGGCCGTGACAAAGATCCGGTCCCCCGTCCGCAGGATAAAGTTGCCGTCGGGCGTGATGGCCGTCCCGTCCCGCAGGACGGTGCACACCAGCACCTGGCAGCGGGCGATGCTGTTCAGCTTGCTCAGAGGCACGTCCCGCAGGGGACTGGTCTCCTCGATGCGCAGCTCCACGATCTCCACCCGGCCCTTGGCAAAGGTATCCCGCTTCAAAAAGCCCGGATATTTCAGAAGCCGCTCAATCTCAGTGGCCGCCTGCTTTTCCGGGTTCACCGTCAGGGAGAGCGCAAAGGTGTCCCGCATACGGTAGGCCTGCTCCGTATACTCCGGATTCCGGATACGGGCGATGGTGTGCAGATTGGGATTCATGCCGTGAGCGGTCATGCAGCACAGCAGGTTCACCTCGTCCGCGCTGGTGGCGGCGATGAGCAGCTCCGCTTTCTCCACGCCGGCCTGCCGCAGCGTCTCCATGGACGCGCAGTTGCCCTGCACCGTCATCACATCGTATCGTTCCACACTGGACTCCAGCACCTGAGAGTTGGAATCGATCACCGTCAGATCGTACCCCTCGGCAGAGAGCTGCCGCGTCAGTGTCGCTCCCACCTTGCCATCGCCCGCAATCAATATTTTCAAAGCAACCGTTCCTCTCATTAAGAAAACTTTATGTTTTTATGTTTCCCATAAGTCAAACATAAATATTATAGCATCCTTTATGTAAAAGGCAACGCCGTTTTCAAATTCTTCCGGGAAAGAGGCGCCTTTCCTCTGGAAACGAGACGGAATCATGGTATAATCAGCTTGACAGGCCGCCCAACGGCAGCACTCCCGCCTGATTTTTGTCGCTCCGCGGCGGACCATTGGAGGATTCATGAAAGCACTTGCGAAAAACGACTGGCTGCGCATGCTCTTTACCCTGCTGGTTTCGGGACTGTTCACCGACGGACTGCGGGCTGCCGGAGTGCAGCGGGACAGCCTGCTGATGGTCTACATGATCGGCGTGATGTGCTGCGCAGCCATCACCCACGGCTACCGGTACAGCATTCTGTCCGCCGTGGGCAGCGTGCTGTTGTGCAACTATCTCTATACGGAGCCGCTGAACACCTTCGCCATCAGCAGCCCCAGCGACGCGACGCTGCTGGTGTTCTTCCTCATCGCGGCCATCATCTCGGCCAGCATGACGGCCCGCTTCCGGCAGGCTCTGCGGGAGAGTCAGGAAAACGCCCAGCGGGCGGAGCGCCTCTTTCGCGAGAAGGAGGGCGCGCGGCTGGAGGCGGAGCGGGCCCAGACCAAGAGCAACCTGCTGCGCAGCATCGGTCACGATCTGCGCACTCCCCTGACGGGCATCCAGTTCGGCAGCAACTATATCGCCGAGCACGCCGACACCATGACCCCCGGAGACGTCAGCCGGATGGCCGGCGACATCAGCGATCAGGTGACGTGGCTCATCACGCTGGTGGAGAACATCCTGTACATGACCCGCATCGACAACAGCCGGCTGGAGGTCCGCCGTCAGCCGGAGGTGGTGGACGATGTGGTCAGCGAGGCCGTCTCCCACGTGCCCGCCCTGCACGACCGCCCCTTCCGCACCGACCTGCCCGACGAGGTCATCGCCGTGCCCATGGACGGCAAGATGATCGTGCAGGTTCTGGTCAATCTGCTGGACAACGCCGTGCGCCACACCCCCACAGGCGGGGCCATTCGGCTTTCAGCCCGGCAGGAGGGGCCGAACATGCTGTTCTCCGTGGAGGACAGCGGCGCCGGCGTCGCCCCGGAGCAGCGGGAGCAGGTGTTTGAGAGCTTTTACACCAGCGGAAAAATCGGCCCCGACGGCCGGAAGGGCATGGGGCTGGGGCTGGCCATCTGCCGGTCCGTGGTGGAGGCCCACGGCGGGCGCATCTGGGTGGGGGATTCCCCGCTGGGCGGAGCCCAATTCAATTTTTCACTGCCGATGGAGGTGGCATAAATGGAACAGTCGCTGACGGTCCTTCTGGTGGAGGACGACCCCTACATTCTCAAGCTGTGCACCATTTTCCTCAGAGACGAGGGCTATCAGGTGCTGCAGGCGGAGACGGGGAAGGAGGCCCTGACCCTGTTCAACACACGCCAGCCCGACGTAATCCTGCTGGATCTGGGGCTGCCGGACATCGACGGCATGGAGCTGATTCCCCTGTTCCGCCAGCACAGCGTCACGCCCATCATCGTCATCAGCGCCCGCAGCGAGGAGAGCGAGAAGATCCGCGCGCTGGATCTGGGAGCCGACGACTATATGAGCAAGCCCTTTCACACCGGCGAGCTGATGGCCCGCATCCGGGTGGCCCAGCGCCGCCTGTCCCAGCCCGCCGCCCAGAGCAGCAGCGATCCCTTCCTCTGCGGCGCGCTGAGCGTCGATCTGGAGCGGGAGCTGGTCTGCGTGGACGGAGAACCGGTGCATCTGACCCCCATCGAATACCGGCTGCTGAAGCTGCTGGTGCTCAACCGCGGCAAGGTTCTGACCCACCACTACATTCAGTCCCAGATCTGGGGCTCGGAGGACGAGGCCGACGCGCAGAACCTGCGGGTGTTCATGGCCAATCTGCGGCGGAAGCTGGAGGGAAAAGACCCCCAGCGCCACTACATTCTAACGCAGGTGGGCGTCGGCTATCGCTTCGTGGATCGCTGAAACGGCGAGCCGCGGCCACCGTCTGCCTTCATGCCCCGACATACCGGCGCGGAAAGCGGAAGCGCCGGATTCCCGTCATTCCGCCAACCGTCTGAAAAATTTTGCAAGGAGCATGTTATGTCCCGTCCGATTTAAGCGCAGCAATATGATTTCGCCGACACTGATTGAATCAGTGTCTTGTTGTTGCGCCCAGATCTGAAAGGAGTTGTTCCGAACGAAAAAAAATATCCGTCTGATGTATGCCATCGCCCTTCTGCAGGGGATGGTTTTCTACGCCCCCGTCGCCACGCTGTATCGCCGGGCTCAGAACGTATCCGTTTTCCAGATCACTCTCATTGAGAGCATTTCCCTGCTGCTCTGCCTCGCGCTGGAAATTCCCTGGGGCGCAGCCGCGGATCGGATCGGCTACAAGCGGACGATGGTCTTTTGCTGCGGCCTGTATTTCCTGTCCAAAATCGTTTTCTGGCAGGCGCAGGGATTTTGGTGGTTTCTCGCAGAGCGCGTGATGCTCAGCGTTGTGATCGCCGGGCTGTCGGGCGTGGACACCAGCATCCTCTACCTCTCCTGCGGGGAGGGCGAAAGCCAGAAGGTCTTTGGGCTTTACAGCGGTCTGAACACGGCGGGGCTGCTGGTCGCCGCCATCGTATTCTCCTCCTTTGTCGGAGAGGATTACAGGCTTTCAGGCGGGCTGACGGTGATCAGCTACGGTCTGGCGGCGCTGGCCTCGCTGTTTCTTACGGAGGTCAGAAACAGGGAGCGGCGCACGCTTCAGTTCGCCGAATTCAAGGCGCTCCTCCGCCAGACGCTGCAGGACAGATACCTGATGCTGCTTTTGGCCGCCGCGGCTTTTTTATCCGAAACGCATCAGACCATCACCGTTTTCCTGAATCAGCTCAAATACGAGGAATGCGGCCTGTCCCCGGCCCTCATGGGGTATGTCTATGCCGCCGTCACGGTGGCAGGGCTGCTGGGCGTTCTGTCCGCCCGGTTCACCGGGAGGATGGGCGTAAAGCGGGCCGGCCGCCTGCTTTACGGCGCGGCCATCGCGTCCTGTATTCTGCTGACCTTCACGGGAAAGGCCGCCTTTTCAGTCGGCGGGATTCTGGCCCTGCGCGTTTCACACAGCCTGTTCCAGCCGCTGCAGCTGGAGCTGCAAAACAGGCAGGTGCATACGGAGAACCGCGCCACGGCGCTGAGCATCAACGCCATGATCGTCGACAGCGCCGGCGTCGGCACGAATCTGGTCTTTGGCTGTCTGGCAAAATTCAGCCTGCGGGCGGCCCTCCTTTTCGGAGCGGGGCTGTGCATGATCGGGCTGTGCCTGTTTTCCGTCTGGTATGACCGCCGGGGACAAGCCGCCTGCGTGATCGCAGGCGACGCGCCCTGAGCCCATGCGCCGCCGGCAGGCTGCGTTCCCCCGACGCAAAGAAGCTCCCGCCTTCACGGCGGGAGCTTCCTCTTTGAGCCGGCGTCCGAACCGCGGACACTCAAAGCTCGGTGTATTTTGTGCTTTTTCCGTAGGCCTTCTCCACCGGATAGTGGGCCTCGTTCCGGTCAATTTTCGCGCTGAGAATCTGATCGGGGTCCAGCCCGCAGGCATCGGCCATCAGCAGGCAGTAGCTCAGCACGTCGGCCAGCTCCTCCGCGATGCGGTCCCGCTTGTCCTCGCACCGCAGGTCGGCGCCGCTCCACTGGAACACCTCCAGCAGCTCCGCGGCCTCCAGACTCAGGGAGATGGCCAGATCCTTGGGGGTGTGGAACTGCCGCCAGTTCCGGTCGTCCTGGAACCGCAGCAGCCGGGAAATCGTCTCGTCAGAGATCATCATGTTCCTCCCCCGCCCGGACGGCCCAGCGCAGCTTGGCGGAGCGGGCGCGCGGATTCCGGCGGCACTCCTCCGCCGAGGGGCGAATCACCTCGTCCGCCGTCTCGCTGTACAGTCCCTCCTGCCGGAAATGGCGGAACGCCTGTTTCACCAGCCGATCCTCGCCGGAGTGGAAGGTCAGGATGGCCGCCCGGCCGCCGGGAGCCAGCACGCCGGGCAGCTTCTCCAAAAACGAATACAGCGCCTCATACTCGCCGTTGACGTCGATCCGCAGCGCCTGAAAGGTGCGCTGGCAGGCCTTTTTGCAGGCCTCCTCCCGATCCCGCTGGGGCAGGAAGCGCAGGGCCTCGTCCACAGCGCCGGCCAGCTGGCGGGTGGTCTCGATGCCGCCGGCCTTCAGGCGGGCGCCGATGGAGGCCGCGATCTCAGCGGCGTAGGGCTCGTCGGCATTCTCCCGCAGCAGATCCTCCAGCTCCTCTCCCGTCAGCTCCCGGAGGCGCTGAGCGGCGGTGACGCCGGCGGTGGGGTCCAGCCGCAGATCCAGCGGTCCGTCCTGCTTGAAGGAAAAGCCGCGGCTGGGGTCGTCGATCTGCATGGAGGACACCCCCAGATCAGCCAGCACAAAATTGAATTTCTCCCCCGGCGCCACCTGATCCACCTCGGAAAAATTCATGTGCCGAATGGTCAGCAGCTCCGGCCCGTAGCCCAGCTTTTCCAGACGCAGCCGGGTCTTCTCCGACTCGATGGGATCCACGTCCGTGGCGTAGAGGCGGCCGCTGCCGCCGAGGCAGCGAAGCAGCTCCCGGCTGTGGCCGCCGTAGCCCAGCGTGGCGTCCAGTCCGGTCTGGCCGGGCTTCACCTGCAAAAACTCCAGAATTTCCCGGACGCAGATGGGCACGTGCATTCCCGCCGGGGTCTTGCCGCTGTCCAGCACGTGGGCCACGGCGTCGGGGTACTGCTCGGGGTTCAGCTCCTTGTATTTGTCCTGATACCGCCTGGGATGCGTGCCCGCGTAGCGGGGCCGTCTCCGGTGCTTCTCCTGTTCTTCCATATCGTCCTCCGTTATCGCCCGAACACCTCGCCCGCGTAGCGGACGGTCTCCATGGCGTTTTTCGCACAGCGGTCCGCGCCGATCTCGGCGGCATATTCGGCGGTCATCACGGCGCCGCCCACCACGACCCGGCACGACGGGCACTCCTGCCGCAGCAGCCGGATGGTTTGGGCCATGGCCGGCACCGTGGTGGTCATCAGGGCGCTGAGCCCCACCAGTTCCGCGCCGTGCCGGCGCACCGCCTCCGCGATGGTCTCCGGCGGCACGTCCCGGCCAAGATCCTCCACCCGGTAGCCGTAGTTTTCCAGCAGGGCCATGACGATGTTCTTGCCGATGTCGTGGATGTCGCCCTTCACCGTGGCCAGAACCACTATGGGGCCGTCTCCGCTCCCGGCGGGCATGACCCGGCGCACCTCCTCGAAGGCGGCCCTGGCCGCCTCCGCGCTGGCCAGCAGCTGGGGCAGGAACAGCGTCTGCTCCTCAAAGCCGCGGCCCACGTCGTCCAGCGCGGGAACGATCTGCTCGTTGATGAGGGTCATCGGCTCCGCGGAGGCCAGCTGCTCCCGTGCAATGCGGCCCGCCTCCTCCTTCATGCCGTGGACCACGGCCTCCCGCAAGCTGCCGCCTCCGCCGGGGGCGGCAGCCGGAGCGGAACCGGTGATCTCCGCCTTCAGATCCTTCGCGAAGCCGATGTACCGCTCGCAGCCGGGATCCTGACCGGACAGCGCCAGATAGGCGTGGAACGCCTTGCGCATCTCCATCGAATCCGGGTTCAGAATGGCGGCGTCCAGCCCGCGGGTCAGCGCCATGGTGAAAAACGCGGCGGTGACGAACTCCCGGTTGGGCAGGCCGAAGGAAATGTTGGACACGCCCAGCGAGCAGTGGGCGCCCAGCGTCTCCCGGATGAGCGGAATGGCGTCCAGCGTCACCCGGGCGGCCTGCTGATCGGCGGAGATCGTCATGGCCAGCGGATCGAAAATCAGGTCGTGGATGCCGATGCCGTACTCCGCCGCCCGGTCCGCAATGCGGCGGGCGATGGCCAGCCGGCCATCGGCAGTGGGAGGAATGCCGTCCTCGTCCAGCGTCAGGCAGACGATCAGGCCGCCATACTTCTTCACCAGCGGAAACACCGCCTCCATGCTGGCCCGGCTGCCGTTGACGGAGTTGAGCATGGGCTTTCCGTTGTACAGCCGCATGGCCCGCTCCATGGCCGCCGGGTCGGAGGTATCCAGCTGCAGCGGCAGGTCGCTCACCGCCTGCAGCTCCCGCACGCAGTCGGTGAGCAGCGCGGGTTCGTCCAGTCCGGGCAGGCCCACGTTGACGTCCAGTATGTCGGCGCCGTGTTCCTGCTGGCGGACGCCCTCAGCCAGAATGTAGCCGATGTCCCGCTCCCGCAGGGCCGCCTGAAACCGCTTTTTTCCGGTGGGGTTGATGCGTTCGCCGATGAGCACCGGCGCGCCGCCGAAGCGCACCGCGTGGGTGTAGGAGCTGACGACGCTGAGCCGCTTCTGTGTCACCGGCTGGGGCGCAAGGCCCTCCGTGGCTTCGGTCAGCGCCCGGATATGGGCCGGCGTGGTGCCGCAGCAGCCGCCCAGCAGGACGCCGCCGCCCTCCGCCGCGGAGCGCATGATCCGGCCGAATTCCTCCGGCCCCACGTCGTAGACGGTTCGGCCGCCCTCCAGCCGGGGCAGCCCCGCATTGGGCTTCACCAGCAGAGGCACAGACGTGCAGGCCCGGAACCGCGGCAGCAGCTCCAGCATCTGGGCGGGCCCCAGCGAGCAGTTCAGGCCCAGCGCATCCACGCCCAGCCCCTCCAGCATGGCCGCCATGGCCTCGGGATCGGCGCCGCTCATGAGCTTTCCGCTCCCGTCGTACACGTTGCTGGCAAACACGGGCAGGGCGCAGTTCTCCCTGGCGGCCAGCACCGCCGCCTTGGTCTCGTAGCAGTCGTTCATGGTCTCCACCAGAACGGCGTCCGCCCCCGCGGCGGCTCCCGCCCGGACAACCTGCGCGAACAGCTCCACCGCCCGCTCAAAGGGCAGATCCCCCAGCGGAGAGAGCAGCTTTCCCAGCGGGCCCACATCCAGAAGAACAAACTTTTCCTGCCGGCCGCTCCGGGCCGTGCGGCGGGCCTCCTGCGCGCAGCGGACCGCCGCGGTCACCACCGCCTCCACCGTGGGGCGGCTCTCCTGTCCGTCGAACTTCAGCCCGTTGGCGCCGAAGGTGTTGGCGCAGACAGCGTGGCTGCCCGCCTCATAATACTCTCTGGCCAGAGCGGTGATCTCCGCCGGATGGGTCAGGTTCCACAGCTCCGGCAGCTCGCCGGGCTGCAGGCCCATGGCCTGCAGGCAGGAGCCCGTCCCGCCGTCCAGATAGAAAAGGCCCTGCCGGATGCAGTTCAAAATACTCATGGCGTCCTCCTGACGATGCTCTGTTTCCCGCGCTCCGCCCTCACCGGAGGATCTCCGAGAGGTTGGACTGAATCTTCTCCGCCACCGAGGCGTTGTTCATGGAATAGACGTGCACCGCGGGGACGCCGTTGGCGAACAGGTCCACGATCTGCTCGGTGGCATAGGCGATGCCCGCCTGCTTCATGGCGTTGGGATTCCCGCCGAACCGGTCCAGAATGTAGCGGAACCGCTGGGGCAGCACCGTGCCGGAGAGCGCGACGATCCGCTGAATCTGTTTGGCGTTGGTCACGGGCATGATCCCCGCCGCCACCGGCACCCGGATGCCGGCCTCCCGCGCTTTGTAGAGGAAATTATAGTAGATGTTGTTGTCGAAAAACATCTGCGTGGTCAAAAACTCGCAGCCCGCGTCGACTTTTTCCTTCAGGCGGGCAATGTCCTCCGCCTGAGAGGGCGACTCCGGGTGGCCCTCGGGATAGCAGGCGCCGCCCACGCAGAAGCCGCCGAACTCCCGCAGCTCCCGCACCAGATCAACGGCATAGTGATAGTCCCAGCCGCTGCGGTCCTCCCCGCCGGCGGCCGCGTCGCCCCGCAGGGCCAGCACGTTCTCGATGCCCTCGGCCCGCATCTTCTCCATCTGGCGGCGCACGCCCTCCCGGGTGGAGCTGATGCAGCTCAGATGCGCCAGCGCAGGCACGCCCCACGTGCGCTGAATCCCGCCGGCGATGGCCGCCGTGTAATCGCTGGTGCCGCCGCCTGCCCCGTAAGTTACGCTCATGAAGGAGGGCTTCAGGGCGGCCACCCTGTTCACCGCCGCCTCGATGCTCTCGTACGCGTCCTGATTTTTGGGAGGAAAAACCTCGAAGGAGAGGGACGGTCTGCCCGACTCCAGAATTTCCGTAATTTTCATTCTGCACACCTCATCTGTATCCTGCGTCGGCCGCAGGTACCATAAATGCGCAAAAGCCTGCCGCCGGACGGCGGAGGCCCCTGTGCCCTGTATTAACCCTATTATACGATAGGATTGATAGAATTTCAACCGCCTTTGACCGTCCCGCGCCGTTTTGGCATCGTGCAATCTGTACAATCTTTTTTTGCTGTGCTATAATACCCGCAATGCGGTTTTGACACGCGCATCCCTGCGCGGTGCCGGATGGACGCACGGAGGGCCCCGGGCCGCTCCGGCCGGCAGGAGCCGCACACATCTCCGAAGCTCCGCTTCGGATCGACAACGGAGGAACCTTTTCCATGACGATGAAAAGCGACATTGAAATTGCACAGGAGGCCCGGCTGCTCCCCATTACGGAAATTGCGGCCCGTCTGGGCGTCCGCGAGGAATCGCTGGAGCCTTACGGCCGGTACAAGGCCAAACTGGATATTCACTCCCTGCGGGACGTGCCCGCCACAGGCAGACTGATTCTGGTGACGGCCATCAGCCCCACCCCCGCGGGCGAGGGCAAAACCACCACCTCCGTGGGACTGGCCGACGCTCTGAGCCGTCTGGGGAAAAAGACCGTGCTGTGCCTGCGGGAACCCTCCCTCGGGCCTGTGTTCGGCATCAAGGGCGGCGCCGCCGGCGGCGGCCATGCGCAGGTGGTGCCCATGGAGGACATCAACCTCCATTTCACCGGCGACTTCCATGCCATCGGCGCGGCCAACAACCTGCTGGCCGCCTTGCTGGACAACCACATTCAGCAGGGCAACGCGCTGAACATCGACACCCGCCGCATCGTCTGGAAGCGCTGCATGGATATGAACGACCGCCAGCTGCGGAACATCATCTGCGGATTGGGCGGCAAGGTCAACGGCGTTCCCCGCGAGGACGGGTTCGACATCACCGTGGCCAGCGAGGTCATGGCGGTTTTGTGCCTTGCCACAAGCCTCACGGATCTCAAGGAGCGGCTGAGCCGGATGGTGGTGGCCTACACGCGGGACGACCGGCCCGTCACCGCCCACGATCTGAAGGCCGAGGGTGCCATGGCCGCCCTGCTGAAGGACGCCATCAAGCCGAATCTGGTTCAGACGCTGGAGCACACCCCCGCCCTGATCCACGGCGGCCCCTTCGCCAACATCGCCCACGGCTGCAACTCCATCTCCGCCACCATGACCGGCCTGAAGCTGGGCGAATACGTGGTGACGGAGGCCGGCTTCGGCGCCGATCTGGGCGCGGAAAAGTTTTTGGACATCAAGTGCCGGGCGGGAGGCTTCGCCCCCTCCGCCGCGGTGGTGGTGGCCACCGTCCGGGCTCTGAAGCACCACGGCGGCGCGGAGAAGGCAAAGCTGGGGCAGGAGGATCTGGACGCGCTGGAGCGGGGCCTTCCCAATCTGCTGCAGCACGTGGACAACATCACCCATGTGTTCGGTCTGCCCTGCGTGGTGGCGCTCAACGTCTTCCCCACGGATACGGCGCGGGAGCTGCAGCTGGTGAAGGACAAGTGCCGGGAGCTGGGCGTGAACGTGGCGCTCAGCGAGGTCTGGGCCAGGGGCGGCGAGGGCGGCCTCGCTCTGGCCGAGGAGGTGCTGCGCCTCTGCGGCCAGCACGCCGACTTCCGCTGCTGCTACGATTCCGAGAGCTCCATCGAGGACAAGCTCAACGCCATTGCCGTGAAAATCTACCGGGCCGACGGCGTCACCCTGACCAGCGGCGCAAAAAAGCAGCTGCGCCAGCTGACGGAGCTGGGTTTCGGCAATCTGCCCATCTGCATGGCCAAGACCCAGTACTCTTTCTCCGACGACGCCTCATTGCTGGGGGCGCCCCGGAATTTCCGCATCACCGTGCGGAACCTGCGGGTTGCCGCCGGAGCGGGCTTCATCGTGGCTCTCACCGGAGACATCATGACCATGCCCGGCCTGCCCAAGGTCCCCGCTGCCGAGCGGATCGACGTGGACGAAAACGGCAGAATCAGCGGCCTTTTCTGACCCATCCCACCTTTGACCGAACCGGGGCGCACGCTGTGCGCCCCCTTTTTTTCGCAGGGGCTTGACAATCCATTATACGATTGTATAATAAAGTCAAGTTATACAACTGTAGAATATGGGGGCGTACATATGGAAAAAGCGGTGCGGCGGCTGGGCGATGCCGAGCTGGAGGTCATGCAGGCCATCTGGGCGGCGGAGGCGCCGGTCAATTCCGGCGTCATTCAGTCCGCCCTGAAGGGGCGCAGAAGCTGGGCGCTGCCCACCCTTCTGACGGTGCTGAACCGCCTGTGCGAAAAGGGATTCCTCAGCTGCGAGAAGCAGGGACGGAGCAACCTGTACACGCCTCTGATCGGAGAGGAGGAATATCGGCGGCGGGAGGGGCGCACGATTCTGGAAAAGCTGTACGGCAACTCGGTGACGGGACTGGTGGCGGCTCTCTATGACGGGCACTCCATCTCCGACGGCGATCTCGAGGATCTGCGGAAACTTCTGGACGAATGGGAGGAGCGACGATGAACGGACTTTTTCTCAATCTCCTGCGCACCAGTCTGGTGGTTGGAACGGCGGCGGCCCTGCTGACTGCGGTCTCGCCGCTGTGGAACCGGCGCTATTCGCCTCTGTGGAAGGGGCGGCTGTGGCGTCTGCTGGCGGTGCTGCTCCTGGTGGGGGCCTTTCTGCCCTCCTTCGGCGCGGCGCGGCAGATCACCGTGCCCTCCCTGCCGGCGCAGGCGGTCTCAGCTGCCGGAAGCAGCCCCGTGCAGGCCGCGGAGGCCCCGGCGTCCGCCGGGGCTCAGACCGGTGCCTCCTCTGCCGCGGCAATCCGGACGGAGCGTGCCCGGCAGCCCCTTTCGCCGCTGGCAGCGGGAGAACTCCTGTGGCTGGCCGGCGCCGCCGGCTTCGCCCTGTGGACCGCTGCCGGAGAACTGCTGCTGCGCAGGCGCCTTCGCCGATGGGCGCGTCCGCCTGTGGGCGAATCGATGCCCGCCCTTTTTCGGCAGGTCTGCGGCGAGGTGGGCGTCACCCCTCCGGAGCTGCTCATATGCCCCGGTATCGGAAGTCCCCTGCTGACCGGGCTGCTGCACCCCAGACTGGTGCTTCCGTCGGAGGATCTGCCCTCCCGCGAGGCACGGTACGTCCTGCGTCACGAGCTGATCCACTGCCGGAACCGGGATCTCTGGGCCAAGCTGCTTCTGCTGGCCGCCAATGCCGTCCACTGGTTCAATCCGGCGGTCTGGCTGCTGCGCCGGGATGCCGGATGGGACCTGGAGCGGGCCTGCGACGATCAGGTGCTGGCCGGAGCGGACGATGCGGAGCGCCGGTTCTACGGAACCGTGCTGCTGAGTGCGGCGGGAAAGGGACGCCAGTCCGCGCTCTCCACCTCCTTCGGCGGCAGGACAGGGAGTATGCGCCGGCGGCTGCAGGGCATCCTCTCCGGCGCGAAACGCCGGGGCGCGGCGCTGGCCGCCGTCTGCGGCGTATTGACGGCAGCCGTGGTTCCGCTGGTGGCCTGCACCCAGAAAACCGCCGCGGAACGCGGCGCGGAATCGCTGAAAAGCTACTTCGCCGCGCACTTCGACACTGCCTCCTGCGCCTGCATCTACGCCGATCTCACTCACGACGGTCTGGACGAGCTGGTGACGGTGGAACTGCGTCAAAAAGACGGCGCGCTCGCCGCGGACGACGCCGCAGCCGGCGCGGATTCCTTTGCCGACGGCACCGTAACGGTCCTCCGCGCCTCCGGCCGCTCCGTCTCCGCCATCTGGAGCGGGACGGTGAGTTCGCCCCACGCAGGCTGGGGACAGTGGTATCTCTACCGGCAGGACGGACAGGATTTTCTGCTCTGGTATTTCCCTGATCAGTCCACCGGCGCGGAGGACGACCGGTACCGCCTCTTCTCCCTGAACGAAAGCGGCGCGGAGCAGATCGCCGCGCAGGGCGAGATCCGCTGCGCGACGGGCGACGACGCCGGGTCCCACGCCTCGCCGGACGACTCGTCCCAGACGGAGATCACCGCCTTCCGCCACGCCGTTTCCACCTGTCTCCAGCGGGCAAAGCCGCTGCTGTGCTTCGGCGAGGGCGACGACGGCGGGCGGACCCTCTCCTGTCTCACCGGGCAGTACGGCAGGTTCGACGAAATATCCGGCGATCCTGCCGACGCGCCGGAGACCGTGCAGGCCGCCGCGGAGGAATTCGTCAGAGCCGACAAAACCCGCACCGAGCAGACCCATGAGTGGGATAACGCCCAGAGCCGGGAACTGAGCAGCTTCACCCAGGTGACGGACACCGAGATCACCGCCCTGCGCAAGCTGGGTCAGACCGACGCGCCGGACGGCAGCGGCACCGCCGAGGTCTGGGGGCTGGCCTTTCAAAAGCAGCTGGCCCACCCGGAGCGGATGCAGCTGGCCGGAGACCCGGAGCTGGACGACGCCGGCTGGCTCATCACCCCCATGGGCAGCTACAGCCAGCCGCTGCTGAACCTCTGGCGGGATGCCGGGGGCAGGTACACGCTGATGAGCACGGACATCCGGGGCACGATAGATGATCTGGGCGGCAGCACGGACTACTATGCCGCCGAGCTGGTCCGCGCCCGCACGGGTCTGCGGCCCGACGCCGTCCGCTTTCAGGTGACGGCGGAGAGCGGGACACAGCCGGAGACCTACCGTCTGGAACAGGACGGCGGCGCCAGCTGCTATGTGCCGGAGGACTGGCAGTCCGTCCAGCCGGAGACACCGGAGATGCTGGCAGGCTACGATCACCTGCGGCTCTGGCGGCCCGCAGGCGAGGAGCTGGCCGCCGTCTGCCTGCTCCACACGAAGGATGTCTTTTCCGACGATGAAGCCGCGGCGCGTCAGGGCCTGCGGGACGTCTGGTCCTCGCTGCCGCAGGGCTCTTCCCTGACCATCAGCGACTACTCCGGTAATCTCTACACCTCCGCGGGCACAAGGAGTCTGGTCAGCGCCGTCAGCCAGCGCGGAGGGGTCCGGGAATCTCTCTGGTACGCTTTTTCCTGCGGAGACGGCTCCGAAGGGCGCTGGATCATGGTGGTCCGCAGTCCCCAGAGGGGCAGCCTCCCCAACCCGCTGGAATCCCGGGTTGAGAACAGTCTGCTCAGCTTCTGCGTCTGAACCGCCTGCGGCCGAAAAATTTCCCGGCGGTTGCGTTCGTCTCGCCGCTCTGGTAGAATGGCTCCAGAGTTTTGGAAAGGAGCGGGGCCCATGCGATTTCAGATCATGTGCCGCATGGACGGGCAGGAGGACTTTGCGGACCTGTTCGACACGGACACCATCGAGGATGCCAGACAGGTCGCCATCCGCGCCGCCATGCGTCCCGGCTTCACCGTCTTCGTCTATGACGTCAGGCTGGGGGAACGGGTGATGGACTTTGACGACCCCAGACACGCCCGATAAACGACAGCCCTCCGGCCCTAACAGGCCGGAGGGCTCTGTCTGTCGAAAACGTCTTTCCGGCAGACCGGCGGGATTTTGAAGCTGCGTGAAAAGGTTCAAAATCGTTTGATTTGAGTATGCGCGGGAAACTCCTTCCGGGTTTCCGCGCATACCTTTCCCTTCCGCCAATCGAGCATCTTGGCCGACAGCCTGAGCCCTGCTCCGCGAAACAGAAAAAGGGGCGGCTGACGCCGCCCCTTTTCCGGAGAGAGAGAAAAAAGAAGAATGAAGAAGAAAAAGTTGAAAAAACGTTCTTGCTCGTCTTTACAGGAGTTATCATATCCCGCAATGCTGAAACCAAGCTTTAAAAACCGCCGGTTTGCAATATTTTTTTCTCCGGCCCGCGCTTTTCTTTTCCCGGAGAGGCTGATATACTGAAAAAAAAGGCGGGTGGCCGCCGACAGGAGGTTGTATCCATGAACATCACACGGGTCTGCGCCGTTTTCTTCAGTCCCACCGGCCATACGCGTCAGGCGGTGCGCCTGCTGGCCGGCGGGATGGCCGCCGTACTGGGGGCTGCCGTCGATGAAATTGATTTCACTCTCCCGGCCGGACGGGCGGAGACATACGCCTTTGGTTCCGGCGATCTGGTGGTGCTGGGCGTCCCTGTATACGCCGGGCGCGTGCCCAACAAGCTGCTCCCCTTTCTCCGAACCGGCTTGCAGGGCGGCGGCGCGCTGGCCGTGCCGGTGGTGACCTTCGGCAACCGCAGCTTCGACGACGCGCTGTCCGAGCTGCGGAGCGAACTGATTCAGGATGGTTTCCAGCCCTTCGCCGCCGCGGCGCTGGCCTGCGGCCACGCTTTCTCGGATCGTGTCGCCCCCGGCCGCCCCGACGAAACCGATCTGGCCGCGTGGGAACGCTTCGCCGCCGATGCCGGAGCGCGGGCCGCCGCGCTGACCGGCCCGCCGGCGCCGGTTGCCGTGCCGGGACGCAACCCCGTGGGGCCTTACTACACGCCTCTGGGAACCGACGGCGCTCCGGCGGTCTTTCTGAAGGCGAAGCCGGAGACGGATCGGGAGAAGTGCACCCGCTGCGGCCTGTGCGCCCGGCTCTGCCCCATGGGCTCCATCAGTCCGGAGGATCCGGCGCAGGTTCCCGGCGTGTGCATCAAGTGTCAGGCCTGCGTGCGCTGCTGCCCGGCCGGGGCCAAATATTTCAGCGATCCTGCGTTTCTCTCCCATGTGGCCATGCTGGAGCGCAGCTTCTCCCGCCGGGCCGAGCCCTCCTTCTTTCTCTGAATTTTGCGCCGCGTCCGGGCTTTTCCGCCCGGACGCGGTTTTTTTATGCGTATACGCTTGAAAGCGAAATGCAGTCCGCGGGTTTTGCTCTTTTCGCCCTGTTCATGGTATTTTTGGTTGTTATTTCCACAATTCGCGATATAATGATTCCATATAGGCCGCCAGAGGCAGTCCACCTGCCATGATGGCCGCCGTTCCGGATTTCCGGAGCACACAGGAGGAACCGCATGGAACAGCAGACATGGATTCTGATTGCGGAGGACAACGCCGTCAACCGCAAGCTGCTCAGAAAAATTCTGGAGAGCGAGTATCAGGTTTGGGAGGCGTCCAGCGGGGATGAGGCTCTGGAGATGATCCGGCAGCATCTCCCGGAGCTGTCCGCCGTCATTCTGGACCTGAATATGCCCGGCATGGACGGGTTTCAGATTCTGCGGCACATCGCGTCCCGCGATGCGTACCGCAACCTCCCCATTCTGGTCGCCACCGGCGATCAGAACCACCGGACAGAGGCGGAGTGCCTGAAGCTGGGCGCGTGGGATTTCGTCAGCAAGCCCTACGAGGCCGCCGTGCTGCAGCTGCGCCTGCGGAACATCATTGGCCGCAGCCGCTCCCAGCTGCTTCAGCAGGTGCGGCGTCTGGCGCAGCGGGACAGCAAGACCGACCTGTACAACCGGGATTACTTCATGCATCAGACCAAGGCCTTGCTGCGGAGCCATCCGCAGCAGACCTTCGCACTGGTGCGGATGGACATTGACCGTTTCCGCCTGTTCAACGCCTTTTTCGGCTGTGAGGAGGGCGACCGTCTGCTGCGCCGGATCGGAGACCTGCTCCGCAGCGCCGGGTCGGCCTCGGTTCCCTGCGTTTACGGGCGGATCGAATCCGACGTGTTCTGCATCTGCGAGCCCTACGAGCCCGACGGTCTGGAACGCCAGCTGGCGGAAATCAGCAGGAAAGTGGGCGCGCTGTACGACAACTACCGCATTGAGCTTTCCTTCGGCGTCTGCATCATCAGCGACCCGGAGCCGGACGTTGAAAAGATGTACTCCCGCGCCACCGAGGCCGCCCGCAAGTGTAAGGACAACTACAACCTGACCTGGGCCTTTTACGACGAGGCTATGGATCGCAGCGCCACCAAGGCGCAGCGCATCGTCAACGAAATGGAGCACGCGCTGAAAAGCGGCCAGTTCATTCCCTATCTTCAGCCCAAATACGTGCTGGCGGACAGCACCCCCTGCGGGGCGGAGATGCTGGTGCGGTGGGTCCATCCCCAGCAGGGCATGATCTCTCCCTGCGAGTTCATCCCCCTTTTCGAGCAGAACGGCTTTATTCTCCAGCTGGTTCACTATATGTGGGAGCAGGCCTGCGTCTTGCTGAAAAAATGGAGCAGGCCGGGCGCTGCGCCCGCTCCGCTGTCGGTCAATGTCTCCCGTGTCAGCCTGTATGATCCGCACATTGTGGAATTTCTCACCGGCCTGACTCAAAAGTACGGCGTCCCGGCGGCGCTGGTCAATCTGGAGATCACCGAGAGCGCCTATATGTCCAACCCGGAGCTGATGCGCGCCGTCATCGATCAGCTGCGCGCCAGCGGCTTCGTCATCCTGATGGACGACTTCGGCAGCGGCTATTCCTCCCTCAACACGCTGAAGGACATCGACGTGGACATCCTCAAGATCGACATGAAATTCCTGCCCACCGGCGCCAACAACGCCAAGAGCGAAAAAATTCTCGCCTCTGTCACCCGCATGGCCGGCTGGCTGGGTATTCCCGTGGTGGTGGAGGGCGTGGAGACGCAGGAGCAGAAGGAATTTCTGGAGAGCATAGGGTGCAGCTATGTGCAGGGCTACTACTTTGCGCGGCCCATGGCCGTACCGGATTACGAGCGCCTGGTGGCCGCCTCGCCGGCGCCGTCCGTCCAGCCCGCCGCGGAAAATCTCTCTGATCTGGACGCCCTGTGGTCCTCTGATCCCCGGATCAACATCCTGCTGAAGGGGGTGTCCACCCCCTTCGCCATCTACACCTATGACAATCAGAAAACCGACATTCTCCGGATGAACGAGGCCTTTTTGCAGGAGTTCGGCTACTCCCATCCGCAGGAGCAGCTCTCCCGCCCGGAGCTGCTGGATGCCTTTGCCCGCGCGGTGGCGGACTGCGGCTCCGCGGAGTGCGAATGTCTGTTTTTCGTGCAGGGCGGGCAGACCCGCTGGTTCCGCATCAAGCTGCTCTACATCCGCGCCGTATCGGGGTGCCACATTCTCAGCGGCACCTTCTCCGACGTCACGTCGGAGCGGAAGCTGGAGATGGAGCTCAACCGCATTTTCAGCGTGCTGCGGGGGCCCCGGCCTTCCCGGCCCGCCCTTCTGATTGCCGACGACTCGGAGCTCAGCCGGAATCTGCTGTCCGCCCTGTTCGAGAGCGACTACGAGATCCTGAGGGCCGCCGACGGCGCAGAGGCGCTGGAGCTGCTGAGCCGCAACGCAGATCGCATTGCGGTGATTCTGCTGGACCTGCGGATGCCGGTTATGGACGGCTGGGAATTTCTCGCCCGAAAAAATCAGATGGAGGCGGCGGGCGGCATCCCCGTGGTAGTTATCTCCGCCGAGGACAGCGAATCCCAGCAGATCAACATGCTGGAGAACGGCGTCAATGACTACGTGACCAAGCCCTTCATACCGGAGGTGGTGGTGCGGCGGGTGAAAAACGTGCTGGAGTACCAGAGCCGGTTCCACCTCCTTCTGCGGGAATACCAGCAGGCCGGCTCCCTGCCGCAGACGCTCTCCCGCGTTCATCCCTCCCAGATGACCGCCGCGGAAATGCGCTGTGTGCTGACGGCGCTGGAGGGCGTATTCGACCATGTGCGGCTGGTTGACCCCAGGCTGGCCTCCGTGCTTACGCTGGAAAAGGACGGCACCGTCTCCTCGGCGCCCTACTCCTGTTTCCGTTTCTGGAACCGGGAGGAACGCTGCGAAAACTGCACCAGCCTGTGCGCACTGGACGGCGCCTGTCTGCTGTCCAAGTGCGAATTTATGGCGGACGGCGCCTACTACGTCATCTCCCATCCCCTTCAGCTGTGCCTGCCGGACGGCTCCCTCTGCCCCTGCGTTCTGGAGATCATCAACCCCATCAGCGGGCAGCTGGCGCAGCAGCAGGTCGGCGGCCGGTCGGTCAGGGACGTTCTGGCGGAGACCCAGCGGAAAATTTACACCGACGAGCTGACCTCCGCCTTCAACAGACGGTATTTCGACGAGATGCTGTTCCTGTACCGCGGACTGGATCACATGGCCGTCCGGGTGGCGCTGATTCTGATGGATATGACCTGCTTCAAGCAGGTCAACGATCAGCTGGGCCATCTGGCGGGGGACGAGGTTCTGGAGCGGGTGGCTCAGGCGCTGATCGGTCAGGTGCGCCAGCAGGATTCCGTCATCCGCTACGGCGGGGACGAATTTATCATCATTCTCACCGAATGCGGCGAGGAGCAGGCGCAGCGGGCCATTCAGCGGTTCGAGCAGGCTGTCTCCGCCGTCCGCTACGGCCCCGACGGACAGTTTTCCGCCCAGGCGGAATTTGGCTACGCCTACACCGATCACTTTGTGCGGGAGATTCAGACCCTGCGTGAGCTGTTTCTGAAGGCCGACGCCAATATGTACCGGGTCAAAAAGCAGCGCCGGGGCGCGGAGGATACGGCCGAATCCTGACCGTCCCCGCAGACAGAACATAAAAAAGCAGGCGGGATTTCCCGCCTGCTTTTCTCATGCGTGGTGATAGATCCGCCGGTCCAGCGCAAAGATGCGCTTGCTGAACTCGCCCACCGGCGTCTCCTGAAAGGACTCGCGGTAAATCTCCATCCGGCTGTCCATGGCGTCGATGCAGGAGAGCAGCTCGCTCTCCGCGCACAGGGGGCGCACCGCCGCTCCAAACTCCGGCTCTCCGTGGTGGGAGAGGATCAGATGCTGGAGCAGCACCGACTTCTCCTCCGGCATTCCCGTTGCCTCCGCCGCCCGCGCGGCCTCCTGCGCGCCCATTACCAGATGGCCCAGCAGCTGGCCCTTTACGGAGTAGTCCGTCACCAGTCCCAGCGGAGAGGTGGTAAACTCCTCCGCCTTGGCAAAATCATGGAGCAGCGTCCCCGCCAGCAGCAGGCTGCGGTCCACCACCTCCGGATACTGGGCGGCCAGAAAGTCCGCGGTCCGCAGCATGGCGCAGGTGTGCATCAGAAGGCCGTTGAGAAAGCCGTGGTGGACGCTCTTGGCGGCAGGCAGCACCCGGAACCGCTCGCCGTAGCGGCGGAGCATCTCCCGGCAGACGGCGGCGTAGTCCGGGTCCGCAATGGAGTCCACCAGCTTCTGCACCTCGGCCCACTCCGCCTCCGGGTCGATGGGGGCGGTGGGAACCAGATCGTTCAGATCGTAAGCATCGCCCTCCTGCGCCAGCCGAATGCGGTCCGCCGTCAGCTGCGGCGCCCCGCGGAACTCCGACACGGTGCCCCGCACCTTTACCACGGCGCCGGCGTCCGCAGGCGTCACCGGCCCGGTATAGTCCCAGACTTTTCCTTCGATGGTGCCCGATGCGTCGGCCAGCACCAGACTCAGGAAGGGCTTTCCGGATGCGGTCTGCTTGGTGTAGGCTCCCTGCAGCAAATAAAATTCCTCCACCCGGTCGCCGGGGGTCAAATTCTGTATAAACGTCATATCAAGATTCTTCTCCGTTTCAAAGCTCGGGGCTCGGCGGCCCTTTTTCCTGATTATACCACGCTCCGCGCCGTCTGCCCACCCCGGATTTTTGACGACGGCTCCGGGCGCGCGCCGGCGGGGCGGAGAAAAGCTCCGTCCCGCCGTCCGTATTCACTGCGCGTACTGAACCGTCAGGGTCTCCCCGTCGCACTCGGCCAGCACCGGGGCCGTCCGGGTGAGGTAGACCTCCGCCCCGGCGTCCTGCAGCTTTTTCACTGCCGCGGCGTCCTCCGGCTCGTCGTCGGAGCTGGTGATCACCGCGTAGGCGGGCTGCACCGCCGCCAGAAACGACGCCAGCGACGACTGATCGTGGCCGTGGTACGGCACCTTCAAAAAGTCGCAGGTGCCGGGGTTCTCCGCCAGATACTCCTGAAGCCGGGCATCCTCCGCGTCCCCCGCAAAGAGGAACCGCTTTTCTCCGCAGGTCGCGGAGACGATGAGAGAGGAGTTGTTGCTGGCATCCACCGCGTAGTCGGTCTGAGCCGGCGGATCCACGGTATAGCCGATGCCGTCCAGCGTAAAGGTCAGGGTGTCCCGCACGGTGGCGGCGGTGAGGCCGGCGCCGTCCAGGGCCGCAAGGTATTTTTCATATTCGCTGCTGTCCTTGGGGCAGTCGCTCTGGAGCACGTTTTTCACTGTAACGGATTTCAGCACCTTGGCCGCGCCGCCCACGTGATCCTTGTCAAAGTGGGTCAGGATCAGGTAATCCAGCGTGCTGATGCCCTGCTCCTCCAGATAGGCGCAGATTTCCTTGCCGAAGCCGCTGTTTCCGGTGTCGATCAGCACGGCGCTTTCGTCGGTGTAGAGCAGGATGGCGTCCGCCTTGCCTGCCGAAAAGCAGTAGACCTTCAGATCCGTGGCACCGGAAGCGGAGGCCGGGGATGCCGAGGCCGCAGACGCGGCCGACGGCTGGGCCGTCACGGCGCTGCAGCCGCACAGCAGCAGGATGGCCGCCGCCAGCAGGCCGCCAAGCAGTCTTCGGATATGATAACGCATAGGTTCCTCCTTGCAGATATGGAAAGGTCCGCGCGGAGCCGTCGAAGCGGCAGCCCCGCGCGGGTTGTGTTCAGGATGCGCTCTGGGTCGCGGTGCCGTTGGAACTGGTGGTGGCGCCGGTGGTGGCGTCGGTGCCGTCCCGGGTGGGCTTGCCGCCGAAATCGCCGGAGGGCCGCTGGCCGCCGCCCATCTTGCCGCCCATGCCGCCGCCCATGGTGTTGCCGGTGGCGTTGCTGTAAAGGGTATCGGTCATTTTGATGGTCTCCGTCTCGGTGCCTGCAGTGAGGGTGTAGGTGCTGCCGCTGGCGATGCCGGGGGCGCTGATTACCACGGACTGGTACTCCTTTGTGGGTGTGTAGGTGGCAAGAACCTTGCCGCTGGAATCCTTCAGGGTGATGGTGGTGCCCGCCGCCTGCGCGGAGGTCAGATCGTAGAGGATGGAGCCCTGGGTGGAATCCGAGCCGAAGTTCTGGGCCATGCCGGTGCTGCCCGCCGCGATGACCACGCCGCCGGTGATGGTGCCGGTGCCGGCATAATCCAGCGCGCCGTTGCCGCTGTCGGTGGGTCCGCTGACATAGACGGTGCCGCCGCTGATGGTCATGTCGCCGTTGGAGTCGAGGCCGTCGCCGCCCGCGTCCACGGTCAGCTGACCGCCGGAGATGGTGAGGTTCGCGGTGCTGTCGGCCTCCATGCCGCCCTGAGAGGTGGTGCCGTCGCCGGAGGCGTTCAGGCCGTCGTCGGAGGCGGTGACGCTCTGGGTGCCGCCGCTGATGGCGATGGTGGCACCCTCCAGGCCCTCGTAGCTCTTGGAGATGGTGAGGGTTCCGTCGGTGATGTTCAGGGCGCCGTCGGCGTGTACGCCGTCGTCTCCCGCCGTGATGGTGTAAGTGCCGCCGCTGACGTTCATGTCGCCGTTGGTGTGCAGGGCGTCGTCAGCGGAATCGATGGTATAGGTGCCGCCGCTGAGCGTGGTGCCGGTGCCGGACTTGAGACCCTTGGTGGAGGCCGTCTCGTCGGAGGTGTCCGCTGCGGACTGGTCGGCGGTTGCCGCGGCGGTCGTTGTGGTCGTGGTGGTGGCTGCGGTGGTCGTGGCCGCGGCGGTCGCAGCTGCGGTCGTGGTGCTGGAATCCGCGGTCTGGCCGGGTGCGCCGGAGGGCCTGGTGCCGCCGCCCATGCCGCCGAAATTATTCTCTGTGTGGGCCGCGGCGTTGGCGCTGCCGCCGCCGCTGGTGATGTCGAAGTCGCCGTCCAGCACCGTCAGCGTGGAGCCGGCGTCAATTCCGTCGCCCTGCGCGTCGATGGTGAAGGTGCCGTCCGCGATGTAGACAAAGCCCTTGGTCTCGTCGTCGGCGTTCTCCGCATGGATGCCGTCCTTCTGGGAGGTGATGGTAAAGGTGCCGTCCGCGATGCGGACGCTGTCCTTGCCCTGCAGGCCGTGACCCGCGGCGTCGATGACATAGGTGCCGCTGGTGATCTTCAGGTCGTCCTTGGAGACGATGCCGTTGCCGTAGGCCGCGTCGATGGTCAGGGTGCCGCTGCCGTTGAGAGTCAGGTCGGACTTGGCGAAGATGACGCCGTCCACGGTGTTGTCATCGGTCTGCACATAGTCGCCGGTGACGCTGAGGGTATTGGCCGAGCCCTCGGCCATGGTCAGGAACACCTTATCGGCCTGCTTGATGTAGATGGCCGCGCTGTCGTCGTTGGTGACGGAGACGTCGTCCAGCACCAGCTGGACCTTGGCCGCGTCGTCCGCGTCTACCACGATCTGCCCGTTGGTGAGAGAGCCGGTGAGCAGATAGGTGCCCTCCTCGGTGATGGTGACGGTGCTGCCGTCAATGGTGACGCCGCTGCCGTCCGCCGAGGCGGTGCTGCCGGAGAGGGTGATGGTGACATAGTCGGAGTAGCCGACCTCGTAATCGCGGTCTGTAAACATATCCGACGTGGCCGACAGCGTCTCCGCGGAGACGGCGGCCGATCCGGCGGCGGAGCCGGCGGAAGTACTGCCGCACGCCGCGCAGCCGATGCAGATGGCTGCCGCCAGCGCGATGGCGATGAGTTGTTTTTTCATGATTCAGGGGCCTCCTCGTTTATTTTCGTTCTCACAGCTCCCGCGCGTCCAGCATCTGGGCGGAGGAGCTGATCTCCAGATTTCCGTTCCGGCAGCGCAGCTCGTCGATGAACTGCTTTTCCGTGCCGGGTTCCTTGAATGTGATGTGATAGGTCAGCTTGTTCAGGCTGCCGAGATTGGTGGTTTTGACCGTTTCCAGCCTGGCCTCGGCGGTGTACCGGGCGAACAGATCGTCAAAGGCGCCGGTATAATCCAGGTCCTCGGGGACGGTGATCTTCAGGGTTCTGCAAAGGTCCGCGTTCTTCTTTTCACCGAAGCCGATTTTGGCGTACAGAAGGCTGATCAGCCCCATGACCACGGCGAACAGGGCGGCGAAGCCCAGATACCCCATGCCGCAGGCAAGGCCCACGGCCATGGCCAGAAAGATGGCGCAGATTTCTTTGGCCGTACCGGGCGCGGAGCGGAACCGCACCAGCGAGAAGGTTCCGGCCACGGCCACACCGGCTCCCAGACTGCCGCTGACCATCATGATGATGACGCAGATCACGGCGGGCAGCATGGCCAGCGTAACCGCGAAGCTCTTGGTGTAAGAGGTCTTGTAGCTGTAGACCAGCGTCAGCGCCGCACCCAGAATCAGAGCGGTGAGCATACTCAGGCAGAAGCTCTGCAGAGTGATGTTGGCGGTGGCCGATGTGGCGTAAAGCCCGGAAAAAAGTGTATCAAGCACAGAAAACGCCTCCCGTTTCTTCAAAATGTGTCTGCAGCATCGCGCAATAAGCCTGACCATACTTGGAGAAGGAGGTCTGGCGGATGCCGCCGTTGTCCAGCAGCTCCACCAGCCACAGGGGAATGGCCGCGGCTGTCTTGATTTCCATCAGGGACTGGCCGCTCTCCAGAATCGGTTCGCCGCCGGGCTGGGCCTCCAGGCTGAGATCGGTTGTCCGCCAGAGAATATTCCGGTCGAAGGTCACCCGGAGGTTGGGGTCCTCCCTGGAGAAAAAGGCCGCGCGGTCATAACTCAGATGAACGGCGGGAGCCAGCTCCCCGTAGAAACGGAGGAAGTACTCCAGCTCATGTCCGATCTGGCTGTCCTCCGGCAGAGGAATGTCTCCGGCCAGAAAGGCCACGGCGCTGCGCTGCTCCATGGAGATACGGCGCTTATAGACGATACCCTTGTATTTTTTCTTCATCTCCACAAAAATGGGCTGGCGTTCCTCTGCCGGGCCATAGCTGCGGATACGGAGTTTTTCTTTATAGACCGGTTTTTCCAGCGAGGTGCGGATCAGCCGGAAATCCGGAGTGTCGTAATAGACGTTGCAGACAGTGCTCTCACCGTGGGAGTCGGGAACCATCCGATCCCTCATGGCCTGTTCCAGCATCCGGCGCTGCCAGTCGCTGACCAGATATTTTACTTCGTGGCGCTGAAAGATGTTGTCGTTCATGTCGTTTGCCTCCCTGTTTGATGTGCCTATCATACCGGGTTAACCTAAGTCTTACTTAAAACTTATCTGAATTTTACAAAAAAAGTTCCCCGCCTGAAAAGGCAGGGAACTTTGAGACCGCGTTCCGGCGGCGAATACGCCCTTTTCCCTGAAATCCGCATGGGCCTTCAGGAGGAAGGGCAGCGCAGGGAGCCCGCCATGCCGTCCGGCGCAAAGCGTGTTCGCCCGGACGGGCTTACAGCTGGGCGGTGATCAGCAGCGAGGTGCCGTCCTCGCTTCTGGCGGAAATCTTTCCGCCGTGAGCCGTGACGATGGACTGGGCCATGGACAGGCCGATGCCGTAGCCCGCCTTTTCGCTGCTGCGGGAGGCATCTCCCCGGTAGAAGCGGTCAAACAGCATGGACTGGTCGCCCTTCGTCAGCCCCTCGGCCTGATTTTCGCTGGTGAGAATGGGGCGGCGGCCCTTCTTTTTCAGGGTGAAGCGGATCTCGCTGCCGGGCACGGCGTACTTGACGGCGTTGTCCGCCAGAATGGAACACAGCTGCCGGATGGACGCCTCGTTTCCGTGATAGACGATGCCGGGCTGAAGGTCCAGCGTCAGCCGCAGTCCCGCGCTCTCCGCCATCAGCTGGAAGGGCGCCAGCGCCTCGTCCGCCGCGTCGGACAGGGAGAAGTCCTCCATGGTCAGGCGGGAATTCCCCTCGTCCATCCGGGCCAGCGAGACCAGATTCTGGGTCAGCGCGGTGAGCCGCTTCACCTGTCCGCGGATGCCCTCCGTCCACTTGCTCTCGCCCTGCTCCATCTCAATGACCTCCGTGCAGGAGTCGATGATGGCCAGCGGGGTCTTGATCTCATGGCCGGCGTTGGTGATGAACTGTTTCTGCTTTTCGTAGCTCTCCGCCACCGGGCGGATGGCCCGGCGGGACAGCGCCACCACCAGCGCCAGCACCGCCAGAATACCGAACAGAGACACCAGCAGGCTGGTGGTCAGGAACGTTTTTACAGAGCTGAGATCCCGTGTGCAGTCCAGAAAGACATACTGCACGGAGCCATCCTTGTCCGTGGCCAGATACTTGTAGCTGTCCTCGTAGCCGGAGGTCTTGTTCTCCTTCTGCAGCTCCTGCGCCATGGAGACGGCCTGTTCGGTGGAAACCGCCGCGATGCGGCCGGTGTTCACGCTGACCAGCGTGCCGTCGTCCTCCAGCGTCACGGAGAAAAACCGCGTCTCGTAGGGCGTCTCCGCGGAGAAGCCCTGCCGTCCGGTCATGGCGGGGGCCGTCGGAACCGCGGCGGGAAGCTCATCGTCATCGTCGGAGGAGACATCGGCGGTATCGTCGTCCGACGAAACATCGGCGGTATCATCGTCATCCGACGAGGCGGAGGCAGCGCTGCCGGCGGCAGAGGGGACGGCGCCGTTACCGGCGTCGGGCAGCACAAACGCGTCCTTGTGCTTGCCGTTGTCCGGGAAGGTGCCGTTGTTGTCTGCCAGCACCTGCAGCACCTCGTCGGCGCTGCGGTTCATTTTGACATAGTTGGCGCCATTGACCACGCCCATCAGCACGGCCAGCACCAGAATCAGGGAGCCCATGGTGATGAGGATGAATTTTTTGCGCAGCTGAGCGATCATGTGGCCTCCTCCAGCGAGTAACCCACGCCGCGGGCCGCGCGGATCTGCACCGCGGCGCCCAGCCCCGTCAGCTTCTTCCGCAGGCCGGAGAGATAGACCCACACCACGTTGATCTCGGTCTCGCTGTCATAACCCCAGATCTTCTCCAGAAACCGCTCGGTGGGGATGACGCGGCCGGGATTCTCCATCAGCATCTCCATCATCTGAAATTCCTTGTTGGCCAGCCGGATGCAGCCGTCCGGGCCGGACAGCTCAAAGGAGGCCCGGTCCAGCGCCAGCGTGCTGAACCGCAGCACGGAGTCCCGCAGATCGGGCTGCCGCCGGGTCATGGAGCGGATGCGGGCCAGCAGCTCCTTGGAATCGAAGGGCTTGGTCAGGTAGTCGTCCGCGCCGGTGTCCAGCCCCGCCACCCGGTCGTCGATCTCGGCCTTGGCCGTCAGCATCAGCACCGGCAGGCCCATGCCCTTCTCCCGCACCTTCCGCAGCACGGTGAGGCCGTCCATCTTGGGCATCATGATGTCCAGAATCGCCCCGTCGTAATTTCCGTTTTCCAGATAGTCCAGCGCGTCCTGTCCGTTGTACACCGCATCGACGGAGTAGTGGTTGTGGGTCAGGATGGTCACCAGCGCGTCAGACAGCACTTTTTCGTCCTCTGCCAACAGCAGCCGCATAAGGGGTTCCTCCCATCTCTTGTAAGGGGCGCAGGCCCCGGATTGTCCTGATTGTACCACAGAATGCTTAGAGATAGTTAAACTTTCTGCTTTTCGGGCAAAATTTGAAAAATTGCCGCCCACTCCGGACATTTGCGCCAAAACCTTGCAAAATTGCCCGCAATGTGGTAAATTAAATAAGTTTATATGCTGACATTTATAAGGAGGCAACTGTATGCCCACCCTGAAAGAAGAAATCGCCCGGCGGCGGACCTTCGCCATCATCTCTCACCCCGACGCCGGCAAAACCACACTGACGGAAAAATTCCTGCTGTACGGCGGAGCCATCGCCCAGGCTGGCGAGGTCAAGGGCAAGCGCGCCAAGGCCGCCACCTCCGACTGGATGGAGATCGAGAAGCAGCGCGGCATCTCCGTGACCTCCTCGGTGATGCAGTTCCAGCACGATGGCTTCTGCATCAACATTCTGGACACGCCGGGCCATCAGGACTTCTCTGAGGACACCTACCGCACGCTGATGGCGGCGGACAGCGCCGTGATGGTCATTGACGGAGCCAAGGGCGTGGAGCCCCAGACCCGCAAGCTGTTCAAGGTCTGCGCCCTGCGGCACATCCCCATTTTTACCTTTATCAACAAGATGGACCGGGAGACCCGCGACCCTCTGGATCTCTGCGAGGAGGTGGAGCGGGAGCTGGGCATCGACACCTATCCCGTCAACTGGCCCATCGGCTGCGGCAAGGAGTTTCAGGGCGTCTACGACCGGGAGAAGCGCCGTATTCTGTTCTTCTCCGGCGAGGGCCACGCCCGGAAGGCGGCCGCCACCGAGGTGGATCTGGACGATCCGGCTGTGGCCGGCATGATCGGCGAGACCCGCTGGCACAAGCTGCAGGAGGAGGTGGAGCTGCTGGGCGCCGGCCGGGAGTTCGATCTGAACGCCGTCCGCGCCGGCACGCTGAGCCCCGTATTCTTCGGCTCGGCTCTCACCAACTTCGGCGTGGAGCCGTTTCTGGAGGAATTTCTCCGCATGACCACGCCTCCCCTGCCCCGGACGGCGGACTGCGGCGAAATTGACGTCTATTCCCCGGACTTCTCCGCCTTCGTGTTCAAGATTCAGGCCAACATGAACAAGGCCCACCGGGACCGGCTGGCCTTCATGCGCATCTGCTCCGGCAAGTTTGAGCGGGACAGCGAGGTCTACCACGTCCAGAGCGGAAAGAAAATCCGCCTGCGCCAGCCCCAGACCATGATGGCCGCGGAGCGCGAGATCGTGGAGGAGGCTTACGCCGGCGACATCATCGGCGTGTTCGACCCCGGCATCTTCTCCATCGGAGACACCATCACGGTGCCCGGTCAGAAGTTCCGGTACTCCGGCATCCCCACCTTCGAGCCGGAGCATTTCATGCGGGTCTCCCCCAAGGACACCATGAAGCGCAAGCAGTTCATCAAGGGCACGGAGCAGATCGCTCAGGAGGGCGCCATCCAGATCTTCAAAATTCCCGACGCGGGCATGGAGGAGGTCATCGTGGGCGTGGTGGGCACGCTGCAGTTCGACGTGTTCGAATACCGGATGAAAAACGAGTACGGCGTGGAGCTGTACATGACGGGTCTGCCCTACGAGCACCTGCGGCGCATCACCGCCTGCCCCGGCGATCCCCATGATCTGGAGCTGTGTACCGGCTCCGCCCTTCTGGCGGATTTTCACGACCGGCTGCTGCTGGCCTTCGGCGGCGAGTGGTCCATCGGCTTTATGCGCAAGCACAATCCGGGTCTGGAATTTTCCGAAACCTTCTCCGTATAAAAGCGATCCCGGCATCTCCGGGGCCGCAAATGAAAGCCACCCGGCTGCCTGCGGCAGCCGGGTGGTTTTTGCTGTGTGCGGACAATACAGGAAAAACGGCCGACGCCCCGGCCGTTTTCCTGCCGGGCTGCCGCCGCCGGACATTCCGGGGATAGGACGGTCAGCAGCGCCCAGCCGCTGTTTTTTTCAGCCGCCGCCGCGTCACTCCGGCCTGTCCCGGCATGCGGGGCAGCATATCCGCGCCGAAACCGCGTTTTTTAACATCTCACGCGTTGTTCCGGGAACATTTCTCGGCGTCGATGGCCAGCGCAACCATCAGGGCGAGCAGCGCGTCCGCCGGGTCGGCCACCTCGATCACATAGGTGTCGGTCATGTGCAGCAGCTCCTTGGAGATCACCGCCGCGGTGCGGTCCTGCGCGTCCAGAATCTCATAGTCCCACTCCATGAAGCTCCCGTCCACGTGCCAGCCGTTGCAGTCCAGATCGTAGCGGGGATGGAACAGGGTAAACTCCTTCTCCAGCGCACCGGCGTACGCGTCGTTGAGATAGAACTCGAATTTCGGCAGCAGGGTCAGCACCTTCTGCTGCACCGTGGCGATATGCCGGCCCCGGTCATCCATGATGTGCAGGCAGTGACCCCACGCCAGCCTTCCCTCTACGGTGTAGACGACGCTGCCGTCCTCGCCGTAGATGTCGTAGCTGTCGAACCAGGAAAAGAATCTCTGACGGAACAGCAGTTTCATGCGCGGCTCCTCTCTGCCCTGACGGGCGTCCCTGTAAGTAAGCTGCGCCTATTGTAGCACGTTTCCCCCGCCGGGAGAAAGAACAATTCCGTTACAGACCGCTCAGCGCCGTCCCCGGCGTCCGGTCCGTCCCGTCGATGGTTCCGGCGGCCAGCACGGTCTCGCCGTCGTAAACCGCGGCGGTCTGGCCCGGCGTCACCGCCCGCTGGGGCTGATCGAATTCCACCAGAAAATTGCCGTCCGGCAGAGGAATCAGCATCCCCGGCTGAGGCGTCTGGCGGTAGCGGGTCTGGACGCCCACCCGCTGCGGCTCCTGCGGCGGCCAGGCGATCCAGTTAACCTCGCGGGCCAGCAGGCGGCGGGAATAGAGGGCCGCCTCCGGCCCCACCCGCAGCGTGTTGGAGGCCGCGTCCCGCCCGCAGACATACAGGGGCTCCTCCGACGGGATGCCCAGATGGCGGTGCTGGCCCAGCGTGTAGCGGATCAGGCCCCGGTGGGTTCCCCGGACTGCGCCGGCGTCGTCCACAATGGGCCCGGCGGGAGCGGCGGAGCCGGTCATGCGCTCCCAGAAGGCGGCGTAATCGCCGTCCGGGGCAAAGCACAGATCCTGACTGTCCCGCTTGCGGGCAGTGCACAGGCCGTTTTTCTCCGCGATGGCCCGGACCTGCGCCTTGGTCAGCTCCCCCAGCGGCAGCAGCGTCCGGGACAGCTGCTCCTGCGTCAGCCGGGAGAGGAAGTAGCTCTGATCCTTGGCCCGATCCAGCCCCCGGAGCAGCTGCCAGCGGTCCGCGTCCCCGTCGTACCGCACCCGTGCGTAGTGTCCCGTGGCGACGGCGGCGTAGCCCAGCACCTCCGCCCGGCGGAGCAGCTCCCCCCACTTGATGAAGCGGTTGCAGTCCATGCAGGGGTTGGGCGTCTCTCCGGCACCGTAACCGTCCACGAAGCGGCGCACCACCGTGGCCCGAAAGGCGTCGGAGAAGTCAAAGACGTAAAAGGGCATCCCCAGCCGGTAGGCCACCGTCCGGGCGTCCTCGGCATCCGCCAGCGAACAGCAGCCGCTCTCCTGCCCCAGTCCCAGATCCTCGTTGTGCAGCAGCCGCAGGTGGACGCCGGAAACGGCAAAGCCCTGCTCCCGAAGGAGCAGGGCCGCCACAGAGGAGTCCACGCCGCCGCTCATGGCGGCAGCGACCTTATCCCTTGCTGCCGGCATTCTGATGTGTTTCGCAGGCCGTACAGTGCTCGCAGTCCATCTTCAGCTCGTCGCCGTAGGCGATGCCGTTTTTGTCGTAATAGTCCTTGATGGCGGCCTTTACGGCCTCCTCCGCCAGCACGGAGCAGTGAATCTTATGGGTGGGCAGGCCGTCCAGCGCCTCCACCACCGCATTGTTGGAGAGCTTCAGAGCCTCGGAGATGGGCTTGCCCTTGATCATCTCCGTCGCCATGGAGGAGGTGGCAATGGCGCTGCCGCAGCCGAAGGTGTTGAACTTCACGTCGCTGATGGTCTGGGAGTCCTTGTCCACTTTGATATACATCCGCATGATGTCGCCGCACTTGGCGTTGCCGACCTCGCCGATGCCGTCCGCGTCGTCCATCTTGCCCACGTTCCGGGGATGCTGGAAATGGTCCATGACCTTATCGCTATAGAGTGCCATAAAAATACTCCTTTCAGTTTGACCGTTAAATCAGATGCTTCCGCTGGCCGTGCTCAAGCTCGTCCCACACGGGAGACATATTGCGGAGATACTCCACAATGCCGGGCATGACGCTGATGATGTAGTCGATTTCCTCCTGGGTGTTGTACTCGCTGAGGCTCAGGCGCAGAGAGCCGTGAGCCACCTCGTGGGGCCGTCCGATGGCCAGCAGCACGTGGCTGGGGTCCAAAGACCCGGAAGTACAGGCGCTGCCGGAGGAGGCCGCGATGCCCTTCTCGTCCAGCAGCAGCAGCATGGACTCGCCCTCGATGCCCTCGAAGCAGAGATTGACGTTGCCGGGCAGCCGCTGGGTCAGGTCGCCGTTGACCACGGAGTGGGGAATTTTGCTCAGCTCCCGGAGCAGCTTGTCCCGCAGGGGGATCAGATGGGCCGCATTGGCCTCCATGTGGTCGCAGGCGTCCTGGAAGGCCGCCGCCGCGCCCACGATGCCGGGCATGTTCTCAGTGCCGGCGCGCTTGCCGCGCTCCTGGGCGCCGCCCTCGATGATGTTGGTCAGGAAAATGCCGCGTCTGGCGTACAGCACGCCCACGCCCTTGGGGCCGTGGAACTTGTGGGCGGACAGGCTCAGCATGTCGATGTCCATGGCCTGCACGTCGATGGGCAGATGGCCCGCCGCCTGCACCGCGTCGGTGTGGAACAGAACGCCGGCCTCCCGGCAGAGCTTCCCGATCTCAGGGATGGGCAGGACAGTGCCGATCTCGTTGTTGGCGAACATGACGGTGACGAGGCAGGTATCCGGGCGGAGGGCCTCCTTCACCTGCTGCACGGTGATGCGGCCGGTGTCCTTTTCGGGCTGCAGGAGGGTAACCTCATAGCCCTCCTTTTCCAGCTTCTTCAGAGTGTGGAGCACGGCGTGATGCTCGAAGGCGGTGGAAATGATGTGCTTCTTTCCCTTGCGGGCGCCCAGTACGGCGGCGGTGACGATGGCCTGATTGTCCGCCTCGCTGCCGCCGGAGGTAAAGGTGATCTCGGAGGGCTGGGCATTCAGGTATCTGGCAAAGGTCTCGCGGGCCGCAGAGAGCTTCTCCGCCGCCTTCTGACCAATGGTGTGCAGGCTGGAGGGGTTTCCGTAACAATCCGTCAGCATGGGCAGCATAGCGTCCAGAGCCGTCTTGCTCACCGCGGTGGTGGCCGCGTTATCCGCATATACGTACATACATTTATCTCCTTTTTTCATATCTGTTTACTATGATAACGGGATACCATAAAATACCCCGCTTGTCAATAGGGTGACGCATCTTTTTCTGGCAAATGTCAGAAACGGGGTGTTCAGCTCTGAGCGCCGTTCTTCTCCCGTTCGCTTTTCACCAGATCGGCCAGCGTAAAGCGGTCAATATAGTCGTTGACGGTCTGGTACAGTCCGGTCCAGAAATCCAGCGTGGCGCACTGGCTGCATCGGTCGCAGCGGTTCTCCTTGTCCTCGAGGCAGGATACCGGGGCCAGATTTCCCTCCGTCAGCCGGAGAATGGAACCCACCGTATACTCCTCCGGCGCGCGGGACAGGCGGTAGCCGCCCTGGGGGCCGCGTCCGCTGCGCAGGAACCCCGCCTTGCTCAGCAGCGCCACGATCTGCTCCAGGTACTTGACGGAGAGGTCCTGCCGCTGGGCGATGTCCTTCAGGGAAATCAGGGTTTCGCCGTCGTCGTGCTCAGCCACGTCGATCATGAGCCGCAAGGCATAGCGGCCCTTTGTGGAAATTCTCATGCAGAGGCCTCCCTTCTTGATTTCCTATAATACCACAAGGAATTGTAGAATACAAGAGGAATTTTTTAAGGGAATTGACACCAGCGCGGTTTTCCCGTAAAATAGGGTCATACTATCCGGCGTAAACGCCGGCGACAAAAGGATGTGAACTTATGGAACCGGGTCCCGGTACGGAGCTGCACCCTCCCCACTGCACCAATTCTATAAAGTAGCACCGTACCCTTTTGCGGCACGGTGCCGTGAAAGGACGTTTTCATATGACTCACTATTATCTGACGGACGAGGACCGTCTGCGCCAGCTTTCCGCACCCCAGCCCGGCTGCTGGGTCTCCATGGTCGCGCCGACGGATTCGGAGCTGCAGCGCATCTCCGGCGAGTACGCGCTGGACATTGACGCTCTGCGGGCCGCGCTGGACATCGACGAACGTTCCCGCATCGAGACGGACGAGGGCTACACCATGGTTCTGGTGAACATCCCCACCGTGGAGGAGCAGAGCGATCAGGAGCTGTACAGCACCATCCCTATGTCTATCCTCATCGTCCGGGACGCCATCATCACCGTCTGCAGCGAACAGTCTCCCGTGATCCGCGCCTTCGAGGAGGGCCGCGTCCGGGATTTCCACACGCAGATGAGGTCCCGCTTCATTCTGCAGTTCCTCTATCGCATCGCCACGCTGTACCTGCAATATCTGCGCAACGTGGACAAGAAGAGCGAGGACGTGGAGACAAAGCTCCACAAGTCCACCCAGAACCGGGAACTCATCGAGCTGCTGAAGCTGGAAAAGAGTCTGGTGTACTTCACCACGGCGCTACGCTCCAATGAAATGGTGCTGGAAAAGCTGCTGCGGACCGAGCTTATCAAGAAATATCCCGAGGACGCCGAGCTGCTGGAGGACGCCATCGTGGAAAACAAGCAGGCCATCGAGATGGCCAACATCTACAGCGGCATTCTCAGCGGGACGATGGACGCCTTCGCCTCCGTCATCTCCAACAACCTGAACATCGTCATGAAGGTTCTGGCCATCATCACCATCGTCATGGCCATCCCGACCATGATCTTCAGCGCCTACGGCATGAATGTCAGCTCCGTGAGTATGCCCTTCGCCCAGAGCCCCATCGGCTTTCCCATCATCATAGCCATCTCGGTGGGACTCAGCGTGGCGGTGACGCTGGTGTTCGTCAAACTCGATATGTTCAAATAACGGAGTTGCGGGAATTGCCCGTCTCCGTCGGTCAAAAAGGGCTCCCGCCTGCGGCGATGCAGGCGGGAGCACTTCCGTTATCCGGGCCGCGTCCCTTCGGCCGCGGAATCCAGCCGGCTTCAGCTGCCTCTCCGTTGGGCCGAAAGCGTTTTTCCATAGTGAATCGCCGGCCCAACTCCGCCAAATGCTCGCTGCAGGAGCATTTTTGGGGGGCGCGGCTGTCCGCGGCAGCAGACGTGCTTTGTCCGCCTCTCAGACGCTTTCGGAATCGGCATTTTCCCGCTTGCCCGGAACGATCACGGAGCCTCTTGCCACCTCTCTCCCTCAGAAGACGCAAAAAAAAGGCGCCGCACGCGGAGTGCGGCGACGAGCGGCTGTTCTTCGATTCAGCTTGTATCCGGCCCGCCTGCGTGATCGCAGGCGGGCTCCCTGTTTGTCCGCTCAGATGTCCAGCGCCGCCAGAAGGCCCTGCAGGCCCTGTTTGCGATAGATCGCCTGATAGACCTGCAGGCTTTCGCCGATATAGGCGTCCAGCATCCGCATTCCCAGCACCTCCACCGGCGCCCGGTCGTCCGTCAGCACCGTATCGCCGGGCTCGTAGGGCGTCAGGCGGGCCAAAACCCGCCGCATCATCCGCCGCAGCTGGGGATCCGACTGGTGGGGAATGGCCTGCCGCAGCGCCGCGGACAGATCGGTCCCCTCCGCGGCAAACAGCTCTCTGTTGTCGTTCTCCGTCATGTCCACCGTGCAGACCTGATCGAACACCCCCGCGATGGTGTCGCACAGAGCATCGTTGATGCCGTCCTCCGTGTCGGTGGTGAGATTCAGATTCACCACCATCACGCCGCCGGGAGCCAGGTGCTCCCGCGCCAGCGTGAAGAACTCCGTCGTGGACATCTGGAAGGGAATGGTGATGTCCTGATAGGCGTCCACCAGGATCACGTCATACGCCTCCTGCGACGCCTGCAGATAGGCCCGCCCGTCATAGGTGGTCACCTCGGCGCTCTCCGGCAGGGCAAAGTACCGGCGGGCCAGCTCCGTGATCTTTTCGTCGATCTCCACGCCCTCCACCGCCGCGTCGGGGAAATACCGGCGGCATTGGGCGGCGTAGGTGCCGGTGCCGTTGCCGAGAATCAGGATGCGCGGGGCCTGCCGCCGCGTCAGGTCGGCCATCACCGGCCCGGCCAGCGCGTAGTCGTAATACATTCCCGTCAGCCCGCCCGCCTTCATCTTGACGGACTGGACGCCGAACAGCACGTTGGTGGACAGCACCGTGCGGTCGTCCCAGTCCTTGTCCTGCAGGTAGTTGTAGACCGACTCGCCCTCGTAGCTCAGATCCTTCTCCCAGAAGGCAAAGCTGCCGGAGTGTCCGAACACCGAGCAGGCCGTGAAGATGGCCAGCGAAGCGGCGCAGGCTCTCCGTCCCGTTCCGGCGCTGAGGAAGTATACCAGTCCGATCACCAGCAGGATGCCGGAGAAAATCAGGAAGGTGACGGCGGTGCCCACCGCCGGGATGGTGACGAAGGTGGGCAGAAACGTGCCCAGAATGCTGCCGACGGTGTTGGCGGCCCCCAGCGTGCCCACGGTGCGGCCACTGTCCTCCAGCGAATCCACCGTGTACTTCACCAGCGAGGGCGTGACGGTGCCCAGCAAGAAGAGGGGGAACACAAAGAGCACCGCACAGGAGAAAAACGACGCCAGCACCAGCAGATTCGTGCTGACGGTCAGCACCAGAGCGCCGGAGATGGCCAGAATCACGTACTTTCCCACCGCCGGGATGGCGGCGATCCACACGGCGGCCAGCAGCAGCCGGCGGTACAGCCGGTCCGGGTCCGGATTCTTGTCCGCGGTCCGGCCTCCCCACACGTTGCCCAGCGCCATGGCGATCATGATCGTGCCGATGATGATCGTCCAGACGATCTGCGACGAGCTGAAATACGGCGCCAGCAGCCGGCTGGCACCCAGCTCCACCGCCATGACCGATACGCCGGAGAAAAACTCCGTCAGATAGAGGTACCATTTGTTCTTCAGGATGGGGCGCTCTCTCATATACTCCTCCGTTCACGCCGGGCTGCCGGCGGATAAGCTGGTAAGCAGTATATACCATGGAGCTCACTTCAGGTCAAGAGGAACAAACAAAAAGAGGGCGGCAAAGCCGTCCTCTTTTCTGTTCAGCCCCGGAATCCGGCGGCGGTCTCTACGGTGAAACGGATGTCCTCGTCGGTGTGGGCGGCGCTGACGAACATGGCCTCGAACTGGGCCGGGGCCAGATAGACACCGCTGTTGAGCATGTGGTTGAAATACCGGCCGTAGGCGGCGGTGTCGCAGGTGGCGGCGCCGGCGTAGGAGGTGACGGCCTGCTCCGTGAAGAACACGGACAGCAGCGAGCCGATCTGGTTGACAGTGCGGCCGGGCAGTGCCCGGCGCAGCCCCTCTGCCAGAGCGGCGCCCTTGCGGGCCAGCTCCTGATAGACGGCGCGATTGCTCTCGATCTGATGGAGCATGGCCAGCCCCGCAGCCATGGCCACCGGGTTGCCGGACAGGGTGCCGGCCTGATAGACCGCGCCCACAGGGGATACGTTCTCCATCAGCGCCCGGCTGCCGCCGTAAGCGCCCACCGGCATCCCTCCGCCGATGATCTTGCCGAAGGTCACAAGGTCAGGCTGCACACCGAAATACTCCACCGCGCCGCCGGGGGCCAGACGAAAGCCCGTGATCACCTCGTCGAAGATCAGCAGGGCGCCGTGGCGGGTGCACAGCTCCCGCAGGCCCTTCAGAAAGCCGGGCTGAGGCGGGACCACGCCCATGTTGGCGGCCACCGGCTCCACGATCACCGCGGCCACCTGGCCGGGATTGCCCTCCAGCTGGGCGGCGACGGAATCAAGGTCGTTGTAGTCGGCCAGCAGGGTGTCCTGCGCCGCGCCGCGGGTGACGCCCTTGGAATTGGGCGTGCCGTTGGTCAGCAGGCCGGAGCCGGCCTTTACCAGCATGGCATCGCTGTGGCCGTGGTAGCAGCCCACGAATTTGATGATCTTGTCCCGGCCCGTGGCGCCGCGGGCCAGCCGCAGGGCGCTCATGACGGCCTCCGTGCCGCTGTTGACCATGCGGACCATCTCCAGTCCCGGCACCAGCCGGCACATCAGTTCGGCGATCTCCACCTCCCGCTCGGTGGCGGCGCCGAAGCTCAGACCGTCGGCGCAGGCCTTCAGCACGGCCTCCCGCACGGCCTCGTTGTTGTGGCCCAGCAGCATGGGGCCCCACGAGCAGACGTAATCCAGATACTCGTTGCCGTCGGCGTCCCGCATATGGGCGCCGTCGGCAGAGGCGATGAACCGCGGCGCGCCGCCCACGGCATTGAAGGCCCGGACAGGGCTGTTGACGCCGCCGGGCAGGACTTTTTTGGCCCGGGCAAACAGTTCTTCAGAACGTTTTGTCTCCATGGCGCGCCCCTCAGCCGATGTCGCCGGCCTTCATGGCGGCGGCAAGCTCCTTGGCGTAGTAGGTGATGAGGATGTCCGCGCCGGCCCGGTAGACGCCGACGGCGGATTCGCACATGACCCGGTGCTCATCGATGAGCCCGGCCTTGCCGGCGTTGCGGATCATGGCGTACTCTCCGCTGACCGAGTAGGCGGCCAACGGAAGATTCGTGCGCTCCCGGACGGCGCGGATGACGTCGCCGTAAGACATGGCGGGCTTCACCATCAGGATGTCGGCGCCCTCCGCCTCGTCGGCGGCAGCCTCCAGCATGGCCTCCCGCGCGTTGTGGAAATCCATCTGATAGCTCCGGCGGTCGCCGAAGGCGGGGGCGGAGCCGGCGGCATCCCGGAAGGGGCCGTAGAAGGAGGACGCGTACTTCACCGCATAGGACATGATGGGCAGGCTCTGATAGCCCGCCTCGTCCAGTGCCCGGCGGATGGAGGCCACGCGCCCGTCCATCATGTCGGAGGGCGCCACCATGTCCGCGCCGGCTTTGGCGTGAGAGACGGCGATGCGGTTCAGATAGGTCAGGGTCTTGTCGTTGTCCACGTCGTGGCCGCAGAGGATGCCGCAGTGACCGTGGTCGGTATACTCGCACATGCACACGTCGGTAACCAGATAGATGCGGTCGCCGTAGCGTTCCCGCAGCGTCCGGAGTCCCTGCTGAACCACGCCCTCGTCATCGTAGGCGCCGGAGCCGCAGGCGTCCTTGTGGGAGGGCAGGCCAAAGAGCAAAAACTTATCGACGCCGGCCTCCAGGCCCTCGTCCACGGCCTCGGCCAGACGGTCGGGGGTGTAGTGGAACTGTCCGTCCAGTGAGGGAATGGCCTCCCTGCAGTTGGAGCCCTCCTGCACGAAAAGCGGCCAGATCAGCGTATCGGGGCTCATCCGGGTCTCTCGCGCCAGCGAGCGGACAAACGGGTCGTGTCTGAGTCTTCTGCCTCTGTGAATCATGAAAATGCCTCCTCAAGAAAATCGGCCATGGAGTCCAGCGTGGCCTGATTGGATTGAAAAATCTGCATTCCGGCCCCGGCGGCCGCAGCGGCGGTCTGAGGGCCGATGCACAGCGCCCGGACTTTGGAAAAGCGGTCGAACCCGCCCGGCGCACAGGAGCGCAAAAAGCTCTTCACACCGCTGGCGCTGGTAAAGGTGACATAGTCGAAGCTGTCCGGCGCCGGGCCCTCATAGGGCAGGGGCCGGGTCTCGTACACGGGGACCTCCGCCGGCAGCACGCCGACTTCCCGAAGTTTTTCGGCGAGGACGGGGTTGCCCTCCTGCGCCCGGAGCAGGGCTGCCCGGTCTCCCCTTCCCGCCATGCCGGAGGAAACCATGGCCGCGGCCAGCTCCTCCGCGTTGTAGGTCCCGGGCACCAGATCGGGGATCAGGCCGAATTCCCGCAGGGCGGCGGCAGTGCCGCTGCCGATGGCGGCGAGCCTGACCCCGCCGAAGGCACGGGCATCCTTTCCGGCGGCCAGCAGGCGGCCGAAGAAGGTGCGCACGCCGAAGGCGGAGGTAAACACCGCGGCCCGGCAGCCGGAGAGATCCGGCAGCTCAAAGTCCAGCGGCACAGTCTCGATGACGGGGGCCTCGGTGACGTCGGCGCCCAGCGCCCGGAGTTTTTCGCCCAGACGGCTGCCGCTGGCGGCGGGAGCCGTAACCAGAATCCGGCGGCCGAACAGCGGCGCGGAGGTGAACCAGTCGAACTGATCCGACAGGCTGCACACCCGGCCCACCACGATCAGCGCCGGAGAGATCACATGGTTTTCCTCCACCGCGGCGGCAATGGTCCCCACGGTGGCAATGAACTTGCGCTGGTTGGGTCGGGTGCCGTTCTCGATGACGGCGCAGTCCATGTCCGGGCTCATGCCCGCGTCCAGCAGTCCCTGCGCGATCTCGCCGCAGGTGGCCACGGACATCAGAAAGACCAGCGTTCCGTTGAGCCGCACCAGCGCGCCGTAGTCCAGATTCAGCTCCCCGTTCTCCCGGCGGTGACCGGTGATGAAATGGACGGAGGCGCAGAAATCCCGATGGGTCACGGGAATGCCCGCGTAGGCCGTGGCCGCGATGGGCGAGGGCACGCCGGGCACCACCTCAAAGGGGATATGGTTTTCGCACAGCAGCTCCAGCTCCTCGCCGCCCCGGCCGAACAGGAAGCAGTCACCGCCCTTCAGCCGGACGACCATCTTCCCCGCCTGCGCCTGCTCCAGCAGGATGCGGTTGATCTCGTGCTGCGGCACCGGATGCCGGCCCGCGTGCTTGCCCACGTTGATTTTCTCCGCGCCGGCGGGCATCATGGCCAGAATGCCGTCGCCCACCAGCCGGTCGTAAACCACCACGTCGGCTTGGGACAGAACGCGCTCGCCCTTGCGGGTCAGCAGGCCGGGGTCTCCGGGTCCCGCTCCGATCAGATATACCTTTCCCTTCATGCCTGCGTCCACCTTTCCCGCATGGCCGCCGCCAGACGGCAGCCCAGCGCCTCCGCCTCGTCCCGTGTGCCGGCGGCGGATTCAATATGATACGTCTCGTTGTCCTGCTCCACATACAGCCCCGTCAGGCGGATGCCGTCTCCCTCCGGCGTCATGTGAGCCGCCACGGGGGAGGAGCAGCCGCCGTCCAGCGTCCGCACGAAGGCCCGCTCGCAGGTTGCCGCGGTCCACGCGTCCGGATCGTGGAGGCCGTCCAGCAGCGTCCGGTCGAAGTCCGCCCGGGCCTGCAGCGCCAGAATTCCCTGACAGGCGGCAGGCAGCAGCTCCTCCGGCGCAAAAAACCGGGAGATGCGCGCCTCCAGCTCCAGCCGCCGCAGCCCGGCGGCGGCGAGGCACAGCGCGCCGTACTGCCCCTCGTCCAGCTTGCGCAGGCGGGTCAGCACATTGCCCCGCACCGGTTCCACCCGCACTCCGGGATAGAGCCGTCTCAGCTGCAGCGTCCGTCTCAGGCTGGAGCAGCCCAGCGGCTTGTCCGGGTCGGGGGCCGACGCGCCCACCGGCAGCACCAGCACGTCCCGCTCGTCCTCTCTGGCGGAAACACCCACGATGGGGATGCGCTGGTCCACCAGCATGGGCACGTCCTTGAAGCTGTGAACCAGCAAGTCCGCCTCGCCCCTCAGCAGCGCCGCCTCCAGTTCCTTGGTGAACAGGCCCTTGCCGCCCACCTTGTCCAGCGTCCGGTCCAGAATTACGTCGCCGGTGGTCTTGTAGGTTCTGATGGATACGTCCAGTCCGGGGTGCAGTTCCCGGAGCCGGTCCCTGACCAGTTCCGCCTGCACCACGGCCAGACGGCTCTCACGGCTTCCGATCACCAGTTGCTTCATCATGCAGTACCTCTCGTATTTTTTTTGCTGCGGCGGCCACATCGTGATGAGAGCTGCCGTCGCCGCAGACGCCCACCGTCACCCGGCCGCTCTGCGCGATGCCGGGGAAGAAGAAGGAACATTCGTCCCGCTCGTCGGCGATGCTGGCGAAGATGCCGCGGTGCCGGGCCAGAGAGGCGATGCGGTGGTTGACCTGCCGGTCGTCGGTGGCGGCCACCACCAGGAAAACGTCGTCCAGATCGCTCTCCTCAAAGGGGCGCTCCAGACAGTCGATGCGGCCGGCGTCGGCAAAAAGCCGGATGTCGTCCCGGATCTCCGGGGCCACCACGGTGATGTCGAAGGTGAAGCTCGCCAGCGTGCGGACCCGCCGGGCGGCGATTCTGCCGCCCCCCACCACCAACGCCCGCTTGCCGGTACAGCTGACGAACAGGGGAAAGTGGGTCCGGGAGGGCTCCTCGGTTAGTTCCTCTCTCCGGCTGTTCCAGCGCAGCAGCTCCCGGTAGCCGTCCTGAAGCAGAGGCAGCATTTCGGCCACCGCAGCCTCCTGAGCGGCCTCCCGCGAGGCGCGGTCGGAGACGGTGTCGATGTCGTACAGAACCGTGTCCGGCAGCTCTCCCACTTTGGGGTCGATGTCTCTGGGCATGGCCAGATCGATGAACACCCGCGGCACGACGGGCAGCTCCGCCAGCCGCTCCGCCAAAATGGTGCAGTGGGGGCTGGCCGTGGCGCTGAGCACGGCGTCAAAGTCGCCCATGCGGTCATACCGGTCGTCGTAGGTGATGATGGAGACGCCGTCCGGGATCACGGCCTCGGTGTGGCGGTACTGGCGCAGCGTCATGGTGACGCGGTACCCGCTCTCCCGCAGGGTGCGGGCGGCCAGCCGCCCGATCTCCCCGTTGCCGATCACCAGCACGGAGCGGATGTCGCCGCTCTCCCGCAGGACATTCCGGGCAGCCGCGGCCACGTTGTTGTCGGAGCGGGAGAAGCGCAGCTCGGTCTTGACCCGCTTGGCGGAGGTGACGGCCTGACGGAAAAACACCTCCAGCACATTGTCCAGCGCGTGGTGCTGCCGGGCGGTGGCCACGGCGGCCTTGACCTGCGCCAGAATCTGATCCTCGCCGAAGATGCGGGACATGGCCCCGCAGGAGAGCTGGGCCAGATGGAAAAAGCAGTCCTCCCCCTGATGGGTCTCATGGGGCTCGTTCTCCGCCCCGATGAGGGAAAACGGGTCCAGCGACGTGTCCTCCTGCAGGGAGAGGTACAGCTCGGTCCGGTTGCAGGTGGAGAGTATCACGATTCCCAGAATGGCGGGATTCCCCGCAGCGGCGGTGAAGACGTCCCGCTGGCGGTCGGCGGAGAGGGCAAAGCACTCCCGCCGGGCGACGTCGGCCAGACGATGATCCACGCCGGACATGATGACGTTCAAACAGATCGGTCCTTTCCTATGGGATTCCGCACCCCGTCCGGGGCGAAGGGGGTTCTCCGGGCGAAAAAATATCCTCCCGGTATTCCGGAAGGATGCAAAAAGCCGCGCAAAGCGGCAGCCCGCCGCGGGCGCAGTCCCACCCTGTCCATACTCCGTGAACAGATCGGGAGGCAGATCCGGTATTCTGGCTGAGAGAGGATAGCCTCTCATCACAGTGGCGAGACCGCGCAGGCTTGAAACCTGACTTCCCCGGCGGGCAAACTGCCCACACTGCCTTTACCCTATTCAACTGTACTCAATATACCCCGTTTGTTCCGAGACTGCAAGGAGTTTTCGCCACTTTATGCGCTTTTCTTCGGCGAAGCAGGAAATTCTTTCCTTCCGTGGATTTCAGGGCGCGCGAAGGCACCGCCGGGCCGGGCAAGCAGACCCGGTTCGGCGGCGCCTCCGCAAAAGGAAAAAGGAAACCCTATTTCATCGCGGCCTGCGCTTTCAGGGCGGCAAGCACCCGTTTCTGCGCCGGCAGCCGTTCCCAGCGGGGGTACTCCTCCCGGTACTCGGCCAGCAGCGCGGCAGCGTCGGACCGGTTCAGTCCGGCGGCCAGCTCCACGGTGAGGCCGTGGACCGCCAGCAGCATCCAGTACGCGGTGAGATTGTCCCTGTTTTCCGTGGGAATGCGGTAGAGGTAGGAGAGGGCCGCCCGTATCTCATCCGAGGGCCGGTCCTCCGCGCTCTTCAGCACGGCCTCCAGCTCACGGGCGAATGCGTCGTGGCAGGGGTCCTTGTCCGGCCTGCTGCCCATGCCCAGCAGCCCGTCTCCGGGTTTGCGGTCCAGCTCCAGCTGACGGCAGCGGTTCAGATAATCCCCGCACAGCTCCCGGACCTGCTCCAAAACCTCCATAGATTCAGTCAAACGGGTTTTCGGTGGGATACGGCAAAGAGCGGGGCTGGTTGTAGGCGATGTCGCCCACGCCGAGGAATTTCATCACCTCGAACAGCAGCCGGCCGTAATGGCCGAAGGCCACCGCGCCGTGGTGGGGATACCGCTTGCCCACCAGCACGTGCCGGTAGAACCGCCCCATCTCCGGGATCGCGAACACGCCGATGCCGCCGAAGGAGCGCGTCCGCACCGGCAGCACCTCGCCCTGCGCGATGTAGCTGCGCAGCACTCCCTCCGAGTCGCACTGCAGCCGGTAGAACGTAATCTCCGACGGCGCAATGTCCCCCTCCAGCGTGCCCCGGGTAAAGTCCGGCTCCGAATCCTTCGGCTCCAGCAGGCGGTGCTGGATCAGCTGATACTTCACCGCGCGGTCCGCGCACAGCTTGCACGACGGCGTGTTTCCGCAGTGGAAGCCCATGAAGGTGTCTGTCAGTCCATAGGGGAACTTCCCCTCGATCTCCTGATGGTAGAGGTCCGCCGGCACCGAGTTGTTGATGTCCAGCAGCGTCACCGTGTCGCCGGAGACGCACATTCCGATGTACTCGCTCAGCGCGCCGTAGATGTCCACCTCGCAGGCCACCGGAATTCCACGCGCCACCAGCCGGGAGTTCACGTAGCACGGCTCAAACCCGAAGGCCTCCGGGAACGCCGGCCAGCACTTGTCCGCAAAGGCCACGTACTTCCGGGCGCCCTTGTGGGCCTCCGCCCAGTCCAGCAGCGTCAGCTCCAGCTGCGCCATCCGCTGGCTCATGTCGGGATAGTATCGCCCCTCGCCCATTTCCTGCGCCATATCCGCGCAGACGGCCGGGATGCGCGGGTCTCCCGCGTGGGCCTTGTAGGACACCAGCAGATCCAGCTCCGAATTCTCCTCCACCTCGACGCCCAGCTCGTACAGTCCCCTGATGGGCGCGTTGCAGGCGAAAAAGTCCTGAGGCCGGGGGCCGAAGGTGATGATCTTCAGGTTGGAGACGCCGATGATCGCCCGGGCGATGGGCACAAACTCCGCCACCAGACCGGCGATGTCCTCCGCCGTCCCCACCGGGTACTCCGGGATGAAGGCCTTCAGATGCCGCATCCCCAGATTGTAGGAGCAGTTCAGCATCCCGCAGTACGCGTCGCCGCGCCCGTTGATGAGGTCATCGCCCGATTCCTCCGCTGCCGCGGCGTACATCACCGGCCCGTCGAAGTTCTGCGCGATGAGCGTCTCCGGCGTCTCGGGGCCGAAGTTCCCCAGAAACACCACCAGCGCGTTGCAGCCGGCGTCCTTTGCCTCCGCCACCGCCTTCAGCATGTCCTGCTCGTTCTCCACCGTCGTCCGGCACTCGTACAGATTCAGGCCCCTGCTTCCGCAGGCGGAAACAATGGCCGCGCGCCGTCTCTCCGACAGCGAGATGATGAAGCAGTCCCGGGAAACCGCGATGATCCCCAGCTTCACTTCCGGTATGTTGCTCTGCATAGCTTTCTCTCCTCTTGTTTTTCAGATGTCGGCGGCAATGTCGATATTCACGCCGTCCAGCGCCGCAACGGCGCCCTGCGCAGCCTCGCTGCTCTCCGGATGGGCCAGCAGCCACTTGTTGCAGGCCCACAGGCACCGGTCCTCGGCATTGCCGGGCAGCGGCGTCATGGCGGGTCTGGGGCCGTTGGTTCCTCTGGGCAGCACCACTGCCACGCGGAATCCCTCTCCCGCCGCAGCGGAGCAGGGCGCATAGTGCAGCGCGGTGGCGTAGACCTCCACCACAGCACCCCTGGGCGCGCGGAAGGCCCGGACCCTGGCCGTGTCCAGCCGGCCGTCAACCACGTCGTCGGCGCGGGCCAGCAGCAGGATGAAGTCCCGGCTGCCGATGTTCAGCTCGCTGTCCCGGTGATATTCCAGACAGTTGAGCTTCGTGTTGTGTCCGTTGCACCAGCCCAGCTGGATGGGCATCCCGCCGTAGGCGTTGCTCTGCAGCACGGCTGCAATGTCCAGCGATTCCAGCGCCGGCTCCGAGGCCACATACTCCACGCCCGCGGGAAGCGGCGTCGCCGCCTCCAGCGCGCAGGTCAGAGCCTCTGTGTCATAGCCGGGCAGCACCTTGCCATAGGCGGCAAAGTCCGGGTCAAATACGGAGCGTATCTCCATGTCGGTCACACCTTCCTTATGAAATGGTTCCGCGGCTCACCGGGGGTTCTCGTCGGACAGGCGGGCCGCCTTCAGGTCGCGGCGCAGCCGCTTCCATGCGTATACGCCGAAGCCCACTGCCGCCGCCGCGAACACCGCGGCGATCAGCCGTCCTGTCCAGACAGGCATGGAGGTGTTCCCCTCCCCGACGCCCCGGAGAATCTGCGCCGCCAGCGTCAGCAGGTACACCGACACGGCACCCCGCAGGGTGACGTGCAGGATCGCCTGATTTTTCTTCTGATAGTCGTACTGCTCTGTTCCCTTCACGGCGTCCTCCTTACTGCAAGACGGGGAAAAGCTCCTTCACCGCCGGATAGATGCGGCGGAATTTCTGATACTGTGTCTCGTACCGGGCGGCCAGCTCCGGGTCCGGATGCTCCGTCTGCTTCACATGAACCAGCGCCGAGGCGGCCGTGGCCACGTCCGGGTACTCCCCGCAGGCCACCGCGGCCAGAATCGCGCCGCCGTAGCCGGGGCCCTCCTCTGTCTCCACGGTCTCGATGTCCAGATTGCACACGTTGGCGAAAATCTTACGCCACAGCGGGCTCTTCGCTCCACCGCCGCAGATCTTGCTCCGCTCCACCCGGATGCCCAGCGCCCGCGCCACCTCCAGAGAATCCCGGATCCCGTAGGCCACGCCCTCCAGCACCGCCTGCGTCATGTCCGTCCGGTCCGAATCCATGGTCAGCCCGATGAACGTGCCCCGCGCCGCGGGATCGTTGTGGGGCGACCGCTCCCCCATCAGATACGGCAGGAAAAACACATGATTCCGTCCCAGCCGCTCCTCCGTGATCGCGCTCTGCTCCGCTCCGTAGTCCTGCGTCCCGATGATCCCGTCCAGCCACCACTTGTTGCAGGACGCCGCCGAGAGCATGCAGCCCATCAGATGATACCGGCCGTCCGCGTGCGCGAAGGCGTGCAGCGCGTTGTGGGGGTCCACCCCGAACCGCGCGCTGGAAATGAAGATCGTTCCCGAGGTGCCCAGCGAGATGTTGCACTGTCCGTCGCCCACGGTGGCGGTGCCCACCGCCGCCGCTGCGTTGTCTCCCGCGCCTGCGCAGACCCGTACCGAGGCCGGCAGGCCCAGTGCCTCCGCCACCTCCGGCTTCAGCGTTCCCACCACCTCATAGCTTTCAAAAATCCGGGCCATCTGGCTTTCCTTCAGCCCGCAGATCTCCAGCATCTCGCGGCTCCAGCACTTGTGCTCCACGTCAAACAGCAGCATTCCCGACGCGTCCGACACGTCCGTGCAGTGGACGCCGGTCAGCATATAGTTGACATAATCCTTTGGCAGCATGATCTTCCCGATCCGGGCGAACAGCTCCGGCTCGTGCCTGCGCATCCACAGCAGCTTGGGCGCCGTGAATCCCGCAAAGGCGATGTTGCCTGTCAGCTCCGACAGCCGCTGTTTTCCGATCTGCGTGTTGAGATAATCCGTCTCCTCCGCCGTGCGGCCGTCGTTCCAGAGAATGGCCGGGCGCAGGACCCGGTCCTCCCCGTCCAGCGCCACCAGCCCGTGCATCTGGCCGCCGCAGCCGATCCCGGCCACCTGCGTCCGGTCGCACTCCGTCGTCAGCTCCCGGATTCCGTCCAGCACGGCCTGCATCCAGTCCTCCGGATTCTGCTCCGACCAGCCGGGGTGCGGGAAGGACAGCGGATATTCCCGCGACACGATCTTTTTGATGGCACCCCCGCCGTCCATCAGCAGCAGCTTTACCGCCGACGTCCCCAGATCCACTCCGATATACAGCATGATCGGCTCCTTATGCCTTGCCGGTCTTATGGTTGGAAACCACGTCGAAGATAACGGCGATCAGCAGCACGGCGCCCTTGACCACGTACTGCCAGTTGTTGTCCAGGCCGTAGATGCTCATGCCCTGGTTGATGACGCCCAGCAGGATAGCGCCCACCACGATGCCCGGCACGGTGCCGGAGCCGCCGTAAGCGGATGCGCCGCCGATGAAGCAGGAGCCGATGGCGTCCATTTCGTAGGACATGCCGGTGTCGCCGTTGACGGAGCCGATGCGGGCCGCCACCAGCAGTCCGGAGAAGCCGGCCAGAATGCTCATGGAGCAGTAGGCCGCGAAGTACACCTTGCGGGTGTCGATGCCGGAGAGTTTGGTGGCCTTCTCGTTGCCGCCCACCGCGTAGAAGTAGCGTCCGAAAGCGGTCTTGGAGGTGATAAAGGTGAACAGGAAGAGGATGCCCAGCACCCACAGCAGCATCACGGGGATGCCCTTGTAGTTGGCCAGCTTCCAGCTGTAGAACAGGATCAGCGCATCAATGACGATGACCCGTGCAAAGGTGCCGGCAGCGGAGGACATGGTGTAGCCCTTCTTGGCCTTCTTGGCACGGTTGGCCACGGTGTTCACCAGCAGCAGAACGGCGGCCACAATGCCCACGATCAGGGCGGAGAGATGCAGCGTGCCGGTGTCCAGTCCGGGAACGGTGATGTAAGAGGTGAAGATGTTCAGGAAGGTCTTGTTGGCAATGCTGACGGTTTTGGAGTCCAGCACCACGCGCCCGAGGCCGCGGAACAGGAACATGCCGGCCAGCGTGCAGATAAAGGGAGGAATGTGCATATTGCCGATCCAGAAGCCCTGCCACACGCCGATGGCGGCGGAGATGGCGAGGCAGATCAGGATGACCACGATGGCGTTTGCAGAGGTTTTCGCCATGATCTGGGCGGCGATGGCGCCCACCAGACAGAGGGTGGAGCCGACGCTCAGGTCCACGTTGCCGCCGGTGAGGATGCACAGCAGCATGCCGCAGGCCATGACCAGCACGTAGGCGTTCTGCAGCAGCAGGTTGGAAATATTCTGGGGATAGAGCATCTTGCCCCCGGTCAGGGCCGTAAAGAATACGAACACCACGATCAGCGCGAACACCATGGTGTATTTTTTCAAAAGCGCGTTGGCGTTGAACTTCGGCCGGCCGGCCAGCGTCTCAGGCTGATTTTTCACGATGTCCTTCATGCTTGCAGCACTCCCTTGCTCTCATCTTTTTTGTCGGATTGCAGGATGGTGGCCATGATTTTCTCCTGCGTCGCCTCGGCGGCGGCAAATTCGCCCACCAGACGTCCCTCGTTCATCACGTAGATGCGGTCGCACATACCCAGCAGCTCCGGCATCTCCGATGAGATCATGATAACGGATTTGCCCTGCGCGATCAAGTCGTTCATGATGCAGTAAATCTCATATTTGGCGCCCACGTCGATGCCGCGGGTGGGTTCGTCCAGAATCAGAATCTCGGGGTCGGCGAACATCCATTTGGCCAGAAGCACCTTCTGCTGGTTGCCGCCGGAAAGGTTGCCCACGTGCTGCTGCACGGTGGGGGTCTTGGTCTCCAGCTTCTCCTTGTACTCCTCGGCGATGTGGTTTTCCTTATCGATGTCGATGACGCCGTGCTTGTCGCAGACCTTCTCCAGACGGGCCATGGTGTTGTTCACGGCGATGGTGTCGATGAGCACCAGTCCGTTTTCCTTGCGGTCCTCCGTCACATAGGCAAGGCCCGCCTCGATGGCGGCCCGCTCGTTTTTCAGATGGACCTCCTTGCCGTTGATGATCAGCTGGCCGGTAACGCCGGTGCCGTAGCTGTGGCCGAAGATGGAGCGCGCCAGCTCCGTGCGGCCCGCGCCCTGCAGGCCGGAGAAGCCCACGATCTCGCCCTTGTTGACGTGGAAGGAGACGTGGTTCACCACTTCCTTCTCCGTATAGACGGGATGCCGCACGCACCAGTCCTTCACTTCCATGACGGTCTCGCCGCTGCTCCGGCGCTCCCGGTCGGGGAATCGGTCTGTGAGCTCGCGGCCAACCATACCGCGGATGATGCGGTCCTCGTCGATGTCATGGCCGGCGTTGTCGATGGTCTCGATGGTGGCGCCGTCGCGGAGCACCGTGATCTTATCGGCCACGTATGCAATCTCGGAGAGTTTGTGGGAGATGATGATGGAGGTCATGCCCTCCTTTTTGAAGCTGATCAGCAGGTTCAGCAGCATCCGGGAGTCCTCCTCGTTCAGAGAGGAGGTGGGCTCGTCCAGAATCAGCAGCTTCACGTTCTTGGAGAGGGCCTTGGCGATCTCCACCAGCTGCTGTTTGCCGGTGCCGATGTCCTTGATGAGCGTGGTGGCGCGGTCTTTCAGCCCCACCTGCTTCATGTGTTTTTCCGCCTGTGCATAGGTCTCATCCCAGTCGATGCCGAACTTGCCGCGGCGCTCGTTGCCGAGGAACATATTCTCGCCGATGGACAATTCCGGAATCAGTGCCAGCTCCTGGTGGATGATGACAATTCCGATCTTCTCACTGTCGCGGACGGTCTTGAACTGGCATTCCTTGCCGTCGTAAATAATCTGACCGGAGTAGCTTCCGAAGGGATATGTGCCGCTGAGCACATTCATCAGAGTCGATTTGCCGGCGCCGTTTTCGCCGACCAGCGCGTGGATCTCGCCGCGCTGCACTTCCAGGTTGACGTTGTTAAGCGCCTTGACACCGGGAAATTCCTTGGTGATATTTTTCATCACCAGAATGTTATCTGCCAAGAGGACGCCCTCCTTTCTCCTTTTGCGATATGCGGTTTCCCAAAGGAAAGCGGGCGGGGCGATCCGCCCCGCCCGCTTTCAAGCACGTTGTTGATTTGCTGTGAAATCCGGGATCAGCCCACTGCGACGGGATAGCCGTCGGTGCCCATGGTGTAGTAACCGGTGTCCACCAGCTGCTCCTTGATGTTGTCCTTGGTCACCACAGTCGGGGTCAGCAGGTAAGAGGGAATGATGCCGGTGCCGTTGTCATAGGACTTGGTGTCGTATGCGCACTCGCAGTCGAACTGAGAGGTCAGGCTCTCGTCGGGGGTCTCGCCCTTCAGGATGGACTGGGCCAGAGCCAGAGTGACGACGGCCTCGTTGGCCACTGCCTTGTAAACGGTCATGGACTGCTTGCCGTCGACGATGTTCTTCAGGTTGGCCTCGTCGCCGTCCTGTCCGGTGATGATGGGCTGGTTCTTGCCGGCATAGTCGGACTCGATGGCCTGAGTGACGCCCAGGGCGGTGGAGTCGTTGGAGCACAGCGCGATGTCCAGCTGAGTGCCGTCAGAGTAATAGGAGGCCAGAATGTTCTGCATGCGGTTCATGGCAGTCGTGGTATCCCAGGAGGGAGTGGCGACGGTCTCGAAGGTGGTCTGGCCGGAGGGAGTCTTGAGGATGCCGGCGTCGATGTAGGGCTTCAGAGTGTCGTATGCGCCGTTGAAGAAGAAGCCGGCGTTGTTGTCGGCGGGATCGCCGGCGGTGAACTCGATGTTGTAGGACTTGGAGGTATCCTTCACGTCCAGCTTCAGGGTGTCGATGACATACTGCGCCTGCAGGACGCCGACGGTGTAGTTGTCGAAGGAGACATAGTAGTCAACAGCCTTGGTGTTGCGGATCAGGCGGTCATAGGAGATCACGGGGATGCCCTTCTCGTCGGCGGAGTCCAGCACGTTGGTCAGGGACTCGCCGTCGATGGCGGCCACGATCAGGATGCTCACGCCATCGGAGATCAGGTTCTCAATGTCGTTGACCTGCTGGGTCACGTCGTTGTCGGAGTATGTAAGTTCGACTTCGTAGCCAGCGGACTCGAACTGCTCCTTCAGGTAAGAACCGTCGCGGTTCCATCTCTCCAGAGACTTGGTGGGCATTGCGATGCCGATTTTGCCGCCGGCAGCGGAACCCGCAGCGGCGGAGCCGGCGGATGCGGATGCGGCAGGGGTGGCGCTGCTGCCGCAGGCGACCAGAGACAGAGACATCACCAGAGCAAGAATCAGTGCAAGAATCTTTTTCATGTTCAATCTTCTCCTTGTTTTCCCTCGTGAAAGAGGAAGTTTTCTGAAGCCCCTCGCTTCTATAGCCCGATTTTATAAAATCATTTTATAAAAGTCAATTACTTTTTAACAAATTGCCGAAACTTTGTAAAAACCGCCTTGATAGATTTGTAAAGTAATGTGCATTTTAACCAACAACCTCCCTCAGCATCCTGTAAACAGCCCTCCGGATCTTCTCCGTGCAAATCTCCGCGCAATTTGAAAAAACAGGTTGACTACGGGGGAAAGAATGCTAAAATGGAAAGTAGTTGTATAAAATACTTTTCTAAAAGTAGGGAGCATTATGGAATTGGAAACGACCATCACAGAGCGGCGGCGGCAGACGCGCAGCAGCATCTACCGCTATCTGTACGAGACGACGGAATTCTGCTCCAAACAGTCCCTTGCCCATGCGCTCTCCCTGAGCCTGCCCACGGTGTATCAGAACCTGAACGAGCTGATGGAGGCCGGTCTGGTAAAATTCTCCGGTGAGCAGCGGTCAACCGGCGGGCGCAAGGCCATGGGGCTGCAGATTGTCCCGGATGCCCGTTATGCGGTGGGCGTCTCCATCACGGAAAACCGCCTGCGCCTGGTGGCGTCAGATCTGTGCCTGCAGGAGCTGGCCTACCGCCACGTCTATCACCGCCCGGTGCGGGAAATCGAGGATTTTGGTTCCTTCATGGCTGAGGAACTGGAAAAATTTCTCAACGACAGCAAGCTGGACCGGGAGCGGCTGCTGGGCGTGGGCATTGCGCTGCCGGCGGTCTTTTCCCCCAGCAGCGGCCGGATCACGCTGGCTCCCTCGCTGAACCTGCGGGATGCCACCATTCAGAACCTCATCGGCAATATTCCCTATCCCACCTATCTGGAAAACGACGCCACCAGCGGCGGCTACGCCGAATGGTTCACCTACGGGCAGCAGCGGGACATGGCCTATCTGCTTCTGGAGACCGGCGTGGGCGGCGCGGTGCTGCTCAACGGCGACCAGTATCTGGGCGATCACCAGCGCAGCGGCGAATTTGGCCATATGTGCGTGGAGCCTGGCGGCCTGCCCTGCATGTGCGGCAAGCGGGGCTGTCTGGAGGCCTATTGCTCTGCCCGCCGCATCAGTGTCGATCTGGGAATCTCCGTTAAGGAATTCTTTGCCGGGCTGGAGGAGCACAATCCCGAGTACGAGGCGCTGTGGGAGGATATGCTCCGTCATCTGGCCATCGGCGTCAACAATATCCGCATGGCCCTGGACTGCGACGTGGTCATCGGCGGCTTCATGACCCAGTATCTGGAGCCGTATATGCCCCACCTCCGGGAGCTGGTGGCTGAGTACAACACCTTCGAGCCGGACGGAGACTATCTGCGGCTGAGCCGTTTCAAGCGCCACAGTGTCCCGCTGGGCGTGGCGCTGCACTACATCAAGGAATTTGTTGAGACGGTCTGACGTCTCTCCCACATTATTATATATTTAAGACGGCCCTCCGCATCCGAATGGACGCAGAGAGCCGTCTTTTTTGGTGCGCCGCGAATTTCTTCCGGCGCAAAGCTTTGCTTCTTATGCGAAAACCTGGCTGGAGAGCAGCAAATCCAGCAGCTGCTCCGCCATCGCTCCGATCTCCTCCTCCGTGCGCCCCTCCAGCGCCCCGGTGCGGATGAAGCCCCACAGGCCCGTGCAGAGAAAACTCACCGTCATCGGCACGGAGAAGGAGGGGTTCAGTTCCTCCACGTACTTTTGGCTGTGGTCGAAGGCCTTGCGCATCACGTACCAGTAATACGCAAAGGCGAGATACGGGTTGCCCTCCCGTCCGATCTGCTCCATAAAGTCCTGATTCTCCTGCTCCATCAGCAGGATCGCCTGCAGCAGGTGACGGCAGCTGAGCCGGGGGTCCCGTCCGGGGTTGCTCTCCTGCAGCCTGTCGAAAATGGCCTCGGCAGCGTGCAGCATTTCTTCGAATATCTCCCCCGCCAGCTCGAACTTGTCGTTGTAGTACGCGTAAAACGTAATCCGGCTGACGCCGGACTCCCTGCACAGATCCGTCACCGATACGCGTTCAAAAGGCGTCTCCCGCAGCAGAATCAGCAGCGCTCCCCGCAGCTTCTGCTTGGTTGCCTGAATTCTTCGATCCGCCATACAACTTTCTCCTTAATTTTATACATTTGTTTAACACTTGTAAGAAATTGTCGATTGTAATTGCCTCCAACTCTACTATAATAAATATAACACATGTATAGCAGTTGTACAAGGAGGGGTTTTTGCAATGAAAATTGTCCTGATCACCCCCGCGCCGTTTCTGCGGCGGATGGGGGCCTACCGGGCCTGCGGAAAGCTGTACGGCCAGTCGAATTCCATCACGGGGCCGCTGATTCTGGGCGGCATTCTGAAGCGGGCGGGCCATGAGGTGCAGGTGTACGAGGAGCTGAACGGCGCCGTGGATTACAAGAAGCTGATCCCGTGGGCGGACCTGTTCTGCTTTTCCATCATGTCCTCCACGGCTCCCCGGGCCTATGAGCTGGCGGACCGCATCCACCGGGAGAGCCGCGCGCGGGTCATCATGGGCGGCATCCACGCCACCGCTCTGCCGGAGGAGGCCCTGCTCCACGCGGATCAGGTCATCACCGGCGAGGGCGAGTCGGTGATTCTGGACGTGGCGGAGGGCCGCCGGACGGAGCCCGTCGTGGCCGGCGTGCCGCTGGAAAATCCCGACGACGCGCCCTTCCCCGACTACTCCGTCCTGAAAACGCCCTGCGTGGCCGCCAACGTCATCACCACCAGAGGCTGCCCCTTCCGCTGCACCTTCTGCACCACCTCCCGGATGTTCGCGCCCTACCGCCAGCGCAGCGTGGACAACGTGCTGGAGGAGATCCGGATGTACAAGCGCATGGGCTTCCGCTACATGAACTTTGAGGACGACAACTTCACCGCCGACAAGGAGCGGGCCAAGGAGATCTGCCGCCGGATGATCGCGGAGGGCCTGACGTTCAGGGAGACGTTCTTCTTCGGCCGGACGGATCTGGCGGCGGACGAGGAGCTGCTGACCCTGCTGGCGCAGGCGCACCTGACGCGGGTGCTCATCGGCATCGAGTCCCTGAACCAGAAGGCGCTGGATTCCGTCAACAAGCACCAGAGCATTGAGGACATCCGCCGGGCCGGGGAGGCGTGCCGCAGCCACGGCATCCGCATGATCGCCAGCATCGTGCTGGGGCTGGACGAGGACAGCCGGGAGGACATCCGCCGCTCTGTGGACTTTGCCCGGTCCATCGACGCCTATCAGCTGCAGCCGGCCATTCTCACGCCGTACCCCGGCACGCCGGTGTACGAGCAGATGATGCGGGAGGGCCGGATGCTGACGGACGACTGGGGGCAGTTCGACATGATGAACGTGACGTTCCAGCCCCGGAACCTGTCGCCCTGGGCGCTGCAGGAGGAATTCTACCGCGCCGCGGGCCGCTTCTACAATTTCCGCTCGGCCCGGCGCATCGGGAAGCTGTTCGGCGCGGAGTACGGCTGGCGGCGGTTCGGTCTGGCGCTGACAGCCCGGCTGGGGCCCTTCGCCGCCCGCATCGCCTCCCGCTGCGCCAAGAGCAGCAGCTATTACCGCCTGCGGCATCTGCCGTGGAAGTACGCCCCCGCCCCGCTCTCCGGGGAGCGCACCCACGCCTGAGACGGCGGGAGAGGTCTCTCTCCCGCCATCGGAGTCTGGGCTATTCCGCATTTTGCGGCCCATCGGGGCCGAATGACCGCCGGCGGCGGAGGGAATTTTCTCTCCGCCGCCGGCGTATTTTGCGTTGTCCTCACTCCACCAGCCCGTATTTGACCTTCATGCGATCCAGCTTGTCCAGCATGGGCTCCGCTCCGAACCAGAGGAAGAAAACCGTGGCGGCGGCCCGCACGAGATCCCACGGGAAACCGGAGATATAGTATGTCAGGAGCAGTTTTCCATTCAGCTCATGGGCCCACATCAGAGCGGAGGCGGGGTTCATGATGCCCCCGTAGATCACCACCGAGGCCAGCGCGCCATACACGCACAGCGACGCCCGGCTGCGGCGGAGCCAGCCCTTGCGGAACAGCACCCCGGCAAAAAAGCCGATCAGGCCCATGGCAAACATTTGCCACGGCGTCAGCGGCCCCTGCCCGAACAGCACATTGGATGCCAGCATGGTCATGGCGCCTACGAGAAAGCCTGTCTCTCCGCCGAAGGCGACACCGGCGACGATGACCAGCGCCACCACCGGCTTGAATTCCGGCAGCATGAAGAATGCGGCCCGGCCTGCCACGCCCAGCGCACACAGCACCGCGATGACGACCAGCTCCCGTGCCTGCGGCTTTCTCCCCTCGAACACAAGCGCAAAGGGCAGCATGGTCTCCAGCAGGATGAGCAGCGCGATAAAATAGTACTTTTTATCTGCCAGATAGTATACGCCGAAGAAAATGGTGAACGGGATCAGCAGCAGAATCATCACCGCGGCGGCAGCCGTCCGTCCGGAGAGTTTTCGCTCCTCCCGGGGCGCCTGCAGGGGAACGGCGGGAGGCGGCGACCTGCGGCCCACGGACAGCGCAAATACAAGGAGAGCCGCCAGCAGCGCCCCGTAGAGCAGCAGGTACCCGTTTCCTGCGGCGGTGGCGCCGGTCCGGTCTACCAGCGCGGAGAGATCCGTCACACGGATCGCCCGGACGAACGTACAGAGCGCGGCCGCTCCGGACGCGGCAGCCAGCGTCTTCCGCCACCACGGCAGCGGCGCGGGTTTCCAGTCCGGGGTGTTTTCGGCGGGAGCGGGCAGCGGCGGGGCTTTCTCGTCGGGCTCCGGGCGCGGCGGCACCTCGCCGCCGCAGGCGGCGATGACATCGGAAGCTGTGACAGCCTCAGGCAGCACCCCCCGCGCCATACGATTGGCGGAGGTGGTATAGAAGCTGTTGCCGGAGAAAAATTCCCGCGGCGGTCCCTCCGTGACGATGTTCCCGTCGAAAAAGAGCGCGCAGCGGTCGGCATACTCGGCACAGAACTCCACGTCGTGGCTGACCATCAGCACGGCCACGCCCCGGCGGCACAGCGTTTTGAGAATCACGGCGAACACCTGCTTGAACTCCGCGTCCAGCCCCTTGGTGGGCTCGTCCAGCAGCAGGATCTCCGGGTCCAGCAGCAGGATTTTGGCCAGCGCGGCCCGCTGCTGCTCGCCTCCGGAGAGGTCGTAGGGATGCCGGTCCAGCAGCGTCTCCAGCCGGCAGAGCTTCACGGCCCGCGCCACCCGTTCATCCTGCTCCGCCTGCTTTATGCGGCGGCCCCTGAAAAGTTCAAAGAGGTCCTCCCGCACAGTCTTTTTCACAAACAGCGTCTGGGGATTCTGGGGCAGCGTCCCGACGAAGCCGTTCGCTTTCACCTCGCCCCGGCAGGGCTTTCTCAATCCGCCCGCGACGGAGAGCGTGGTGGTCTTGCCGGTGCCGTTGCCGCCGAGGACGGCCAGCAGCTCTCCCCTCCTTACCCGGAGGGACAGCCCCCTGACTACGTCCGGAAGGTCTTTTCCGTATTTGAACCAGACATCCGCAAGCTCCAGAGCCGTCTCATCCGACGCGCACGAGGCCGGGGCTTCCGGCGCGCTTTTCAGCGCATGGGCCGCGGCAAAGCCGGTCAGCCAGTCCCGTCCGTCCCGGACGGTGACGGGGCAGGGCGATGTGCCGGGCACCGCCGCCCAGACCCGCATGGCGGTAGGCATGGCAAGGAACATGGAGTGGCCCTCGTCTCTGAGCCGCGTGCCAACCTCCTGCGGCGATCCGTCCGCCAGAAGGCGCCCGCCGTCCATCACCAGCACCCGATCCGAGAGCGGGAACACCTCCTCCAGACGGTGTTCGGTCATGAGCACCGTAGTGCCCAGCTCCCGGTTGATCTTTCCCACGGTAGCGAGGAAATCCGAGGCGGCGATGGGGTCCAGCTGGCTGGTCGGCTCGTCCAGAATGAGCACGGAGGGCTGCATGGCCATGATGGAGGCAAGATTCAGCAGCTGCTTCTGCCCGCCGGAAAGCTCCGTCACATTTTTATAGAACCATGTCTGGATGCCGAAAAAGCTGGCCATTTCCGCCACCCGTCCCCGGATGGTGGGCGTATCGCAGCCCAGACTCTCAAGCCCGAAGGCCAGCTCGTGCCACACCTTGTCGGTGACGATCTGGTTCTCCGGCGATTGCTGCACGAAGCCGATGCGCTGGCTCTGCTCCCGCTGGCCCAGCGTATCCAGCTCCCGTCCCTCAAAGAGAACGGCGCCCGTGCGGACGCCGTGGGGCGCGAGGACCGTCTTGAGCTGGCGCAGCAGCGTGGTTTTTCCGCAGCCGGAGGGCCCGCAGAGCGTCAGAAATTCACCCGGACGGACGGAGAAGCTGACGTTCCTCAGCGTTTCCCTCCCCTGCTCCGGGTAGCAGAACGTCAGTTCCCGGACGGAAAACGTGTCGGTCACAGGCACGGCGTCAGGCCCCCTCTGCGCAGCGTCTCCCGCTGGAGGGCCACGGCCCGCTCCCGCTCCGCCCTGTTTTTGCAGGAGAGTTCGTGGGTCAGCCACTCCGGATGGATGCGGCGGATGACGCTGACGATGTCCGGGTCCGTCCACGGGCGGTGCTGATCGATCTGCAGGATATGTTCGTAGCTCCTGCCGAAGCGAGTCACGTAGTCGCCGGTGAGGCTCTCCGGCACCGCGCCGGTGTGCGCGCGGACGTAGGCCCCGGAGAGGGACTGGTGCAGATGCATTCCCCGGACGGCGCCGCACAGCGAGCCATGCCGGTCCAGCATCCGGTGGAGATAGTCGATGCCCTCCGCCTCCGTCCGCAGTCCGGTGTTCGTATTCATGAGATGGCCGGTGTCCAGCAGAATCCCCTTGTTCTCGTACCGGATCCCGTCCAGCAGGGCGCGGGTCTCCTCCGGATCCGTAAAGGTGAAGCCGGGCCACCACTGGTTTTCAACCAACAGGGCGAAGGGATAGCTCCGTCCGGAAAACAGCAGGCCGGTGAGCTCCCAGACGGCGGAGAACACCTCCCCGTCGCTGTGGAGAAAGCGGTAGGTATACCCCTCCTCTATCGACACGTCCGACACGTGAAGCACGGCATACTGCGCCCCCAGACGCTCCGCTCTGGCCAGATCCGCCCGGTAGCGATCCACCAGCGTCTCCCGGTCAGCGCCGCCGTAGAAGGCGGTCCACGCCTCGCGGCTGCCGAACTTCCAGGTCAGCGCCTCCTCGTCTCCCCGCCAGAAGTCCACCCAGTCGGGGTAGAAGGTCAGGTGGTAGCCGGGCGCGAAGCCGTCCGGCAGTCCGTCCATGGCACCGTCGCCGCCCCAGACGGCCTCGATGCCGCCGCAGCCCAGTTTCCGGCAGGCGCCGGACAGGTCCGCCGCCCCGCTGTATTCAGCCATACTCTCCCCGTAGACGGGAAAGCTGATCGTCTCAAGCATGGGATTCCTCCGTTTCCTCATCCCGGAGGGCCCGCCAGCGGCGATCCTCCCGGACGTTCAAAAATACCGGCGTCAGGCACAGAGCGAGATACACCAGCAGAAAGCTCACGGGGAAGGGCGCCGGCGCCGCCCCCCGCAGGGTGGGGTAATAGCGCCACGCCAGACCTCCCGCGGCCCAGCCGGAAATCAGGTAGACGCCGCAAAAGAGGAGCCAGGCCAGCGCAGATTTGTCCCGGTCGTCGAAGCGGTAGATGGAAAACGCCGTCCGCCCCGGCAGACCGTAGCCCCGGCTGCGCATGGAGTCCGCCGTCTCGATGGCATTCTCCAGACTCCACGTAATCATGATGGAGAGGATGGTGACGCCGTTTCTCGCACGCTGAAAGACGCTCCCCTCCGACGCATCCCGCCCCACGCACCGCTGCGCCTGCGAAACGACTCTGATCTGCGCGCTGAATTTGGGCACAAAGCGCAGCGTCATGGACAGCACCAGCGAAAGGGCGGGAATGACCCGTCCGAACAGATAGACGAACTTGTCCGAGGTCATGACCTCATTATAGCACGAAAACCAAAGCACCACCGAGGCCAGCATGGCCGCGGCGGCGAGACCGTAGGCGATGCTCTCCAGCGTCAGCGGGTTGCCGGAGGGCAGGTAGGTGAGGATTGTCTCCCCCTCGTGACTGAAGGCGGGGTTGATGATCGCCGCCAGCAGCGCCATGGGCAGGAGATACCTGAGCGCGGTCCGGGCGGCTTTCCGCCCCCGCAGGTACAGGCTGTACGCCAGCGCCGACGAGAGGGAGGCCGCAAGGCAGGCCGGGTGCATCAGGCACATGGAAAAAACCAGCACCAGCCCGAAATAAAGGAAATTGACGACGGGATGGTAGCCGGAGAACGTATCGCGGTTTTGAATGGTTATCAGTCCGTTTCGCAGCGCCGGCGCGGGCAGTCTCTGTCCGCGCCGGCGTTTGATTTCAGCCGCCGGCGGAGGAACCGCCGCCGACGTCGTAGCCCAGGTTGCAGGTATAGACCCAGTTCACCGTGTCTCCGTCCCTGAGTGCGTAGCGGGAACAGCCGTAGTTGGGAAACCAGTCGTTGACCTGATACATCCAGCCGGACAGCTCTCCGCAGTCAAATTCGTAGAGGTTGTGGATGCCCTCGATGTAGGCGGAGTTGTAGATGGGCGTATGGATCTGGTTCGTAGTGGTATAAAAACTCAGCAAGAACAGGCCGGTATTTGCTGTTATAAATACGATTTAGCGATTCTTGATGCTGATCATTGACAAGCTGTGGAGAACAGCCGCGCATTTCGGCTATTTTCGTAAAGTTCAGGCCAAAATAGTAGTACAGTTCCAACAGCTCACGTTTTTTCCTACTCAGAATACCTAACGCTTCATCAAGTGCCGCATGCAATTCTTGATTCCAAATGCTTTCAACTATCGTGTCTTCGGCAGCAGCTTCGCCGGGCTTCAGATCACTCAACGATTCAAGTAAAGTCAAATCCTCTGTTCCAGCAATCGGAGCGTCAAGAGAATCGGCGTAATCCAGCTGGTCACGTTTGGAAGTCCTGGTGCCCATCGTTGTTCTGAATGCCGTTTTAAGTGTTTGATTAAGAAACGTCAGAAACAGATACCCTTTTTTCGGGTCATAATATTTAACTGCATTCACAACGCCGATGTAGCCTTCCTGAATCAGATCATCCAACTCGCAGCCGTGCGGATTATCAATTGACCGGTAGTACCGTCCTGCCATCATTGCCACAAATCTTCGTACCTGTTCCCAGAGTGTGGGAAGCAAGCCGTCATCGCCATTTTTTATCAGTGCCGCTAATTCTTCATTGCTCATCACTTGAAAATGCCTCCCCCACGTGCTAAACTGGAATTAATACGATATGCGGCGGGAAGCAGATTTTCCTGGGCGTTTCCTTAAAGCTGGTGGAATGGGCGCATGGTGTGGAGCCGTGCGCCCTATTTTTTTCCGTTGGTTGCGCATCCAGTGTTGCTTTTACGCCAGCCCGGAGCGGGGAGCGGCAGCGCGCAACCGTCAAAACGGCAGCTCCTCCTGTACGGGATCATCTTTGAGTGGGTCAACGTCTTTTCCCATATCGGCAGTCCAGTCATCAGTAAACTTCTGATGAGCGCCGAACCAGAGAAGCGGTATTTTACCGGTCTGGCCGTGCCGGTTTTTCGCGATGACAAGGGAAGCTTCGTTTTCACTGGCTTTTTTCTGGTAGTACGCTGGCCGATCGATGAAAAGCACAATATCCGAATCCTGCTCAAGCGCTCCAGATTCCCTTAAATCGCTTAGCACCGGGGTTTTGTTTCGACGATCAAGCACCTGGCGATTCAGCTGAGCCAAAGCTAAAATAGGGATATGCATAGCCTTAGCCATGCATTTGATAGAGCGGGAAATAGCATCCATTGCCTCACGCCGATTGCTTTGCCTGCCTACAGGTTTGATTAATCCGATGTGATCAATAATGACCAACGCCGGCTTTGTGCGGCGGCATATTCCAGAGATTTCATCAACCGTCAGCGAAGGTGCTTCGACTACACGCACATCGATTTCCGTTACATTCGATGCCGAGGCATCAAGCTTGTCCCAGTCCTTTTTTGATAGATTGGCGTTGCGTAGGACACTCAGATCAATTTCAGCAGCAGAGGCGTATAGGCGTTCAGTTAGCTCAGATACCGACATTTCCAGCGAGAAGAATAGAACTGTTTTTTTAGAAAGCCGAGAGGCTTCTACCGCGATATTGAGCGCCAGTGCGCTTTTGCCCATACCTGGACGGGCAGCCAATACGATGACGTTCCCAGGCTGTAAGCCGCCTAAATATTTATCAAGCTCCGCGAAGCCTGTCGGCAGGCCCCGAAGCGCCGCGCCGGTTTTCTGGCGTTCGCTTAGCTCGTTATAGAAATCTAGCGTTGCATCCCGAAGCGAAACCGCTTCAACGGAAGTGCGTCCTGCAATGATTTCCTGGGCTTTTTGGAGAGCTCCATCGACTTCTGACAGATCGAAGCCATCGGTGGCGAGCTTTGTCGCTTCGGTGGTGGCAGCCTGAACACCGCGGCGAATAGCATTCTCTTGGACAATCCTGGCGTACTCTTTCACGTTCGCCGCCGTTGGTGTGATTTGCCAGAGCTGCAGAATGTAGTTCTGAATGTCCTTGAGTTTAACGACATCGTCGCCTTTGACCTTGTTCAACACTGTCAGGGGATCTATTGTTTTGCCCTCGTTGAACATGGTGCAGATAGTTCCATAAATCTGCTGATTGACTTCCGAGTAAAAATCTTCTGGCCGCAGCATAGCGGTTACGTCTGGCATGCAGCTGGCGTCGATCAGAATGGAGCCGATCACGGCCTGCTCCGCTTCGGTGCTGTGTGGAATCTCAATTCCTAAAAGCTCATCCATCCAAAACCACCTGCTTTCCGTCGCCCGGCAGGCTTTTGACATCTGGGACAGGACCGGCGAGCCCGCCAAGTACCAGCCGTTGCTTTTCGGCGGAAATATAATCCGCTGCGTCCCGGAAAAATTGGCGCTTAATAAACTGATCGTCCTCGGCACTCAGTGACAACGCCGTCCATCCTCCAGCGGCAAGAGTCGCCGCTTTGCAACCAGGCGACATCTGCGCATAAGCCTCCTGCTCCCGATCCGGGGCAATACCGGAATTTAGGAGCCTGTCCACTTCTGTCCAAAGTGCCGCCGGCGTGGGCAGATCCGCCGCTTGCTTGTCTGCAAGGATTGACCGGATTGCCGCTATAGTCGGCGGGAAATGCTCAGTGGCTATGTACTGAATCGCCGCATCCCTGACCTGATCTGCCGGGTCATTTTCAAACATGGAGGCCCACAGATCCACAGTTGCGGACATTGCCTTTTTAGCGTCAGGGATAAATGGGTTTGCTTCTGGGAATTTAGGAAAGGCAGTATGCAACAAGCCAATAATTACAATTGTCTCAGCCCGAGTCATGGGACTCATCTCCTTTCGCCTCCCGGTACAGTTCGGCTAAAATTCCTGAATTGGAGCGCTGTGGCAAACTTTCGTCTTCCCATCGTCGAGCGTTGATCCAACTGGCCGGATACGGGATAAACTGGCCATTGTTTTTAAGCCAATCTTGAGAGCTTTTAAACTGTTCGAGCGCAGGCATTACGACGGCAATGAGCTTGTCTGCCTTTTGCTTTTTCCACGCCCGGACGGCATCTTGCTTTTTGACCTTTCTTGGATAGGCGTCCCAGAACTCAACAAACCCTGCTGGAAGGACATCACCGGTCACGCTCGCGTGGCCATATATATTTACTAAGTCAGTACCAGTGTCAGTATCAGTACCAGTGTCAGTATCAGTATCAGTATCAGGGTTTTTTGGCCCCGACTCGCTGCGAGCGGGTTTTTGAAAACCGACTGGGTTTTTTCGGTTTAAGTCATTTCCTTCGGATTTCCTCGGGCGGCCCCCATTTTTACCGTTTTCTCTATTGCGCTCACATGCTTCTGCGTATGCTGTGCGTCCCGCGTCTAAGGTGCAGCGGATAGCCGCAAATATCGCCCATAAGGCGGTTCCACGCTGAAATGGTGGCTCAGCATCATCAATTTCATAGTTCATTATCGCGCGGAACAACTGCCCAACTTCCTCGTCTGTCAATATTGCAAGATACTTTTCGCGCCAGTCATGAAATACGATAAAGCTATTTTTGCTCATATATCATGGCCGCGGCATCGTCAGGCACTGAACGCAGGAGCTTATTAAGTGTGCCAATATTCATCTCGGGCCTACCCCCCTTCACTTTGATTCAAAGCCGATAGCCGGGACGAATGACCCCGCCCCGGCTCCGACGCATCTCATCTAATTAGCGGCGCTTCCGAGGCAGTACGCGCTGTTGCAACAATGGTCTCTCCGTTTGCCAGATCAAGCAGCGCGGCATAAGCTTGTACCTCAACCTCAAGCTCATCAAGAGATAACGAATATGCTACAGGCTCTGCACCCGATAACACCGTATTATTCATCGCATCAATGAGCATGAACCCGCTCTCACCAAATGTACCGTTGAATCGCTTACCGATTTTGATCCCGTGCTTTGCCGCAACACGGCGCGTCTTCGCCAGTCGGATAGCATCATTAATGACGGTGCTACCATCCAAATCATCGCGAGCTAATGCACGCATGGTATCGAGAACATCGCCCTGCTCGTCAGCATCAAGCTTATGAATGTTTTCGTAGATCTCGGCGAATTCGTCGACTGTAGTCTCATCGTTCATGATACAATCTCCTTTTTTGCCGGATGAAGAGGCGGCAGCGGTGCTTTGCCATCGGCGATAAGAATTTTATTGCAGGCAGCAATGGCCTGCTCTTCTGATTTTCCCTGCAACAGGGCAAACGTAAATGCGAAAATTGCCTCGAAACCGACATCATCCAATTTGGAAACAAGCGACTCAAGTCTGCTTGCTGCTTGCTTCGCCGTAGAAATACTTGTATTTTCCATAAAACGCTCTCCATTTCAGTAGCCGCGAAATCAATGCTCCGCAGCGGATTCTTTTGTTAATTTGTGGGGCCTGGGAGACTCTTGGGCAAGGTGGATACGTGCCGCTACACCAGGCGGGGAAACCATTTCGATGGTTTTCCAGAATATCGCCCGATCTTCTGGAGAAAGCTGCTCCGCCTGCTCCCACGCAGACACTGCCTGCAGAAACCCGGGGGAATGTGAGTGCGTCAAATAGAATGCCGTCCGATCTTCCGGGGAGGGCTGCTCCTGCGCAGCCACATCTTTCGGCAGCTTAGAAAAGTTTTTCATACTGAAACTCCTTTTTCGCAGCGGCTACGCTGCATGTTTTTCGCCGGCGTCTTTATAGAGACGTGCGTTTCCAAATCGACCTGTATTGTGCTCAGTTGGTCGAGGCATGTGTCCTCAAGTTCCTCTAATGCTGAGCGCGCAGAAGATAAATAATCGTTAGCGATGAGAGCCATGCTGCCAGCATCAATGCGCTCTCTAACTTGGGCAGGACTAAGCCCATCCGGTGCACAATCCTCAAAAAATCGGTTAAGGGCATCAATAGCTGCCGCCGCGCACTCCAATCGAATGGTTAAGTCTATGATTCTCTGTTCCATGGAACTAAAATGCTGTTTTTCCATTTCTGGCATCTCCTTTCTCTTGACGGACCGAAGCAGGCGTGATACCATAATGGCATCAACTGCTTTGGTAGTGGTTTGAGGCTTAATGCGCCCGGCTTTGGTCGGCGGTGGCGCGTTGGGCCTCTTTCTTTTTCTGCAGGTCAGCCTTGTGAAGCTCAAGCTTTATGTAGTGCCCGTCTTGATGCTCCTGAACACATTTTCGATGAAACGTCAGGCCACCTGGCCTAAGCTGCGTTTCCTCGCCAGTGCGAATCGGACAGAAGCACTGCCTGCAAATTCCTGAATAACCTTCTATCTTCGCCATGAACCGGTGCCTCCTTCCTGAACCGGGCGGATCTGGCCGATCCCGAGTTCTCCTGCCTTGTTTGCGGCTTGTCCAGCAAGGTACTCCATCAGCGCGTCGACGTTGATCAGCCGACGACGCCCAATTTTGTGAACTGGGATTTTCCCGCTCGCTGCCAGTGCCCGAATGTGGTTCAAAGTAACCGGTGTTCCAGGATCTGCCTCGCGGATAAGTTCAAGCGCTTCCGTAGCATAGCGCATGCGTGCTGCCATAGATATCTGCCTCCTTCCTGAAAAAAATGGGTGCTTTAATTTCAGCGTGGTTTTTCTTTGCATCATTCACATTCGACTCTCCCTTTTATTTTTCTTTTAACGTGGAGAATCAATCTTCCCAATTCCAATCAGATTGGACTAAGCGGGGTTTATCATCTGAACTTGCTATGTAATAATAGAAATCTGTTCCAAATGCCCTAAATCTTATATGCCACAACCCACAAAACAATATTTTTTCAATATCGCTTGCTCTGATACCGATAGTTTTTTCAACATCTGCTTTTAGTTCTTCATCTGTGTATTTGAAGCTATTATTCATAATTAACCTCCGATTCCACATTTCTACTTTTCTAAAATTTCTCGCTCTGTTAGTCTGTAGAATGTCCGCAGAGCGGTTTTCCTTTGCATGAGGTAACTTACCCTTGCCGCCTGCGCGTGGTTGCAACTACCACAAACAATTATTTTTGCGGCAGTTGTGTTGACACAACAGGCAGCGCAAAAAAAACTTCTTCTATCGGTTCCTGTAGGGCACTTGAAATTTTAAACATTACGATATTAGATATCACTCGTTGGTTCCCGCGCTCAATTGCTGATAGATAAGGGCGGCTAATTCCCGCCAAGTTAGCAAGCTTTGCCTGGGATAAAAGTTTTTTCCTTCGAAATTCTGCAACCCTGTTGTCCATATGGTACCTCCTTCGTGTTGTTGTGTATAGCTTACATCCAATTGCTTTGCTTGTCAACTGCACACTACAAATTTTCTCTTGTAATTTTGTTATGTGTAGCTTACAATATGGATATAGGGGGTGTTTTGTATGGATACCAGTCTTTTGGCGGAGCGTGTGCGAGCAGCCCGTGGAGATTTATCTCTCCGAGAATTTGCAAAACGGTGTGGAATTAGTCACACTCATCTTGATAGCATTGAAAAGGGTATCGATCCCCGTACTGGTAAAGCTGTCACAGTGAGCGTCGATACTCTTGAAAAGTTGGCCTCTGGTATAGGTTGCTCTGTTGAGTATTTGCTGGGCAATTCTATCGGTGGCCGTATAAAAGATCGCCGCTTAAGTTGTGGCCTTACTTTATCTGAAACCGCACAGCGGACAGGTATTGAAGAGGCAGCGATTAAAAAATATGAAAACGGAGAAATAAAGACTATCCCCATGAAACAGATGGCTATCTTTGCGAGTGCCTTAAATACTAGTGTGGCCTACCTTATGTTCCTTGTCGATGATCCTAACCCTAACCAGATTTACAATGATCTTGTAAAAAACTACATTCATCAGATAAAGAAAGGCATTCCTGATGAAACTAAAAATGCTATAGACGCCGCTCTGTCTGAACGAGAAATGGCCGACCGGAGGCTGGTAAGCGCGGCGCACAAGATATGTTTTAGAACCCCGGAAAGCGGTATTGATGATCCTGTCGGACCGTGCAACGCCATGCGAATAGATGTAATAACGGACTTTATCTTAGGCAACGAAAAATATTTACGGGTATTACTTGCCGCTGTCGATGAGTCACAATGGGATGAATCAGAGGGTACGGACGCTTCCCCAGAAACTGAAGAAGCCAGTGCATTGAGCAAACAAGTATTGACTGCCATACATGAATCCCTTGATTCTAATGCTCAGGATGTTGATTTTGGCAATGGCACAGAAGAACAGCTGCTTAGCGAATTAAGCCAGGCGGCATCTGCAGAGAATCAGCAATTAAAAGAGTCTTCGGAAAAGGAGGGCGACGGTAATGGCAACGGTTCAGAAGCGGGGAGATAGTTTCAAGATTACAGTTTCGGCCGGCTACGATATGGAAGGAAAGCAGCGGCGGCACTATATGACTTGGACGCCGCCCCCGGGCATGACGGCCCGCCAGGTCGAAAAGGAGCTGGCACGGCAAAAGGTCCTGTTTGAAGAGCAGGTAAACGCCGGCCTGTCTCAGGACTCAAATATCCGATTCCGTGACTTCGCCCAGAAGTGGATCGACGACTATGCCACGAAACAACTGAAGGTCAAAACGTACAGTGGCTACGAGGAGCGGCTCGAAGTCATTTATAAAGCAATCGGCAATATGAAGTTGAAGGACATCCGGACCGGGCATCTCAACTCCTTCTATGCAAATCTTCAGGAGCAGGGAATTCGTGCCGATCGGAAATACACCTGTAAAATTGATCTTATGGCTGAGCTTAAGCTGCGAAACCTCACACGAACAGCATTTGCCGCTGCAGCCGGGATTTCCGTGGCCACGCTTCGCGGTCTGATCAACGGCGGCCGTACAACCGGCCCGGTGGCCTCGGCCGTAAGCCAGATCTTCGGCGTGAAGCAATCTGACGCTTTCAAGCTTGAAAACCCGGATCGGCTGCTCTCCGCCTCGTCGGTCCGTTCCTATCATCGAATCATAAGCTCCTGCCTCGGGAAGGCCGTAAAATGGGGCTTCATCCCGTACAATCCGGCCAATAATGCCGAGCTGCCGAAGATGGAACAGCAGGAGGCAGCACACCTTGACGAGGCCGACGCCCGGCGGCTCCTTATTCTGCTGCATAAGGAGCCGATCAAGTTCCGGGCTATGATTACCTTCGACCTGCTTTCCGGCCTGCGCCGCGGCGAGCTGCTCGGTCTGCGCTGGCAGGATGTCGATTTTGAAAGCGAGACTATCACGATCTGCCAGACCTCCAGCTATGTAAAAGGCCATGGGGTTTTCGTTGACACACCCAAAAATAAGACATCCGTCCGGCCTCTGAAGCTCTCCCGCTCAGCCTTCCTTATGCTCCACGAGTACAAGGACTGGCAGGATCAGCAGCGGGCCGCCTGCGGGGACTTCTGGAAGGACAAGGACGATCGTGTATTTACTGGCGACGACGGAGCCCCGATCCATCCGGACACGCTGACAAAATGGTTCTCAGATTTTGTGAAGCGGAGCGGACTTCCCAAGGTTCACGTGCACAGCCTACGGCACACCTATGCGAGTCTCATGATTGCCGACGGTACGCCCCTTGTAGTGGTCTCTCGCCGGCTTGGTCACGCGCAGGTCAGCACCACGGCCAACATTTACGCCCATGTGATCGCCTCTGCTGATGAAAAGGCTGCCCAGATCACAGAGAGATTCGCCGACGTCGTGACGCTGGATGGCGACGAGCCGATGAAAAAGAAAACGACCGCATAAAGCGGTCGATGAGGAGTGCGCAGCATGGCCAATAAAAAGCACGTCGGGCCCATGAGGAATGCAGAGGCCTCGCTGAAGATGGAAGGGCTCAATATTACGCCTGAAATGCGCGAGCGCTGCACGGAGGTTCTGGAAGGCAAAACCACAACTGAGGAATGTCTGCGGCAGATCGCCGCGAGGAACCGTTCCGTGAAGGAGGCACTTGCCTCGGCTCGAATCGAGGGCCTTCAGGTTACCGAGCAGACCGAGCAGGATCTCGCCCGGATACTGTCCGGTGAAGCCTCGGCCGATGAGGTTGTCCGGGAGATCATCAAGCGGCCGGCAGTAGCCCCGAGAAAAGCAAGCAAGCAAAATAAAAACAGCTGAGCAACGCCACGAATTGCTGGTTGTTTTTCCTTATAGACACGAAAAAGCCCCGCCAGAAATCTGACGGGGCTTCTCCTTTTTGGAGCTGGATGAGAGACTTGAACTCTCGACCTCGCGATTACGAATCGCGTGCTCTACCAGCTGAGCTAATCCAGCATTTTTAGTTGTCTTTGGGTTATAAGCGCCAAATAAACGCCAAAACGCGTTTTGGAAGGGCCAGTTTACTTCAAAATATCAAGCAATATCAATGGTTTGCTGGATTTTCCGGTTGGTTTCTCCTGCTGATTACGAATCAGGCGCTCTACCGACTGAGCTAATCCAGCATATTCTATTTTCCGGGCACCTCAACAGGGGAGGTCTGACAGTTACGAATCAGGCGCTCTACCGGCTGAGCTAATCCAGCATATTCGATTGAATGGTTTGCCGATTCCCGCAGGAGTTCAGTATCTGCTGATTTGCACAGGGCAGCAAATCCAACGGACTTACTGAGTTAGAATATCACATGGGTACCTGTTTGTCAACCTCGCTTTTTCTTCTCGCGCTCTTTGTTTGTCTCATTACAAATTGTATTTTTGCATAATATCCTGCAAATTTAACTTTGTCGCTTTTGCGGTATTTTTCTGTTTTTCTCCCCGTTCCACACCGTTTCGACCGGAAACGACAAATTTGCAGGTTTCCCAAAGTCGTCAAAACCTTACGGTTCTTCCCTGTAATTCGACAGAAAAATCCGGCGGTTCACTTAACATAACTTTATGGATAACTTTCTTTTACAACGAGTTATTCACATTATCCACCGACTTTTCCACACAGAAGCAGGCATTGATTTTAAAGGATTTTTCGAATTTATCCACAACGGTTCCCAAGGTATTCCTCCGTTTTCCCCATTTGCAGAGCGCGCTCCCAAATTCACATAATATTGTCTCTCCTTTCACTTTCTCCGTTTTCTTTTTTGATTTCCTCTGGACAACCGGAGATTTGCACCTTTTTTCGCCTTCCATTTCAGAAAAAGCAAGTCCTATCACTTTACATTCATTTTTTCTCATGTTTTTCTGCGTCGGCAATGGCTGCCGAATGATTTTAGGGCTGAAAAAAGCAGCTGCCGCAGCAGCCGCTTTTCGGGTGTTTTTCTATGCGTCGATTTCCCTTGTCGCGTAAGCATTGAGGTCCATTCCCGCTGTATGGCCCGCCAGAAACTCATAATACCCCTGTGCGCCGATCATGGCGCCGTTGTCTCCGCAAAGGCTTAGGGGCGGCATGTAAAGGCGGCAGCCCTCAGCTGCACAGGCGCGCTGCAAATCGGCCCGGATGATGGAGTTGGCCGCCACGCCGCCGGCCGCAGCGATGACCTTCCGTCCGGAAAGGCGGGCCGCCTTCATGGCGCGGGGCACCAGCTCCCGGCTGACCGCCTGTGTGAAATCCCGCGCCAGCGCCGCTCGATCCAGCGGTTCCCCCGTCTGTTCGGCATGATGGGCCAGGTTCACCACCGCCGTCTTGAGGCCGGAAAAGCTCATGTCCAGTTCGGCCCCATCCACATGGGCCTGCGGCAGCCTGTACACACCGCCCGCGGACTGCTGCGCCAGCTCGTCCATGGGCTTTCCGCCGGGATAGGGCAGCCCCAGCACCCGCGCGGCCTTGTCAAAGCACTCCCCTGCCGCGTCATCCCGTGTGGCGCCCAGAATCTTCAGATCGGTATAATCCCGCACATCCACGATCAGCGTATTGCCGCCGGAGATGGCCAGTGCCAGAAACGGCGGCTCCAGCTCCGGAAAGGCCAGATAATTGGCCGCAATGTGGCCGCGGACATGGTGCACCGGGATCAGCGGCACACCCCACGCATAGGCGATGGATTTGGCGAAGCTCAGCCCCACCAGCACCGCACCGATCAGCCCGGGGGCATAGGTGACGGCCACGGCGTCGATCTCTCCCGCGGCGCACCCCGCGTCGCAGAGCGCCTGCTCCGTCAGGGCGGTGATGGCCTCCACGTGCTTGCGCGAGGCAATCTCCGGGACCACGCCGCCGTACAGCGCGTGCATATCCGCCTGCGAGGCGATGGCGTCGGACAGAATCCGTCGGCCATCTTCCACCACGGCCACTGCCGTCTCGTCGCAGGAACTCTCAAATGCCAGTATTTTCATGGTTTGTATCTCCTCTATTCGTTCCACGGGACCTGCGGCATCGGCTTTGCCCCGGGATCCCGCGGAATGCGGATGTATCGCTCATATTTGTCGGACGGAAAGCTGCCGCGATAAACTGCGTCGTACCGGGCCAGCAGCGCCGCGTCCTCCACCGGGGCATCCGCCCAGCAGATCAGGTCGTAGCACACCCCGAACACCTCCGCCTGAAATCCGGCGAAGCGGGCGCCGCAGCGCCGGTAAAAATTCTGACGCCGCAGCGCCATGGCGGGATCGGCGGCGTACTCCGGCGTCTCCGTCTCGGCAAAAATGATCTGGTTCGGCTCCGCCTCCCGCATTTTCTCCAGCAGCAGCGCGCCCAGCCCTCCGTTCCGGCGGGCCGGCGCGATGCACAGATAGTCCAGCAGCTCCCAGCCGGGCCGGTCACCCTGCCAGAGAAAGCAGGCGCCCGCGATCTCCTCTCCGTCAAACAGGCACCACGGGCGGTAACGTCCCTGCTCCGCCAGCCGCTCTATCGCGGACAGCGGCTTCAGCTCCGCCGCGGGAAACGACGCCTTCAGGTCACGGGCGTACACTGTCCTCAGCTGTTGTGCCGTCGGCATTCTCAGTTCCATGTTCAAACTCCCTGGTCATGATGATGGCATCCTCCCTGGGATGCTCGTAGTAGTTCCGGCGGCGTCCCGCGCCCCGGAATCCCAGCTTGCTGTAAAGCAGAATCGCCGGCTGGTTGGAGGCGCGCACCTCCAGCGTCAAAAACGCCAGCGCGTGGGCCTGCGCAAAGTCCAAAAAGACCCGCAGCAGCTTTTCGGCGATTCCGTTGCGGCGGCAGTCGGACCGCACGGCCACATTCATAATGTAGCCCTCGTCCAGCACCACCTGCAGCCCGGCGTAACCCACCAGCCGCCCGCCGTCGTCAACGGCGGCCAGCAGCGCGGAGCAGTCGTTCTCCAGTTCCTCGGCCAGCATGGCCCGCGACCACGGCGCGTTGAAGCAAAGCCGCTCCAGCTCCACCGCCTGATCCAGATGTTCGGCGGTCATGGGCACCACCGTCACATGCATACGCAAATCCATTCGCATCTCTCCTTGCAAAAAATCACCGGGAGCTTCTTTCCTCCCGCCCAGCATCGTCCAGCAGCGCGCGGATATGCTCCGGGCTCTCGCACAGATCCCTGAACATCAGGGCGAACCGGCGGAGCAGCCCACAGTCCCGGCTGGACACGAAGAACGTGTCCTCGTCGCTGGCAAAACTCATAAAATCCGGCGTGTCCGGCCAGTCACGCTTCAAAAACACGCGGGCCAGCCGCTCCCACTCCAGTCCGGAGCCGGAGAAGCCCGCGGCGGCAAAGAAGCTCTCGGAGAAGGCTCCCGCCTCCATGCCAAGAAAGCACTCTCCCTCCGCCTCAGACCAGCACAGCGGGGCGATGTCCTCGTCGAACCACGTCTCGGGATCGCAGCAGCTGTCCCGGCAGAGATCCACCACCGGGGTGACGCCGGCGCGCATCATGTGCTGCCAGAGGTGCCAGACGCCGCGGACCCGGACGTACTCGGTCTCCTCCCGCCGGAGAGGATAGAGCTGATAGAAATTTACAACGTTTCCGGCGGGCATCAGCAGGCGGTCGCCGTTTCCCTCCCGGACGGACGCGGCCGCCAGCAGGAGCGCAGTGAACTGCCCCTTTGCGTCCAGCGGCGTCTCCGTGGGAAAAAGGAAACCCTGCCCCACCCAGTCGCAGTTGGCGATGGGCATACGGGCGATCCGCTTGAGCCAGAAAAACGGCCAGGTGTCGCTCTCCTCGCTGCTCAAGAGGTTCCACTCCGGCGGCAAAAAGATGGCCAGCTCCGCATAGGCGCGGTTGCGCTCCGCCAGCTCCGGCGGCACGTTCATCCGGCGGGCGCCCATGCCGATGGTCACCAGCCTCCAGAAGTTCTCCCGCTCCGTGGGCTCCACCGCCGCCACGTCCACCTGAATGTCGTGCATGGGGAGTTCGTGAAAAACCCGCGCAGCAGGCCCGAACGCCGAGCGGATATACTCTTCCACCGCGGTGCGCTCCTCCGGAGTGTAGACCACGGGTTTCTGCGCGGCGAGGCCGGCCGATTCCGCGGCCCGCTGTTTTTGCCGGAGGGTTTCCTCCTCCGCTCTGCGGCTGCGCCGGCGGCGCTCCCGCAGGGTCCAGACTGCCAGCAGGCCGAGAGCGGCAGCGGCCAGGGCCGCCGTCAGCCCGTAGCCCCAGTACCGGTTCTCCCGGTCGGCCTTCTCCGCCTGCGCGTAGGACAGGATGGGCCCGTCAGCGTCGGAAAACTCATAGACGTTCCGATACTCGTCGTCCTGATAGCGCACCGTTACGCGCTCTCCCGGCGTCAGGCGCCGGGTCAGTTCCCCGGCATCCAGATGCAGTATGCTGCTGAGAATGAACCGCTCCGTGACGCCGGAGGCATTTTGTACGCAGAGGTACAGGCTGTCGTCGTCCTCCCTGGTGTCCACGCGCAGATAGGTTCCGCTGATCTCCGCCAGCTCGTCGAAGGCGGGGGTGGGGCCGTTGACCAGACCGATCACGGTCAGCGCCGCCAGACAGAGGGCCGCAGCGCCCAGAATGTTCCGCAGCCAGAAGGTCAGCGGATTTTCCCGGCGGGACGCGGACAGGACGTCGGGCAGGCTCATCCCTTGGCCTCCAGCCAGTTTTTGCCCCAGTGGGCATCCGCCGTCAGAGGAACCGCAAAGTCGGCTACGCCCTCCATCTCACGGGTCAGCAGCGCGGCCGCCTGCTCCGCGTCCTCCTCCGGGCACTCCACGATCAGTTCGTCGTGGACCTGCAGCACCAGCCGGGCGCGGGGCAGCTCCTGCGCAAGGCAGCGGTGAACGGCCACCATGGCCAGCTTCATCACATCCGCCGCGGTACCCTGAATGGGCATGTTCAGAGCCACCCGCTCCCCGAAGGAGCGGAGGTTGAAATTGGAGGATTTCAACTCCGGCAGGTCCCGGCGGCGGTGGAACAGCGTCTCCACATATCCGTCGCGCTTGGCCCGCTCCACCACGTCGGTCATGTACTGCCGCACGCCGGGGAACGTGGCGAAATACGCCTCCATATAGTCCCTGGCCTCCGCCACCGTCACTCCGATGTCCTGGCTCAGAGAGAAGGGCGAGATACCGTAGACGATGCCGAAGTTCACCGCCTTGGCCCGGCGGCGCAGCTCGTGGGAAACCTCCTCCGGCGCCACGTGGAACACTTTGGCGGCGGTGGCCGTATGGAAGTCCCGGCCGGAGAGGAAGGACTCCTGCATGGCGGCGTCGCCGGAGATGTGGGCCAGCAGCCGCAGCTCGATCTGCGAGTAGTCCGCGTCCACCAGCACGCAGCCGGGGGCGGGCACAAACATCCGGCGGATCTCACTGCCGAGGTCGGTGCGGGTGGGGATATTCTGCAGATTCGGCTCCGCGGAGGACAGGCGGCCGGTGGCCGTCACAGTCATCTGAAAGCTGGTGCGCACCCGGCCGTCGGGGTCCATGGCCTTGAGCAGGCCGTCGGCATAGGTGGATTTCAGCTTGGCGTACTGCCGGTAATCCAGCACGTCCGCCACCACCGGGCTTAGAGGCCGCAGCTTCTCCAGCACGTCGGCATTGGTGGACCAGCCGGTTTTCGTCTTTTTGCCGTGGGGCAGCTGCATCCGCTCGAACAGCATCTCCCCCAGCTGCTTTGGGGAATTGATGTTGAACTCTGCGCCGGCCTGCGCGTAGATGGCCTTTTCCAGCTCCGCGCAGCGGCTCTCCATCAGCGTGCCGAAAGCGGAGAGCGCGCCGGCGTCCACGCCGCAGCCCGTCCGCTCCATCTCGGCCAGCACCCGGCACAGCGGCAGCTCCGCCGTCTGGTAAAGCTCCCACTGGTTCCGCTCCCGCAGGCGGGGCACAAAGTAGTCGTACAGCCCGCTCACGGCGGCGACATGGCTGTCCAGTGCCGCCTCGGCGCCGGCCCGATCCGCCAGCAGCGAGAAGGCGTCCCTCTCCAGAAAGACAGGCTTGGGCAGCTCGGTGTTGAAATAGGTGACATACAGCCGCTGCAGATCGTAGCTGCTCTGGGTGGAGTCCAGCAGATAGGCCGCGAGTGCGGTGTCGAACACGAAGCCGTCGGCGGGCAGGTCGTTTTCCAGCAGGGTGCGCTGGAGATCCTTGACATTGTGGGACACCTTGGCGATGTCCGCGGAAAAGAGCGCCGCCAGCAGCGCGTTCCAGTCCCCTCCGTAACGGTCGAAGAACAGCTCGCTGGCCACGGCGGTATCCTCTCCCGTCCGGCAGAGCACGCTGACGCCCTGCAAATCCGGAAGGGCAAGCAGGGACACATGATCCGCCGAACGCCATCTGGCCAGAGCACGCTCCGCCTCCGCCCCGGTGGTCAGCTGCTCCACCGCAACGGTAAAGCTGCTTTCCTTCTCCGCAGACGCCTCCGCAGCGGGCCGCAGGCCCCACTTGTCAATGAGCTTGGAGAACTCCAGCTTTAAAAACAGGTCGTACAGCTCCGGCTTCGGCGCGGAGCGGAGATTGTCATCGGGCCGGAAATCCAGCGGCGCGTCGGTGACGATGGTGGCCAGCCAATAGGAGTGGCGGGCGGCCTCCTCGCCCTCCGTCAGCTTTTTCAGGGCGGCGGGCTTGGCGTCCACCTCCGGCAGCTTCTGATAGAGGGCGTCGATGGAGCCGTATTTCTGAATGAGGTCCATGGCGGTTTTTTCGCCGATGCCCGGCACGCCGGGGATATTGTCCGACGTGTCGCCCATCAGGGCCTTGAGGTCGATCATGTGGATGGGCTCGAAGCCGTAGGCCTCACGGAAGGTCTCCGGCGTCATGTCCCTGGTGGTGGTCTGGCCCATGCGGGTGGAGACCAGCTTCACTCTTGTGCGCTCCGTCACCAGCTGGAGGGAATCCTTGTCCCCCGTGACGACGACGCACTCCCAGTCCGCGGCCTCGCACTTTTTGGCAATGGTGCCGATGAGATCGTCGGCCTCCCACCCCGCCATCTCATAGCGGGGCACGTTCATGTCGTCCAGCACTTCCTTCAAAACCGGCACCTGCATCTGCAGCTCCTCCGGCATGGGCTTGCGGGTGGCCTTGTAGGTCTCTTCCGCCGTATGGCGGAAGGTCGGCGCGTGTACGTCGAACGCCACGCACAGCGCATCGGGATTTTCCTCGTCCAGCAGGCGCTGCATCGTCGTCAGAAACCCATAGACGGCATGGGTATACAGCCCGTCCTTGGTGGAGAGGGGCCGGATGCCGTAATACGCCCGGTTCAAAATGCTGTTGCCGTCGATGACCATGAGCTTCATGCGCGTTCCTCCGTTCCTGTTCGCAGCCGTTCGCCGCAATGAAAACTATAATTAAAATAGTATACCCCATCCCGGCGTTTTTCGCAAGGCGGGACACAAAAGGCGGGCGGAGCCCACGCTCCGCCCGCAGGGGGTCAGTTCTTCCGTTCTGCGATGAGATCGCTGAGGCGATAGCGGACCTTGGCCGGCTCGTAAGGCTTGCGCACAAAGTCCCCGGCGCCCAGCTCCAGCGCCTTGATCTCGCTGCCCCGCCCCTCGGACTGGGTCAGGACCAGCACGGGAATCTTCATCAGCTCCTCGTCCTGCTGGCGGCGGCGCAGAAACTCGTAGCCGTCCATGATCGGCATAATCAGATCCAGCAGGATCGCCGCGGCGTCCAGATTGCAGGAGAGCGTCGCCAGAGCCTCCTTGCCGTTGGCCGCCTCCAGCACCTCGTATCTGTCGCTGAGGATTTTCTTCAGCAGAAGGCGGTTGACCTGATTGTCCTCCACCACCAGCACCTTGGGCAGTCCGGAGCTGCCGGCCGGCATCGGGCAGCTGGCGGGAATTTCCTCGCCGGCCGTCTCCGTCAGCGCCTTCAGTCCGCTGATGGCGGCCATGTCCCGGATGCTCAGGACGTACATGAAGCAGTTGTCCTTCCGGCCCACGTAGCCGATGCTCATCAGCAGATGCTTCAGCTCGCCGGAGTGCAGATAGCGCCGGACGGCCACCTCCTGCCGGCCCTCTCCGCTCCGGGCCCGCGCCATTGCCTCCCGGAGCAGGGGCCTGTCCGCCTCGTGCATCCACGCCAGCGCGTTTTTCGTGTCCCGGAAAAAGTGATCCGGCGTCGTCTCCATCAGCCGGTAGTACGCCTCGTTGACACAGATCAGCTCCATCAGGTCCCCGGACTCCTCGCATATGGCGGCGGCGCCCAGCGCGCCGCACAGCGCGCGATCCCGGTCCAGCAGAGCGTTCCACGTGGTGCTGACGTCGATCCTGTCGAAGAAATGCGGCGGCTCCGCGATGTCGTCCTTGCGGAAGTTGGCGATGAGGCCGTTGAACTCCTCGATGGGAAGGGGCTTGGAATAGTAATAGCCCTGCACCCGGTCGCAGCCGATGGACCGCAGATAGTCCAGCTGCTCCCGCGTCTCCACGCCCTCGGTGACGACGGTCATCTCCAGCCATTTTGCCATGCGGATGACGCTGTTGACCACGCTGCCGGTTCGCTCGGAGGTGCCGAGTCCCCGGACGAAGCCCATATCGATCTTCAGCGTGGAAACAGGAATGTTCATCAGCATATTCAAAGAGGAGTAGCCGCTGCCAAAATCATCCATCAAAATCGGAAAGCCCGCCGCGTTGAGCTGATTCAAGGCGTCCAGCAGCTGAGAGGGGTCCTCCATGTAGGCGCTCTCCGTCACCTCGATGCGGAACAGCGAGGGGTCCACGCCGTATTTCCGGGCCAGTGCCGTCAGCTCGCCGCACAGGCCGGGGTTGTAGATGTCCACGCGGGACATATTGGCGGAGATGGGAAAGTCGGGATAGCCCAGCTCCCGGAAATGGGCCAGATAGCGGAAGGTCGTCTCCCAGACATACGCGTCCAGTCTGGTGATAAAGCCGTTCCGCTCGAAGATGGGAATGAACCTTGCGGGAGAGATGAGCCCCTTCTTCGGATGAATCCAGCGCACCAGCGCCTCGGCGGACACAGGCTTCTCCGTGGAAAGGCTGTAAATGGGCTGCAGATAGATGTGGAACTGGCCCGAGGCCAGCGCCTCGCCCATCTCGTCGGTCAGCTCCTGTTCCTCCAGCAGCTCCCGGCGGAGGTCGTCGTCATAGCGGGCAAAGCCCCCGGCGCTCTGATCCCCCAGTGTGCGCAGGGCCATTTCCGCGCGATCGCAGATCTGCTGAGGCGGAAGGTCCGGATCCTCCACGGCGTACAGGCCGCAGTGGATGCGCAGCGTCCGGTGGATGTGCAGCCGCCGCATGACGGCGGCGCCCCGGCGGTTGAGTTCCTCCGGAACGGCTCTCTCCTCCGGGCAGCAGATGACAAAATGATCCTCGCCCGGCCTGCCCACAATCCCGTCGGAAAACCAGTCCCGCAGCTCGTGGCCCAGCGCACAGAGAATCTGGTCGCCGGCGCGCTGGCCGAACTGCTCGTTGAGCACCCGGAAACGGGGAATATTCGTATAGATCAGCGTATACCTGCGCTCCCGATCGGTCTGGAGCAGCCGCTGCAGCTCCGTCAGAAACTGCTGCCGGCCGTACAGGCCCGTGAGCTCGTCGCAGCCGTCCTCCCGGGGCAGGAGCGCCAGCTGATTCCGCAGCCGGAGGCCCAGCAGACGGGGCTGAACCGGCTCCGCCAGAAAGTCCGATGCGCCCATGGAAAGCGCCTTCAGCTCGTCCTGTTCCTCGCCGACTGCGATGACGGGGACGGCCAGCCGAAGGCTCTTCAGCCGGAGCAGCACGTCAAAGCCGCTGGTTTCATAGAGGCGGCAGCGCAGAATGACCGCGTCGAATTCGCGGTCCCTGTCCAAAATTTCCAGAGCCATCTCGCCGTCCAGCGCAGAAACGGTCTGGAAATCCATGCGGAATTCATCCGCCATGCGGGAGAGGACGTCACGGCGGCTGTCCACGATCAGCAGCCGCCGTCTTGTTCCCGCGGCTCGGGTCTCCTGCGCAAACTTTTTCAAGCGGTTCTCACCTCATTGCTCCGAAGCGGCTGCCGCCTCTTCCAGCGTTTTCCTGTTGGCTTCATCATAGCACAAACGGAGGCAGACGCAACACATTTTTGCGTGAAAACGCCCTGTTCAGCGCATTTTCCCCATATGTCGATTTTGAATGGTCCGATCTGCCCGGTCCATGAGCCGCCGGGCCAGAAAACCCAGCAGGATGCCCAGCACCGCGCCGCCCAGAATGTCGCTGGGCCAGTGGACGTAGAGGTACAGCCGGGAAAAGCAGATCAGCAGCGCCAGCACAAAGGCCGGAATCCACAGGCGGGAGCCGGCGGCCTTCAGGGCGGACACCGCCGTGAAGGAGGAGGCCGCGTGGCCCGAGGGGAAGGAGTAGTCCAGCGGACGGGCGATGAGCAGCTGCACCGCCGTATTCACGTCGCAGGGACGGATGCGCTGCACCAGCGGCTTGAGCACGATGTTGCAGCACAGCAGATCCAGAATCAGCGCCGCCGCCACGGTCAGCCCGGCCCGGCGGGTCCGCTTGAACAGCAGCAGCACCGCGGCCAGCGCGATCCAGACCTCGCCGTGGTTGCAGATGGCGCTCACCGCCACCATGGGGCCGTCCAGCAGCGGCGCGCGGCAGAACTGCTGGATCCAGTTGAGAATGGCAAATTCAACCTCTTGCATGGTTTGTTCCTCTCTGTATTTCAGGCGGAGGCAGCCTCCGCGCAGACTATGGATATTACTATACCATAGGACGCACCGGGATTCCCCCTGTTTTTGTTAGTGAATCCGCACAAATTTTGCTCTTTTTCCGATCATTCCCGTTGACATTGCCAAAACGTCATGATAGGATATGTGCAAATTGAATCGCTTTCGATAGAGGTGCGGAAATCATCAGTACCGCGGAGCAAGGCCAGGCAGCCGCTCCGTGAAAAAGGGAGATCCGCCGAAGCGTACCGAAGCTGCCTTGGCTTCGGAACAGCTGGGCCGTCGGAGAATATCCGCCGGACTGTCACATGATTTTCTTGTGAAGCGCTATCAAGGGTTGCAATCGGATGTCGTGCGCGCATTCTGATTCTCCATGAACCGCTTGACACAAGCGGTTCATTTTTCTTTCCCGCGGGCGGCGGACGGGAAAGCACAGGCCCCTCGCCGCAAAATGCTGTTAAAAACAGAAAGGTGAAGTAAAATGAAGAAGATTTTCGCACTGGCTCTGGCACTGGCCATGGCCCTGTCCCTTGCCGCCTGCGGTTCCTCCGGAACCTCCGCGGCTTCCGCCGCCTCCGGCGCATCCGGCTCCGCGGCCGCCTCCGGCTCCTCCGGCCAGTCCGTCCCCACCGGCGTGGAGGATGGCGTGCTGACCGTCGCCATGGAGTGCGCCTACGCCCCCTACAACTGGTCTCAGCCCGACGATTCCAACGACGCCGTGCCCATCAAGGACTCCAATGAATACGCCAACGGCTACGACATCATGATGGCCAAGAAGCTCTGCGAGGCCAACGGCTGGCAGCTCGAGGTCGTCCGTCTGGACTGGGACTCCCTGATCCCCGCCGTTCAGTCCGGCACCGTGGACGCCGTCATCGCCGGCCAGTCCATGACCGCCGAGCGCGCCGAGCAGGTGGATTTCGCCGGCCCGTATCTGTACGCCTCCATCGTCTGCGTCACTCTGCAGAACAGCAAGTTTGCCTCTGCCACAGGCATTTCCGATCTCTCCGGCGGCACCTGCACCTCCCAGATGGGCACCATCTGGTATGACACCTGCCTTCCTCAGATCAAGGGCGCCAAGATCCAGACGGCCTCTGAGTCCGCTCCCGCCATGCTGATGGCCCTGGAGACCGGCACCGTGGACTTCATCTGCACCGACATGCCCACCGCACAGGGCGCGCTGGTGGCCTATCCCGACATGAAGATTCTGGACTTCTCCAGCTCTGACGACAACTTCCAGGTTTCCGACGAGGATGTGAACATCGGCATCTCCGTCATGAAGGGCAACACCTATCTGAAGGACGCCATGAACAGCGTGCTCTCCGGCATGACTGCCGACGACTTCAACACCATGATGGCGCAGGCCACCAAGATCCAGCCTGTCAGCGAGGGCTGATTCTGATTTTCTGAACGAAGGAGCGTGACGATCGTGGTCTGGGCAAAGCTGGGCGAGGACATCGTCAAATTATGGGCCAAATACGGGTCCACCTATCTGGGCGGTATGGGCCGGACGCTGGCTCTGGCCACCATCGCCACTCTCATCGGCTGTCTGATCGGTCTGGGCTGCGGCATTCTGCAGACCATCCCCCATTCCAAAACCGATTCCCCTGTGAAGCGATTTTTTCTCTGCCTGATCCGGGTCATCCTGCGCATCTATGTGGAGGTTTTCCGCGGCACCCCCATGATCCTGCAGGCCGTGTTCATCTACTTCGGCCTCCCCTATTTCTCCGGCAACACCATGCGCTTTGAAAATATCTGGAGCGTCGCCATTCTGGTGGTCTCCATCAACACCGGCGCATACATGGCGGAGTCCGTCCGGGGCGGCATTCTCTCGGTGGACCCCGGTCAGACGGAGGGCGCCAAGGCCATCGGCATGACCCACGTGCAGACCATGCTCAGCGTGGTGCTGCCGCAGGCTCTGCGGAACATCATGCCCCAGATCGGCAACAACTTCATCATCAACATCAAGGATACCTCCGTCATGTTCATCATCGGCTTTGCCGAGTTCTTCACTGTCCACAAATCCGTGGCCGGCGCCACCAACGCCTACTTCCCCTCCGCCAGCATCGAGATGATCGGCTATCTGACCATGACGCTGGCGGCCTCCTTCCTGCTGCGCTGGATTGAGAAGAAGATGGACGGCTCCGACAGCTACGAGCTGGTGCAGGACGACTCCCTGACCATGACGGCGGGCAACTACAACTATCCCAAGGCGGGCAGCAACTACGACGAGCGGAATCCGGAGCATGAAAAGGCTCTCCGGAGTGCGCAGGGGAACGGGAACCAAGGTTCCAAAGGAGAGAGGTGAGCGCCATGGCCGATACCATTCTGCAAATTCAGCATCTCTCCAAATCCTTCGGCTCCCATCAGGTGCTGAAGGACATCGACTTCACCGTTCAGACCGGCGACGTGACCTCCATCATCGGCGCCTCCGGTTCCGGCAAATCCACGCTGCTGCGCTGCGTCAATCTGCTGGAAACGCCCACCTCCGGCGAGATCCTTTACCACGGGAAGAACGTGGCGGACCGTGGCGTGGACGCTCCGGCCTACCGCTCCCACGTGGGCATGGTGTTCCAGTCCTTCAACCTGTTCAACAACATGACGGTGCTGGACAACTGCATGGTGGGCCAGCGCAAGGTCCTGAAAAAGAGCGAGGCTGCGGCCCGTGCAAATGCCCTCCAATATCTGGAGAAGGTAGGCATGGCCCCCTACATCAACGCAAGACCCCGGCAGCTGTCCGGCGGCCAGAAGCAGCGTGTGGCCATTGCCCGCGCTCTGGCCATGGAGCCGGAGGTTCTGCTGTTCGACGAGCCCACGTCCGCGCTGGATCCCGAGATGGTGGGAGAGGTGCTCTCCGTCATGCAGGATCTGGCCAACGAGGGCATGACCATGCTGGTGGTCACCCACGAGATGGCCTTTGCGCGGGATGTCAGCAGCCATGTGGTCTACATGAATCAGGGCGTCATCTGCGAGGAGGGCACTCCCGCAGAGGTGCTGAACAATCCTCAGCAGCCCGAGACGCGGGAGTTTCTCTCCCGGTTCCGCAAGGGCTGACCGGTCCTGCAGCTTCAAAAGCGGCGCCGCCCAGATGGGCGGCGCCGCTTTTCTCAATTCTCCTCCGCGAGACAGCGATCCAGCTGTTCCTCGCAGACGGGGATTTTCTTTACCTGCGGGTGGAGATAGACCTTGCCCCGGGCCGTCACCAGCCACGGTGTCCGCAGCGTCTGCAGATTCTCCAGCGGATTCTCCTGCGTAACCAGCAGGTCGGCGCACTTCCCCAGCTCGATGCTGCCGGTCTCGCCGCCGATGCCGGCGATCTCGGCGTTGCGGCGGGTGGCGGTGTACAGGGCGAAGGCCGGGGTGACGCCCACATAGTGCTGGAAATACCACAGCTCGCGCCACATATCGTAGTGGGTGACAAAGGGGCAGGCCGTGTCCGTTCCCAGGCCCACCGGAATGCCGTGGGCCAGCGCCGTTTTTGCGCAGGCGATGATGCCGTCCATCACCACCTGTCCGTTGTACTGCGTCAGCTCCGTGCTGTGCATGACCTCTCTCCCGAATTTCGCCAGCGGCACCGCCGGAGAGATGGTACACACGTCGCAGGCCCCCCGCTCCAGAAACAGCCGGGCGGTATCCTCATCAATGTCCGCGCCGTGCTCAATGGTGTCCACTCCGTTTTCCAGCGCCACGCGGACGCCCTCGGCGCCCTCCGTATGGGCGGCCACGCGGAAGCCCCCCGCGTGGGCCTCCTCGCAGCAGGCTTTCACGTAGGACGGCGGCATTTTCAGCACGCCGGGCTCGCCCTTCACCTTGGCGTCCAGCACGCCGCCGGTGATCATCAGCTTGATCCAGTCCGGCTTTTCGGCCATGATCGTCCGAACCAGCTTGCGGGCCTCCTCCTCGCTGCCGGCGGCGTAGGCCACCGACCCGGCCATATGCCCGCCGGGAACCGACACCGCCATGTTGGAGGCAAGGATGCGGGGGCCGTCGGTCTCTCCCCGCAGGATGCTGTCCCGCAGCTCAGAATCGAAGCTGCCCAGTCCTCCCACCGTGCGGATGGTGGTCACGCCGGACATCAGCTCCGTCCGGGCGTATTTCCGGCACATGGACCGGCCCACCCGCCGCGTCAGGCCGTTTTTCATCACCAGCCGGACGGTTGCCGCCGCGTCCTTCTGCTTCTTCTTCGGCGCGCCGCTGCCGGGCAGATGGACGTGCAGATTGATGAGGCCCGGCATCAGATACCGGCCCTCCAGATCGATGACGCGGCTGCCCTCCGGCGCCGGGCCGCCGGGCGTAACGCTGAGAATCCGGTCTCCCTCCGTCACCACGGTGCAGTCCGGGCGCGGTTCCATATGCTCGCTGCCGTCCAGCAGCCAGCCGTGCAGATATACTGTTTTCACGCAGACCTCCTCCGCAGCCCCGCAGGGCTGCAAACGCGTTTTTCTGAGTATAGCAGATTTCCGCCGAAAAAGAAATCCCCGCTTCTCTGCAGGATTTCTGTCTCTTTTGGCACTTGTCCGCCGGACGTTTCGGGAGTACAATGGAACCACTCTTTCGGAAGGCGGCGATCCCATGAAAATCTGCGGACTGCAAAAGCTGGCCATGGTGGACTATCCCGGCAGGCTGGCCGCCACCGTATTCACCGGAGGCTGCAATTTTCGCTGCCCGTTCTGTCACAACGCCCTGCTGGTGACGCAGCTGGAGCAGAACCCCGAATCCCATACGCAACAGGAGATTCTCGCGTTCCTCCGCTCCCGCAGGGGCCTGCTGGACGGCGTGGTGCTCTCCGGCGGCGAGCCTCTGATGCAGGAGGGCGTCTCCGACTTTGCCCGCGCCGTCAGGGATCTGGGCTTTGCCTTCAAGCTGGACACCAACGGAGCGTATCCGGAGCGGCTGCGGAAGCTGCTGGAGGCCGGTCTGCTGGATTACGTGGCCATGGACATCAAAAACTCCCCCGCCAAATATCCGCTGACCGTCGGGCTCCCCTCCTTTGATCCGGCCCCCGTGATGGAGAGCGTGCAGCTTCTGCGGGAGAGCGGAGTGGATCACGAGTTCCGCACCACGCTGGTGCGCGAGCTGCACACGCCGGAGGATCTGGATGCCATCGGCAGCTGGCTGCGAGGCGCGCCGCGCTACTATCTCCAGACCTTTGTGGACTCCGGAAACCTGATCGGCCAAGGGCTTCATCCCTTTGATCCCGCGGAAATGCGGGCCTTCGGGCATCGCATGGAGCCGTTTTTCCTCTCCGTGGGCGTCCGCGGCATCTGACTATATGTAGAATATTTTTAGCGAGTTGCACGAATTTTAGCACAATATATTGTGGCTATTCAGCTTGACTAAATTTTCCGACATGATAGAATGGTAGTGTTCCGTGAGAACACTGCCATTTTTTTGTGCGGATGTGTGCGGTTTGAAAATAACAGTCATAGAAAGTGGGAGCCTATGTATCGAGTTGTAAAGAGAGACGGGAAGGTTACTGATTTTAACCTGTCCAAAATCAGCGTCGCCATCACGAAAGCCTTTGAAGCCACCAACAAGGAGTACAATCCCGACATTATCGATATGCTGGCCCTGAAGGTCACTGCCGATTATCAGGACAAGATCCGGGATGGCCAGATCACCGTGGAGCAGATTCAGGACAGCGTGGAGAGCGTTCTCAGCCGCGCCGGATACGCCGACGTGGCCAAGGCCTACATCCTTTACCGCAAACAGCGGGAGAAGGTGCGCAATCTGAACTCCACCGTGCTGGACTACAAGGAGCTGGTAAACAACTACGTTCACATCAACGACTGGCGCGTGAAGGAAAACTCCACCGTCACGTATTCGGTGGGCGGACTGATTCTCTCCAACTCCGGCGCCATCACGGCCAACTACTGGCTCAGCGAAATTTACGATGATGAGATTGCCAACGCCCACAAGAGCGGCGACATTCACATTCACGACCTGAGTATGCTGACGGGCTACTGTGCGGGCTGGAGCCTGAAGCAGCTGATCCGGGAGGGGCTGGGCGGCATTCCCGGCAAGATCACCTCCTCCCCCGCCAGCCACCTGTCCACGCTGTGCAACCAGATGGTCAACTTTCTGGGCATCATGCAGAACGAGTGGGCGGGCGCCCAGGCGTTCTCCAGTTTCGACACGTATCTGGCGCCCTTTGTCCGGGTGGACAATCTCAGCCAGAAGGAAGTCAAGCAGTGCGTCCAGTCCTTTGTATACGGCGTGAACACGCCGTCCCGCTGGGGCACGCAGGCGCCGTTCTCCAACATCACGCTGGACTGGGTGGTGCCCAACGATCTGAAGGAGCTGCCGGCCATCGTGGGCGGCAAAGACATGGACTTCACCTACGGCGACTGCCAGAAGGAAATGGACATGGTGAACAAGGCGTTCATCGAGATCATGATCGAGGGCGACGCCAACGGCCGCGGGTTCCAGTACCCCATCCCCACCTATTCCATCACCAAGGATTTCGACTGGTCGGACACGGAGAACAACCGTCTCCTGTTCGAAATGACCGCGAAATACGGCACGCCGTACTTCTCCAACTACATCAACTCCGACATGGAGCCGTCGGATGTGCGCTCCATGTGCTGCCGGCTGCGGCTGGATCTGCGGGAGCTGCGCAAAAAGTCCGGCGGCTATTTCGGCTCCGGCGAATCCACCGGCTCCGTGGGCGTTGTGACCATCAATCTGCCCCGCATCGCATATCTCTCCCGCAGTGAAAAGGAATTTTACGAGCGGCTGGATCACATCATGGACATCTCGGCCCGCAGCCTGAAAACCAAGCGCACGGTCATCACGAAGCTGCTGGACGCGGGCCTGTACCCCTACACGAAGCACTATCTGGGCAGCTTTGACAACCACTTCTCCACCATCGGCCTGATCGGCATGAACGAGGCCGGTCTCAACGCCGCGTGGCTGCGCAGGGATCTCACCACGCCGGAGACCCAGCAGTTCGCCAAGGACGTGCTGAACCATATGCGCCAGCGTCTGTCCGACTATCAGGAGGAGTACGGCGACCTCTACAATCTGGAGGCCACGCCCGCCGAATCCACCACGTATCGTCTCGCCAAGCACGACGTAGAGAAGTGGCCGGACATCATCACGGCGGCGAAGAAGCCCGGCGACGCGCCGTATTACACCAATTCCTCCCACCTGCCGGTGGGCTGCACGGACGACATTTTCGAGGCGCTGGCGGTGCAGGACGATTTGCAGACGCTCTACACCTCGGGCACGGTGTTCCACGCCTTTTTGGGCGAAAAACTGCCGGACTGGCAGGCGGCGGCGGCGCTGGTGCGGAAGATTGCGGAGAATTTCAAGCTCCCCTACTACACCATCTCCCCCACCTACTCCATCTGCCCGGTTCACGGCTACATTGCGGGCGAGCATTTCACCTGCCCCGAGTGCGGCGGCCCGGCGGAGGTATACAGCCGCATCACGGGCTACTACCGCCCGGTGCAGAACTGGAACGACGGCAAGACGCAGGAGTTCAGGGACCGCAAGCTGTACGATGTGCCCCATTCGAAGATTGCGGGGCGCTCCGTCAAGGACCGGGAGCCGGCCGGCGTTTCGCTGACGGTGCATGAGACGGTTCCGGCCGCCTCCGCTGCGGCGGACGAGCTGTATCTGTTCACCACCAAGACCTGCCCCAACTGCCGCATTGCGAAAAGCGAGCTGGAGAAGGCGGGTCTGGCGTACACGGTGATGGATGTGGCGGAGCACCGCGATCTGGTGGATCGGTACGGCATCCAGCAGGCCCCCACGCTGATCGTGCGGCGGGGCGCGGACGTAAAGGTGCTGGTCAACGCCTCCAACATCAAGAGATTTGCCGCCGCGCAATAAAGGCTCACACACGCGCCTGCCGTGTTCCGCACGGCAGGCGCTTCAGACTGTCAAAAAAGCCTCGCAGAGTTCGCGCTGGCAGGCACGAAAAAAGTAAAATCTGTTTTCGCCCGCGGCGTGTACGTGGGCGAAAACACTTCTCGCGGAGCGAGCGTCGAATTGTCCGCCATTTTGGCGGACAACCGAGGCGCAGGGCGCATCCCACTTGTCAAAGAAGTCCCCGGACTTCTTTGACAAGCTGACGCGTCTGCCGTGTTCCGCACGGCAGGCGCTTTTAATACGGAGGGACAGGTTATGGCGGAACGGTACGACATCATCATTGCCGGCGGCGGGCCGGCGGGGCTGACGGCGGCGATCTATGCCCGGCGGGCCGGGCGCACGGTGCTGCTGCTGGAAAAAGAGAGCTTCGGCGGGCAGATTGCCGCGGCGCCGCGGGTAGAGAACTATCCGGGCATCCCCTCCATCCCGGGGGCGGAGCTGGCGGACCGGCTGTACGGGCAGGCGGAGGCGCTGGGCGCGCGGATTGAGCTGGAGGAAATCCGCTCCGTGGAGGACGGCGCGGAAAAGACGGTCAGGACGGACTACGGCGTTTATACCTGCCGGGCGCTGATCCTTGCCACGGGCATGGAGCGGCGGACCCTCGGTCTGCCCGGCGAGGGCGTGCTGCGGGGCGTCTCCTACTGCGCGGTGTGCGACGGCGCGTTTTATCAGGGCCGGCCCGTGGCGGTCTGCGGCGGGGGCAGCGCGGCGCTGCAGGACGCGCTGTTTCTCAGCGGTCTGTGCAGTCATGTGACGCTGATCCACCGGCGCCAGGAATTCCGGGGCGACCCGATTCTGGTGCGCGAGCTGGAGGGCAAGGCCAACGTCACGCTGCTGCGGAACACGGAGGTGACGGCGCTGGAGGGCCCGGCCGCCCTGACGGGCCTGAGCCTGCGGAATACCGTCACGGGCGAAGCGTCGCGTCTGGCGGTGTCGGGGCTGTTCGAGGCGGTGGGCCAGCTGCCCCGGCGGGAGCTGTCCGCCTCGCTGGTGGAGACGGACGAAGCGGGCTTCATCCCCGCGGGCGAGGACTGTCTCACCTCCCGCGCCGGGGTGTTTGCGGCGGGGGACTGCCGCGTGAAAAGCGTGCGGCAGCTGACCACGGCCTGCGCGGACGGCGCGGTGGCGGCCACGGCGGCCTGTCTCTGGTGCCGCGGAGCGGAGGGCAACGCATGAAAATTCTGGTTCTCTCCGACTCTCACGGCGCGGTGTCCCATATGGAGCAGGCGGTGGAGCTGATCCGTCCCGACGCGATCTACCATTTGGGCGACTGCTGGCGGGACGCGGAGCAGCTGCGGGGCAGCTTTCCGGACATTCCCATGGAGCAGGTGCCGGGCAACTGCGATTACCGCCCTCTGGACGCGGCGGAGAAGCTGCTTTTCCCCGCCGGAAAGCGGGTGCTGCTGTGCCACGGGCACACCCGGGGCGTGAAGCAGTCCCTGATGGGGCTGGGGTATCTGGCGCAGGAACAGGCGCTGGACGCGGTGCTGTTCGGCCACACCCACCGGCCCCTGTGCGACTGGCGGGGCCATACGCTGTTTTTAAACCCCGGCAGCATCGGCTATGGCAAGCCCACCTATGCCGTGCTGACGGCGGAGGACGGGCGTCTGGACGCGCGGGTGATCGCGCTGGACTGACCCCTCCGGCGTCGGAACGCGGCTGTTCAACCGGCAAGTCTGCCTCCGGGCAGACTTGCCTTGTTTTGCGCCCTGTTTTCCCGAAAGCCCGCGGCTCCCGAGGGGTGCGGCAGGTTGGAAGGATATAAACGAAAAGCCCCGCTCCTTTTGGAGCGGGGCTTTCGCTGTCTCAACGCCGAAGCGTTAGGGACAAGTGCTAATCAGAGGACTGATTAGGCAACGGTAACCGCACAAGTATAGGAAGCCGTGGAAGCATTTGCACCAGTGACAGTCACGGTCACAGTAGCAGTGCCAGCCTTGACGCCAGTCACGGTCACAGTGCCAGAACTGTAGGAGACAGTCGCGATAGACGTATCGCTGGAGGAAACGCCGGTCACAGAAGCGCCAGTTGCCAGACCAGAAACGGTAATGGTTCCGGTGGCATTAGGAGCAACAGACAGAGTGGAAGCACTCAGAGTTGCAGCAGCGTCACCACCAACGGGGACAATAAAGATGTTGGTGACTTCGCCATCCTTATAGGTGTAGAAGACCTGATCGTTGATGTCATCGCGGATAGCAGCGGTGGAGGAAGCCTCCAGATCGCCGTCGGTGTTGACCTTAAACACCTTAACGGTGGAACTATAAGTGTAATAGGTATTGGAAGCATATCCAATGCCAACTGCGCCGCTGGAAGTCTTGTGAGTACCAGTTGCCATGGACTGAACAGTGCTGTCAGCAGTCAGAGAGGTTGCAACACCATACGTATCATAGTTGGCAGTAGTATACAGATGGCTGCCAGCCTTGAGAGCGGTGATCAGAGCGGCCTGAGAAGTAGCAACCTTAATGGTAGTAATCTCGCCGTTGATGACTGCGTTGAAGGTGTAGTAATCGCTGTTGGAATCAATCGTCTGCTTGGCGGTAGCATTGCCAAGGACAAAGATGACATCCTTGCTGGAAGTAGTGACCTCTGCTGCATTGCGAGCATCAATCACAGCGAAGGTGATCATGCCACTCGTCTTGGTATAGTAGGCATAAGTAACGCTCTTGCTGGAGCCACCCTTGATCGTAGGAACATTGGCAATGCCAGTGTATGCCGTGTAGACAGGATCGGAAGCAGTTCCGGTAATTACCACGAACACAGAAGCGCTGTTGGCATAAACGCCGTAAGCAGATCCGCTGGTGGTGTTAATGCCGGACTGGCCCTTGACCATTGCAAACGTTTCGTTGGTCGTTGCAGAAACAGTGGACTTGTCAACCAGAGTATACTTGCTGGAGCTATTAACAGTATATGTGACAGTTTTACCCTTCAAATCAGTTCCAGTCCCGGTATAGTCATTTGCGGTAACAACAGACTTAACAGTACCATCAGCAAACAGCAGCTTTGCATAATAGGTCTTGTCATTTTGGTAGATGCCGTCAGAGCCAGCATCCAGAACATACGCATAGTTGGTCGAGCCAGCCTTGGACTGAGCCATATCAATAGCGTAGCCGTAGGAATCCAGATACAGAGTGACAGTATCCTTCAGGTTGCAAGCAGCAGTACCCATATTGGCAGCCATCTTGGAGGCACTGTATGCGGTTCCGCCAACAGTGACACTGGTGGCGCCAGTATAAGAAGTGTACTCGCCATCCACGGACTGAGCCTTGGCAACGGACTGGATTTCGCCGTCTGCAACAGTGTACAGAACAACATCATCCTCGGAGAAGCCAGTGGTGTCGAAGTTGCCGGCAATGCCAGAAGCGCTCACAGGAGCGACCGTGACATAAGCATCCTTGCTGGAAGTAGCAGCAACAACGTTGGAAATCGTGCCTGCGTAGGTATTAACGACAACGATGGTGGCAGTGCCAGCATCAGAATCATAATAAACCTCGCTCAGAGTGCCATTGCCAACGGTGGTAGCAGTTGCGCTCAGCTTAGCAGTTGCGCCCTTGGTCAGAGCAACACTGTAAGTGGTATTGACACCATTCACATAGATGGTGGCAGTGGTCTTATCGCTCAGGCCCAGATCAGAATAGATGTCGCCCAGCTTAACATCCTTGGTGTAGGTAACGTCAGCAGAACCGGCATAGGTGCCAATCTTGGAATTCTTATACTTCCAAGTAGAAGCAGGACGGCCAAACACGTCAGAAGTAGAAGTGGTCTTCTTCAGATCGGGGAAATACTGCTCAGCAAACTGCATATAAGCATCCTGCTTAATGGTCTGATTGGCAGCAGTATTGGGAACGTTGGTAGCCTTGGAAGCGCCAGTGGTAATGGAGATGCCGTTGACAGTCACAGAAGTGCCCTTGTCGGCATACTCGACCATAGTAGCCTTCATGGTGTTGAAAGCATACAGGCAGGCCTCTTCACGAGTCATGGCCTTGGTGCCGACAAAGCTGTCGTTGCCAGAGGTCAGCTTCAGATTCGCAGTCAGCTTGGCCACGTTGACAGCCCAGTTGGTGCCGGTGAAGCCCTCGATGGAAGAATCATAGCCCAGAGCGCCCAGCAGCATCTTCAGGAACTGATAGCCGGTCACAGTTGCGGACGGCTTGAAGGTTCCGTCGGAATAGCCGTTGATGATGCCCTGCGCGGAGCAGTAAGCGATGTAGCCAGCAAACACATTGCTGGTGGGAACATCCTTAAAGGGAGCGGTGGTAACGCCCAGAGCGGCAGCGGTGGTGGGGCCGAGGATCATGTTGCAGATGATCTTGGCAGCAGCGCCGCGGGTCAGGGTGTTAGCGGGGTTGAAGGAACCGTCGGTGTAGCCATCGACGATCTTTGCGGTGGAGATCACGTCAACAGCTTCACTATAAGTGATTTTGCTCTTGTCCGTGAAGTCCTTTGCGCCGGCGCTGATAGTGACCAGAGACAGGGCCATCACCAGAGCCAGTGCCAGAGAAAGGAACTTTTTCATGGATTTTCCTCCTTTAAAATTTACCGGCCAAGCCGGTATTGTGTTGAACTTCCGAGGAGGATTCCTGTTACCCGGCCCACATACCGTGGCATGCCGGTCCCGTATCTGTGCCGGGAGACGAGGCCTCTCCCTCATTCGTTCATGTCGCATCTTATCACGGGCATTTTTGAATTTCAATAGTTTGGAATGTTATGTAATATACTTGTAACATTCAAAAAATCTGTTCGTCATAATCCCTTTATTATATAAGAACTCCGTTTGCGCGTTTCATTTCATTATTTGTTTATATTTGTCGCGTTCCCGCGGCGGCCTTCACGCCCGGACTTTCACCCCGACGCGCCGGAAGTGAGAGTTGCGCCCACCATAAAAAAACTCCCTGCGCCGCCCGTCAGGGCAATGCAGGGAGCCATAGGACCGCAGCGGCGGTCGCGGGCCGCTTTCAGCGCCGGGCAGCCGGGCAAACCGCCATTCCCGCGCACATTTCCGCCCGGCCGCGAGCCGCCGCGCAAACTGCCGCGGCCTTCGCCCGCGCCGAATCCTCTCAGGCAGCCCTGCGCAAATCCCCTGCCGCCGCCCGGCCTCAGCAGCGAAAACCGCTTTGCGGCCCTTCGCCCGCGTCCCCGGCGCGTCCCCGCGTCCCGGCCCTTCTCCGCGCCGCCTCCGATCACCGCCCGTCCGGCGCTGCCCCGCACCCCGGCCATCCCGCACCGTCTTCCGATCACCGCCCGTCCGGCATCGCCGTTCGCCCCGGCCCTTCTCCGCGTTGTCTCCGATCACCGGCTGTCCGGCGCTGCCCAAAGTCGAAATATGTCCGACGCCCGCGCCGCGGCTCATGCCCTTCCGGTCCTGTACCCCGAAAACAGGCAAAAATAAAAATCCCTCAAAGCATTTCTGCTCTGAGGGAAATTCATGGAGCTGCTGGCCAGATTCGAACTGGCGACCTCATCCTTACCAAGTGATTGGAACATCTCAATCCACTGCTATTCAAGGCTTTCCAGCCATTTCTGCTCAAAAAGATGAGGTCTTTAGTACTCTTAATTCCGTTGTTTCCGTCCGCACATTTTCCCGTGTGGGTCACGGTGTGGGTCAAGCGAAGCTTTCACGGCTCAAAATATACGCCGCTATAGACAAAGAAATACACGATAAGCTTTTGCCCTGTGTGAGACCGTTTTCACAAGATTCGCTTTAATGCATAATTAGAAGAGGCTCAAACAGAGAGATTGCTCACGGCCACAAGCACACTATCCTCGTACGCCTCGGCGCATTCGCTGGCGCCGCTCCCTCCGGCTCCGGAGGCAAAACCGCCGGAGACTGCCGCAATCTCTTTGCGGGATGTCTGGTTTCAGTACGGGAGCGGCCTTCCAGAGGTCATAAAGGGCTTGTCCCTCATGGTTGGAAGGGGAGAGCTTATTGCCCTGCTGGGCGGCAACGGCACGGGCAAAAGCACGGCGTTGTCTCTGATCGACGGATCGCGCAAGCCCTGCCGTGGGAAGGTGTCTCTCTGCGGCAGGGTGGGAACGCTCCCTCAAAATCCGCAGGCCCTCTTCGTCAAAAAGACCGTGCGGGATGATCTTTTTGAGGTTCTCTCGGATCTGCCGCTTGAACAGGCCACGAGGGAACAGCAGGTCTCTCGGGTCGCCCAGCTCTGCCGTCTTGGGGAATTGCTGGACCGTCACCCGTACGATCTCTCCGGCGGCGAACAGCAGCGCGCGGCGCTGGCCAAAGTACTTCTGGCCAACCCGGAAATCCTGCTGATGGACGAGCCGACCAAGGGGCTCGACGCGGAATTCAAACAGATCTTTGCGGCCATCGTCAAGGCATTGCAGCGCCGCGGGACAGCGGTGGTGATGGTCAGCCACGACGTGGAGTTCTGCGCAGAATACGCCGATCGCTGCGCGCTGTTTTTCGACGGAACCGTGGTCTCTTCCGGCGCTCCCCGGGCGTTTTTCTCCGGAAACAGTTTTTATACCACCTCCGCCAACCGCATGGCCCGCGACATCCTCCCGGAGGCCGTGACCGCGGCCGATGTGATCGCCGCCTGCGGGGGAACCGTCCCGCCCGCGCAGAAAACGGACGAAGGGATTTCTCCTCCTCCCATCGTCTCCATGCCCGGCGCAGACAGGCAGGTGCCACCTCTCCCCCTCTGGCGGAGGCTGCTGGCGGCCGCCGCGGGAGCAGCCGCGTGCGTCTCTTTCAAGCAAGTCATTGATTCTGTGCCTCTGTCCGCGCTGATCAACGGCTCCGGCCTGGCGGCGCCCTCGGCCGGCAGTCTTGCCACCGGAGGCGTGCTGACCGCCGCGCTGTTCGTCTTCCTGCTGGCTGTCAGCCGCCGCGGCCCGTCTTCCGTGCAGCCGGAGAGTGCGCCCCGTCAGGCGCGGGCGCTGCCGCCGCGCACTGCCGCCGCGGCAGGCGCCATTTTGCTGCTGATCCCGCTCACAATCTTCATCGGGGTGTTCTTTTTGGACAGCAGGAAGTACTCCTTCATCGCACTTTTGATCCTGCTGGAGGCCATGCTGCCCTTCGCGCTGGCGTTCGAGGGGCGAATGCCGCAGCCGCGGGAGCTTGTGGTCATCGCCGTCCTCTGCGCCATCGGTGTGGCGGGCCGGGCCGCGTTTTTCATGCTCCCGCAGTTCAAGCCCGTGATGTCCATCGTGATCATCGCCGACGTTGCCTTTGGCGGGGAGACCGGTTTCTTGGTGGGAGCCGTGACCATGCTGACCTCCAACATCTTGTTTGGGCAGGGGCCATGGACCCCATGGCAGATGTTTGCCATGGGGTTGACCGGCTTTTTGGCGGGCACTCTGTATCAAAAGGGCGTCCTGCGCCGCGCCCGCGGTTCCCTGTGCGTCTATGGGGCTTTGGCGGCGGTCTTCATTTACGGTTTGCTGATGGATCCGTCCTCAGCCCTGCTCTGGAGCTCCGGATGGAACTGGAAGATCATTCTCGCATATTCCATCACGGGTCTGCCTATGAATCTTGTGCAGGCGGCGGCAAACGTGCTTTTTCTCTGGCTGCTTGCCGAGCCAATGCTCGACAAGCTGGAGCGCATCAAGGTCAAATACGGTTTGGAATTGTAAAGAACAGACATCCCCGTGATCGGGATGTCTGTTCCTTCCGCCTTGATGCGTGGCATTCCAAGTTTTTGTCGCAATGAAGCTGCCTGTAAAATGGCCATGCCCACTTATGGAAAAATCGACGTTTTAACTTAACCGACGGTCAGAATCCCAACCCAAATCGGAATTGTAAGGACGGACGGTACGCTCGAGAGAATGACCGCGCCAACGCTCTCGTTCCGTGCCTGTTCGCCTCCGTCGTATTTTGAGGCAAATGTGGAGAGCAGCGTTCCTACAGGAAGCGCGGCGTAAATCACGGCAACCCGCATAATGACAGCCGGGCAATTGCAGAGCTTGCAGGCAAGCAGCACAATTGCCGGCAGCAAAATATTTCGAAGCAAAACAAGGCCAACGGTTTTTTTGCCAAATATTTGGCGCATCTGGGGAAGTTGGACTCTTCCGGCAATCAGGCCGCATAAAATCATTCCCAGCGGCAGGCTGAGCGCGCCAACGTTTTTCATGACCGTATCCAACGGCGCGTGAATTTTCCATCCAAACAGGCAGAGCGCTAATCCCGCGATGACCGCAATCAGCGGAGCGGAGCAAAATCGCTTCCACACCTCAGCGCCCTTTTTTGCGGCATATCGTTCAGGCGGCGTCATGATCGCTTCGCAGGTCAGATAGAGCACAATCCGAATGGGTATGACGTAAATTGAAAAAAGAAATACCGCCTGCTGATCGAAAACCGCGCTCATAACCGGCAATCCGATGAAAGTAAAGTTGGTAAAGATGCAGGAAAAGCGAAAAATGCGCCCGGTCGAGCCCTTTCCAAGCAGTCTCCACAGCACATATCCAACACAATAGAAAAATGCGATTGAGCCAATACTAAAGAGAACCACATGTCCACAACTGCGCAGAACCTCAGCGGTCAGTTTAAATTGCACAGAGCGAATAATCAGCAGCGGCAGCACCGCCTCCAAAAGAAAGTTGGCCAGCTGCGGCTCAAAGTCGCTGTTTACAATTCCACGTTTTTGTAAATAAATTCCGATCAAAACATACAACATCAATTCTGTGGAAAGACTCAACACCGTCAAAATATGATCACCCAACAATTCTCACTTCCTTTTGTTTCGCTCTAAACACACGCGACGGCAACATGGGCAGCAGCATGCGCAAATCTATTGATGCCAATCTTGCGCTTTGGGCAGAAAATGTTATAATATACAAAAATAAAAGCACCTCAGGAATGTTGTTTGTCCTATACAAACGTTTTGCTGCACGGGCCGGAAGGGGTTTCCATGGAAAATGAGCTTGAGCTTTTAAAGCGTCTTTTTGAGAATCTGGAGGCACCTGCTTACATTATGGATCATAACGGGCACATTCTGATGATCAACAACGTCGGTATTCGAATGTACCAAACCTCCCGGGAAGAGTTCTTCAGAAATTATGCAGATTCTCAGGAGATGGTACGGCGCGGTCTCCATACCTCCACTATTTTTGAACAGGTAATGGCAAAAAAAGAAGCGGTCTCCGGATGGACGGAGCTATACGATGCCAATCAAAACAGAAGTCTGTTCTATGCATCTCAGCGCCCCATCTTTGACTCTGACGGAAACATTAAATACGTCGTGGGAACAAATATTCTTTATAAAAAATTTGATAAAATGGTGCAGCAGCTGCAGGCAAAAAAGATTAAGCAGGAACTGCATCTGGTCAGCAGTGAATCCCACTCCCTTTTGTATTGCAGCAAAGCCATGGAGCGGGTGGTCCATTCTTTGCAGCGTGTTGCCGGCTCTGATGCCAACATTTTGATTCAGGGCGAGACCGGCACGGGCAAGGATGTTATAGCGAATTACATTCATTCCATCAGTCCTCGGAGCAAACGCGATATGATTTCCCTCAACTGCGCAGCCATTTCCAGCAGTTTGTTTGAGGCGGAACTGTTTGGTTATGAAGCCGGTTCCTTTACAGGTGCAAAAACGAAGGGCAGTCCCGGATTAATTGAGTCAGCGCAGGGCAGCACGCTATTTCTGGACGAAGTGGATTCCATTCCGCTGGAATGTCAGGGGAAGCTGCTGCGCGCAATTGAAACCAAGCGCATCCGACGCGTCGGCGGCACAAAACCGATAGAAGTTGATTTTCGCCTGATCATTGCTACCAACAAGGATCTGAACCAGCTGGTAACAGCGAACAAATTTCGGGAAGATCTCTACTATCGTCTGAATGTCTTCAATGTATTCATCCCTCCCCTGCGGGAACGAAAAGATGACATTCGCCTGCTGACGAATTTTTTTCTCGAACGTTATTGCGCTCAGTACGACACGCAAAAAACATTCAGTGAAGATGTTTACCGGCAGTTGGAGGAATATGATTGGCCCGGAAATGTAAGGGAATTGAAGAACATGATTGAGCGCGCCGTGCTTGCCAGTGATATTGATACTACAGAACTCAAATACATTCATATTCCAAACGCGGGATCCAAGCGCCCAGATCCCGCCCTCTCTATTTCAGCTTCCACGCAGGAACACAAGACTCTTGCTGACGGCATTTCTCTGGAGGCCCGCATTGACGAGTATGAGAAAGAACTTCTTCAGGATGCCATGCGTCAATTTGACTCCATCACAAAAGCGGCCAGCTATCTAAACGTCAGCATCTCCACGCTCTCCAGAAAGATGGCCAAATACGGCATTAAACGATAGCCACATCGCAAAACAAGCGGGTTCTTTCGGCACGGAGCTTTTAGGGACAGTTCTTGCGGGATATATTAAATTTGCTCCCTCCATGAGGCCCGGCGTTTGATTGCGCCGCCCTTATGGAGGGAGCATTGTGCACCAATTTTCAGGTAAAAAACAAACATTGCGGCAGAAAAATTTCACTTTTTATTTGATGGTGTCCAAAGCGCGAAGTGCCGGATTACAGAACTTTTACACCAACCAGGATGCAAGCTGATACCCAATCAGAGAAAACACAACACCGCACACGATTGAAATAGATCCGCCCACCCGGAACATATAGCTTGGCCTGACCCAGCCGGTTCCAGCGGTATATGCAGCATAGGTTCCTCCCGGAGGCGCAGCATAAGCGAAGTTCGCAACATTGCCGATGGCGATGGCGAGTGCAGGGACACAGATACCTGCAATCGTTCCGCCGCTGATGAGGGCGGTTGTGATCGTGCAGCAGAGCATGGTTGCCACCGTGTTGGACGAGAAGTTGGTCAGCGCCAGGCAAACCATGCAGATGAGAAATACGAATGTTGCGGGGGCCATTGTGCCGAACAGAGGCCCTAGCTCTCTGGAAAGCATATCTGTAATACCCGCCTCCGGATTTGTATTCAATTCGACCCGGCATTCCTTGGAATGCTCTTTCACAAGCGATCCGAGAATGAGGTCTTGGATTATATCTGCAGCGAGTTGCACCAGACATACCGCGATGAGGCACCGGACAGAGAAGCGGTCAAGGCTTACCTCAAAAAAGGAAAGTATGATCCCGATGTTCTTACGCAGGATCACAGAGACATTATCTCCGTCTCTGTGATCGAGTTCGGGCAGATACTGCTCGTTGAAATGCGGCACATGATGATGTTCCAATACATGAAGCGCCATGGTGTGGTCAACACAATGGATGAATATCTGGCGCTCCAGTATCCGGATGAAGAAAACAATTGATGGGCAAACAAGAAAGCCATCGCACACAGTAAACGAAAACCTCCCGCCGTATGGCGGGAGGCGTGAGGATGTTACAGCATGAAAAACTTGAGGCCCTTTCGTTCCGGCGCATCGTCGTGCGAGAGCTCCATGGCCCGCGACCATGTTTTCACGGTCTGCGTCTCGAAAAAGTCGGCAAGCGCGTTCAGTGTCTCCTGCTCATCGTATTGCTGGAGGGCCGCATAGTAAACGGTTTTGTCTTCCTCGTAGATGATCATGGGCGGACAGTCGTTGATCATCAGCCAATAGTTCAGCAGCGTCCGGCCAACGCGGCCATTGCCGTCGGCAAAGGGATGGATGTTCTCAAAGCGCGCATGGAAATACGCGCCAGCCTTCAGCGGATTCTGCTTGCCGATGGCGTTGACCTCCTCGATCAGCTCGGACAGATCAGCCTCCACATCCTCCGGCGCGGAGCCGACCTCGTTCACGCCCGTGACATAGTCGTGCTTTTTGAATTCGCCGGGGCGCTCCCCGTTGGTCACATACCTGCGCTCGTCATAGGTGCCCTCGGTCAGAACGCGATGGATCTCAAGAATCAGCGAAATGGACAGCGGCTCCTTGGCCGAAATCTTCTCCCGAAGATACTCATAGCAGGTCTTCTGGTTTTGAAGCTCAAACAGCGTGCGGGGATCTCCGGTGTAGCCAACCACCTTGCCGTTCTCAAAAATCTCTCTTGTATCGTGGTAGGTGATGTCCGCGTTCTCAATCTTCCCGGAATTGTACGCAAAAAGAATCCGGAAGCTGTCCAAACGCAGATCGAGATCAGCGGCTGTGGTCACAGACCACTCCCGCCACCGCTTTACAGCGGCCACATATTGGCTCACAGCAGCACCCCCTATCACAAAACTAAAATATTATGCCACAGACGCTTGTGCCGTTGTGGCATATGCGGTTTAAATCTGTATAATAGCCGCTTTGCGGCTATTATACCATGATTTTTATTGTTTTACCAGTGAATTTTCTGCTTTGCTTAACCCCGCTGAAGCCTTGCGCCATCAGTGGTTTTGAACAATTTGCTTCAATGAACTTCAGGGGCATTTCTGGCGCTGGTAGTAACAAGCTGATAACACAGTTCTAACCCTTGAAAATTAACTTTCAAAGGTGCCAACGGGAACCGGCTTCCCGGCCTTCAATAGCTGAAGGTTTTCCACCGGGGGGATAGGCAGATACCCAACAGCGCCGGTGGCCTTGTCAACCGTTACCGGGAAATCACCGGGGGTCAGATCATCGGCACCGGGCAATTCAAAACAGAACACCCACTGATCACCGGCATCAAGGCACCGGGCCAACACCCGGCCTTCCAAATCGGCCTTGGCGATCTGATAGGCGGCTTTCATATCCATCAATCCCATAGTGTCACCCCCACAACATCAGCTTCACCAAAGGGCCTTCCACAATCCGGGCAAAGCATTTCTTCCCCGGCTCTGATCCGGTGCATGGTGGCCCCACAATCACAGTGCTGAAGGATCGGCACCACAACCGGACCGGTCAGCTTGACCGCCAAGCGGCTTTCCAGCTTCCCACAGGCCCCGCATTGGTAAAGAGCGTGTTCTACATCCACAATGGCTTCAGAATGGCCCTGAAGGGCGGCTTGGGCCTTGGGGCCATAGTTACCGGCCAAGATGTTTTCCCGCTCTTGTGCGGCTTCCTGTGGGGCCGTGAAGCCAATACCGGTAAGGTATTCTTGTTGGAACCCACACCCGGCACATTTATAAGCTATGCCTTTGCCCAAGCTGTTCACCCCCTCTGAAATAGTTTGAATTAAGTTCAGTATATCACGCCAAGGCCAAGAAGAAAAGCATTTGATCTTGAATGATGTTGAAGGGGTTCAAACCGTTGCTGTGGCTGGATTCTTCAACACTTCAACATCAACAAGATCATATATTACTAAAACTAAAAAGAAAAGTAATAATACAGTTATAGTGAAGTATGCGTTTTCATCTTGAATGTTGAAGGATTTACCGGAAACCCCTGTAAAATCAATGCTTTCCACGCTCCAACATCCTTCAAGATTATAAGAATTGCCCCCAGCTGAAGCCGGGGGGCAATCGTCTATTTATAATCACAAGTCCATTGAAGAACTGAAGGCCACTGTGGAACTGATCAAGAAGTGATCCCGTCTGAAGTTCAGCGAAAGTGAAAAAGGCCGGTTCAAAGGCTCTGAATAGTATCACGGTAGTAACAGAAAATCCCGGAAGGCTTGACAAATCAGGCTTTCCGGGGTTTATTGTTTTTATTATACCACAGGATCACACAGAATAGGAAAAAGTTTGACGAAACACTGTATACAAATTTGGAGGTAACGATGGCAAAGGATCATTTCATCCGGGCGAGAGTTGCCGGATGGGAAAAGCACTACATCACAGGCAAGGCGAAAAAAGCGCACATGAGCGAGAGTGAGTTTGTACGCACGGCGGCGATGGATAAGGACGTCACGGTCATCGAGGGCGCGAACGAGCTGCTCACCGAGCTGCGGCGGCAGGGCAACAACCTTAACCAGCTCACGGTCATGGCGCGGCAGGGTCGCATTCAATTCGTGAACTTCGAACCCTTCATGGAGGTGTATGAGAAAACATGGCAAGCGTTAAATTCGTTGCTGTCTCGCGCGGTCTGAAGGACATCCTCGACTACATCACCAACCGCGAAAAGGCCACCGACAGTCTCATTACAGGAGTCAACTGCGTGGCACAGACGGCACACGATGAGTTCGAGGCGGTGAAGAAACAGTTCCGCAAGACCGACGGCCGCAGTTACTATCATATTGTCCAAGCCTTCTCTCCGGAGGACGATCTGAGCTTTGAGACCGCGCATGAGATCGGTTTGCAGTTCGCCGCCTTCTTCCCCGGCTATCAATGTGTGGTGGCAACGCACATGAATACGAAGCACAAGCATAACCACATCGTGCTCAACTCCGTCAACTACGAGACCGGCATGAATTTCCACCAGAGTGCCAATGAGATGCGCCAGGCGAAGGAGTTCTGTAATGCGCTCTGCCGCAAATACGGCCTGTCCATCACCGAAGCGAAGGCAAGCCCCTTCGAGATTCCCGAATGGAAGAAACGTCTGCGCCGCGACATCAGAAAAGCGATGGAAATGAGCTACGACCGCGAGGACTTCATTCGCATCATGGAAATATGGGACTACAAGGTGAAGTGGGAACCGGGGCAGAAGTACATCACCTACATGACGCCGGAGAATTAGGTGTGCCGCGACCGAAATCTGTTCGACGAAACGCTCTCCCGCGCCAACATGGAGCTGTACTTCGACATGGGCGGCAGGGCGTATCTGGACGAGCGCCGTGCGTGGCGGGAGTTCGCTGAGCGGGAGCCGACGCTGGACGACGCGGTCTGTGGCCTCGCCTCCATTTTTGAAGCGCTGGCTGCGGGCGATAATGACCGTTTCCATCTGGAGACCGTCCGCCACAGCGACGAGGAGGTAGAGCGGATGCTTCGCCGGGGCAAGAAGATCGAGCACACGCAGGTCATGGTGGACGACGATGAGTACGAGGAATATGAGCAGTACCACGGGTTCTCTATGACCATGTGATTGTCCGAATCTATTGTAGGCGCCTGATATGGCGCAGTTGGAAAGCAAGGATACAGCGAATCTGAATGGGGAACAGGGCTTGCAGATGCGGGGGTATTAATGCAACGCCTTCCAGCAGTAAACTGCTGGAAGGTATCGGACAGTTTTATTGAATCGTCATGCCAAAGAATTGAGTTTTCCCTACGGACTCGATGCGGCGTTCCAACTCGTCAATAGCCGATCCCTGTCCAAGTTTGCTGCCCTGCTCCATTGCTCGAAGCGCCTCCACTTGTTCCCGCGCACTTTGCAATTCTTCCGCAGACCATGGCCTATCCCAATAATCCATCAACACCTCGGACGGCAGAATGTCATCCACTGTGCTATTGTACAGCTGATTCAAATCGCGATCCCAAATGGTGATTCGAGATAGATTGTACGATGAACGCAGGGTATCCAGATTTTTCGGCAATCGTTCCACGACCAGATCATGTGCAGCCAATGCGGTTGCCCTCGGCGTCGTTCCGCTTTCATTCATCTGATAAAACCGCAGGAGCGTGCTGATCAGTGAATGCTCCGGCCTGACCGCAAGTGCCATTAGTTCAACGGCATATCCCTTTGCGCAGAGCATTGCCGCCGTCTTTTCCGGAACGCTGGCATCGCGTCCCGTGCCCTCCACCACCAAATTGATATGACGGTCAGAAAGCTCGGCAATCAGCCCTTCAACTACCGCATTGGAAAACGGAGATGTCATTTGGACGGCGTCGGAACCATATTCCCTGTAGAGCTTTTTATAATTAGGATGATGCCGACAATAATCATCACCATTTATAAAAGCGGCATCACCAGCCATAGAAGTTGTAACCATAGCAGAAAGGGCTGTTTTTCCTGAACCCGGCTGCCCAACAAGCAGAATTGCGATTGGGCGTTCTTACTCGCAATACTTTTCAGTGCTTAAGGCGACACTGCTTTCCAACAGCGATGAAATATCTTCCCCGGAAAAAGCTGACAAGCCCCTATCATTCTCATGCATCCAAGCCGACCTCTACTTCACTTATAAAGCTGTTTGCCAGATTAAACTGTCCTTCAATCTGATCCAAAGCAGATTCAGACTGCGCCATAAGAATGTCCTGCTTTGCAGACCACACCAATGAATACATGATGGTCACAGGATGGCTGTTATCTGTGATATGATTCTCTCGCTTGTATCGAAAAAGGTTTCCAAGAACCGAAGCACCTTTTTCCAGCAACACTTCCTGACGGAGTGAAAACTCATATCTGCTCATTAAACGACACCTCCTCGAATAGTCCCCAAATCAGTATATGTATTCTATCATAGAAAATGAGATCGTGCAAACCATACTTCAGCCGCATAAGTTCTTTGTTCGGATGAAGCAAAACCGGTTCAATGCGAGTATAGCTTGCCCTCGGATGAATTGCAAGCGCTGGGCGAAATCATATACAGATGTATCAAAAATGTATTCACGAAAAGCATAGCTTTCCTGCCCCAGTTGTGGTATTGGTGTTGTCTTGATAAGGGGGCGATACCATGTACGACTACATGAGGGCGCTGCGAAAAAAGTTCTACACCCCGCCCGGAAGCGAGGCGCTGCGACAGGAGCTGGACGCTGTCCATGCCGACCTGCATGAGCGCCTGAACCGCGACGAGCGAAAGCTCCTGCTGCGGATTACCGATCTGCAATGCGCGATACAGGACGAGGCGTCCTTGCACAGCTTCTTCTCCGGCTACAAGCTGGCCAGTAGCATCTACTGCGAGCTGTCGCAGTAGCCGCAATATTCCTTCGATTTGGATGAGGAAAAGACGGCGGAGGCAATCTACCTCAAAGAACTTGACCGGGCCAAACAGAATACCAACGAGGGGGACACCTCAAAAATTGCGCCGCAAAACAAAGAAGAAAGCACCATCTGAATACGCCGTCGTAGATGGTTCGTGCAGACCGGGCAAATGGTGCATCAAGACCGGCGACATGGTGCATGAGAAAGGACCCTTGTATACTGGGTTTACATCGTGAGATGTAAATTCATTTCAGGAGGTCTTTCCATGACAAATCACAAGGAGATCCTGCGGCTCAAGAAACTGGGGCTGAGCAATGCGGAAATAGCGGCAGCATGCTGCTGCGGACGCAACACAGTCACCAGAACACTCAAGCGAGCCTCTGAAACGGGGCTGAATTGGACTCGGGTCCAGTCCATGTCGCTGGAGGAAGTTTACTCAAAACTCTTCCCTGGCAGCGAAGATAGGGTTCAGTACCGCATGCCGGATTACGAGCAGATCCACCGGGAGATGCAGAAGAGCGGCGTCACACTCAGCTTGCTCTGGGCGGAATACTGCGACCAGTGCCGGGCGGCCGGCGAGCTGCCATACCAGTCCACGCAGTTCAATAAATATTATGCGGATTACGTAAGCAAAACCAAGGCAACTATGCACCTGGAGCACAAACCAGGCGAGACGATGCAGGTAGACTGGGCCGGTCAGACAGCTGGAATTACAGACACAGATACCGGCGAACTCATTCCCGCATATCTTTTCGTGGCCGTTCTGCCCTGCAGCGGATATGCATATGTCGAGGCGTTTCAGGATGAGAAACAGGAGGCGTGGATCAGCGCCCATGTTCATGCATATCAGTTCTTCGGCGGTGCCACGCGTATCCTGACACCGGACAACCTGAAAACAGGTGTCATCAGGAACACAAGGGATGACACGGTCATCAACAAGACCTACCGTGAGCTGTCGGAGCACTATGGAACGGCCATCATCCCCGCCCGTCCCCGCACGCCAAAGGACAAGGCCTTTGTGGAAGGCTCCGTGGGTGTCGTTTCCACATGGATCATTGCAGCACTTCGGAACCAGCAGTTCTTCTCGCTCACGGAGCTGAATGAAGCAGTCTCGGAAAAGCTGTATGCGTTCAACCATAAGCCGTTTCAAAAAAGAGAGGGCAGTCGTGCGGCCGCGTTTGAGGAAGAAAAACCGTTCCTTCTGCCGCTGCCTGCCGCCCCGTTTGAACTGGCCCTGTGGAAGGTCGCCACAGTCCAGTACAACTACCATGTCAGTGTGGACAAACAAAATTACTCCGTTCCATACGAGTACATTAAGCAGAAAGTGGATGTGCGCATGACGGCGCATACGGTTGAGGTTTTCTTCGAGGGCAACAGAATTGCCTCTCATCCGCGGCTTTACGGCCGCCCCAACCAGTATAGCACGTTGGAAACGCATATGCCGCCGGATCACCAGAAATATCTGGAATGGAACGGTGAGCGTTTTACACAGTGGGCGGAGCAGATCGGGCCTAATACAGCCGCTGTCGTCCGGCATTTTCTCACCATGTATGCGGTGGAACAGCAGGGCTACAAGGCCTGTATGGCGCTTCTGAAGCTCACAGATAAATACCCGCCGGAGCGCGTGGAGCTTGCCTGCCGCAAGGCACTGACCTTCACTGCACAGCCCAGCTTCAAGAGCGTCCAATCCATTCTGAGATCCGGACAGGACAAGCTTTGCGAGGAACCGGAGCCGGCATCCAGGAAAGCCTCCCAGTACAGCTTCACGCGCGGCGCGGAGTACTATAGGAGGTCCAAGTGATGCTTACAAATGAAACGGTTTCCAAACTCTATGAGATGCACATGGGCACCATGGCCGGTGCCTTCTCCGCGCAGCTTACAGATTCTAATTTCGGCGAACTGTCGTTTGAGGAACGCTTCTCCATGCTGGTTGACGCCGAGTGGTCGTCGCGGAAGAGCAACCGCTTACAGCGCCTCATCCGCAGCGCCGGCTACTCCATTTCCGGTGCGAGCATGGAGGACATCGCCTACAGCCCGGAACGGCAGCTGGACAGGGCGCAGTTGCTGCGGCTTGCGTCCTGCTCCTACATTGAAAAAGCACACAACGTCATTATCCTCGGCGCAACCGGGACTGGCAAAACCTATCTGGCCTGTGCGCTCGGTGTCGCGGCCAACCGCAGCTTCTACGCCTCCAAGTATATTCGTCTGCCGGATTTGCTTGTTGAGATAGCTCTGGCTCGCGGCGACGGGAGCTACCGGGAACTCATGCGGAAGTACAAGAAAATAAAGTTGCTCATTCTGGATGAGTGGCTGCTGTATCCTCTGAAGGAAAGCGAGGCAAGGGACCTGTTGGAACTGGTCGAAGCGAGAAGCTAGGTCGCCTCCACGATCTTTTGCTCACAGTTCGACGTCCCCGGCTGGCACGAGTCGCTTGCCGATCCGACTCTTGCCGACGCCATCTGCGACCGTATCGTCTACAACTCTCATACGGTCACGATTAAGGGCGAATCCATGAGAAAGCTCTCCGCAGTGACCGACTGACCGTATGGCAGGGCGGCTGTGCGCACCGCCGCCGGCCGCCCTGCTCAATTTGCGCGGCGAGCCTGCTCAGTTTTTGCGGTCTGCACCATGGCGCCGGTCAGACTGCACCATTTTACCGGAAAGCATGCACCACGCCTCGCGGTTTACGTGCACCACACCAGCGGAATATTCACCAACGGAGAATGCGCACTCTCCCGCCCAAAAACGGAAAACTCCGTCCGCCTGGTCTCTGTCCCACAGGAAGCCATTGACCTGCTGATCCAAGAGCACAACAAGCACCCAGACAGTCCCTGCCTGTTCCCGTCTCCCATTACCGGTGAGATGTATCACCCGGACTCGGTGGTGAACATCCATAAAAAATTCTGAAAGACGCAGGACTTCCTCACTTGAAATTTCACGAACTCCGGCATACCTTCGCTACGACCGCCTTACAAAACGGCGTGGATGTAAAGACCGTCTCCGCCATGCTGGGGCATTACGATGCCGGCTTCACCCTTCGCACCTACACCCATGCCACCCGGCAGGCACAGGATGCCGCAGCCATCACCATGGGCGAGGTAATGTCACAGGCAATGTGAATTCAAAATAACTGCCTCATATGCGCCAAAGACCACCGGAAATCGTATCCGGTGGTCTTTGTTCGTCTCTGCACATTTCCGCGTGTGGGTCAGTGTGTGGGTCAGGCGGTTGACCCACATTTTGACACACACCGAATTAAGCTAAAAAGTTGCAAAAATCCCCGAAATCTTGCGATTTCGGGGATTTTCTGGAGCTGCTGGCCAGATTCGAACTGGCGACCTCATCCTTACCAAGGATGCGCTCTACCAACTGAGCTACAGCAGCAAATGGCGACCCGGAACGGGCTCGAACCGTCGACCTCTAGCGTGACAGGCTAGCGTTCTAACCAACTGAACTACCGGG